>JAEEGK010001926.1_pt1 | contig 52026 bp, 47 predicted proteins | sample 8958771 | NCBI WGS metagenome assembly JAEEGK01 (sample SAMN16246547, study PRJNA631951) | gut metagenome | biome: gut microbiome; feature: rumen; material: SC-attached | host: Bos | place: Iran: Karaj | collected 2018-10 | reverse complement strand
TCTGTCCTAAACAGAACTGCATCCAGGCATCCTTCAAGGCCAGTTCGAAACTGATGCCACCCTCCGAATAGGTGGTGTTATAACTGTGGGTACCTGTGTAGATACTGATCGTCGAACTCACAGTGTTATGGGTCGTCTGCATGAAATAGGTGGGACTCAACGACTCCTCGCCGTTCTCCACCAGATCATCCAGGAACCTTTCCGTGTAGTCCAGACTGCCGATACTCGTTCCTGTGATGATGGCGTCAGGATGCCCAATACCCGTTTCCTTCAGCACCTTCAACGAGGTGACCAGGGCACGCTTCATGATGTTACCCATCCGTCGGGCCTCATTGGGGGCGATATACTCGCGGAACGCAGGGTTCACAGCCTTCACGAAAGGCTCGTGATAGACGATCGGCTCCTCCATCCACGCTTCAGAGAGCGGGTTCTGGATAGAGATCTGTTCTGCTGCTTGGATATATACTTTTCCCATCATTCATTCACTTTAGAGAAGATCAACGAAGAGTCATTGCCACCAAATCCGAACGCATTACTGAGGATATGCTGGATACGGGGATGCGCCACCTCTTCTGTCACAGGCTGAATACCCGCTTCCATCGGCGTCTTCCAGTTGATGTTCTTCGGTAAAAACTGGTGCTCAAGGGCCAGGAGACAGAACACTGCCTCGATACTACCCGATGCACTTGTGGTGTGACCCGTAAACGACTTGGTAGAGGATACAGGGGGATAGTGTTCACCAAACACACGCAGGATGGCTTTACTCTCCGACTCGTCGTTGTTGGGTGTACCTGTGCCGTGGGCGTTGATATACTGGATATCCTCAGGTTTCAGACCTGCTGTCGCCAAGGCGGCACTCATCGCCAGATACGCCCCTTCTCCCTCAGGCGAGGAGGCTGTCTGGTGGAACGCGTCACAGGTGTTGGCATAACCACTCAGCACGAACTTCGGCTTCAAACCGCGCTGCTGGGCCGATGCCTCCGTCTCCATCACCAGATAGGCTGCACCTTCTCCGAGGTTCAAGCCTGCCCGATCTTTGTCGAACGGTCTGCAGGGCTGGTGATCTAAGATCATCAACGCGTTAAAGCCATTCAGATGAAACAGCGACAGGCACTCTGCACCGCCTACCACCACGATATCCGCCAGACCACAACGTAACATATTCGCTCCTGTGATGATGGCATTCGTGGCCGACGAGCAGGCTGTAGAGAGGGTCGCCATCGAGGCGAAATCACCAAGGCCCTCCGCTATCATCTCCGTACATGCCGCACAGTTATGCGTGGCAATCTCGGCAATCTCCCGTCCGCAACCAGGCTCCTGGGCATGTATCTGTTCTCTCCGGTCCATCCCGCCAACGGTCGTACCAGAGATGAAATGTACCTCGTCAAGGGCCTCACCGGCAAGTTGGGCTTCCTGCAGGGCTTCCTGCAGGGCGAGTTTTCCAATCAGGGCAGTACGGGTGTAGCGCTGGCTATCCCCTAACCCGAGTCGCTCAGCCATCTCGTCATTACTCAGTTGAACCTCACCTACAGGCAGGTCAGTATGAGTGGACTTCAGATACCTGATTTCACGGATACCCGACCGTTCGGCCTGAAGCGAAGCCAGCGTCTCTGTCTTGCCTATGCCTATCGCTGATACGACACCTGCTCCCGTTATATAAATCGGCTCCAAAACAGTCTTATTTTGTACGGTTAGCCTGAATAAACTCTGCCATCACTCTGACAGACTTAAACACCTTCTTGCCGTCTTTGGGATCCTGCAGTTTGATGCCGTATTTCTTCTCCAGGAGCACGATCAACTCCAGGGCATCAATAGAGTCCAGTCCCAGACCGTCGGCACCGAACAGAGGATCATCGTCCCCCAGGTCCTCAGGTGTCATATCTTCCAAGTTAAGTGCTTCAATAACCTCATTCTTAACTTCCAACAGTAAATCTTCCATATCTCTTTTCTTCGTTTTTAATTGTTATTATCCTTCTGCCTCGATATTGGTGGAGGCAAGTTTCATACGGCCCTCTGCAATAACCTCCTCACCCACTTTGGTACAGACACTTGCCAGTGTCATGTCAAACACATCCATCAGGATATGCACCTCAGTAGTCAGACGTTCATCCTGCAGCGGCTGACGATAAATCTTCAAATTCTTAATCTCTCCAATATAGCCTAACTTGATAGGCCTATTGTGCAATAGGTTCACACAACCCATTCTGGCAGCACACGACTGTGCCATATTCTCCACGATACCTGCCGGCGAGAGTTTAGAATCGTCCAACAGGATATTGTCCTGCCGCACTATCAACTCCGTCACGGCGTCGGTATCATCACAACTCAGGATCTTGTCCACCATCATGAACGGCGGCCGCTGAGGGATGAGAGAAGCCATCTCAATCTGTTCTAACTCCATGATTATTTCTGTTTTAATTCAGCTTCCAGATAGTCAATAAACTGCGACAGGGTCTTCACTGCCTTCATTTTCTCGATATTTACCTTGACACCAAAGGTTGACAGGACCACTGCCACGATGTCCACATAATCCAGACTGTCAATGCCCATATCCTCCTTCAGTCTGGATTCAGGGAACACCTTGTCTTCGTCGATCTCGAGGTCGTCGATCAGGAACGCCCTCACTTTCTGTTCAATTTCTGTTCTTTCCATTTTATTTGGTTGTTTGTTTATTCTGCTTTCTTCGCCACGATGATGGTATGACCCAGTCCGAGATGATCATACAGTTGCTCAATCTCCAGACCAGCCTCACGGATGCACTTTTCCATATCCTCGGTGTTATACATCTTCGAGTTGCCGTTCGCCATCGCCGTGAAGTAAAGGCTCGTCATCGTGAGACAGAGGGCGGCGGTATCAAACCGCTGACGGTCCCACAGCGTCTCCATGATGAAGATACGGGTGTCGGCAGTCATCGCCGCCTGAGCCCGTTTTAGGATACTCACGATCTGCTCCATACTGAAACAGTCCAGGAACTGACTCATCCAGATGGCGTCGAGTCCCTCCTGCTTAGGGAACGCAGCCTGCTCGTCGAGGAAGTTGATCGGGAAGCCCTTGATGCGCTCTGCTCCCCGCTTGCCTGCCGTATTCTCCTGCATCATCTTGATCTGCTGGGGCAGGTCGAGGACGGTCACTTCGGCATCCGTACTATAACCGACGCACTGCTGTGCCCACTTACCCGTATTGCCGCCCACATCGTAGAGCCGCTTCACCTGATACTCATCAAACACGATCTTCAAAGCCTCTTCAAACGACTCGTCGCTGTAGAAATGGTCGAAGTTCAGCCAACTCTCCTTCACCTGCTGGGGGAATTCCGACAAGCCCTCATACAGTGTAGGCCAGTCGCCCAAGGTTTTCAGACCTACGGGACGCCCCTGTTTCAGCGACTCGTCCAGATAGAACATACCCTGATAGTTCACGTCGTGATTCATATCCAGATTCACCCTCGTGGATTGGTCGTTCAGGAGGAACCACCCTGCTTTCGTAATACTGAAACGGTCGGTCTCGGGATCCACTATGATGATACCCATGGAGAGCGATGCTTCCACCAGGCACTTCACGGCATAGTCGGAGAGTCCCGTCTCTTTGCAGATCTCCTCACAAGTGATTCCGTTGGCCGCCTGGTTGATCAACTCCAGGATGCCCCACTTCACCATGATCCTTGCCGTCTGGAACACCATAGGCCCCCAGGCAATGATCTGTGCATAGCGCTGAGCCTCCCCAGCCGACTGCTGTTCTGCTGTATAAACTTTCTTTAATCCTGCACTTAATTCCATGCTATTGTTATCTTTTTCTACTCATCCTCCCAGATGTTGAAGTAGTTAAACCACTGCAACGGGTAGTCTTCGAGTATCTTTTCTATTTCTGCGGTATAGAGATCCACCAACTGCTGACGCTGTTCGCGATGAGGCAACGTCTTGTCATAATCCAGATAAATAATTCTGCCGTCGTAAGAGCCGTCCTGCTGTTTCATCGCAAGGACCATATACACCTCGAGACCTCTGTTCACAGCCAGGGAGAACGGACCTCGGGAGAGTTTTACCTTGAAGCCGTGGATCGTCGAGTGAAGCACCTTCTTGGGATTCATAAAGCGGTCGGCAAACACACTCAGGGCCTCTCCGCGATCCAGACAATCCACAATCTCCATGATGTCCACGCCATCCACTCCCACAGGGATCATCTTGATACCCATGTCGGCAAACTGCTTCCTGCGGTATTCCATCACCTCCTGTTTCTCGCCGCCATACACCAGCACATTGCAGGGCTTGGTCTGACTGAGGTTATAGCCCACCATCTCACTACAGCCCACATGGGCATTCAGCAGCATCACGGGCTGGTCTTCGCGCACGTGCGCGTAAAAATGCTCATGACCAGTAGAGTGGATCTCGAAATGACGACCTGCATACATCGCAAACTTATCGATCACCGTCTGTCCGAACAGACAGTGGTTGCGGTAGGTGCTCAGCAACGCCTGCCAACGCCCCTGGCCTCTCCGTTTGCGGAAATACTGGTAGGCTATCCTCGCACCAGGACTGAACACCATCGCCACAGGGATCACGCACACCGCCATAAAACGATAGACATAACGGATGTCCACCCTGCGTAACAGTTTGATCAGCGTACGGTGCATCCAGGCATTGCCGAAAGTTTTTCTGTTTTTATTCTCCATCTCAGATCTCACCCCATTGACGCCGTATCTCATCCTTGTCCACCTCGTCGATCAGGATCTCTGCCAAGGCTTCCACTACCTCTACGGGCACCGCCAGACGCGGGTCGCTGCTGTGGGGATTGATGGCAGGCAGGAAGTGGGGCATCTCGCCCTTATAAACCTCCCTCATCCTGGTACCCTTATTGCCTTCGCCAGTACATGAATACGTGATATTGGCAAGTCGATCGCAGAGTTTCACGAACGGGGCATACGGGGTCTCGCGGATCCCCTGGTAATATTTCTCCCCTGCCCTTTCAGCCCTGGTGCGCCCCTTGTCGTTAGTCAGGGCATACACGATCTCCGTCGCCATCATGGCCTGCTCCGTTGACATCACCTGCGTAGCCTGTCGCATCACGTCATTATACGTCAGACGGGCATCCTCGATGCTGTCGTGAAAATAGGCACCGAAGAACAGCGGCAACACATCTGCCTCGCACGCGCAAACAAGATGACCATAATTCCTCACGCCTTCCACCACCATATCGAGGTGGAAACCGTATGGAAACATACCTGCATACGTCTGATTCACACTCTGATGAAGGTCGTGTGCGAGTTGGCGGAAATGCTCTATCTGATCGGCATATTTCTCCAAATAAGACTGAAATTCTTCCTTCTGCATTATATAATGTTTATTTTCAGGCTGCAAAATTACAAAAAAAATGCCAAATACGTGCGAATCATTCATAAAAAATTGTATCTTTGCAACCGAAATCATTAAAAAAGACATGAAAACTGTATTTATCACTGGGGCTACGAGTGGAATCGGACTCGGTTGTGCCCGCAAATTTGCCCAGAATGGCGACCGTCTGATTCTGACAGGTCGTAACACCGGAAAATTGTCAGCCATCAGTTCTGAACTGCAGGCACAAGGCACCGAGGTACTCACCCTCGCCTTCGACGTGCGTGATCGTGAGGCAGCCCGTCAGGCCATTGAGAGTCTGCCCGCCGCCTGGCAACAGATCGATGTGCTAGTAAATAACGCTGGTCTCGCCCTCGGGCTCGAACCCGAATACGAAGGCGACTTAGACGATTGGGAGGCCATGATCGACACCAACATCAAAGGCCTGCTCACCATGACGCGTCTGATTGTACCAAAAATGATTACACTCAATAGCGGACATATCATTAACATCGGTTCCGTGGCTGGCGATGCGGCCTATGCAGGAGGCAATGTATATTGTGCCACAAAGGCTGCTGTAAAAGCCCTCTCCGACGGTCTCCGTATCGATGTGGCCGACACCGCCGTACGCGTCACCAACCTCAAGCCAGGCCTTGTAGAGACGAACTTCAGTAATATCCGCTTCAAGGGCGATACCGATCGTGCCGCAAAACTCTATCAGGGCATCAAGCCATTGACGGGTGACGACATCGCCGATGTAGCCGTCTATGCAGCCAATGCCCCAGCCCACGTCCAGATTGCCGAGGTACTCATCCTCGCCACCCATCAGGCCAGTGGCAGTGTCATCGTAAGAAAACAATAACCATATAAAAAAATCCAACAAATGAAAAAACTATTTTTAGTCTGCTGCCTGGCAGCCTTCTGTACATGCAACGCCATGGCACAGGAAACCGTTGATTCAACAATGGTCGATTCAACGGCTATTGAAGCATTACCGCTCGACAACCCTGTGACCCAGGCCATCATGGCCCGACGTTCTATCCGTAAGTATCTCGACAAGCCTGTAGAGCACGAGAAACTCGCCTATCTGGTCGAGTGTGGCATCAACGCCCCCAGTGGCAGTAACCGTCAGCCTTGGGTTCTGCGCGTGGTAGAGAATCAGGAGTTGCTCGCTCAAGTGAACGATGTGTTTAAGCAACAAAACGCCAAGCAAGTAGCCCGCGACAAGGGCTTCAAAAACCTGTTCCGCAATGCGCCTAATATTATATTGGTATGCACGCCTGCGAAAGGCGGTGGTGAGATTGATGCCGGTATGCTGGGCCAGAACATTATGCTGGCAGCCCAGTCGATAGGTCTCGGCACCTGCTGTCTCGGCGGTATCGTCCGTTTTATCCAGAGCGATCCCAAGACCGAGTTCTTCCGTGAAGCATTGGGTATCCCCATTGACTATAAGATCAACTACATCCTGGCAGTCGGCTATCCCGATGAGACACCCGAGGCTAAACCACGCGATTCCAGCAAGGTAATGTTTATCGAGTAGTATCGGGTTACAAGTTCAGCCTCTAATCACTTACTTTACAATACAAGAATCGCACAGAACAATCCTCTGTGCGATTTTTATTTACTAGGGACAGACCCCAACGCAAATCTATCTACTCGATTCATTCGTTATAAAGCGCAAGCCCCTTGACTGTCAGAAGATATTTTTGGCGGGGATGGCGAGGGGAATCAGGATAGAGCAGGCGGACATATCCGTCTTTAATTGCAGGATTGAGATAAAGATTCAAGAAGTTTTCTCGATCTTTTAACCCCATTGCCGACATCATTTCTTTAACAGACAATTCCTGTCCTCCAACCTTATGCACAAGATTAGCAATATAGATATTATCTGTATATAACTTGTTGGGTACTTGTCGGGTACTTGTCGGGTACTTGTCGGATGTAGCCAAATTTGGCTGCAAGCTCCACTCTTTTGCAGGATGGATATGCAGATAACGATTGCGCAGATCCCACTGCTCGCCAAGCAGCAGATTACGAAAGAAACGTTCCAGATAGACAGGAGAATAATCCACACCTTTCACAACGCTCTTATAATTTGCTCGTACTAAAGCATTGCGGAAATACCATGAATGACGAGCAAAGAGATCGTTCTCAACTTTAAAGCCCAAAGAACGAAGATAAAGGATGGTAAAAACAGCCGTTGTACGGGTATTGCCCTCCCCAAAAGCATGAATCTGCCATAACCCAGACACAAATCGTGCCAGATGGATAATCACTTCATCCTCGCTTTTTCCTTTATAGACGAAGCTCCGCTCTTGTTGGATATCATAGTCAAGAGCCCTACGCAGGTCCTCCCAATTCAGGTATCGCACAGTGTCGCCCTCCAGCACCCACTCCTTTTTGGTAATGTCGTACTTGCGCAGTTCCCCCGCATGTTTGAGCACACCATCAAAAATCCTGCGATGGATGCTGATAAGTCCATTAGTCGTGAAATCGAGAGTTATTGTCGAGAGAATTCTTGTGATGTTTTTCGAGGCTCTATCAGCCTCCTCTTTGTCATCATCGTCTGCTTCGCGCGTGGCCTTACATTGATAATAGTTGTCGAGCAACTTATCCACCTCATCAATAGTAATCTCGCCCTCAATATTCCGACGAGCCAGATCATTCAGGTAATCCGATGTCTTCAACCCATCTACAGCCTGAAGTCCAATGGCGGTACTCCAAGCGTATGCTGCTTCGCGTTGAGACGGTTCACCCTGGCGGATATACTCGTCGAAATTGATATATTGCTCTCTGTCGTCCATATAAATAACCTATTCAAGAAGATCATGTGCAAAGATAGTCATTTTTATCCACATAACCAAATTTTTGAGGCAAAAAAGTATTCATATATTCAAGTATTCAAATATGACAGGAAGGTTTTTGAAAAGGAAAAGACGGCAGAGTATAGAAACGAAGAATGATTAAAATTATAGTTTATAATTTATATATTATATTATAATATATAATATAATATATAAATTCTTAATCAGAGAAAATGCAAAAATGAAAAAACCTTCTTGTCCTACTTGAATATATGAATACTTGAATATTTGCTTATCCTACCCCAAACAGCAAAAATATGAAAAATATTGAAATAAATTTGGTGGTTTCAAAAATTATTCGTACCTTTGCAGCAGTGTTACGACACAATGATTTTTGCGGCAAAGCCAAAGAGAAAAATTTTGTAGGCCTACCAGAAAAAATCTCTTAGCCAGACCGCAAAAACACGCTTCAAGGAAAAGGTTTTAAGGAAAAGGAAAATCGTTTACAATTCTTTTTTCTATGACACTACAATATATTCAGGAAGAATGTGATGATACCTGTATTGATCAGATCGGCGAACATCGCACCGATGATCGGAACGATGAGGAAGGGCTTGACGGTATAGCGGTATTTATAACACACGGCACTCATGTTGGCCATGGCGTTGGGGGTGGCACCAAGACCGAAGCCACACATACCGGCACAGAGCACGGCAGCATCGTAGTTGCGACCCAACAGGGGGAAGGCTACGAAGTAGGCAAAAATGGCCATCATCAGCACCTGAGAGAACAGGATCACGACCAACGGAAGGGCCAGGCTCTGCAGTTCCCACAGTCTCAAGGAGATCATCGCCATACCGAGGAACAAGGACAGGCAGATATTGCCAACGCTGATGATTCGCTCCATATCAAGATGCTTATCAGGGATGATGTTACGAACAATGGCGGCAAGGATCAGCGCACCGAAATAGGTGGGGAACGTGATGCCCGTCTTGGCCAACAGCCAACTCATCAGCGTACCAGCCCCCATCACCAGGATGATGCAATAAGTGGCCTTCGCATACTGCTGGAACTCCTGTTCGTTCGTACTGACACGCTTCGTACGACCTGTCGGGGATGCCTCGTCGCTCTCGATACCAGCCATAGCAGGGTCGATCTCCTCATCTTGCGGTTGCACCTGTTCATGCGTCAGTTTCGTGCGGATGATCCGCTCTGCCAACGGACCGCCAATCATAGAACCGGCAATCAGACCAAAGGTGGCAGCAGCCATACCTATCGTGCCAGCGCCATGCAGTCCCATCCCTTCAAGAACGCTTGCAAATCCACCTGCCGTGCCATGTCCGCCCGTCATGGAGATACTACCGGCAGCCATACCAATCAAGGGATCGACTCCCAAGAGGCGGGTGATGCCCATCGGCATCAGGTTCTGCAAAGAGATAATGACCACCAACAGGACCAGCATCATCACCAACAGTTTGCCCCCCTGCTTTATTACTTTCAGGTCGCTCTGGAAACCGACGCTGGTAAAGAAAGCCAGCATGAAGACGGCCTGCAATGTGCCATTGAACGACACCTCTATATCGAAACAACTATACAGCATCAAGGTCATCAACGAAAAGATGATACCACCGCTTACGGGCGACGGCACACAGAATTTCTGCAGGAAATCAACTTTTCGCGTTAAAACCATACCGACCAGAAGGGCCAAGGCACCGATGCCGGCTGTCTGTATCATATCCAGTTCAATACTTACCATACTCACGCTCTTTATATCATTTTAGAATCTATACTGCAACTTCACATTGGCTGCATGTCTGTTGACTGTTGCATCACTACAGAAGGCATCAAACATATCATGCCAGTCGATGCCAACGTTCCAACGCCTCCCGAACTGCTTGTTTACAGAAAGACAGCCATAGACAGGTACACCCGTCGCCTCACGTTTGGGGGAATTTTTGGTGTAATATACCACCTGCATGGCTATCTGCCACGCATGCGGAAGAGAGGCCGAGGGGGCAAACCGTATGGAAGCCGATGTTCCACTCTTGGCGATATACAGATTGGAGCCGCCGACAAGACTCAGTCCTTTCGTTTTCCAATAGGCCGATGCCGCCAGTTCCGTCAAGTTCTCGCCACCTTCTATCATATAATAATCCGCCTCCGTCTGTACCGTCAGTTTCTGCCTGCTATAGGCATAAGCCAGTTTCATCTGATGGATGGAGCGTTCCTCGAACACTGCCTCCGTCATCGCCGGATTGAAGTACTTTCGATAATAGCCCAACTGGATCTGATTCCGATGATCAGGTACAAAGATGACACAGGCATTCGCATTGTCACGGGTGTCGGAACGTTTTTGACTGATGGTGCCTTCCTTCGCCTTTCGTTCATAGAACATCACACGATTACCCACTGTAAACCTCCACTTGGGCAAAGCATAGGTGAACTGCAGGTAGATATCATAGTTGAAGACATCCCAACTCTGATCCGTATTCTTTTGACTGGTCATCTGGAAATCTCCCTCAAAACCCAGCGTCATCGACAACTGCTTCGTGAACAAAGGCGTATTCAACTCCGCAATACATAAAGGCAGTTTGCTGGATGAGGACCAGTCGCTGGCATACTGATAACCACCCACAAGGAGCAGTTCGGTACCCAGGTCATTGAAGGTGTGGAAATAGCGCGCCCTGCCCATCACCTTTCGCGACATACCATTAGGCTGGTCAAGATACTGCTGGGTGAAATAGGTCAGCAGTTTATTCCTGTCATCAAAACGGTTCGTCATGTGAAGCGTCAGATACTCCTTATTCCCCTCCTGATGACGATAAGAGGCATTGGCGTAGAGATCGGTGCTCTTACTACCGTATAACGCATTCACGGCGCCAATACCTGCGACTTCCTTTCCAAAGCCTCCTTGGCCCTCCACAAACCCATTCAGCGCATCAGGTATCTTCATATTGATATCCAGTACCCTGGCCATGCCGATGGTTCCCTTCTGAACACCCGTATTATCGCACACCTGAATCTTGGCGATATCCTTGGCCTTCATCTGACTCAGAATCAACCTCGTGTCGCCATTCATCGGACAGTTGTCGATGCGGAGGTTGTAGTTCGAGATGACATCCTCATAACCGGCAATCATCAGGTCGGGCACCATCTGGAGGATATCCATCAGCGTCTCCTCCCCTGTCAGATCCATGCGCTGCGGGTAAATCATCGTACGGTCTGCCTTGACTTCGATGATAGGCAAACCGCTTTCTGCGAACATGGAGGCAGATAGGAGCAGAAGGCTGAGCAATATGATAATAGGCCGACGCATACGATTGTTCTGGGTGTACGATTGCAAAAATACGAAATTATCTGAATTCATGTATCGTTCAGAATGTTAATAAAATATAATTCTCGCGCGTACATCGTATTATAATAAGTGTTTATTCGTATATTTGTATTCTAAAACTGTAAACTTGGTGATAATCATGAAAAGAGCAACAGACAGAAAGACCTCTAAGACCAAGAGATTCGTCATGCTGACAGTGGCTGCCGTGATGCTAGTGATGCTGGGCCTGACGTTCCTGATATGCTGCTATACCCTGAAGGCGGAGAGCCATGTGAGATATGTGTCAATCCTAAATGTAGCGTCGGAGCGTATCGCCAAGACCATCAGAGGCATGGAGATGAGTGCCAAGAACATCTTCGACGAAGTGCAACAGCACTTGGACTCGCCAGACGCCGTGATTGCCGCCCTGAAGAGCAAGACATCCCAGAATCCAGATATCAAAGGCTATTTCGCTGCTTTCGAACCCAACTATTTCCCCCAGAGAAGCAAATTCTTCCAGCCTTACATCTACAAAGGCGAGAACAACGGGCAGTATGTGGAGAGTCAGGTGGGATCAGGCGAAGAGGACTATACGAAGTCTGAACTGTATATGCTTGCCAAGAAACAAGGCAAGAGTTTCTGGTCGGATCCGTATTATTATTACGACGGTTCGGACTTGAGCGGACACTACTGCTCCTTCATGACCCCCATCTACGATGCAGAAGGGAAACTGGCGTGCATCTGCGGTGCCGACATGACGTGTGAGTGGCTGACCAAGGAATTGAAGCAGATCGACTATGCCAGCAAGCAGAACGACCTGCTGAACAGATTCCTGCCTGATAAAGAGACCGACTTCTATACCGTGGTGATGAACAACGACGGCACCTGTATCGCCCACCCTGAAGGGAGGGGGCTGCTGATAAAGGACAAGCAGGTGATCAACGACCTGAAACAGCGGAAGAACGGCATGGTGGAGATGACTGTAAGCGGCAAGCCTGTCACCGTGTATTACGGACCGGTTACGGATCACAACTGGTCTGTGGCAGTGGTAGTGCCCGCACTGGACACCCCACAGCCTGTGATGTTGGCAGGCCTGATGCTGTTCGTAGTGGCAGTACTGAGTATGATTGTAGTATATAAACTTGTGAAAATATGAAGAATTCAGCCAAGACAAAGAGTTTCATCTTGCTGACGGCAGCGGCTGTAATGCTAGTGATGCTGACGCTGTGCTTCCTGGTATGCCGCTATACCATGAAGGCAGAGACCCATGTGCGTTATGTGGGTATTATGGACGTAGCATCGGAGAAGATTGCCAAGTCCATCAGCGGCATGGAGATGAACGCGATGAACGTGTTCGACGAAGTGCAGAAACACATGGAATCGCCTGACGCCGTGATTGCAGCCCTACACAGCAAAACGAGTCTGAACCCCGATGTGAACGGCTATTTTGCAGCCTTTGAACTCAACCACTTCCCTGAGAAAGGCAGATGGTTTGAACCATATGTCCACAAGGCCGACAACAGCAACCAGTTCGTGATGAGCCAGGTGGGATCAGCCAGACACGACTATACGCAGTCAGACTGGTATGTGCGCGCCAAGGAGCGAAGCATGAGTTTCTGGTCGGATCCATACTATTATTACGACGGCACGAGCATCAGCGGCCATTACTGCACCTTCGTGGAGCCCCTCTACGACGCTAATGGCAAACTGGTATGCGTGTGTGGTGCCGACATGACCTTTGAGTGGCTGAGCAAGGAACTGAAACAGATCGACTATGCCAGTAAGCAGGACGACCTGCTGAACAGATACCTGTTGAATAAGGATCTCGACTTCTATACCGTGGTGCTGAACGACGACGGCACCTGTCTCGCCCACCCCGAAGGGAAGAGCGTGACGATGAAGGACGAACAGGTGATCAGCGACCTGAAACAGCGTAAGAGCGGCAAGGTGAATATGACCGTCGGAGGCAAGTCGGCTACCGTCTATTACGGACCGATCAGGAATATCGGCTGGTCAGTAGCGGTCATCGTGCCGGATCAGAACGTGCTGCAGCCTGTCATCCTGACTGGCGTGACGCTGTTTGTCGTGATGGTGCTGGGCCTGATTGTGATTTGGATATTGTTAAAACGGCAGAGTTATGCTGAGGAGTCTTAGAAACATAGCGCGCTCATCCAGGAAGTTGAACCTGATGGTGATCTGCCAGACGGTGCTGTTGCTCGTGGTAACCTTAGGCGTGATGCTCTATTTCTCGCGGCAGACACTGAAAGAGGAAGCCATCCAGGATGCCGAGGAAACCCTTGCCGGAACGGTGCAGCAGATCGACAATGTGCTGCTGAGCATCGAGCAGACCACAGAGTACACCTATCAAGACCTGCTGGGACATCTCGACGAGCCGGAACGCATGGAGACCTACTGTCGCAAGGTGGTGGAGGGCAACCCGTATGTCGTGGGCTGCGCCATCGTATTCCAACCCAATTTCTATCAGGGGCGCGAGTTGTTCATGACCTACGTACACCGTGAGAACGACAAACTGGTGGCATCGGACTCCTTCGGCTCCAAGCCTTATACCGAACAGATCTGGTACACGAAGCCGATGGCATCACAACGCGCCGGCTGGACTGATCCGTTCGATGATGAGAACGTCAATGACGGATCGCTCACCACCTTCTGCATGCCTATCATCAAACCGGCGGAGGGCGGTAAGAAGAGTCAGTGTGTGGGTGTGCTGGCAGTGGATCTCTCCACCAGTATGCTCTGCCAGATCGTGCTGTCGGCAAAATCATCACCCAACAGTTACAGCGTGCTGTTAGGCGGCAACGGCAGGTACATGATCCACCCCGACACCCAGAAAATGTCGCGGAAGACCGTGTTCTCTGTCATCGAGGAAGAGGCAGAGCCTACCGTGAAGGAAGCGGGCGAGGCAATGATGGCTGGCGAGACCGGCTATAAGGCCTTCGAGATGGACGGCAAGGACTGGTATGTGTTCTACAAACCCTTCGAGCACCATCATTTCTTTGCGCTTCCCATCGAGTCTATGAAATGGAGCGTCGGAGAGGTTTGTCCCAAGTCGGATATCTTCGGCACCTATAATAAACTGTTACTCATCGTGGTGGGCTTGGGCATCCTCGGACTGCTGGTATTCCTGGTGTTGTGCCATGCCTTCATCAAGAGGCAACTGAAGCCCCTCCACCAACTGAGACAGGCTGCACAGCGCATCGCAGAGGGCAACTACAATGAGTCCATGCCCCGTACCGACCGCGACGACGAGATCGGAGAACTGCAGGAGCGATTCAGGAAGATGCAGCAGTCGGTGGTGGCGCATATGAAAAAGAACGAGCAACTGAAAGTCTCATTGCAGAACCAAGGTCAGATCCTGCAGAAAACCAGCGTACAGGCCATTGAGAACGACAAGGTGAAAACGGCCTTCCTGCACTATATCTCGAACCAGATGATCTTGCCTGGCGACCTGATCGACAAGAGCGTGACGAAGATCTGCAACAACTATCAAGATATCAGTGTGGAGGAGATGGAACAGGAGATGAGCACCATCAAGAAGCAGAGTTCGACAATCCTCAACCTGCTCGGACATATCCTCGAGACCATACAGATAGAATCAGGAAAGGAGGACAGCCATGAGTAAGATTAGCCAGAAACTTTCCAGGAGACTCAGTCTCGGCATTACACTGTTGGCAGTACCCATCTTCATCGGCACGCTGGGTATCCTCTTCCTACAGTCGCGCTATCTCATCCGCCAGGAGGCGACGGAGCGCACGTCGAGCATCCTCAACAAGACGACACTCGACGTGAGGCATTTCATGAATACGATAGAGGTCTCGACAGATGCCAATGCATGGCTCCTGGAGGAGAACCTGACACCCGACTCTATTGAGTCGATCTCACGCCGCATCCTGAAGATGAATCCCAACATCCTCAGCTTCTCCGTGAGTACCGAGCCCGATGTGCTGCCTCAGTTCGGGCCCCACTTCTCCGTCTATACCGTGAGAGACGCAAATACGATCAACTCCTATCGTGAGACGGAATACGCGTATTATGACAAATTATGGTATAAGACTGCCCTGAAAGGTGAGCCCTGTTGGGTGGAGCCCTTCAGTGAACATACGGAGGGAACGATCAACTATCATGATGCAGTGGCTTCCTATTGTAGGCCGCTCCATACGGCTGACGGTAAGATAGCGGGTGTCATCTCCGCCGACTTCTCCTTCAGTCTGTTGGCGAAGGTCATCAATGAATTAGAGCAGCACCCTTATCCCAATATGTATTTCTTACTCATGGGCAAAGACGGGCGCTTCTTCATCCATCCAGATGAGACGAAACTTTTCCGCAAGACCATCTTCTCAGACACCGATCCGAACGAGGATACTGAGATCATCGCCTTAGGCCACGAGATAGCCAACGGTAAACAGGGAACGAGGCATGCCACCATCGACGGACAGTTCTGCCACATAGCTTTCCAACCCGTACCTGGCACCGACTGGAGTCTGGCCTTGGTATTTCCTGACAGCGAGATCCTGACAGACTACAACCTGCTGGCCTACATTGTCGGCCTGATGATCCTCATCGGCCTGATGCTGATCCTGTGGATGACGCAAAAGGTAGTAAGACAGACCACCAGCCCCGTGATGAACCTGCTGGACATGACCAAACAGATCACCGAAGGCAACTACGACGAGACCATCCCCTACTCCAACGAGCCCAACACCTTCGGAAAACTGCAGAACAGTTTTGCCAAGATGCAGGAGGCACTCCACGAGAATATGCTGAAAATCGAGGATGCCACCAAACAACTCAGACTACACAACAGAGAGCAGAAGGACGCCATCGATCAGGCGGAGTCGGCAGCGAGGGAGAAAGAGGCTTTCGTCAAAAACATATCCCGTCAGTTGCGTACGCCGCTGAACATCATCATGGGCTATGCCAGCGTGATCCAGGAGAGCGTGAAGGCCAGACATGACGAGCCTGGAGCCCAGAATCAGTTTGAGGAGGACAACATGAACGAGATCAGGGAGACCTTGATAAACAATGCCATTTCACTGAAACGAATGGTGCTGATGCTCTATGACAGTTCTGAGAGCGGTGCCTCGGATGAGAAGAAGTGTCAGCGAACCAACGAGATCTCCTGCAACCAGTTAGCACGTGAGGGCATCAGTTATGTGAAGTTGCATAACCCAGGTGTCAGGATCAGGTTTGAGACCACCATACCCGATTCTACCTTCATCCTCACCAACCGCGTGTATCTGACGCGTACCATCCGAGAACTGCTGTATAACGCCGTTAAGCACTCTGACAGGAAACATATCCAGATGCGCGTGGTGAATACACAGGAACAAATCCTGTTTATCGTCGAGGATACGGGCCCAGGTCTGCCAAAGGAGGCGATGCACATGATCGAGAAGCCTTTCACGAAGGTGGACGAGACATCAGAGGGCCTCGGACTCGGACTGCCCCTGTGCAAACGGCATGCCGTGACATTAGGAGGCGACCTGGTACTCGACACCAGTTACACGAACGGTTGCCGATTCATTCTGGAATTGCCGAAATAGGAAGTTATTCAGCCTTTGGCGTGAAAAGCATCAGCCAACGGTAGAGATTACAACCCACAAAATTACCAAGTACCTCGCTGACATAGACAGCGAGGACGGTGGGTTGTAGTACGACGTCGGCAGGAGAGACAAGGAAATAGAAGGCGTCAGCAATGGAGTGGGCAAAGCCACAGAGGATGAACACAGGCACACCCAACACCAATGGCAGCATCTTCCCCTTGCGGGCGAATTCGACAGCCGTTGTCATGATGAAACCGCAGCCGATAGCCAGGAGGAAACATGCCCAGGGACCTTTCGCCAGACGACCTGCGAGGATCTTGGCAGCAGGCTCCACACAGTCGGGCTGGGCATAGGCAATAAGCCACGCCGTGAGCAGACAACCTATAATATTGCCGAAAAGCACCGTCAACAGCATCGACCAGTCGCCCTGACGACGAATAAAGCCTGCCGTGCCAGTATAGAGTTTCAGACCGTAATAGACCACTGTGGTGAGTCCAAAAGCGAAGAGGACGGCACCAGCTACACCTCCCACACGGAGGTTAACCACACATCCGATGGAGATACAGATACCAGCAAGAATTGCGGGTGTAAAAGTTTTTTGAAACATTGCGTGTCCTAATATTTCATTCGTCAGGCAAAAAGAGGGGATCTTCAGGCATCACCATGATTGGTTTGGTCTCGGCAGCCTTGAGAATCTGCTCTGGCACATACTTCTTATCCACCACCAGACGGAACATGAATTCACGGAACCAACGGTCTGTCATAATCAGACAGCCCTGCTGACCCCAGGTGGCACCCCAGGAGTTCTCTACCTTCCACTTACGGGCCTTGCCGTTCTCGTCGGTATCCACAGCCGTGAGCGTCATGGCGTGGGTGGATCCACTGTCGAAGGTGGAGATACGCTGTGCCTTATCCATGTTGAAAGTCGTGCCGAAGAGTGAGCCGTAGTCGAAGTTCTCGAGATCGGCATAGCCACGCTTACGATCCAGGAACTTACCCACGTCGTATGAACTGTAGAGTTTACGTCCGTCCTTCAGGGAGGCAATCGCCATCTGTTCGATGTCATCCATCGGCAGGTTCACATAACACCAGTTATGGCCGTCATAGGTATGACGGTCGTATTCCACCTCGTAGGTCTTATAGTAAGGACGACGCGGATCGTTCATCGCCATGATGAAGGTGCCGTTGAGCGGACCACCCACAATCTCCTGGTAGAACGACTGTGGTGTATATGACTTAGCAGGGCCCTTGGCCTTGCCATCCTTATCCTTGAAAGCATAGGTGAACTGCTGCACAGGGGCACCAATGGTGAGTGTCAGCATCCGATAGATCTGGCCCAGCATCTCTGTCTTGGCCTTCTGGATATCCTTTGTACTCTTACCTTTCGCCACCATGTCGCGCAACTGGAGTCCGTACTCACGCAGTTTGGAGGAGATGATAGAGGCAGCCTTCGACGTGTTGTCTGTGGAATACGACTCGGGCATCACCTCTGTAGGCACCAGTCCGTATTTCTCTGCCAGGTCGGAGACACCGCAGAAAGTACCGCCATCACTAATGGGATGGTGGAAGAAGAACTGCACCCGCTGATCGTCGATGGGTTTCTTGCCTGTATCGATGACACCTTGCAGCATCAGGTTTGCCTTCTCCAACTGATCCCAGAAGAAGAGATAGGCTTGGGAGAGTTCCAATTGCACGGAGTCGCGCTGGGCATAGTTGGAACGCAGCACATTCAGACCACTGAACATCCAACAACGCCCTGAGGACTGCTGATCGGTAATGGACTGGCGGGGCGTCTCTATATTAAAATAGGTATCGAGCGCGCGCGCATTATCACGGTTCTTTGCCAAAGCATCGATGCTGTTAGCAGCAATGGCATTGGATATAGCCTTATCGGCAGGCGACAAGGGCTGAACTTGCTGAATCTCACGGAGCATATCGGGGGTGATACCACCCGACTGGGCTGTCGTAGTAAGGACCACTACAAACAGGGTTACCAATAAAAATATATATCGTTTCACGATGAAATCTGTTTAAAAATGAATACTTTTCTGCAAATTTAGGCAAAATGGTTGAGATAAATCAGTAAAAACGACACTTTTTTTTATTTTTTAAGACTTTTATGTAAAGTATATCTTAAAAATACATACCTTTGCAGCGATTTCTAAACCAAATCATTAAAAAAGAACAAATTTAAAATTTGAATGAGTATGAAAAAGATGATGATGATCGCTGCCATGATGGTAGCAACATTGAGTGCAAACGCTCAGAATGAGGTTGGCCAGTTTAGCATACAGCCTAAGGCCGGTATCAACATTTCTAAAATTACTGGTGGTGGTATGAGTTCAAGAGTTGGTTTCGCTGGTGGTATTGAGGCTGAGTATGGCGTAGCCAAGAACTTTGGTCTTAGCGCAGGTCTCCTCTATTCTATGCAGGGTGGAAAGTATGATATGGATGATTTTAAGGTTTTGGGTATCACAGATAAATTCAAGTTTAATTTCGACTACATCAACATTCCTATTTTGGCTCAGTACTATATCGCTAAGGGTTTTGCTGTTAAGGCTGGTGTTCAGTTAGGTTTCGTGGTTCGTGACAAGGTTAAAATTGAGGAAATTGTTGCAGGAGGAGGCAAGTATAATGAGGATATGTCATTTGACGAGTTCTTAGATATTCTCAAATTCACTGGAGACGTCCGCGAGGATGCCAAACTCAAGAAGTTTGATTTCTCTATTCCTGTAGGTCTCTCTTATGAGTATAAGAACATCGTTCTGGATGCTCGTTACAACATCGGTACAACCAGAGTCGTGAAGTTCTCTGATACTGGCAAAAACAGTGTATTCGAGATCACTCTGGGTTACAAGATTCCCCTCAACTAATAGAAGAGTATAACACATAATAATAAGCCGCACCCGAATGAGTGCGGCTTATTTTTTGCTCTAATACTCTGAATTTATTCCCAACGTGGGAATTATTCATTCCCAATCTGGGAACATTTCATTCCCAACGTGGGAACAATCTAAGCCTTATTTCTTCTTTTTCGTAGAGATATGAATCGTCTTCGTGGCTTTGGTAGATTTGGAGGAGGAAGAAGTACTCTTCGTTGAGGACTTCGTGGTAGAAGTGGTAGAAGTAGAAGTGCCCTTGTAATACTTCAGCGCCTCTGGCATCCAACCCTGGATCTGCTTGATGCGGGTGGCATCAGAGGGGTGATCGCTCAGGAACTCAGACCTCTGGTTGTTGGAAGCAGCTGCCATACGCTGCCAAAAGGCAACGGCAACCTGTGGATCGTAGCCAGCCATAGCGGCAAAGATCAGTCCCATGTGGTCTGCCTCGCTCTCGTGGTTACGTGAATAACTGAGGTTCTTGAAGTTAAAACCCTGGGCTGCAATCGCCTGAATAATAGAAGAGGTGTTGGAACCTACGCCCATACCACCCAGAACGGCTGCACCGATCTGCATACCATACTGCTGTTTGATCTGCGTACTCATCTGCTCGGCAGAGTGACGCGCCACAGCGTGGGCAATCTCATGACCCAGGACAATGGCCAGAGAGGGCTCATCCTTTGTGAGCGGCAGGATACCTTCATACACACAGATCAGTCCACCCGGCATACACCAGGCATTGGCTTCCTTGTTCTCTACCAGGTTGAAGGTCCAGTTGAAGTTCTGCAAATCAGCACCCATACCATTGGCATTCATATAGTTAGTCACTGCAGTGGCCAGGTTCTGCCCCACCCGTTTCACCATCGCAGTGTTTTCGGCGTTGGTAGAGAGTTTGGCTGTCTTCATAAACTCCTGATACTGCTGATTGGAGAGGCTGAGCACATCGCCATCGCTCACCATCAGACTCTGTTGACGACCCGTAATGGGCACTGTCTTCGTAGTGCCGCAGCTCACTAATAGAGCGGCTGCCAGCGACAAAAGAATCGTTTTAATACTTCTCATATGCGTTTCGATTATTAGTTTCTGACTGCAAAATAAATAAAAAAATCTGGAACTTGCAAGTTTTTTGCACAAAAATAGAGGCATCCCTCTCGGAATGCCTCCTGCTTTGACTAATAATAATTACACGTTTCCCTCGTTTTTCTTACTCTCTAATACCACGGTTGTTCAACGTTGTGTTCAGCAGTGTCAGATAAGTACGGAACTGCTTGTCGTTCAACACGTAGCGCATCCACTTCACGTCGTTGTCGATAGCACGGGCCACAAGTGCCTTACGATCGTTGTTGGCGTACTGAGCAGCAAACTTAAGCTCAGAAGCGAATGTGTGGTGAATATCGGCAACGGCCTCTTTCTGGTCGTTTGCAAGATCGAGAGCTACAAAGAGCTTATTCATGTTGATGTTTAGCTCGTAAGCCTCGACATTGTTAACATTGGCTGCCTTCTCACCTTCTGCAAATGCGGTTGTCATACTCAGCATTGCAACTAATGTCAAAATCATCTTTTTCATCTTTTTACCCTTTCTTTTCTTTACTCGGAGCATTGTCTATTTTCGCTCCTACTTTAATAATGTTATCCTGTCTTTTTTTTCTTTTGACGGTGCAAAGGTAAGACGATTTTTTGGATTACGCAAACGTTTTCGGAAAATTGTGCACGTGCACAGTGCTTTTATTGATGCATATCAAATAATTCTTTTGAAGGAAAAGATGGTTATATGGAATGATTTCATTATCTTTGCAGATGAATCAAAAAAAGAGGAAATCAAGAGGCTATAAAAAGGAAAAAGTGGCGCCGAAGCAACCACTCATTCACGCTGTAAGGTTTTCAAAAGTCGGGATGAGGCGACTCGAACGCCCGACCCCTACGTCCCGAACGTAGTGCGCTACCAACTGCGCTACATCCCGATTTTGCGGGTGCAAAGGTACTGTAATTTTTTGAAATACGTGCAAGAAATAGGATAAAAATTTAGATATATGATAAAAATCAAGGCTTTATGTATTGTTTTCATGTTCCTGTTGAGTTATTCTGTGAATGCGGAGGAACAAGTGATTGTAGTGAAGAAAGGTGACGTCGCAAGTTTGCTGGAAGCTATTGACCAAGCTAACAAACAAAATGCAGACTCGCTTTCAGAGCGTATCTATATCCTGATACCTGATGGATTATACGATCTGAAGACCACAGCACTGACCACTATTAAGGGACATAACATCTCACTCGTTGGCCAGAGTATGTACTTTACCATCATCCGTAATGCACCACCCATTGAAATGGAAGGTATTGATAAAACCGCCACAATTCTCAATACTGGTTCTGGGTTGTATATGCAGGATCTGACCCTACAGAATGATCTCAATTACTATCAGGCTGGGTTTGCAGGTCGAGGTGTCGCTTTCCAGGATCAGGGTACGCGAACCATCTGTAACCATGTGAGACTAATGTCCTACCAGGACACCTATTATACTGACAATGCATTGGGACAGTCGTATCTCTATTGCTCGGAGATACATGGTACGGTGGATTTTATCTGCGGAGATGGTGATGCGTACTTCGATCTTTGCAGTATTGTGACGGAACGCCGTTCAGCCGATGGCTCTGGTCGAAATGTGATTGCAGCTCCCCGCACCTCCCAGACGAAGTGGGGCTATGTGTTCATGAACTGTGATATCTATAACCGCGATTCTGACTTCCAGTATGCCCGTGGCTGGCGGGAAACACCTCGTTGCGTTTGGATAAACACGCGTCTGATGACACCGGAAAAACTGAAGGAACCCCGTTTCGAGCCAAAGGGTATGAGGACTATCAAAAGTTATTTCAAGGAGTATAATACCAAGGATGCTGATGGTGAGAATATCACACCGAAGTCGAATGTCGTGACGTTCACACTCAATGGTGAGGAGAATGCCGTTGAAACGATCCTGACTAAACAAGAGGCTAAACAATATCAGCTAAATAATATATTCCCCGACTGGAAGCCGAGGAATATAGTCTTTAAGCTTGCCGATAAGGCGGCCAAGTTACGGAAGCAGCATCTTTAATGGAACACCTTCCTGAACTGGATATATTCATCACAACGCGATACGTACTGACTGGTATGTGTCGCGTTTTGCTTTTCGAAGTTGGCTAAAGCCGCAAAGGCACTGTACTGTTGTGTATTGGAAACTGTCTTACGATCGTATTCGTAAGTTTCGTTGTTCCATTCTCTCGTGAACCACCTCTGCTCCTCCTTATAGAGCTCAGCATAGCTGAGGGCAAAGAGAGCTTTCTCCTTCAAGGCAATATCTGTGGTCTGGCTGGCCTTCTGTAACAGTTCCTTGGTCTTTGCCCGCAGATCGACCTCATTCACGCGGAGCGTATCACATACACTCTTACCATCACGCATCAGCCACCAACAGTCACCGGTAAAGTTGGCTTGTGCATAGTAGGTGGCCAGATTATAGCAGCGCTGGCAGAGTGCTTTGCCAGAGAGAATGTTCATTGTGCCCTCCATCATCTGCATCTCTTTGGCGAATAGCAGTTTCGGATTCTCACTTACGGTCCAGTTGTAGGTTTCGGCACGATCCACATCGGCGTCCTTGATCCACTGTCTGGTGATCCATGGCTCCACTGATACCTTCCGTAACAGAACGTACATACGGTAGCCTGCCTCATTATAGAAGGATGCTGGAACGTATGCCAACCACTTGATGGCTTTATCCCACTGACAGAGGCGCAGATACTTTGTGCCGATCAGGTCTGTCATGGCCTTCTCGTCTATTTTCAGATTCGCTTTTAGGAATTTGTCGAGGTTCGTCTTGGCAGGGGTGTTCGTATATGCAAAATATTTCTCCAACTGACTGACACGCATGGTGTCGATGTATTCTGTATAATGATAGTTGTTGGTGACATCCATCAAAGCAATCAGCTTATCAGTGTTGTTCTGATAATGCTTCATCAGTGCCTGATGCGACAATCTCGTCTTTGCACGGTAGAAATAGCCGTCTTCCTCTTTCTTTTCCATCTCTTTGATCCAGGCAAGCTCATCGGCGAGGTAATTGTCAAAGGCTTCGCTGTCCGGTGCCTGGTTGGCTGTGATAAAGAGCATCAGCACACGGGCACAGTCTTTCATACGGTCAGTTCCATCGAGTTTGCTGGCTTCCAGGATGTCTGATGTGGCTTGTTTCTGATGGCCATATAGGTATTCCAACCAGGCCTTGGCTGATTTCCACATGATGGGCGTCTCAGTCTTACCTTCACGGACGACGGTCTCGCAGAACTGTCTCATCTGGGTGGCTTCCTGTTCGGTGATCCTACGGACGAAGAGTTTGCCGTTGAACCATTCCCCACCATTGGCATCTATCACTTCCTGACAGTTGTTCACAAAGTCCTGTAACAGGAAAGGCAGCACCTTTGAGTTAGGATTCTTTAGATAATGCTGACGGATGGCCTGGAAAGAACGCTTGCGGTAGAACTGGGTCATCAGACTCTGATAATCCCCCATTTCCGCAAACAGCTCACCGGCTTTCTCTTCCTGTCCTGTCTTATAGAGGGCACCGGCATAGATGTTTTGCATCATGTCCTTATAGACGGTCTCAATCAACTGGCTGGCAGTCTGCTCCCAGTAGTTGATATTCTCCTGGTGGCGTCCCAGCATCATGTTACAACGCATATAGAGCAGTGCATGCTGTGAACGCAGCTTTGTTTTGGTATTACCGAGCGCATAGGTACGGATAGCCTGCAGGTCACGCTGTTGTGCGGCAATCTCCTCCTTAGAGGGATAGTTCCACTCATATTGTTTCGATTGTTCCACATCGACACACTTGAGATACTTCTGCAGGTTCTTCACATAGCTGACCATCAGACCGTCGCTCTTGTGCTGGGCAGCCTTGATGACATCATCGGCATTAAACCAGAAGTATTCTTCTGATGTGCCCAGATAGGCTTGCCAGTTGTCGTTACAGATTTTCTCCACACGTTCTTTGAACTCTGTTTTTCTGTACATGCTGAACAGATAGGGGTTAGTGAGCTCTCCCCAGATGCAAGCCAATGTCGGCAATGTCATGGCAGACAATAGGCTAATGATGATAAATCTTCTCATAGGTCTCAGGTTTATATCTATTTATATTATCTTTGTCAAGATGGTAGGTGATAATGGCATGCTTGAGATTACTGCGTTTTTTCTCAACAGCCTCTTTGACGCGAAGAATCTCATCGGCTCCAACGGTATGCTCAATCCGGATGTTTCTGATTGTTCTTACCCATTGATAAACCGGATAGGCTGCCGCTAAGGGCAGGGGATAGCTGTCGAGTCGTTTCAGATAGGGTTGGACGTCACGGATGTCAAGGATGGGATTACGCTCTTCCCACTTCTTAGGATCACCGGTGTTGTAGATCATCAGCACACCATAATCCACAGGCGGTGCCTCCATGGAGAGCTGGTGCAGGCGGATGGTTGTCGAGAGCGTCTGTCCCCAGGCTTGTTTTACTTCTTCCAGGAACTGGTAGTAAACTTTCTTGCTATTCGATGTGTAATCACAGTCAATCTGTATCTCACTAACGGGCTTGATGTCATTGGTCTCATTCATCTGTCGGATGCGTTTCACGATCTTCTCTGCCAGCCCTTGGTGCTTCTGGTGCATACAGTCTTCTGTGATATAGATGGTTGGTATGAGCTCAATGCTGTCAGGCAGTGTGCTGGAAAAGGAGATGGTAGCGTTGGGTCTCGGTTCTGCACCTTCCTCGTTGATGACCACATCAAAGTAACGACAATACACCTTATTAATATGGTTGCGTTGAAAAAAAGCCCATTCTGTCGAGTCGAGTCTGAAGTCTGTGCGCCAGTAATACACGGCGTTACTCTCTGATAACTCCTCCCGTTCACTGCATCCTGCTATCAGCAGACACAGCAACAGACTCATCCATATTATTATTCTCTTAACTCTCAACTCTCAAAGCAGTTCAGGCAGTTGGAACAGTTTATTGCTGTTACTCCCCTTGATAAGTATATAGCGACCTTCTGGTTGCTGTTCGCGGATGGCGGCTTTCACTTCCTCTACATCATGGAACTTACGGAAGGCACAGGGGATATCAGCAAAGTTATCTCCGACAAGCCACACTTCTTCAAAGCCTGAGGCTTCAAGGTCGGCTACCAGCTGACGATGTTCTGCATCGCTCTCCGTACCCAGTTCTCCCATCTGTCCGAGGATAGCCATCTTATGGGGTACCTCCATCCGACGGAAGTTGTCGAGCGCCGCCTGCATCGAGGTGGGGTTGGCGTTATAGGCATCTACAACGAGGTGGTTCTTTTCCGTCACAGTCATCTGTGAGCGGTTATTGCTGGGTGTATAAGCCTCTAAGGCCGCACAGATTTTCTTGCGATCCACTCCAAAATTGATACCGACGGCAATGGCTGCCAGCAGATTATCGATGTTGTAGGAACCGATGAGCTGTGTCTGTACTTTATGCCATTTCGTGGAGCGTCCTTCTTCCTCAAGGGTCATCAGAGGCTCACGCCAACGGAACTTCAGGAACGGGTCACAGGCAATGATCTCACCGCTGATACAGGTGTATTGGTTCTCCGGATCGGTGGAGTAGGGAGAGAGCCATATCTCTTCTTCGTCATCAATCTGATCAACGAGATGGTCGTTGTCGGCGTTGATGAAGATGAGGCCGTTCTCACGTGTCCGCAGGAAATCGTAGAGTTCGCATTTGGTCTTGATAACACCTTCGAAGGAGCCGAAGCCCTGAAGGTGGGCTTTGCCCACATTGGTGATCAGCCCACAGGTGGGTTCTGCCGTCTCTGCTAAGGTCTTGATGTCCCCAGGGTGACTGGCGCCCATCTCGATGACGGCGATCTCATGTTCCTTCGTCAAACGGAACAGCGTCTTAGGCACGCCAACATCATTGTTGAAATTACCCTGCGTATAGAGCACATTGTATTTCTGGGAGAGCACGGCAGCCACAAGTTCCTTGGTGGTTGTCTTGCCGTTGGTACCCGTGATGCCGATAACGGGGATATCGAACTGGCGACGGTGTTCACGGGCCAGATCCTTGAAGGTCTGCAGACAGTCATCGACAAGGATGAACCGGTCGTCGTTTGCAGGCATCACAGATTGGTCGTCGATGATGGCATAGGCGCAACCTTTCTCAAGGGCTGATGCTGCAAATTTATTGCCGTCGAACGACTCTCCTTTCAGAGCCAGGAAGATACTCCCTTTTGGACAGTCACGGCTATCGGTCGTGATGCATGGGTGCTGCTGATAAAGCTGATATAGTTCCTTAATTTCCATAAACTTCGTGAATTTTGCTGCAAAGATAGTGAAAATTCTTAATTCATAATTCTTAATTCTTAAATATTTTGTATCTTTGTAGGCGATATGGACTATACAATCAATGTACATGGGCAGTTAATGGAGCTGTCACAGCCACAGGTGATGGGTATCCTGAACGTGACGCCCGACTCTTTTTTTGCAGGGAGCCGCATGCAGACCGAGCAGGCGATAGTTGGACGTGTCCATCAGGTTGTGGCCGAAGGAGCTACGATGATAGATGTCGGTGGTTGCTCTACGCGTCCTGGCTCGGAACCGGTCTCTGAGGTTGAGGAGATGCAGCGTCTTCGTCTGGCCTTAGGTGTAGTCCGCCGTGAACAGCCTCATGCTGTCGTGTCCGTTGATACCTTTCGTCCTGATGTGGCGCGGATGGCAGTAGAGGAGTTTGGAGTTGATATCATCAATGATGTCAGTGAGGGAAGTGCAGAGATGTATAGGATGATTGCACGCTTGCGCGTACCTTATATATTAATGTCAGTTCAGCCGACCCTCCGTGATATGTTACTGGCATTCGCTCGTGAGGTTCAGCTGTTACGTGACTTCGGTGTCAAAGATATCATTCTCGACCCGGGTTTCGGGTTTGGTAAGACTGTCGCCCAGAATTATCAGGTGATGAACAATTTGGAACGACTACAGGTCATGGAGTTGCCACTTTTGGTAGGTATCTCCCGCAAGTCGATGATCTTCAAACTACTGGGCTTGACGCCTGATGAATCACTGAACGGCACGTCTGTGCTCAACACCATTGCACTGATGAAAGGAGCCAGTATCCTCCGTGTGCATGATGTGAAGGAAGCTATTGAGTGCGTGAGAATAGTAGAATCCCTAAATGGTCAAATAGATAAGTAGCCTATGTTCATCGAGTTCGGATTAATAGATATTATCGATATCTTCCTGGTGGCGTTGATGTTGTTCTACATCTACCGTCTGATGCGTGAGTCTCGCTCCTTGAATGTGTTCATCGGCATCATGGTATTTGTCGTCATCTGGCTCTTTGTGTCGCAGATCATCCGGATGCGCCTGCTTGGTTCTATTCTCGACAAGTTGGTCAGTGTGGGTGTGATTGCGTTGATTGTGCTTTTCCAGGAAGAAATCCGTATGTTCCTCTATAATCTGGGTGCTCATCGGCGTATGAGAAGTTTCATGCGGTTCTTCTCGAAAGAAAAGGGAAAAGACAAGAAGGAAGTGAAGGAGACCATCATGCCAATCGTGATGTCGTGCATGAACTTAAGTAAAGGAAAGGTTGGTGCCTTGATAGTGATAGAGCGTACGGTGCCTTTGGATGATATTGTGCGGACGGGTGATACGATTGATGCCGCCATCAATCAGCGCCTGATAGAGAATATATTCTTTAAGAACTCCCCCTTGCACGACGGTGCTATGATCATCTCTAAGCAACGTATCAAAGCTGCTGGTTGTATCCTCCCTGTCAGTCACGATCTGGACATTCCGAAGGAGTTGGGATTGCGTCATCGTGCTGCGATGGGGATGTCGCAAGAGAGTGATGCCCTGGCTGTCGTAGTGTCAGAAGAGACAGGAGGCATTTCCGTGGCAGTGAGGGGAGAATTCCGTCTCCGTCTCTCGGCAGAGGAGCTTGAGGCTATCCTGACAAAGGAACTGGGAGATTGAACGTAAAGGATTTCATTTAATTTTTCGAAAAATAATCCCCAATCCTGCACGGGTTTCAGATTATTTTTGTATTTTTGCAATCTCAATGTTACAAACAGACCATCTAAGAACATTATTCATTTAAATAAAAGCAAACTATGGATTTATTAAGTCAAATTGTAGCGCGTGCTAAGTCAAACAAGCAGCGCATCGTGCTCCCCGAGGCAGAAGAAGAGCGTACACTTTGTGCAGCCGATAAGGCTCTGGCTGATGACATTGCAGACATCATCCTGATTGGTAACCCTGCGAAGGTTGAGGCTCTCGCAAAGGAAAAAGGTCTGACCAACATCGGCAAGGCCACTCTCATTGATCCTGAGAACTACGAAAAGAGCGAGGAACTGGCAGAGAAGCTGGCAGAGATCCGCAAGTCTAAGGGCATGACCATTGAGGAGGCTCGCAAACTGATTAAGAACCCGCTGTACCTGGGATGTATGATCATCAAGACCGAGGGTGCTGACGGTCAGATCAGTGGTGCTCTCTCTACGACAGGTGACACCCTGCGTCCAGCCCTGCAGATTATCAAGTGTGAGCCAGGCATCACCTGCGTCAGCGGTGGACTGTTGCTCATCTCTAAGCAGAAGCAGTATGGTGAGGATGGTGTGCTTGTTGTGGCTGACGTGGCCGTAACCCCGATGCCCGATGCTAATCAGCTTGCTCAGATTGCTGTTTGCACGGCTCGTATGGCAAAGGCTGTGGCTGGTTTTGAGGATCCCCGTGTAGCCATGTTGAGCTTCTCTACGAAGGGGTCTGCAAAGCACGAGGTCTGTGATAAGGTGATTGAGGCTACTCGTCTGGCCAAGGAGATGGCTCCTGACCTGAAGATCGACGGTGAACTGCAGGCTGATGCTGCACTGGTTCCAAGTGTTGGTGCCAAGAAAGCGCCTGGTTCTGATATTGCCGGTAAGGCCAATGTACTCGTATTCCCGAACCTTGAGGTTGGAAACATCGGTTATAAGATGGTTCAGCGTCTGGGTGATGCCATCGCCATCGGTCCGGTTCTGCAGGGTATCGCACGTCCTGTGAACGACCTCTCGCGCGGTTGCTCTATCGACGACATCTACTACATGATAGCCATCACCTCTTGTCAGGCCATGGACGCCAAAAAGTAATACATTAAACATTAAAGATTAAACATTAAAATGAAGATATTAGTATTGAATTGTGGCTCATCGTCAATCAAGTACGCCCTGTACAATATGGACGACAAGAGTGTGATGACCAGTGGCGGTGCTGAGCGTGTAGGTTTGGATGGCGCATTCGTGAAGGTGAAGTTGGCCAATGGTGAGAAAAAGCAGATCATGCACGATATCCCCGAGCATACAGAGGGTGTGAAGTTCATCTTCTCTCTGCTCACCGACCCTGAGATCGGTGTGATCAAGAGTCTCGACGAGATTGATGCTGTGGGTCACCGTATGGTGCATGGCGGCGAGAAGTTCAATAAGTCAGTTATCCTCACTGATGAGGTGCTGAAGACCTTTGAGGAGTGCTCTGATTTGGCTCCGTTGCACAACCCTGCCAACTTGAAGGGTGTAAACGCTGTGAAGGAGTTGATGCCTGGTCTGCCTCAGGTCGGCGTGTTCGACACCGCTTTCCATCAGACGATGCCTCCTAAGGCTTATATGTATGCCATCCCTTATGAGCTCTATGAGAAGTATGGCATCCGTCGTTACGGTTTCCATGGCACCTCTCACCGTTATGTGTCAGCTCGTGCATGCGAGTTCCTCGGCATCCCTGCTGAAGGCACCAAGATGGTGACCTGTCACGTGGGTAATGGTGGCTCTATCGCTGCCGTCGTTGATGGCAAGTGTATCGACACCTCTATGGGTCTGACACCGTTGGAGGGTCTCGTCATGGGTACCCGTGCCGGCGATATCGACGGTGGTGCTGTGACCTTCATCGAGAAGAAACTTGGTCTCGACGCTGATGGCATGTCGAACCTGCTCAACAAGAAGAGTGGTGTGGCTGGTCTCACTGGCGGTTCTTCTGATATGCGTGACGTAGAGAACGCTGCCAAGAGTGGTGACGCACGTGCCAAATTGGCTCAGGATATGTATTTCTATCGTATCAAGAAGTACATCGGTGCCTATGCAGCTGCCATGGGTGGTCTTGATGTGGTCGTCTTCACCGCAGGTGTCGGCGAGAATCAGCTCAGCATGCGCTCAGAGGTCTGCAAGGATATGGAGTTCCTCGGCATCAAGTTCGACGAGTCGAAGAACAATGTCCGTGGCGAAGAGGCTATCATCTCTGCCGATGACTCCAAGGTGAAGGTGGTGGTCATTCCTACCGATGAGGAGCTGATGATTGCTACCGATACGATGAACCTGCTGTAAGCAGAAAAATCATATCATAAAGAATAATCCCCGCCAAAAGTGGGGATTATTTTGTAGAAAATGCGTATCTTTGCAGCGATTATGACACAAGAAGAAAAGACTCAGATAGAAGAACGGATTGTGGATGTGCTGAAAACCGTCTATGATCCTGAGATTCCCGTCAACATCTACGACCTGGGAATGATATACAAGATTGATGTGCAGGAGGACTATACAGTCAATCTGGATATGACCTTTACCGCACCGAATTGTCCTGCTGCCGACTATATCTTGGAAGATGTACGCACGAAAGTGGAGAGTTTGGACGGTGTGAAAAGTGCTAATGTCAATCTCGTCTTCGAGCCTGCCTGGGATCAGAGTATGATGAGTGAGGAAGCGCGTGTCGAACTGGGATTCGACTGAGAAGTGAAAAATGAGAAGTAAATGAAGAATATCTATTTCCTCTCCGATGCCCATCTTGGGTCGCTGGCTATTCCGCATGGACGCATGCAGGAACGGCGGTTGGTACGTTTCCTGGACTCCATCAAGGAAAAAGCTGCAGCTATCTACTTGTTAGGTGACATGTTCGACTTCTGGTACGAATATAAGTTTGTCGTGCCAAAAGGTTACACACGTTTTCTCGGCAAGCTCTCTGAGTTGACGGATATGGGTGTGGAGGTGCATTACTTCACTGGCAACCACGATATCTGGGCTTACGACTATCTGGAGAAGGAGTGTGGCGTGATTCTGCATAAACAGCCAGAGACAACGGAGATCTATGGTAAGATGTTCTACCTGGCACATGGCGACGGACTGGGAGACCCCGATAAGAAGTTTAAGTTCATTAAGAGTATCTTCCATAATAAGGTCTGCCAATGGGCATTCTCAGGTCTTCATCCCCGTTGGGGTATGTGGTTCGGCCTGAACTGGGCCAAGCACTCCCGCATGAAGCGGCCTAATGGAGAGGAGCCTCCCTATATGGGCGAAAACAAGGAGCATCTGGTACTCTTCACGAAGCAATACATCCAATATCACTCCAACGTGGATTACTTCATTTATGGCCATCGACACATCGAAGTGGACCTGCAACTGACGAAAAAAGCCCGTATGCTGATACTCGGAGATTGGATTAATCACTTCACCTATGCTGTCTATGACGGCGACCATCTGCTGATGCTGCAATACATCGAAGGTGAGAGCCGTCCATAAAGGATAAAACTACAGAGACTAAATATGAAAAAAAAGATTGTAACTTTCGGAGAACTCCTGTTAAGATTCTCCAAACCTCATCACTTGAGACTGACACAGGGCGACATGTTCACCAGCAAATATGGCGGCAGTGAGGCTAATGTGGCCGTCTCGCTGGCTACCCAAGGTGAGGATGTGACCTATATTACCCGTTTACCAGATACGCCTGTCGGACATGCCGGTGCGATGAACCTGGCACAGTTGGGTGTAAATACCAGCCAAGTGATCTATGGCGGACAGCGCATCGGTACCTATTATTTCGAGCCTGCCGCTGGCATGCGAGCTCCCAAGGTGATCTACGACCGTGCTAATTCAGCCTATTTCGACCTGAAGCCTGAGATGATCCCCTGGCGCGAAATATTGAAAGACTGTGATTACTTCCATGTCTCAGGTATCACGGCTGCCATCTCACCACAGGCTGCTATGGCAACCTTTGAGGCTCTAGAAATCGCCGATGAACTTGGTGTAACCGTCTGCTTCGATATCAACTACCGTAAGAATCTCTGGAAATATGAAGGTGCCGATCCCCGTGGCGTCTTGAGTCACATGCTCTCCCGTTGTGACATGATGTTTGGTGACGCTGTGGAATTCGACTGGCTGACCCAGCATCCGCAGCCTCCCTTTACGGCTTTAGACTCCAACTTCCAGATGCAGATGGATGAATACAGGGCTTGGTTTGACGAACTGCACGCCACCTATCCCCGTGTGAAGAACTGGATGATGGGTATGCGTAACGAGATCTCGTCGAAGCATCATACGCTGACAGGTCTGCTTTGGACGGAAGGTAAGTTGCTGCAGGCACCTATCATGGATATCCCCGATGTCATTGACCCTGTTGGTGTGGGTGATGCCTTCATGGGCGGTTGGCTGCATGCCATCTCACTGTTCCCTGACGACAGACAGAAACAGTTGAACTATTCACTGGCTGCGGCAGCCCTGAAGAATACCATCCCTGGTGATTTCAACCTCTCCACAGAAGAAGAGATCCTGGACGTGATGGAAAATAGATATAATGCCTCAACGCTTTACAAAACCATCGAATAATCAGCACCTGCCGGATTCGTGGTAACTATAATACTGTCCATCGGTGATGATGACATGATCAAGGAAGTGGATGCGCATCAGTTCACTGGCCCGTTTGATGTCTTTGGTCAGATGGTCATCCTGACTGCTGGGCGACAGGTTACCTGAAGGGTGGTTGTGGCAGACGGCGAGGATGGTGGCATTGGCAAGGACGGCTTCCTTCATGATGATGCGGATATCGACGGCGGTCTCTGTGATACCACCATGCGAGATTCGTATTTTCTTGATGAGACGATAGTGCTGATTCATGAGTAACACCCAAAACTCCTCCACATCGAGATCTTGCATGACGGGGTGCATGTGGTTATAGATGCGGGTGGCTGTACCTAAGTCGGGACGCTCTTCCGGCGATTCCATCTGACGGCGTTTTCCCAGTTCGCAGGCTGCCAGGATAGAAATGGCCTTGGCCTTCCCGATACCGTTGTAATGACAGAGTTCGGGGATGCTCATCTTGCCGAGGGTGTTCAGATTGTTTTTGCAGTCTGCCAGAATCCGTTTCATCAGGGAAACGGCGTCTTCTTTCGCAGACCCTTTACCAATGAGTATTGCTAACAATTCAGCATCACTTAGCGCCTCAGTGCCAAGTTTTTCCATTTTCTCTCTTGGGCGATCTTCCTCTGCCCATTGCTTGATGTTAAGCTTTTCCATAGAGATTTAAAGTTTAAAAGGTTTATTTTATTTGTAGAATGTTCGCTCGAAGGCTTGAAATTCGTCTTGTTTGAGGATGCATCGTTTCCACCACGACTCGATGAAGCCCAGCCCGTAGCCCATCAACTGGACAAAAGCTGCAGGAACCGATAGCAGCCCGACATACATATTCTTGTTCTTGATGCTGGAGTCGATACAAATCAGAAGACTAAAAATAAGAATTGGTATCCAGGGGGCAAAGCACATCCAGTAGAACTGGTCGCGATCGACATAGTGCATCAGGGCGCGCCCCACAGCAGAGATGAGTATCAGGCCGATCACACCGACGGTGAAGACGGTGGGCAGCAAGTGCACGAGCTTCATTGTGCCAGGATGGCGCTTCTCTAAGTTGATACGGGCGATGCCACTGTTATAAACCTGACGGAAGAACTTACGGAAATCCGTACGACGCTTGTGCCAAACCCAGGCATCAGGGAAGAGACGGGGCTTGTAGCCTGCCTCAACGATGCGATAGGAGAAATCGATGTCTTCGCCAAAACGCATCTTGGTGAAACCGCCCAGTTGCTGATAGACATCACGGCGGATGCCCATATTGAACGAACGGGGATAGAACTTGTCGAGCTTGGCCTTTCCGCCTCGGATGCCACCGGTGGTGAAGAAAGAGGTCATCGCATAGCTGATGGCCTTCTGTACAGGTGTGAAGTCGGGATGGGCTGCATCGGGGCCCCCGAAAGCGACTATCTCAGAGGAGAGTGGAGAGTGGAGAGAGGAGAGAGCATTGTCAACGGCCTGCAGATAACCTTGAGGTAATACCACATCCGAGTCGAGGATGATGACATATTCACCATTGGCACGCTCGGCACCATAGTTACGACTCTGTCCGGGGCCACTGTTCTCCTTAGCGTAATAATGCAAAGAAAGGATGCCTGCATACTTGTTGCAGACATCCTTACATGGGTTTATCGATCCGTCTTCTACGATGATGACCTCGAAGTCCTTTATCGTCTGTTCGCAGAGACTCTGCAACAACTCATCGACCTCGTCGGGCCGATTATAGACCGGAACGATAATGGAGTATTTCATTATTCCTTCACTCTCTGGAGGTAAGAACCGTCGCGGGTATCTACCTGGATCAGATCGCCTTCGTTGATGAAGAGGGGAACGCGTACCTCAACACCAGTCTCCAAGGTGGCAGGCTTCAGGGTGTTGGTAGCGGTGTCGCCCTTGATACCCGGCTCAGAGTGGGTCACGCGAAGCACGGTCTTAACAGGCATTTCTGCATAGAGGATGGTTCCGTCGGTGGTGTCACTGACAACCTCCACGATATCGCTCTCCTTCATGTACTCATGACCGATCACGAGCTCGTTGTCGATGGGAATCTGCTCGAAAGTCTCCTGATTCATGAAGATACGACCAGACTGATCCTCATAGAGGTACTGGTAGGGACGGCGCTCGATGACCACATCCTCCAGTTTCTCACCGATATTGAAACGGCGCTCCAGCACACGTCCGTCAGAAACGTTCTTTACCTTGATGATCATAATAGTGTTACCCTTGCCTGGCTTGCGGTGCTGGAAATCGATGCACACCCAGATGCCACCATCCATGCGGATAGCGGTGCCTTTTTTAATGTCTTGTGAATTAATCATATTCCTATAAAATGTTACTTTTGTTTCGTTTTCGGGTGCAAAGTTACTTCTTTTTTAGTAAAAAACGCAAAAAGTTGCACTAAATTTCTGATATTTCTTGCGTAATTCAAAAGAAATGAGTACTTTTGCACCCCAAATCGTTGGAAACATAACAAATATAAAAGTATAAAGCAATGAAAAGAACATTTCAACCCCACAATCGCCGTCGCGTGAACAAGCACGGTTTCCGTGAGAGAATGGCCAGCAAAAATGGTCGTCGCGTTCTGGCCGCTCGTCGTGCTAAGGGCCGCAAGAAGTTAACGGTTTCTGATGAGCATCACGGAAAGTAATCCGCTGTCGTTCATAAGGTAAATTGGTAAAAAATAGAAAGAAGTAGGGTAGAATCTCTACTTCTTTCTGTTTTTTTTAGTTCCTTTTCTTGGTATTTCACCTATTTTACACTAACTTTGCAGCCAAAGTAGAAGAAAAATGGAAGCAAAGGAATTCTTCGGTAAGTTTGCAAGCGGTTTTCTTTGGGGCAACATCCTGGCTATGGTGCTGGTGGTGGTTGCGCTCGCTTTTGGCGTGAAGTATGGACTGGATGTCTATACACGCCATGGTGAAGGGATTGAAGTGCCCAAGGTCGAAGGGATGGTGTATCAGAATGCCCGTGCCCTGATGGAGGAACGTGGACTGTATCTCGTGGTGACGGACTCGGGTTATAACAAGCGTCTGCCAGCCAACAGTATCCTCGTTCAGAATCCTGGTCCCGGCATGAAGGTCAAGCAAGGACATACGATCTATGTTACTGTCAATTCACCGTCTTCGCCCTCATTTGCTATCCCCGATCTGGTGGATAACAGTAGTTTCCGTGAAGCAGAGGCCAAGTTGACGGCCATCGGCTTTAAGTTGACGCCCCCTCAGCAAGTGGAGGGTGAGAAGGACTGGGTCTATGGCATTCTCTGTCGTGGACGTCGTGTCTCCACGGGGGATCGTATCTCCATCGACTCCCCGCTGACTTTGCTGGTTGGTAACGGTCACTATGGCGCAGAAGAGGAGATCGACTACATAGGATCTGAGGCTCAGCCTATGCAGGAGGAAGGTAAGACCGACGAATTCGAAGAAATAGTCGAATGATGGATTTCGTTGAAGATGATGAGCTCTATGAGCATTTCCGGATAGAGGTGGATAAGGGACAGGTGCCTGTCCGTATCGACAAGTATCTGTCGGAACATCAACCGCATTCCAGCCGTAACCGTATTCAGAAAGCGGCCGATGCGGGTTTCATCCATGTAAACGGCCGTCCGGTTAAAAGTAATTATAAGGTACGCGCGGGCGATATCGTCACTCTGATGCTCGACCGTCCGCATTACGATACCACCATCGAACCCGAGGATATCCCCCTTGAGGTGGTGTATGAGGACGATGACCTGATGGTGATCAACAAACCGGCGGGTATGGTGGTACATCCGGGCTGTGGCAATTTCAACGGTACACTGGTGAATGCCATCGCCTGGCATCTGAAGGATCTGGAGAGCTATGATCCGAACGATCCCGAAGTGGGTCTCGTCCATCGCATCGACAAGGATACCAGTGGTCTGCTCGTGGTGGCAAAGACGCCCGATGCCAAGACCTCTCTGGGAAAGCAGTTCTTCAACAAGACCACCCATCGCAGTTACAACGCCCTGGTGTGGGGTAACTTCGTGGAGGATGAGGGACGGATAGAAGGTAATATCGGACGTGATCCGAAAGACCGCCTCCGCATGGAGGTGTTCCCGCCTGACTCGGAGATCGGCAAGCCGGCCGTGACGCATTACCATGTCATGGAGCGCTATGGTTATACCACGTTGGTGGAGTGTGTGCTGGAGACAGGTCGCACCCATCAGATCAGGGCCCACATGAAGCACATCGGTCATCCGCTGTTCTGCGATGAACGCTATGGTGGCACGGAGATCCTCAGAGGGGAGCGCACAGCCAGTTATAAGGCCTATATCCAGAACTGCTTCAAACTCTGTCCGCGACAAGTGCTACACGCCAAGACCTTAGGTTTCGTGCATCCCACCACCGGCCAGCAGATGGACTTCACCTCGGAATGGCCTGAGGATATGGCGGCGCTGATTGATAAATGGAGAAAATATTTAAAGGTAAAAGAGTAAAAAGGTAATAATATAAAAGATAAAATGAAACAGCAGAAGAGAACGATTGCCATCGTCTGTGGTGGCGATTCATCAGAACACGATGTGTCACTGCGCTCGGCACAGGGACTCTATTCTTTCTTTGACAAAGAACGTTATGATATCTACATCGTGGATATCAAGGGACAGGACTGGCATGTGGAACTTCCTGACGGAACAACCGCCAAGATCGACCGTAATGATTTCTCTTTCATGGAGAATGGAAAGGCCCGTTTGTTCGATTATGCCTATATCACCATCCATGGCACCCCTGGTGAGAATGGCTTGCTGCAGGGCTACTTCGATCTGATCGGTCTGCCTTACAGCACCAGTAGCGTTCTGGTAGAGGCCATGACCTTCGATAAGTTCGTACTCAACCAGTATCTGCGTGGCTATGGCGTCAGCGTGGCCGACTCTCTGTTGATCCGCAAGGGCTATGAGGAACTCGTTTCCGACGATGAGATCGAGGAGCGTATCGGCATGCCCTGTTTTGTGAAGCCTGCTGCCGACGGTTCTTCTTTCGGTGTGTCGAAGGTAAAGAACAAGGATCAACTCGCTCCAGCCATCCGTAAGGCGATGTTGGAGAGTCCGGAGATCATGGTGGAGAGTTTCCTCGAAGGTACGGAGATCTCTATCGGTGTCTATAAGACGAAAGAGAAGGCTGTGGTGCTGCCTGCTACCGAGGTGGTCACCAGCAACGAGTTCTTCGATTACGATGCGAAGTATAACGGCCAGGTTCAGGAGATCACACCGGCTCGTCTGCCGGAGGATGTCACGGAACGCGTGCGCCAGATTACCTCACATATCTACGACATCCTCCACTGCAACGGCATCATCCGCATCGACTATATCATCTCTAAGGAAGGTAAGATCTCGATGCTGGAGGTGAACACCACCCCGGGTATGACAGCCACCAGTTTCATTCCCCAACAGGTACGTGCCGCAGGCCTGAACATGGCGGATGTGTTGACGGATATTGTTGAAAACCAGTTTGATTGATATGCAGGAGTTCGACGAGATCAGACCGTATGAAGCGGAGGAGATGAAGCAGGCGTTCAATGACTTGCTCAACGACCGACAGTTCCAGTTGATACTGAAGGGCTTTGTGCCCTGGCTGCCCAAGAGTCTGCGTAACGGACTCCTGAAGTTGGCCTTCACGGGCGTCAAGACACCGCTCGACTTCCAACTGCGGTTTATGAAACCCATCGTCTGGTACATCATCCGCAAGCACACCGACGGCTGCACCTTCGATGATCGTGATCTGAAGGGCGTCGATCCTCAGAAGACAGGGCGTTATACGTTCGTCTCCAATCATCGTGACATTGTACTCGACTCCGCCTTCCTCGACGTGATGCTCGTTGCCAACGGTTATCCGACAACCGTTGAGATCGGTATCGGTGACAATCTGCTCATCTATCCCTGGATCAAACGACTGGTCCGTATGAACAAGGCCTTCACGGTGCGTCGCGGACTCTCTCCGAAAGAGATGCTGCGCTCCAGTCAGCTGATGAGCCGTTACATCCACTATGCCGTCACCCAGAAACAGGAGAACATCTGGATCGCCCAGCGTGAGGGTAGGGCGAAGGACTCTAACGACCGCACGCAGGACTCCGTGCTGAAGATGCTGGCCATGGGCGCTCCCGATGAACTGAAGAACCCCGCAGATCGTCTGCGCGAACTCAACATCGTGCCACTCACCATCAGCTATGAGTTCGACCCCTGTGACTACCTGAAAGCCCAGGAACTACAGGAGAAACGCGACATCCCTGGCTTCAAGAAGAGTCGTCAGGACGATCTCGACAATATGAAGACTGGTATCTTCGGTTATAAGGGTAGGGTGATGTATCACTGTGCCGCTCCTGTCAACACCTGGATCGAAGAACTGGCTGAACTGCCCAAGACAGAGTTCTTCACAGCCCTCGCCCAGCGCATGGACAAGGATATCCACCGTGGCTATCAGCTCTTCCCCTGCAACTATATCGCACTCGATGAACTGGAAGGCTCTACAGCCCATGCGGCTCATTATACGGATGACGACAAGACCCGCTTCGAGACCTACCTGGCCGGACAACTGGCCAAGATCTCCATTCCAAATAAGGATGAGGCCTTCCTCCGTGAGTCTATGCTCAAGATGTATGCCAATCCATTGAGAAACAAACTCGCTGCCGAATGAAACATCTGCTTCGCCTCTTGGTAATAATTCTTGTGGCTTCCTGTACTCAGGATGCCTATGAGAAAGGCGAGGGTGCTTATTCGCTGATGCGGGGCGATTTTGCTGAGGCGAATGTCAACAGTAACCGCGAGGTCACTTCTATCACCACCGACGATGGCGAAATCCTGCCACTGACTTCCCTTGCGACGGCACAGTGGATCTCACGCCCCGACACCATCTATCGCTGTATGCTATATTATAATAAGGTGAAGGCTGCCGATGGAAAACTGGCGGCAGAGGTCATTTCCTTGGGAAGGGTACCTTGTCTGTATGTCAAACCCCTTATCAGTTTTGAGAAAACCTATAAGGATGACCCGGTGAAGTTTGAGAGTATCTGGAATAGCAAGTCAGGCAAGTACCTGAACCTGCATCTTCAGTTGAAGACAGGCTATACAGAGGATTCGACGGCTGTACAGAAATTGGATGTCGTCACAGACTCGCTGATTTCCTACCCCAATGGCCGACGCACCTTGTCGCTTCTGCTTTATCACGACCAGGGCAACGTCCCCGAATACTATTCCACGCAGGCCTATGTCAGCATCCCGACAACAGACCTTGCCGTTGACTCCATCCGTCTCTATATCAACACCTATTCCGGCCCCGTCATCAAGACCCTGCCAATTCAATAGCTCTTATTTCAGATACTCGTTGATGAATGCCTCGCGGGGGTGGAGATACTTCTCTTCCCAAGGGGCACGCAGATCACCAGAGGGCCAGGCGTGGGTGCGGTAGGGCACGCAGTTGATGGTCTTCTTGCCGGGTGCATTGTTCAGCGACGAGAAGACGGCTGAGGGCGGACAGGTCGTGTCGATAAGTCCGATCTCACAGAATATCTCGGCCTTTGTGTGACGGATGAGTTGGGAACCATCGAAATAGGGCAGCGTGTTATCAAGCTGAGCCGAAGAGAGGTCTTGGTGGTTCTCGATGGGTTGTGGCCATCCGCTGAGGCGCCCCTGGCGGGCACCTCCCAGGTCTTGCATGGCTGGGACGTTGAGCACCACTGCCGAGACACGCGGATCCAATCCGGCAGCAGCTACAGCCTGTCCACCGCCCTGACTCTCACCGATGACGAGAAGGCGGCGTCCGTCCCATTCTGGCAGACTTGTCATATATTCAATAGCTCTTAACACACGCAGGTACATGCCACGGAAATAGTAAGTCTCACGGTCGGCAGCGTTATACTCCCAATACTTGTTCAGCAACCCATCCTCAAGCATCTTATAATAGTCGTCCGACTGGCCGTTGAGCATGCCATGGGCATTGAGGTCAAGGCTGAGTGCGCCGTTTCCTAAGGCAGAATTCCCTACACACTCATTTACCGAACAGCGACACCAGTCACCTTTAACACCGGCAGCACGACAGAGAATGATGATGGGCAGTGACTTCTCCTTGGCGCCCACAGGTTTGGCAACATAGGCCCGCATGGGGGCAGGACCGAGGCAGTTGATCTCCACGTCCTCACAGGTATATTTGTCCTGATACTGCTGCGGCACGGTCAGCGGCGTGGTCTTCACCTGCATGGGCAATGCCTTAAGCTGCTGCTTGAGGTTGCCCCAATAATCCATCAGGTCAGCAGGCTCTTCATAGCCGGCGCGAAAACCTTCAGGAGCCACCACATAACCGATGCTGGCAGATGCACCCTGACAGTCCTTCACCTCTACAGAGACAGCGCAGGTGCTGTCTAACGACTGTTCCAAGACGGTAAAATCGGCGGATGCCGGTAGGATGCTGAACGTTTTGCCTACCTTATTATTATACGATACACATACAAGCAAGGAATCCGCAGGCGCGATATCTGTATGACACGTGACAACGGCACGCTCTCCTTTTTCATAGATGCCGCTTTCTTTGTTGATACTGAGGCCCACGATGCCGGCAGTGACGGTCATTGCGATGGTGCAGCCTAACCATAAAAACAGTAGTAATGTTAACCTTTTCATATTTTTTAATGCTTATTTATAGTTTCTACGCTGCAAAGATAATCAAAAGTGTGGTATTTTTTGTATCTTTGCAGCAAAAATAATTAAAAATATCATTATACCAAACAAGAAATCATGAGAACTATAAGCAGAATGGCTGTTCTGGGCGGCATGCTCGTCCTAATGGCAGTGACCGTAAAGGCACAGAAATGGGAACATCTGGCAGACACCCCACAGATGGGATGGAGTACATGGAACAAGTTTCAGGGCAACATCTCTGAAGACATCATCAAGGGCATTGCCGATGCGATGGTGGAAAGCGGTCTGCGCGATGCGGGCTACACCTATATTAACATTGACGACTGCTGGCACGGCAAGCGTGACTGCAATGGCTTTATCCAGGTGGATTCCGTGAAGTTCCCTAACGGCATGAAGTCAGTAGCCGACTATGTGCATAGTAAAGGACTCAAACTCGGTATTTACAGTGATGCAGGAACGGAGACGTGTGGTGGTATGCCTGGTTCACTCGGTCATGAATATCAGGATGCAATCCAGTATGCCCGTTGGGATGTGGATTATCTGAAATACGATTGGTGTAATACACCGAATATCAATCCGCAGGGCGCCTATCAGCTCATCAGCGATGCTCTGCGCGCTGCTGGTCGTCCCATTTTCCTCAGCATGTGCGAATGGGGCAACAGCCGTCCATGGAAGTGGGCAAAAGAAGTGGGACATTCCTGGCGTACAACACCTGATATCTGGTGTGACTTCGACTCACTGCGTGTCTTCCCTGGATATACCCAGTTCGGCGTGATGCAGTGTATCCAGTTCAATGATTCATTGCGCCAATATGCAGGCAAGGGCTATTGGAACGATCCCGACATGCTGGAAGTTGGTAACGGCATGACGGAGAACGAGGACCGTGCCCACTTCACCATGTGGTGTATGATGGCCAGTCCGCTGATTCTCGGCAACGACCTGCGCTCGATGAGTGAAGCTACTCGCAACATCATCATGAATAAGGAGATGATAGCTATTGACCAGGATACGCTTGGAGTTCAGGGCTTACATTATTGTGACCACGAAGGACTGCAGTTCTGGTTCAAGCCTTTGGCAGGAGGTGATTGGGCACTTACCATCCTCAACCCGACACGCCAGGATATCACTTATGATCTGAACTGGCAGGACTTCAATCTCACCGACTCACAGGTGAGCAACCTGAGCACCGCCTTCGATACCACTGTCTATAAGGTTTACAACCTCTGGACCCATAAGATGGAGGGCAAGACCACCTTGAAGAACAAACCCGACCGCAAGGTGACCATAAAAACCAGAGATGTCGTCTCCTATAGGCTTATGAAATAAATAAAAGGTGCCGAGTCGCGAGGCTCGGCAATTTTTGTCATAAATATGATTATCAAACTTTTGATAATTATTATTTGGATAATTGAAATATTATATTTATCTTTGCAGCGGAAACAATAAAAATCTAACAAGATGAACAATCCGTTTGTAACAAAAGGCTATGCAGGAGCAGACTATTTCTGCGATCGTGTGAAAGAAACCGAGGATTTGGTAAAATTGCTCACCAATGAAAACAATATGGCTCTTATATCGCCTCGAAGATTAGGGAAAACCGATCTGATTCATCACTGTTTTGCCCAGCCGTCAATCCAAAAGAATTACTATACTTTCATTATAGATGTTTATGCCACCAACTCGCTGGCTGATTTTGTAGAGGTATTTGGCAGGGCTATTTTCGATACACTTAAGCCTCTAGGACGAAAAGTCTGGGAAGGTTTCTTCAATACGATCAAATCAATTCAGCAGCAAATATCATTTGATATCAATGGAAACCCTGTCTGGGGTTTAGGCTTAGGAACGTTTACGAATCCCTCGACTACCCTCGATGAGATATTTAATTATCTGAATTCAGCAGAGAAACCATGTATGGTAGCCATTGACGAGTTTCAAAAAATAACAGATTATCCTGACGGACAAAATGTGGAAGCAACGCTACGAACACATATACAAAGATGTACTAATGCTACCTTCCTTTTCTGTGGATCAAAACGCCATTTAATGACAGAGATATTCCTTTCACCATCCCGACCTTTCTATCAGTCGGTCATTACGATGGGACTTAATCCTATTTCTGAGAAGAAATATACGGAGTTTGCCCAACAACAATTTGAGAAATACGGTAAATCTATCGACGGTGACGTTGTCAAACAAGTTTATGACCGCTTTGATGGTGTAACAGCATATTTGCAAAGAGTCTTGAATGTACTCTATCTTAATACTGAAAAAAACGGGAGGTGTACAACTGAGATGATAGAAGATTCTATAGATTTCATCATCAACCTAAACTCTGAGCATTATGAGACTCTATATAGTCAAATGTCCGAAAAACAACGCCTGGTATTTTTGGCCATAGCTATGGAAAGAAGAGCAAAAAACATATCTGGAAGTCATTTTATTCACAAATATCATCTCCTATCATCCAATTCTGTTGTCTCAGCAGTAAGAGGCTTATTAGAAAAGGTTTTTATCACACAAGAGAACAATGAATATTATGTATATGATTATTTCTTCCAGATTTGGTTAGGGAAGAGAGGATACATCTAATATCACAACTTGATATTTGTATCTGCTGGTTTTGGCTATTGCTGCATAGAAAGTTTTGTGTCCACAATTACTGCAATTCTGCCACCATGTGGATAATTTTTGCCGTTTTTCTTGCATTCTGGCTAAAATTTTTGTATCTTTGCAAGGCTAAATCGATAGCTATAAAAACAAAAAATGGAACAGAAGTACGATTTCAAACAGATACCTTCCGGATGGAGGTATTGTTTCAATGCGCAGTGCCCCATGAAGGACCAGTGTCTGCGCTTTCAGACAGCACTGGCCCTTCCTGACAGCTATGAATGGGGCGAGGCCGTCTTCCCCGGTGCCCTCAAGAATGGCAAGTGCCGTTTCTTCCGCAAGGATGAGAAGGTGTTGCTGGCCACAGGATTCGTCAGTAAGAACCAGCCACGAATGAATGAGATGTTTGTAGCCATGCGCCATCGTCTGACACAATATCTTGGTGGCAACGGCACTTATTATCTCTATCGCAATGGCAAGAAGTGGCTCACGCCTCGCCAGCAGGCCGACATCCGCGCCATCTTCCGCCGTGCGGGTTATCAGGAAGAGGTGGTTTTCAGTGAGACTTGGCTAACCTATGATTTCACATAAAGGTTTAGGAGGAAATTACAAAGGGTTTGTAATGGTGTTACAGATAGGTTGTAATGTTGTTACAACTAACTTGTAATGCTATTACAGATAGGTTGTAATAGGGGTAAGGAATTATCGGAACGATCCGTACGTGACTACTGAACGCCTGTTACACGGTATCAGGAACAACATAAAAGATCATCACTATGAAAGTAACATTGATAAGAACAGACAAGAAGAATGTGCCGCACGTCACGACCTCCACTATCGAGAAACTCATCACCCGTATTCAGACGGACACGAAACATCAGACGGTGCAGGATTTGCGCCGCCACTTGCCGATGCTCGTCAGTCTGGGGTGGCAGTTTAAGGACATGCACCTTTTGCCGCGTGTCTATCCTGCAGTGGAACTGACGAAAGCCTCCAATGGCGACTTGGCATTTAAGACCTGGAACGGACTGGTGCTGTTGACCATCGGTGGCATTGATGACTGCGAGACCGCAGAGCAGGTGAAGACAGCAGCCATGGCACTGCCCTCCACGTTGGCGGCTTTCCGTGGGAGTAGCGGGAAGACGGTTAAACTGCTGGTACGCATCACCTCCGTAAACGGTCAGGAGCCTACAACCGATGAGGAGGCCGACACCCTTTATCAGGCGGGCTATGTCTTTGCCGTAAAAGTGTATAGTGGCTTGTTCCACGGACAAATAGTGCAGCAGGAAGCCTCGGCAAAGGCCAGTTTCCGTATGACACTCGACGAACAGCCTTGTTTTCGCCCCAAAGCAACGCCATTGGTCGTTCCCGATGAGATCAACCTGTCAGGACTTCACAATCCCTCAATGGTCACGCCTGTCCAGAAGAAAGTATCTGTCCAGCGCAAGACAGACTATAGCAAGTACAGCGATTACGAGTATCTCTACCGGTCGGCGTGGGAGCAGGTCAGGGAGAAGATGGGGAGCCGCTTCGATGATGATCCCCACCGCGAAGAGGCCTTCCTGACGGAACTCGCACGGATGCTTCGCCAGTTTGATTTCCCAGAAGAGGAGGCGGTGCTCCACATGCGTTCCCACCTGTGGACACGTGAGGAGGATGCCCATATCCGCGCCATCGTCGCAAGTGTCTATACGGAAGAGGAAAAAGGGAAGCAGCAGTCCAACCCGCTAAGGATCCGCAGTCACCAGCAGCAGATCATTGACTTTCTGGAATCACGCTACGTGTTCCGTTATAATACGGTGATGGGCTATAGCGAGTACCGTCCCAACAACACCTGGGTGCAGCCGTATCAGCCTGTGGATGAGCGTGTCCTGAATCAGATGGCCATCGAATGTCGGCTGGCAGGGGTGGATGCATGGGATAAGGATGTGCTGCGCTATGTGCGTTCCACCTATGTGCCGACCTACAATCCCGTAGATGAATATCTCAGCCAGTGCCGTGGAAAGTGGGATGGGAAAGACCGTATCCGTGAACTGGCACGGCGTGTGCCCACTCAGAACAGCCATTGGGAGGATTGGTTCTATACATGGTTCCTGGGAATGGTGCGCCAGTGGAGGAGTTCGATCTACGACCGCTATGGTAATCAGGTGGCACCGTTGCTCATCTCCCGACAGGGCTGGAACAAGAGCACCTTCATCCAATCGCTGTTGCCGACGGAGTTGCAGTGGGGCTATACCAACCAGCTTGATGTCTCAGAGAAACGTCAGACACTTCAGGCAATGAGTCAGTTCCTGTTGATCAATCTCGACGAGTTCAACCAGATCTCGCCCACTTTGCAGCAGGGCTTCCTGAAGAATATCATCACCCTGCCGTCGGTGAAGGTGAAGCGCCCCTATGGCAAACATGTGGAACCTTTCCCGCGTCTGGCGTCCTTTATTGCAGCCACCAACCAGACGGATGTGCTGACAGACCCCTCCGGCGGTCGCCGTTTCCTCAGTGTGGAATTGTCAGGCCCCATTGATGTGTCGCACCGCCCGAACCACGAGCAGCTGTTTGCGCAGGCACTTCATGCGCTGGATCATCATGAGCCCCATTTCTTCAATGAGGAACAGACGCAGCAGATTATGGAGTCAAATCGCCAATATCAGTTGCTGACACCTGTAGAACAGTATTTCAACGACTATTTTGAGGTTGCAAAAGATGAGTCTGAGGGGCAGTACCTCATGGCAAGTGCCATTTTTGCCCATATCAAGAAGATGGTTGGAGCCGATCTGCGACTAAATTCGCTCTTTTCTTTCGGCAGAACACTGACAAATATGCCAGAAATGATCAAGAAACGTACGAAAAACGGTACAGAATACCTGGTAAAAATGCGAAAATAGCCACTTACTGCCACTCTGCCACCCTTACTGCCACCAGATAACCGTCTTATAATGAGACGGTTATTTGCATGGTGGCAGAATGGCAGTAATAATGGACACAAAACTCTCTGCGGGAAGTTGAACAGACAAACGTCCATCTGTCACCTTCAGCAGGCGCACTTCGGCATGGCTGTGACTGTTGGTGACATAGACAGCTACTTCCTTTGTACTGGCAGGCAGTCCGGAAATCACAGCCTCGCACGATGCGCCATTGTTCACCAGATGCACAGCCCACTCTCCCGTAGCCTTCTTGGTAAAGGCTGCCGCATTGATATTCTCCTTGTTGCAGACAACGGGAACGGCAAAGGCATTTTCGGGTGTCATGGCAAGCTGTTTCAGATTGAAGAAGCGCTGAGTAGGACGCAACGGCCCTGTTGACTGATAGATGCCGTCGCCCCATAAGAGCGAGTAGTCGGAGGTAAGCTGCCACTGCAGGATACTCCATGGCTGACAGACGGCGCAGAGTCGTGTATAGAGGTTGATCTCGTAAAGAGCGAATGTTGATTCATTGAAAATGGCTGGGTACTGGTGGGCAGCCGCATCTGTGCTACCTTCTCCGACGATCAGCGGCACATTGATCAGTCTGGAAGCATCTGCCCATTTCTTCAGCGTCACATCATCACATCCACGCCATGAGTGGAAAGAGATGGCACCAATATACTTGTGTGCTGCCGGATCGTGGAGTGCTGGTAGGATAAAGTCGAAGGTGGTGGCATCTGAATTGTCGCCGAGCAGCAGGAGCGTCTTCAATCCCCGGTCTGCCAGATACTGTCCAAAGGCCTTGATGAAGTCGCAGTGTTCCTGAGGCGTAAACACAACGTCAATGCCTAAGTCCGACTCGTTGAAAGAGAAGTAATCAGCTTCTACCCCATAGTCCTTCTTTAGGAACTCCAGGTAACTGGCGAGCGACGCGAAGATTCTTTGTTGCTCGGTGGATTTTAGGTGGAAAGCCCGTACCGTACCGTCTGAACGGGTTGTCTGATCACCGGCCCATGAGGGCGGGAACCAGCAGCTGACAATGACGGGCATACCAATCTCTTTCAGCCGTCGGGCCATTTCCGCGCTGTGTTTGACATGGGGTGCCTCTGCACCTTGCATGTCCCATACAGCCCAAGGCATTTCCACACGACCGAATGCCACACGCATGTTCCTCAGACAATAGTCGATGACTAATGGATCCTTGGCGGGATTCTGGATGCGGAAGTTGCCGCCAAATCCTGCGAACACCCTGCCAGGCTTTGTGAGGTCGATGGCAATCTCTGCGGTCTCATGGTGGCGCATGCCGTCAACAGTCATCGTAGCAGCAAGCTCTGCCGTGCTGCCTTTCTTGAGTGCCGGCAGTAAGGTGATGTAAATCGCCTTGTTGCCTTCCTCGTCTTTGGTTATCGCCGTGACAGGTCGGTCAAAAGAAAGCGTTATTTTGCGTTCAGGTGCTATGATGGTGATTTTACGCTTCTGGATGTTTATTTTTGCCTTGGCATAGTGGCTCGAAGGTAAGGTCATGCAGAACCATGCACCTTCGTCCAGATCCGCCTTTGCTTCAGCCTGCCAGTGCAGGGCAACGGTCTGCTGATCCACGTCGGTCACCGTCTGAGTGAACTCTACGCCATGCATAGGAGTGATGGTCTTCTGCGTATGTCCGTCACGGGTGTATCTGATGTGCTGCTGTTTCTCCCTACCGCTCTTTTCCATCTCTCCACCCATCGTGCCGACTCTCAGCGATGACTCAAAGTCGATCAATTCACCTTCCAGGCGAACGCCCGTTATATTGCTCCATGCCATGACCTCCGTATGGACCAAAGCAGGTGCCAGACGCTCAGCCAGTTCAAAGGCCATGCGGCTGTTGTGGTAAGGGCAGTTCCAGTCGCTCACCTTTGGCGCATTCAGAGGCTGTCCGTCCTCTGTGAGATCCTTGAACCAACCGCCATGCACTTGATCCACAAAGTGAGATTTCACGTATGTCCAGGTCTTGAGGGCTGCATCGAGGAACGACTGATCGCCCGTCAGCTGCCATGCGTTGACACAACCGATGATGGCTTCACATTGTGGCCACCACGCCAATCTCCGGTTCATACCTTCCGGCGACTTCTCATAGAGCATGGCACCATCGGCGTTAAGTCCCTCCTTTAATGCCGTCCGTGCCATTTTGACGGCTTGCTCATCGACCTGTTTCTTCAGGACAGGATCTCCTACGACTGCTGCCGCCTCAGTCATCAGCCATGAGGTTTCGATGTCATGTCCGTAAGAGTCGATTTCCCCGATGGGGTTCCAGTGATCATCACAATACAGGATCAGATGGTTGGTACGTGGATTGTAGAGTTTGGTCTGCAAGATGCCGAGCAGTTCCTTGAGGTTTTTCTTCAGTCCTTCATCGGGCCACACCTGATAAAGAGTTGTATAGGCTTCCAGGATATGGATATGCGTGTTCATCGTCTTCGAGGCATTCGCCTGACCATCCACGCCTTTCAACGGTGCTTTCGTATAATCGCGCTGAAAGGATTCTATATAACCTGCTTCTCCCTTGTCGTGTACTTTCTCTTCTAAGGTCTGATAGAGTTTCAGAGCAGCCTCCAGACTTCTGCGGTCGCCTGTCGCTCTGAAATGTTCCGCCAGTCCGTAGATACCGAAGGCGCAAGCATAGGTCTGCTTGGTGGTTTCCTTGGGGTGACCTTCACAGTCAAGTTGCCAGAACACACCCCCATATACAGGATCGATAAAATGACGGATGTAATAGTCGGCGGCGCGATCGGCCATCTGTTTATACACTTCCAGTCCGTCCTGTCGATAGGCTCTTGAGAAGGTCCACGTGATACGAGCGTTGAGCACAGCACCTTTCGGCGCATTCTCGATGGCTTTGCCATCATTCAACACCACCCCATAGAATCCGCCTTGGGGATCTACGGTTTTCTCCATCCAGAACGGCAACAGGTTTTCCTTTAGGTTTTTAGTGGTCTCTGTACGCAGGATCTCTGCGGTATCAGCACTGGCGGCAATAGCCAGGACCAGCAATACGGTTAGCGTTACGATTTTTTTCATTGTCTTGTTTGCTTGTTGTCGGTGCAAAGATACAAATATTATTTAATGTAACGAACAGATTAACAAAAAAAGGTGCCGAGCCTCGCGACTCAGCACCTTTGCCGTTTTTATATTATTGTTTATCTATAAGCTTCATTCTGATCGCAAAGCGGGTTCTTAATCAACTCATCCTGCGGGATAGGCATATCCATCTTAGCCTCATTGAAATCGAAGCCTCGATATGTACGCCACTGGTAGATCTGCTCAATACCAGTCTCCTGCCCATAGCCTTTCGGATAGTTGTGGTCCATGTGGTCAACCAGATAACCAGACTTCTGAAGATCAGTCTTTAAACTCCACTCAGCATTAAACTCCTTACGGCGTTCCTCGTTGACAGCAACTTTCCATACCTCAGAGGTAAAGCCCTTTTCAGCCTTCAAATTTGTATAGTATGTCTCTGCATCCGGCACGTTAACAGTCACCTCATTGAATGGTATAGGATACTCGTCAGAAACAGTGTACATGCCAAAGCCATTGTCCTGATAGAATGTACCCAGCCACTTAAAGTAGTTGTTGAACTTTGCTGTCAACTCCTTGCCCTTACCAACCTCAAGGTTACCGAAGGCGCGGTTTCGGATCATATTCACATATTTCCAGCCCTCAGCAGCATCACCGGTACGGAAGCAGCACTCAGCATAGTCGAGCAGCACGTTAGCATAGCGCTTCATATAGATGTGATCAGGCAGCCACATGTCACCAGACCAGTGGGTACCACGTCCGTTACGCCAGTGCTTAGTAGAATATACGGTAGGAGCAATATCACCCTTCTCTCTGTGGAAGGTATTGTAGTTGACAAATTCCTGAGCAAACGGGTTGAATCCAATTGGGCACTCAGGATCATACTTGATCACATTCTTACCTTCATCGGTAAAGTCAACAGTTCCTTTTCCAATATATTTATCATTATCTTTGTTAGCAATCCATGCCTTCGGTGTAAAGGTCTGCTTCCAGTGGCTCTTGATGTCACGTCCTTCGAGCTTACTGATACGATCCAACTCTGACTCGGGCAGGCATGCGGTTACAAGTGATGCATCACGACGCTTGTCGCCATCCTCATAGGCATCATAAAGCTCGTAAGATACGGCATATGTTCCCCAAGCACCATTGGCTGGAGCGCCATAGTAGAAACCTACCCAACCGTGAGCCTCAGACCATGTAGAACCATCCCAGCTGCCCCACTTGTCACCCTCGTTGAGCACCTCTTGCCAGATTGCTTCCTTATTCCAGACCTCGTCAGCATCGAAGAGGGTTGA
>JAEEGK010001925.1_pt1 | contig 52047 bp, 46 predicted proteins | sample 8958771 | NCBI WGS metagenome assembly JAEEGK01 (sample SAMN16246547, study PRJNA631951) | gut metagenome | biome: gut microbiome; feature: rumen; material: SC-attached | host: Bos | place: Iran: Karaj | collected 2018-10 | reverse complement strand
TAATAATATTGGTTATGGCAGAATTCAATTACAAATTGGAAGATGGCAAATACACCTTGTATAAGGATGGAAAGCCTTTAACGAACCCACATGGTATCGTTATAACGACAGACAACGAAGAACTTGCGAAGAAGATGGAGGAAGCCCTGAAGAAACGCAAGGGCTATACCTCACCGAAGTCAATTCTAACCTATCATTACACCTACAGTAACTTGAAAGAAAATTATGACCAAGAGTTTATTGTCAATGATTTTTCAAACAGTGCTAATTATGAAGCACTGATGGGTGACAATTATTTGATGTTCCGCCAATCCAGTCCTGTTAGACAGGCAATAGCTGTATATTTTGAAAAAGAATTGCCCGAGTGTTTCCAGATGTACAACCTATATCAGCTAACGGCTGTGTTGGTAGTCCTAACTGCATACGAAAGTTGGATGCTTTCCCATTACATCATCACTGACATCTGTGAAAAGTTATTCGATGAAGAGGTGGATGCTGATTATGAAACTCTGAAACAGGAGTTTCTGGATGATCTTGAGGAGTTTGAGTGCGATGAATTAGGAGGTGATCCTGATGACAAAGCCTTTGTCAAGCACCTGAAAGAGATCGGTGACATGATAGATACATTTGTGTACTATTTTACTCTTAGCGTATGATACAATAGAAAAAGGAATAATATAGTTATTGGTACAAAGATTTCCTTATGTTGATAATATTGAGGATGGAAATGGAATGAAGGAGTCTGATAATATCAGTGTATTTGATATGTTTTAATAATGAAACAAATTTGAGACAAAGATACATACAAAAATCTACTATCATTGTAATCTAAAAGGAAAGGCGAATTATTGGAACAGATTTTTGCATAAGAGAGGCGAAATATCTACCTTTAACCTTCGTTTGCTCTCTTTTGTGAACACAAATAAGCGGGGGTGGAGCACTAATTTTGGCTCAAAAATGAGTAAAAAGCAATAAAAAAGAAATTTTTTATCTATTTTTACCCAAATTATTACATTTTCTGATTCTTTTTTGCTATCTTTGCCACATTATTAATAAACAAGTGAAACCAATAGCTGCAGTATGGATAAAGATATTAACCGGATTAAAGTTGTGTTAGCTGATAAGAAGCGAACCAACAAATGGCTGGCTGAGCAGTTGGGGAAAGACCCTGCAACTGTTTCAAAATGGTGCACTAATAATTGCCAGCCGACCCTCGAAACCCTAGTAAAGATAGCAAGGTTATTAGATGTTGAATTGGCAGATCTTGTCAGAATAAACTAAAATTGTAAAAGTGATGAACGAAACAACCTTATATAATATGTCGTTCACTGCGGGTGCTGCCATGCTGAATGAGACTCATGCAGTTGCCTCAGCCTTGCTTGACTGCAATGGTAATTGGGACAAAACCAAAGAAATTACTTTCAAGGAGAATCTCATGCAAAAGGATAAGGCTGCGTCAAATGCCCGTTACTTTGCATTGATGAAGCAACGACTTGAAACGCTCAATCAGGCAGAGCTCGAAATGTTGGTTAATAGCACGGTGGCGGTTCGTCGTCAGTTGGTGCTGCTTGCCATCTGCAAGGCACATCCGTTTATCTACGACTTCATATCTGAGAATGTCCGTGACTGCTTCTATAATCAGTACGAGAAAGTGACTCATGCCAACTTCAATGAGTTCTACAACGAGAAAAAGTATGAGCATCCGGAGTTGGAGCAGGTGTCAGAAGACACAGTCTATAAAATGCGCCAAGTCACCTTCCGCATCCTGGAGCAGACAGAATTGATTGAGGATATAAACTCAGGCATCCTTCGCCGGCCTTATCTTTCCGAAGCCATTGAGCGACTTATCGTGCGTGATGATCCTAAATGGCTTGCCATCTATCTCTATTCCGATATCGAAATCAGTAATCTCAGAGACCTCTATGCATAACCAGATGATTGATATAGAAACCCTTTTCGAGGGTATATACAACAAACTTATATCACCAGAGTTCGGAAAGAACCTTGGTGGTGAACTTCCGCTGTTCATTCAGCCTGTTCCTTCTGAGTTACAAGCGGATGTGGAAAGTCAGATAAAGCGACTCTCTACACGACTTCAAAAGAAGGGCATTACGTCTGTGTCCATCAATCTCTATGACCTTTGCATGGACATCCTTCGTGAGGCAGATGTACTTGATGCCATTCTGGAGCAGGAACAGGAGATAGAGCGTGAGGACATTATCTCCACGCTCGACAGTGTGCTTGACATCAAGTCAATCATTATTCCGAGAATTAAGGATGCAATCGTGGAAGCCCATCCACAATATGCTTTTATCAGTGGTGTGGGCAACGTTTATCCTTTCGTTCGTTCACATGGCATCCTCAACAATATTGACGAACTAACAGATGAGTGTAATCTCATACTCTTTTTCCCTGGAGAATACAATAATCTTCAGCTGAAACTCTTTGGTAAGATCTCAGACGAGAACTATTATCGTGGACATAATCTAAATGAAATGAACTAAAAACAAACTCCTATGATACAGCAGCAAATCTATTCAAAGGACATTACCCGTAATATCAACGGTGTTATTAAGGCAGATAGCAAGGCAGAACTTGCTAACGAAGTAACTGAGTATGTAATCACAGCCGAACAGCAAAAGCCCCAGTTGCTTCCTACATTGTTTAAAACTTTAGTCCCACCTGAAAAACCGACTTGTGTTTGGATCTCTGGTGACTTCGGTAGTGGTAAATCTCACTTGCTGAAGATTCTCTCCTATGTCCTCGAAAACGAGTTGGAAGTTGAAGGTCGTAAGTGCGCTGATATTTTTGCCGAGAAAGCAGGTGATGATTTTGAACTGAAGGGTGATATTCAGAAAGCTTGTCGTATTCCGACAGAAAGCGTACTGTTCAACATTCAGGAGAAGCTTGATGGCATAGGTAAGGCTCAGATTGACCCCGTGCTCAATATCTTCCTGAAGGAGTTCAACCGCAAACTCGGCTTTGATGACAAGAAACCTGAGATTGCAGAGATAGAACGTTACTTTGCTAGAAAAGGCAAGTACGAATGGCTGAAATCTGAGTATAAAGCTCGCTTCGGGAAGGAGTGGGTTGAAGACCGTCCTTCTATCCTTTTGAAGAAACAGAACCTTGCCAAGCTCTTTGCCGAGATGGAAGGTATTAGCGAAACAGAGGCACAGAGCAACATCACCACACAGATTAGCAAATACACGCTCGATATTGACGGCTTCGTTGCTCTTGTTAAGGCACACCTTGCAGAGCAGACACCAGGCAGTCGCTTTATCTTCTTTGTTGATGAGGTCGGTCAGTTCATCGGAAAGGATGTGCATCGTATGCTCAGTCTTCAGACCATTGCCGAAGGTCTTATTGATAAGACTGATGGTCGTGCATCTATCATTGTGACCTCGCAGATGGATATTGATGCCACTCTTGGTAATCTGGAGAAACAGCAGGAATACGATTTCTCACGTATTCAGGGACGTTTTACCACACGTATCAATCTCACCAGTGCCAATGCCGACGAAGTGATTCAGCGTCGCTTGTTGGAGAAGAATCCAGAACCACAACAAGTGTTGTGCCAAGTTTATGACCGCCAGAAGAATATCATCAAGAGCCTTTTCAACTTTGGTGATAACAGCCAGTTTAAGAGTGCTTACAAGACCGATGCACAATTTGCCAACGATTTCCCATTCATCGATTATCAATTCGATTTGTTACAGCGGAGTATTATTGAGCTTTCAAAGAACAATGCTTTCAGTGGCAAGCAGCAGTCTGTGGGTGAACGTTCGCTTCTGACCATTACGCAAGAAGTGGCAAAAGCCTATAAAGAAAAGGATTTGGAACAGATTGTTCAATTCTGCGATATGTATGAAGGCATCCGTGGCATACTCCAGATGAAGGTGCAAACGGACGTTCAACAGGCAGAGCGTACTCTTAACGACGACATGGCACTCAAGGTGCTGAAAGCTCTCTTCCTTGTCAAATATGTCAAGGGATTCCCTTCTACAGTTGACAATATCACCAAGATTATGCTCCCGACTCTTGACACTGACTTTCCCGAGTATAAAAGTCAGATACAGGAAGCACTCAACAAACTTGTTCATACCTCTTATATTGAGAAGGGTGCCAATGACGAGTACCACTATCAGACCAACGAGGAAAAGGACATTGAGACCGAAATCAAGAATGAGGAACTTCAGCCGGATGCCATCAATAATGAGCTGAAGAAGATGTTCCGTGACGAGATTTTCTCCGACAACAAGATTAAACTCTCCACATTTAAGACTTTCTCATACGGTCGTATCGTCGATGAGCAGCAGGACGGACGCGATGCAGAGATGTATATCCACTTCATTACACCGCTCAACACTCTCCAATTTACAGACCAGCAGCCCATAAAAATGTACTCAATGGCACATACCGACCAGCTGCTCGTAGTTCTCGACGAGGACAAATATATGGCCGAAGACATTGCAATGTTCAAGAAAGCCGACAAGTGTCTCACTCGTTTGCTCTCAGCTAATCAGGACGGATATCGCCAACAGATTGTCACAGACAAGCGTCGTGTGAATACTCGCCGTCGTGAAGACATTGTGAATCGTCTGACAAATCTCACCAAGGGGGCACGTCTTTATATGGGAGGCCAGGAAATTACCGATATTCGTCAAACAGACATTAAAGGCCGTCTGAACGAAGCCATGGCGAAGCTCGTTGAACAGGTCTATACAAACCTGAAGATGCTGACTATTGAATACGATGATGCCATGCTCAAACAGATTATTGCAGATACCAATGCTACAGGTCCCTTTGGCTACACGATGGGCAACTGTGAGCAAGAGGTGTTCAACTGGATCAGTCGCAACAAGCAGCTCAGCATCCGGACAAAAGTGAAAGACCTTGTAGAGTACTTCCGTGGCAATACATACGGTTGGTATGAAACTGCAACGCTCTGCATTCTTGCCAAGCTCTACAAGATGGACAAGATTTCATTCCGTTCAAATGGTAGTCCTGTTGCTGACCGTGACCTCTACTTTAACATGACCAACAGCAACGCACAGGCTGTATTGCTTGTTGATATTGAGGAAACGATTTCTGCTTCACAGATAGCTAAGTTGAAGGGGCTTTACAAAGAGTTCTTCAATGACGAAAGTTGTGCTGCCCAGAGTGCCAAAGAAGTGCATCAGCAGTTCATCACCCGACTTAATCAGGTAATTTCTGAGCTGCGAAGCATCAAGGATCAGAACAATTATGAATTCACTAAGCCACTTGAACAGATTCTGCCTGAGTTCCAACAGTTGGCAGGATGCGTATATCCTGCCCTCTATAATAAGACTGGTCAGATAGAAGCTGCTATCGACCGCAAGATTGACGAAGCAGATGTTATCAGCGAGTTCGTACTGGGCAATCAGTTCAATATTTTCAAGCGTATCGATACAACCAAGAAGGGCAATCAGGCTAACTTCAGCTATGTAACCCAGGAACTTACAAAGACACTCGACGATATTTATGAGGCAAAGGAACCTTGGAAACTGATGACTAAGGCAAAGGAAACACTCGATGCCGTCAGCACAGAAATTCAGACTCGTCAAAAAACCGAACGAGATGCAGTTATCTCTGAGATAGATGCCAAGTTGGCTACACTCACAGCACTCTCAGCATACGCAACCCTCGAAGCGTCACAGCAGAGTCAGGTGACAGCGATGTTTGCCGCACTGAAAGCAAATGCCCAGAGCGAACGATTCATTGGAAACCTCATTGCTATGAATAGCGATGTTACCAATGCATACGACCGTTGCCTGAAGTCCATCAATGGCTGGGTAGAGGCAGCGGCAGAAGCGGAGCGTCAACGTCAGGCAAATGCCGCAGGGGGTAACGCTGCGACTCCGCCAGCGCGTCCTGTTAAGACTTTTGTCAATAAGCAGAGTGCAATGAATGTTCAGTTCTCAAAGAATGTCCTTGAAACTAAGGAGGATGTTGAAGCATATATCGAGGCGCTTAAATCACGTCTTCTTTGCTTCATCGACCAAAACAAGAATATTATGCTTCACTAATTTCATAACGATATATCATAGATATGGCAACAAATACATCAGCATTGAAGGCCTTCGCACAACAGACACGTGCAAAGCTTATATCGCTCATTACTACGAAGATGCAGTTCGTCCTCAATGGAGATACTGCTGAGCTTCGTGGTTATGAACGTGAGATTGGAGAACTGCGTAAGCAGATAGCCGAGAAGACAGAAAAGATTGTCATCGAGGAAGTCGCCTACACCTGGTTTAACCGAGTGATGGCGCTCCGATTCATGGATGCCAACGGCTATAATGCTCCAATGGTGGTTACTCCTGCTGAGGGTCAGACGCGCCCTGAGATTCTTCAGGATGCCATGAGCGGCAGTATCGACGATGCACTGATGTTGACGCCTGAAGAAAAGGTATTACCTGAAGCAAAGCTCTATCGCAAACTACTTGTGGCAGTTTGCAATAAGCAAATGTCTCAACCTATGCCATTTCTTTTTGAGCATATCAGCGACTATACGGAGTTGCTGTTGCCTGATGATCTGCTCTCCGACCAGAGTTTTGTGACAGATATCCGGCGTGGCATGACCGATGAAGACTGTCAGAACGTGGAGCTGATGGGCTGGCTCTATCAGTTCTATATCACCGATAGAAAAGATGATGCGGAAAAAAAGAAATCAAAGAAAGGAGGACTAAAGAGCGATGAGCAGGCTGCAGCCACACAGCTCTTTACTCCTCACTGGATTGTACGCTACATGGTGGAGAATAGTCTTGGACGAATCTGGATGACTTTAAATCCTGGTAGCCGCTTAATTAACTCCATGCCCTATTACATACCTACGCCTGAGGGACAGACTGATACTATTCCAGAGGATATTCACTCTGCTAAAGATATACGTTTCCTCGACCCATGTATGGGTAGTGGCCATATTCTCGTCTATGCCTTCGATCTCTTCACGAGGATGTATGAGGAGGAGGGCGAACAGGCGAAAGACATCCCGACGCTCATTCTTGAAAACAACCTCTATGGTATTGATATAGACCGTCGTTGTTACCAATTGGCTAGCTTTGCGCTGACTATGAAGGCACGTGCCTACTATCGTCGTTATCTGCGTCATACAGTCAATCCAAACGTTATAGCTCTTGAAAAGATAGACCACGACACGATTGATTCTGCTGGTGTATGGGGCCAGAAGTCTCTGATGTGGCAGTTTGAAAACATTGATACGATTGGCTCACTCCTGAAGATAACTCCTGAGGAGTGCGCGGCGATTAAGGTTGAAAACGGATTGTTCGGTGAAAGACAGAAACTATTAAGAACTCAGGCGGAATATCTCTCTAAGAAATATCATTGCGTGGTGACGAATCCACCATACCTTGGGAAAGGTATGGGCGATGCTTTTAAAGCCTATGTTCAGAAAGAGTTCCCTAATTCCAAGGCTGACACTATGGCGACATTTATGGAACGTTGTTTTCTATTTGCAACTGACAATGCATATTTTTCAATGATTAATATGCATACATGGATGTATTTGCCTTCTTATAAGAATCTTCGAATTAATCTTCTTCAAAAGAGTTCGATCCACTCTCTGTTACACCTTGGCCCCAGAGCTTTTGATGAAATATCTGGTGAAGTGGTTAAAAGTGTATCTTTTGTAATCTGCAAGAGGACTATAGATAATGCCGCAGGTAATTATTATAGGCTTGTTGAAGGCAATAATTCGGTTTCAAAAGAAACCTTGTTTTTGAACCATAGAAATGACCATAATGTAGGCTTTACAAATGTTCCTCAAAAAGTTTTTAGCAAAATGCCAGACTCGCGTCTTGGAGCATATTGGGCAAGCGAAAAACTAATAAAGGTTTTTGAAAATCCATATTTGTCAACATATTCAAGTCCACGAAAAGGAAATTCGACAAGTGACAACGACAGGTTTTTAAGGCTCTGGTTTGAAGTAGATTACAGCAAAGCCGGTTTTAACTATCCTACAGTTAATTCATTTCTTAAAGATAACAAAAGATGGCTTCCCTACAATAAAGGAGGTGGAACACGTAAATGGTATGGGTATAATGAAAGTCTAGTAGATTGGAAAGATGATGCTGCAGAGATAAGAGCAATTAAGACTTCTGTTGTTACAAATGAACAATATTACATGAAGCCAGGTTTAACTTGGTCTACAATTGCTTCTGGATCATTTGGGGTACGATATTTTAATAATGGGTTCATTTTTGATAATGGTGGATGCTGTATTTTTGAACTTAAAGATATGAGAGATTACATTGCTGGCCTTCTCAATTCTGTTGTCTTAAAGAAAATAATGTCAACATACACCGAATCGCTAAATTATCAGAGTGGAGAGGTCTCTCAAATGCCGATTGTTGTTGAAGATACAGAAGACATCTCTGTATTGTCAAAAAGCAACTATTCTATCTCCAAGCAGGACTGGGATACCCACGAAACCTCCTGGGATTTCCTGCGCAATCCTCTCTGGGAGCAACAGCTTGACATTATTCTCGATGAAATGCGAGAACGAGGTTTGTTCTCTGAAGATGCAACTATCGACGACATCGTACCATTCAATCTGCCAGACTTGCTCCAACCTTTAGAGGTTCTCGTTGAGAATTACAAGTCAGAGTGGGAGGATCATTTCCACACCCTTCACCATAATGAGGAGGAAATCAATAGAAAGTTCATCAGAATTTATGGCTTACAGGACGAATTAACTCCCAACGTTCCCTTAGACGAGATAACTATCCTACAGAAGGGGGAGATAAGCATTGAAGACAACAAGATTGTCTGGCACGATGATGTTATCATCAAGCAGTTTATCAGCTACCTTGTTGGCTGCCTGATGGGACGCTACTCCGTTGATAAGCCTGGACTCATCATCGCCAGCCAGGGTCAGAAGTTATCTGACCTCGACCTTCCGGCACATACCATTGAGATAGACGATGACGGCATTATTCCCGTCATTATGGAGGAGGATTTCTTTGCCGATGACCTTACGCAGCGTATAGAAACTGCCGTGAAGACGCTGTTTGGCGAACGAAATTTCTATGAGAACATGAAGTTCATCAAGGCTGCCCTGGGTATGAATCTTCGTGACTACCTCTATAAGAACTACTATACTGATCACCAGCAGATGTATAGCGTGAAGGGTGCCAAGCGTCCTATCTACTGGCTCTTTAGCAGTCAGATGGGTGAAAAGAAAAAGAAAGGCCACTTTAAGGCTCTTGTATATATGCACCGCCTGGAGTCTGACACACTGTCGAAACTTCATGCCGACTATGTGCATCCGTACCTCACTAAGGTTGAGCAACAACTGCGTGAGGCCGAAGATAATGTCACGCGCGATGATCTCAGTCAGGCACAGCACAATAAGGCTTTGAAACTGGCAGAGGAGCTGAAGGAGAAAGTTCGTGAAGTAAAAGCCTTCGAGACCCAATTGGTCGAGATGGCCAGTGCCCGCATAACTATCGACCTCGATGATGGTGTAAAAACCAACTATCCTAAGTTTTATCCGCTCGTAGAGCCAATCAAAGGACTTGATACAAAAGACGAATAATACAAAATGGCAGATTCAACTCAACAGAAGATACAGCAAGTACTTAGTGACCTTATTGACAGGTACGGACTCGTGTTCTGGTATGACGAGGGCGGGCACATGCAGTCTTTTGCAGACTCGCTCGACATGCCTGGAGTGGAGGTACTGACTTTGCAGAACAACGCTTTCTCCCTGAAATATCGAATATTGAAAGGAGAAAAGCCAGAACGAGGCTTTATTGTTTATAGTCCTGATGCGAAACCTGATGACGAAGACAACTGGCTTCTTGATCTGCAGATGATGGCAGCACCATTCTCTGCTGACATGGGGTCGCTCTATGCAGCTGAGTGTGGTATACCACTGGAGCTGAAAGAAAAGGTAGTTGACGGGCACTTGGAATTCTTTAAGATTGCCGATAACCGCAAACGTCTGACCAAACGACTGCGCTCCAATATGGATGTTGACGATATGGTGAAGCAGATGCAAGCTGTTGTCTGTAAGACGGAACCTACTTGTGATCAGCTGACGCTTGCCCTTGCCAATGAATGCTTTGTTGACAGTTCGGACATGTTAGACAAGCTAACGAAATACAACCTTATTGATTTGTATTGGCAAGAGGTGAAACTAACTTTTGGTTATAACAAGCAACATCAGATAAAAGACCTGCTCATTGTGTTCTTCAATGATGATATGAATCGACACTTTGAGGGCAGTACACTCCATAATGAGGCGCATATCTTCATGCGTGACTGGCGTGATAGCCGTCAATACGGGGAACTCTACAAGCAATGGGCAGAAAGATTGGAGGTTGAACTTGGCATCTATAACCTGATTAAAGGCTATGACATTGACCAACTTGTGATGGTAGAGACCTTCCCATGTGTTGATAAGATTGTTGCTATGTATCTTCAAAATGAGGTTCTTGAAAGCACCATGCCTGTAGAGAAGATGGAATCTATCGTGGACGAACGCGAACATAAGATCTTCTTCTCAGTTGCAGCCCACACTATCCAGGCACTTTTGGAGGCACGCCGTATGGTGGAAGATATTGACCAGAAGATGCAGAAAGGACACCTTCATATTAATTCTGCCGAAGATGGATTCCAGATGTATCAGCGTGAACTCTACACCGTTGATATGCACTATCGTCATTACTTCCGAGAAGAGCGACTTTCGGAAAGTAAGAACCTTCTGGCAGACGTAACTAAGATGGTGGAACGCAAGTACACCAACAGTTACCTGATGGAACTTGCCAAGAAATGGCAGCCACTAGTGGACAATATGGCGCAATGGCGAATTGACAATGTAATGTCGCAGTGTTTGTTCTTTGAATATCATGTCGCACCTTTTGTAAGGAAGGGGAACAAACTATTTGTCATCATTAGCGATGCACTCCGCTATGAGACCATGGTAGAAATGGAGCAGCGCATTGCACAGATGAGTCGCATGGTAACAACGATGAAACCTGCTTTGCTAAGTACTCAGCCTTCATATACCCAGCTGGGTATGGCTGCATTACTGCCCAACAGAGAACTTTCATACGAGAAACAGCAGGATGAAGTTTTTGCAGACGGCATCAGTACGAAGGGTACAGATAATCGCAAGAAGGTCCTCTCTACACGAGTACCTTTGAGCCTTGCCATCTCGTCAAAAGAATTCTTAGATATAACTTCTCCCAAGACCTATTTCCGGGACTTTGACCTTATCTACATCTATAGCAACAAGATAGACTTTGTTGGTGATAAGCGAGAAACGGAAAAAGAAGTATTCAAGGCTACAGAAGAGGAATTTGACAACATCATTAAAATAGTCGAGCTGATACGCAACGGCAATGGTTCGAATATTCTGATAACCTCTGACCACGGCTATCTTTATCAAAATGAAGAGTTGGACGAGAGCGAGTTTACCGACTTTAAAGTCATGGGTGATGTAATAACAGACACTCGGCGTTTTATCATCGGCAATAATCTTCAACCTGGTTCCGCTGTCAAAACATGGGACAGCAAAGACGTGGGACTGAAGGAAGGACGGCAGGTGCAGATAGCCAAGGGTATGATTAGAATGCGCAAACAAGGCAGTGGCAGCAGATTTGTACATGGTGGATCTATGCTGCAAGAAATTGTCGTTCCTGTGCTACATGTGAACATCAAAAAGGTTGCAGATATCAGTCAAGTGGATGTAGATATACTCAATAAGCGTGCCCAACTTACCACGAACAACCAGACCATCAGCTTCTTCCAGAGCGAGGCCGTAACGGATAAAGTGAAGGGCTTGACGCTACGTATGGGATTCTATGATGTAGAGGGCAATCTCATCTCTGATTCACTAACCATGGTGTTCGACAGCGAGAGCAGTGATACTACGCAGCGAGAGCAACGCCACGTTTTTGTATTCAAAAACCAATTATCAAGACTCAACGGACAAGAGGTCACTCTGAGAATGGAACGTCAGGTGTCTGGAACGGAGCAATTCGTTGCATATAAAGAAGTGCCGTATAAAGTAAAGGTAATGTTCCAAGCAGAATTTTAATATGAAGGATTATGGACGAGTTAGATAGAAAATTAAATGAATACTACGGAGGTAAGGTAGTACGCAAAGACCTCACGAAGAGTATCAAGGAAGGTGCAAACGTTCCAAGTTATGTTTTGGAATATCTGCTTGGTATGTACTGCGCCACAGACAATGAGGAAGATATTGAAAATGGTAAAGGAATGGTGAAGCACGTCCTTGCGGATAACTTTGTACGTCCTGATGAAGCAGAAAAAATAAAGTCTAAAATCCGCGAACGAGGGCATTATAAGATTATCGATAAGGTTTCTGCCAAGCTCAATGAGAGGACAGACTGTTATGAAGGTCAGATTTTCAATATCAACATCAGTCATATTCACATTGATGATGCTTATGTGAAGAATTATGAAAAACTGCTTTGTGGCGGTATCTGGTGCATCATTGACATGGAATATAATTATGACGAGAACACAAAGGCAAGTCCATTCCAGATCTTATCATTAAAGCCCATTCAAATGCCAGCAACAGACGTTGAGGAGTTCATGGAAGGTCGTAAGCATTTTACGCTCGATGAATGGATTGAAGTTATCTGCCGTAGTGTTGGCATGGAACCTACCAACCTTGACGGAAAAACACGTTGGCATCTGGTTGCTCGAATGATACCATTCGTGGAGAACAACTATAATATATGCGAGTTAGGACCTCGAGGAACTGGAAAATCATATGTCTATGATGAGTTATCACCTTACTCTATCCTAATATCAGGTGGTCAGACAACAGTGGCAAACTTATTCTATAATATGGGGAGGCACACCGTTGGACTTGTTGGGACATGGGATGTCGTGGCTTTCGATGAAGTAGCTGGTATAAACATGAAAGATAAGGATGGCATACAAATCATGAAGGGATATATGGCCAATGGCTCTTTTAGTCGTGGCAAAGAGAGTATCAATGCCAATGCTTCAATGGTTTTCATTGGCAACATCAATGGTAGTATTGAAAACCTGGTAAAGGTTAGCCACTTGCTATCTCCATTTCCCAAGGATATGATAGACACGGCTTTCTTCGATCGTTTCCATCACTATCTTCCCGGTTGGGAGATACCCAAAATGAAACCAGAGTTCTTTACAGATTCCTTTGGATTTATATCTGACTACTTCTCTGAGTGCTTGCGCGAATTAAGGAAACGCAGCTATAGTGATGCCATTCAAAAATACTTCCGCTTGGGAAAAGACCTCAATCAGCGAGATGTTATTGCAGTAAAGAAAACGGTGAGTGGTTTATTGAAACTCCTTTTCCCTGATGGGATTTTTGAAAAAGAAGATGTCCGCCAATGTCTGGAGTATGCACTTATTGGGCGAAGACGTATCAAAGAGCAACTTAAGAAGATCGGTGGTTTGGAATTTTACGACGTACATTTCAGCTATATAGACTTAGAGGATGGGGAGGAGCGTTATGTTAGCACACCAGAGAATGGTGGTTCTGCTCTCATTCCAGAAGGAGACTTGCAGCCCGGTTCACTTTATGGTATAGCCCATCAGCCAGGCGAAGGAAACCTTGGCCTTGTGCGATTGGATCTTCAGGTAATGCCTGGTAGTGGGAAGTTTACCCACACAGGCTTTGGCAGCGGTAGTTCCATCAGTGATGAACTGAAAGAAGCGGTCAATTACTGTCGATCGAACCTTAGTCGTATTTCGCAAAGTGCACATTATGCAGACTACGAGCTACACATGAAGGCTACAGATATCAATGGTATAGGAACTCTGGAAGGGTTGGAACTATCTGTATTTATTTCTCTTGTTTCAGGACTCACAGAGAGGAGCGTACAACCTCAAATGTGTGTACTTGGCTCCATGAGTATTGGCGGAACCATCATCCCTTCTAATGACCTTGCAGGTGCCTTGCAAATAGCCAGCGACGCTGGTGCAAAACGCATTCTCATCCCGGTAGCAGATATGATGCAATACTCCAAAGTTCCTGCCGATCTTATCTCTAAGTTTAGCTTGGAAGTTTATTCTGACCCGGTGGACGCAGCATTTAAGGCACTTGGAATTAAATAGAAATTGCATATTTTCATCATACATTTGTCAATAATCATGTTGGAGTAACAATATTAATTACGCTTTTAAAAGCGCATTGGACAAAAATGTAATAGATATAATGAATAGAGTGTTGAAATTCTATAACTACGATCAGTGTTTTGTTCTCTATACGAAACGTATCATGAGCATCCGGCAGGCAAAGATACATGGTGAGGTTATTGTTGCCAAGCCAGTATTATTGCTGACCATCATAGATGGGATAGATGCTGATGTCTTCAGGGGGAATGGATTTTCTTTGAACGATTGGCTGGAAGAACGGTATGGGATGTTGATGAAACAATATATGCGAGACTCGCAGTTTGATAAGCCTACGGATATCTCAAATCCTTTTTGGCATCTGCAATCTGATGGATTCTGGCATTTGCAATATACAGAAAAACCACAAGGGGGCTTGACTCCATCGAAACGTTGGTTGAAAGAGAAAGTTACTCTTGCATCTCTTGATGACGATCTTTGGGTATTGTTGCAGAACAAGGCCTGGAGGCAGAAACTACGTGATTATATCGTTGAGCACAAACTGAAAGATGGTAGCTGGTATGCTAAAATCGGCACAGAGGGGCTTGGAGTCATAGCAGCTTTGTTGTTAGCTGCATGATAAATGAAATAAAAGATAAGAATTATAAAAACAAGTATAGAAATGGGTCTAAGAATTTTCAAGTTAGAAGAGTATGATCATACTCATGAGCGCGAACAGTTCAGGAAATTGTGTTCAATTCTGAAAGACTTGTATGACAAATCAGCAGAAATGCACCTTCTGTTTGCCAACATCAACTTCAACGGTGTTCCACTTGACGCTTTGCTCATAAAACCCGATGCAATTACTGTACTTGAGTTCAAGAATTACAGCGGTAATGTAATTGCTGCAGAAAACGGAGATTGGAAACTTGACGATGGCACTATCATTAAAGGTGGTATGGGTAAAAACCCTTTTGTCCAGACAAAAAACAACAAATTTGCCGTCATTACAACATTAAACACATGGTTCCCCAGCACTCATGTCAATTTGGGACATACTTCTGGTATCGTTGTCTTCAATCAACCTGTTACAGTTGATGACCATTTAATATCACCGAAATCTAAGTCATGGTTCCATATTTGCGATATGGATCACATCTCAGATAAAATAAGTGACATTACCAGTCCTGCTATTCACTATACCAACTCAGACCTTGATAAATTGCCCCAGATTCTAAATTGTGATGACCCAAAATATATCATCTATGAATCGAGTGGAGCACCGCAAGCAGGTACTCTACCTCAAAACACGACGCCAATTTCGCCGACGACACCTAAAAACAAGCTAAGTGACAAGATTCGAACTATTCTGTCCAATAATGGCTACATGATAGTTCATGAAATTGACAAACCAGGCAAAGTTGCCTCATATCATGTAGGAGCGAAAGATTTGGGGCAAAGGGTTGAAGATTATGTTAATCGTAATTATCAAGGGAAGCTATACGAACATCAATATGCAGCAGCGAAACTGGTTTCTGAGAACAAGAACGTATGTATCACGACATCAACAAGTTCAGGGAAAACGGCTATTTTCCACATGGCCGCATTGGAGATTCTTGAAAAGGATCCAAATGCAAGGATAATTGCTGTTTATCCGATGAGAGCCTTGGGTAGTCAGCAAGTTGACAGTTGGCAAAATAAACTGAAGGATGTCAAATGCGGTAGAATTGATGGTACTATTGACCCTTCAGAAAGGCTGAGAATACTCAAAGAATGTAGTGTCATTACATTCACACCGGACACTGTTCATACATTCCTACTCGGCAAGTTAAAAGATGACAGGTTTGCAGATGCATTAAAAAAGTTTTTAGCTAACCTTAAGCTCGTCATAATCGATGAGGTACATCTTTATCGAGGGATGCTTGGTTCAAATAGTGCATATCTATTTCGTAGACTTAATAGTTGTACTCTACTCGCTGGAGGAAAACTACCTCAATACATCACTGCATCTGCTACTATTAATGATCCTGTTCAGCACTCGTCTGATATTTCGGGCATAGATAAATTTGATATTATTGGCCCAAACATGGATACATCACCTTCTTGCCCAACCAAAATATTTTTAATAGGCATTGGGAAGGGACTATCAAACCTGTTGACAGAACTTACTTCCGGACTTCCTGACAATTGTCATTCAATTACGTTTATTGATAGTCGTAAGGATGTTGTCCAAGTTGCATTAGATACGGAAAAAGCATTAAATATGCAACAAATTGGCATTTATCCTTTCAAATCTGGTTTGGAGGCCGAAGATTATAATAACATCCTAAATGTTCTTGGAACAAACAAATTCAAAGGAGTCGTCAGTACTTCATCGTTAGAGGTCGGAATAGACATCGGAGCACTGAATGTTGCCATTTTAAATGGCATCCCAAATAGTTCTACAAGTTTCTATCAAAGAATTGGTAGAGTAGGCAGAGGTGGTACTAATGATGAAGCGGTGGTTATAATCATGGATAATCCCAATAGTATCGTCACTAAGCGATTATTCAATGATCCGCAGAAATTATTATCCTTACCTCCAGAAGAACCTGCTTTATATTTGGACAATAAAAATCTGGTGAACATTCAGGCACTCCATTTTGTTGGTGACGGCCTTGAATTCCAATCAGTAGCAAATAAGAATTGGGATTCGGATTTCAAGCGCGTAGCAGGATTATTCCCAATAAAATTCAGCAACATTTGCCATGATATACTAAACAATCAGTTCTCTGCGGACTATCAACAATTCATGGGTCTTGGAGGTAATTACCCTGAAATTGTTTTCACTCTTAGACAGTTTGATGTGCAGTATAAGGCATATGAAAGGAATAACCCTGATCAAGGTCTGGGCGAACTTAACATGCAGAATGTATTACGAGAAGCATATCCAGAAGCTGTTTATATCTATCTACGTATTCCAAGACGCGTAGTTAAGGTCGATAAAATGAAGCATGAGATTATATTGGAAAGGTTACGTGGAAATCAATCTGTATCTACAAAACCAAGGACAGGTGTTCTTGTGACTCCACAAAAATCATCTCAGATACATGGTCATATACGCTTTGGACAGCTTCATGTTATGAACTTGGGACTTAGCGAATTTACAACCATAAAGGGTTATAAAGAATATATTAGATTCGCAAATGGTGGCGCTATTGAGAATATAAAGGATTACCCTGGGGATTACTGGAAACAAAATTCATTCAATCATACGATGCTGACGGAAGGTGTTATCATAACACATCCTCTTATGACAAGCAAAATACAACGTTCTCTTGTTGCACATCTCCTGTATGAAGTATTCTTGAGCAGTTCTGCCTTTGAACGTTCTGATATAGAATATTGTTCAGGAACTCTAAACACAGACATCGGTGTTATAAAGGCAAATACATCATTTATAACCATATATGATAAAATTATTGGTGGACTGAATATTACATCAAGACTGATGGATCCTTTTGAGTTAAAAAGGGGATTTGCCATGATGGTGGACTTGATTGATAATGGACTTGAACAAGATATTCTGGGAGTTGCACTTAATCAGCCCACAAAGAATGCTATTCATAAAATGTTTGATGATATTTCTGGTAACAAACCAGAGGAAGTTGGATTAGTAGCCATCTCCGAATATCATATTGCACGAAACTCTGAAGCTTATTATTTGCCTGATCCCAGTGATGCGGACAAGAAGGAACAGACTACTATTGATATGGTATATTTGGATAATAAGAACAATGAAATTACTTATGATGTTATAACGCCAGATGGCACTATAATAACAAATGTTCCTGAAGCTCAGGTATTGCCTATTAGTGGTATTTCATATAAAGGTCGTTTTGTAGGAGTAAGATCTATTAATACAAAAACTCTATGGTAAAATTAGTAGCACAGCAGACGGCAGATAGCTTGTCTATAAAAGAGTGGGGTAATGCGCGATTAGATGTTGTTCAGAACCCCAATGGAGACAATTTCATCGTTGTTTCCTCATTAAAAAAGTTTTGGGCAGAAGAAGTCTTCTTCTATGATAACAAGAATATACTTATAAAGATAAGAAATAATGATAGAGAGGTGAAAAGTGGGTATGTATTATTGATGCCAAATACTTTCACACGAGAATATGCAGATATTTCGAAAGAAGTCTTTGATGACAAATATCGTAGAGTTGTAGATTATAATAACGAAGATGAGAGGCTTGTATCGCTAATTAATGAGAAAAATGGAAAGCTCGAGTTTCCGCTAACACATTGGAAGGACATTATCGATGTTCACGATGAAGTGGCCACAATATCCTTCATACAAAAAGGAACAGGGCGAACAGTCCAGTCATTGGTAAGATTCAAGCAAAACTTACATGGGGATAAAAAACTAATTGCTCAAGAAATCATCCATATTAAAGAGTCTTTATACAAATATAGGCAAAATAGTCATTTGTTCAACTTATATAATGCAAAGAACATGCTATCATCCGATGAAAGGATTGGCTATACTGATATTACATATATAAGTGATCAACTTGCGTTAGGTGTAATTAATGAAGAACAATGGGACTTCATCAAAACTTTCCCTACAAAAGACTCCAACATCTTAACGGTTGCTCATACAAGTTACGTAAAGCCAGTTTTCGATAATGATATCATAAGTATAGTTAGCTACGATGATAATGACGAAGAAATAGAATACAAAATTAACTTTTCTGGCACAAGACTATCAGAAGGTAATGTTTTGGACTTAAGCATTGAATCTGGAGAGGTCGCTTCCAAGACTGATAATGAAATTGAGCCAGTTGAAGAAATAAAGGAGATTGTTGTTCCCATTGTAACAATCGGCAGATTTGTTTTTGTTAACGATGACTCTGTCAAACTATCCGAACATAGCAATCTTATTTACTCAAAGAAATCATTGCATAAACCTTGCAATATTGAAAAGGGTGCCATCTGTTGGGTATTAGCAAAGGAAAAAGTTATTGTTATCACTAGGAGAGACGGAATCAGTGACTATCGTAGATCTATTCTCTATAAAAAGGAGTTACCCGATACATTTGATTCCTTTAATATTTTGAGTGACCAAAAATGGTATGTGGAAGACTGTTTCATTTGCACAGAAGAAGAGGAAATCTTAGACACTGCAATTGAAACTATTAAATCGAAGTTGCAGGAGAAAGTTAATAGCATCGAAATCAAACAGCAGACAAATGACAATCTTGTCATAAATGACACAAAAGATACCTTGAAGTTGAAAGCAATCTACCATTTCCTTCAGCAACAAGGATTCGACAATGATGCTATCTACAAAGCCCTCTATATTCTATTCCCATCAATAGAACAATTCATTGATTTGACCAATGTTAAAATTGCAAATGCTGAATTGTGTAAAAGAATAGAGGACCACTCCAGAATACGTGACCTTATTTCCTCTGACACTGACAAGTTAATAGAAATGCTTAACCTCAATGAAAAGGAATTGGCAATTCTGAACTACTATACAAAAGCAAAAGGGTTATCGATAGCTACAGCTATAGAATATGTCAACGAAGAATCGCCAACAGGTACAAAGGTAATTGCCAAATATAATGAATTAATGCGAATAGGCGATATTTTGTCTAATGAACGCAAGATTCTGAGAGAAATGATTATTGAGGATCTGGTTCATCGTTATGCAAATTTGGCTGACACATCAGAAATACTAAAACCTGTTACTGCAGACGTTGCTCCAGCAATTCAAGTTGAGAACCCTGCAAAAGAGACAAAGCAGGACTTTGCTGTTGATGAGACAAAACACATTGAAGCTGTTATAAAGGACAAAATACACAAGTTCTGTCTTAATGGAATTGTCAAATATGAGATATTTGAAAACAAGAAAGTCTATAACTTTAATCATGACATACACTATGTTCAGATGGGAAGAGACATTCTTATATTCATTAGCAAGACAAAAGCGACCGATCTTGATAATGAGCATCCACATATAATAAGCTTCCGTGGGAACGGAGAAGATAAAAGATTCCCACAAGTTTTTACGCATATTAATGGTGCAATAAAGAATCAGCGCGAGAATAATGCCAGAATCTTTGTTTTTACGCATAACGATGACAACACATGCAAGTTCTTCGATGAACTACAATATCTTGATTACAACTTAGAAAGAGAAGATGGTCGTGAAATAATTATGTTCAAAATGAAATCTCTTGTTAGATTTAACACAGATAATGATTAATATTATAAGAAACTCGGAAGCACCAGGGATCTGTGGCTTGAATAATTGCAGATAAGGGTAATGATACAAATATGGTATGACGTTAAGAAAACTGATAATTGATACGCTTAGGAATACAAAGATAGCCAATATTGAGAAAATGCTCCAATATATGGAGCGTCATCGTTATTATGAGTGTAGGAGCAGTTCTCACAATCATTGGACGGGAGGGGCTTCACAACATATGTGGGCTGTGTATCTCATCGCCAAAGCAATAAGGGACAAAAAACTGAAGGAAAAGGATTTTGCCCTATTGTCTAAGTATGCTACAGATCAGAAATTAGCAATTGTCTGTCTACTACATGATCTTTGCGACATGCATGTCACCGTCAAGACGGATAAGGGAAAGGACGTATCATCCGATCATGGCAACAAGTCATATTGGATTATGAAAAACCTGGATGTGGGAACAGAAGCAGAAAGGGAAGCTGTACGTAATCATATGAACAACAATCGCCATCATCATTTAAAATCACGGCAAGAAATCGATGAGTATAATGTCCTACATAGTCTTGTTCATCAGGCAGACCATTTTGCATGTGGCACAGCATGGAATAGCACCCGATTCAAAGGAAACAGGACTCAGGTTCACAATAAGACTACATGCAGAAACGATAGTTACCTAATGGCTGTGGCGATGGACAGAAGTGTTCAAAGCGGCAGGAAGAATTGTCATTTCTATGTTGACGAAAAGTATGAATTGAGAGAGTTTAAGAACTATAATAGGAATTTGATAAAATGGAATAGGTTCGAGCATGTGATCCGCAACTTGAATGACAAAACTATAAAAGTTCAAGTAGATGGTAATATGGATGTCATTTCTGCAGTTCATAAGCATATTATTAAGACAGGAGAAAGACTATCCATAGTAGTGGGCATCAGTAACCATATACCAAAAGACAAAAGCACTCGTTTGAGAAGAGGATGGATTGATGAACAGAATATCCTGATCTGCAGCAATCTCCTGAACAGTTACTACGAAAGTAATGTTTGTGAAGAAAAGGGCGAGAAGCGATTCCGCTTTGAGTTCACCATGCGGGAGGAAATCAAGGAGCATTATAAGGAACTTCCCATGCAGGAAGGTGGTATATACCTGCCTGGAGTTAAAATGATACGCGACGGACAAGATCGAGGATTTCCATTTGTAGAGCCTTGGGATGTGGATCTCTTGCTAGTTCCAGGTAAGAAGTTCCCAATGTTTGCAATTCAAACGAGTATATTAACAAATTCAATTTAACAAATATGGAAAATTCTGTAAAAGTAGGAGATCATTTTGACTATGATTTCGGTGATGAAACATTCAGTTTCCCCGTTGAGACTGCTGTAATCCACATAGACGGCGAAACCGCAATATTAAAAGTAATTGGAATGAGTGCAGAATGTGAAGATCTGACACTAAGATATAATGATGTCGTTGAATTCTTTCCTGACTTCACTGATCCTGAGCGTAATATGTATTCGCGCTATCTTTTTCTTGATACCGACACATTAGATTTATTTGACAATCCTTACAATTATTATGCTGACAAAAATGAAGAATCGGAAAAAGATGGTTTGAATGAGGAAGAAGGAGAGCAGACAACAGAAGTCAATGAACAACAATCTTATCCCGATGCGAACCCAGATGACCTTCCCTTTTAAATACCAATAAACTAATTCTTCTAACTATAGTAAATTATTCTTTGCATATTCAGCCGCGTATTGCTTGAGGGGTTCGCCTTCGAGGATCGTGATGTGGTTGGCAAGGCCGATATAGAAACGGCCAATGCCTTCGAGACGGCAGACGTCGGTATCGAAATACCAGATGTTCTCGTCGCCCTTATGACCTGTGAGATAGTCTTTGGCACGGGGGAACTCCTCAACGAGAAGGTTCTTGGCCATGAGGTCGAGTTGGAGGGAGATGTGAATCTTCACATTGTCGTCGGACATGTGGAATACATCGACGAAGACGGGCTTGTGGCGTTCTGCGTTGGTCCAGGGCTTGTCGGCAAGGATCTCGACATAGCCAATGCGATTGAAATTGAAGACGCGCGTACCTTTCCTATTGATGTCGTAAGAGATCACGAGGTTGTCTTCAGGCCTCACATCGTAGGGTTCGATCAGGCGGTCTTCTACCCCACCGCTGTTGTTGGAGGAGTAACTGTGGAGGATGGCGCAACGCTTCTGGGAATAGGCCTGCTGCAGGAGGGAAATGGCTGCTGCACGATTCTTGTTGGTGAACACCTTGCGGTCGAGCATCTGCAGGCGGAGTTGTTCTGGCATAATGCGCGACTCGGCATTGACGCGGAGATAGGCTGTGCCGTTAAGTTCGACCACTCGATAGGGATGGGGATCGATATGGATGGCTACGACTTTGTCGTCGTAGAGTGGTTCGGTGCGGAGATAAGGCAGGGCGTCGATACCAAAATGTTTCTTGGCGGTATCCTGCACATAGCGCATATAGGCATCGATAGTCTGCAACTTGAGATACTTCATGTCGTTGTCGATGCCTACCACGTAACCCTGATCGCTGACGCCGAGATAGAGGGTGCCGCCTGTGGTAGAGTTGAGGAAGGCACAGATGGCCTTCATGATGTTGGCATTCTGGGCAAACTCGTCGGGCTTCATGTGATTGTCTGGGGGGTAGACCATGGAGGTCTTGAACTCCTGGGTGCCGCTCTCAATACCGAGATAGGTGCCGCGATCGGCTTCAAGGTCGGTATCTGTCTCTGTCTCGAGCGAGAGGGTGCGGATGATTTCGCGATGGATCACGTTGCGGGCTGAGCCGGAGAGGATGTCGAGCATGGAGTTGGCGGTCTGGATGAGTCGCGCCAGACGGGCCAACTGCGGGAGTCTCTCCTCGAAGTCGCTGATGGTCTGGGCCAGTTTCTCGGAGTTATCCTTACGACCATATTCCTTCAGCAGTTCGATGACGGCGAGACGGATGAGGGTGGGCTTGGCTGTGCTGTACTCCTCATCTGGCTCGAGATGGATGGCGTTGATGTCTTCGCCGTTGACAAACTGGATGAGGGCGCGCAGATAGGTGCGGACAAAACTGATGTAGGAGGCTGAGAGATCGTCGCCCACCATCTCGGCCATCACGTTGGCATTAGCGAGATAGCGGAAGCGCTCGGAGGGCTTAAGCAGGGACTTCTGATAGTCGAACAGCAGGCGCAACAAGAGGCGCAGCAGTACGGGACTGAGTTCGGCAGTGTCTTCCTCTGGGCGCTGATAGACGGGGGGCTCGGTATATTCAGCAAAGACACGGATACAGTCGTGCCGAGCTGAAGATTCGCTGAAGGTCTCTTTAGCATCACCTGCTATATAACCTTTTATCAGGCCTAAGCGTTTGCCTGTACAAAACTCGTTGACTGTAATGTTGGCATAATCACCGCGATGATAAGGTGACGACCCTTCAACCTGAACGGCAACTCCTATATTGGTAAGCCAGACAGTATAAGCGGGTTTTTCATCGATAAGTTTGGCTGTCATAGTATCACCATCGTATTCCGCACACTCTTCGGCATATTCAACAAAGAATTTGATCAGCTGATCCTGAATGCTGAATATACCATGAAAAGGATTCTTAATTGTAGCTACCAAATAGTCACCAACATGGAAATACTTAAAGAGTTCGTCAGTCCGATAATAGATAATACTTGGCCTGTCGTACCTGATGACACCTTCTATCTTATGGTAGTTGGGGTCGATAGTTTCCACCATCACTTCGTGGCCTATGCCTACTACCTTAACAATAACCTCGTCGCTCGCATCATATGACCTTAGTTTGGGGGCAGCAGGTTTGTTCTGGACTTTAGCCTGAGCCAGAATGAAATCTTTGGTGTACTCGTCCATATCCTTTACACTATTGGCAGCACTCTGCTTCAACTTTTGGTTGGAAGCCGTTCTGAGCATGATGCCAATGCCTGTATCGAGCGAGTTGCTGCCGTCTTTCAGGAGTTTCTTCGAGTCGGCCATACTGTCATGGGTAAGCATCAGCCCGTCTTTAGTGAGGATAGCTGTGCCGTATTTGGTGAGCAGTTGCGGTTTGGAGAGTGGATTGTCAAACTTGGCCTGTTTACAGACATTGTGGGCGAAGAGTTCTGTTCCCATCTTCTCGAGGTCCTTCCATGAGAATCCCAAATTGGTGACTTTCTCATGGCGGATACGCTGCATGACAGTTTTGACGATGAGGTCGGAGAGACTGGGATTCATCTGGCGAAGTCCGTTCATGAAGGCCACATAGGCAGGAAGTGCGAGGGAGTGATTGCCGTCGGCCAACAGGTAGGTGGCAAGCATGTTCACATTGGTCGTGAGTTTCTGGCGTTCTTGCTCATCGGCATAGATGGGGCGTTCGGATATATCTCTCAGAAGGTCGCTGATGCGTTCGCGGAACAGTTCGATGGTAGTGGCGTAGAAGGCGTCTCCCCTACCCTGTTCGTCGCAATCGCGCAGATAGACTTGCAGTTTACTGAAGTTATCGTCGATATAGTCTTTTTTCAGTTCCAGCCAAAGTGGCGTCTTCTCTGTCGTAGCCATACTCTCCAACCTTTATAATACTTGACAACAGTGTAAAATGTATAATATTCAATAATCAATATTATAATCAGGATATCTTGTCATCATATCTTCCAGTTTCGCCAAACTCTTCTTAAAATAGCGATCAACCTCATCGACAGTCATTCCCATCTCTTCGCAAATTTCTTGCGGTCCTCGTTTCATGCACCCGATACCTAGCATTTCAAGGAAAATCTTCATTTCACGGTCCTTAAGAGTACACCGTATGAAGTACTCTACTCTCTCACTCATCTCCTTGTTACCAGTCTGAAGGTCGTTCAGAAGTTGCTCAATTTTAGTCATATTTTGAAGTTTTAAGTTAATAAATATGCTGCAAAGATAAATAAATTCCCTCAAACCACCAAAGATTTGAGGGAAAAGTTTCTATTATGGTTGCACACTTTCATCCCAACAGCCAATAACATAAATAGCGCTATCTTCATTAACTCCCTCAAATTCTACATCGCCATATTTATTGAAGTGTTCGACAGCCAATTTAAGCATTTCTTCTGGAGTTGCACGAATTGCATCTGGTGTTCCATAAATGCTAGTAAATGAAGCTCCCTTATGAAAAAAGTAATAACATCTAGTAATTTTATACTTCTTTAATTGAGCCTCGATACACTCCCTTGGAGTATTATACAATTCTGTGCTAAACAAACTACTTTTAACCATATCTACTATTTTTTGACAATCAATTGATATTTGCTCCTTTGTACATCTTTGCCGATTTACCATCTGCTTTATGAGTAATGAAACGAAGATGACAATGACGAGCATCTTCGTAGCGAGAATGGTTTTTCTTATCTTTCAAACTCATATGATAACGAATAGCCAGGAACTCATCATCGTTTAAATGAAGACCTAATTCCTTGAGCATCATAGCTGAACGATAGCCATGACCTTTTATAAGATGCATGCCTTTGCAATCGCAAAAATCATGGAGCAGAGTGCATATTGCAAGACTATTTGCATCCAACAAGGGAACGTTGGGATGGATTCGTTTGTTCTCGACTTCCAACTTCTTTGCCAACTGATAGGTTTGCCAAGCATGATGAGCCAGACCTCCATCGTATTTATGGTGGTGATGACAGCTACGAGTGAAGAATTCATTATTCTCCATATAGGATATGACTGACTCGATGTTCTCACGTTGCGTACTACGCAGAGTTTCAATGATAAGTTTTTTGATTTCCATATTAAATTGTTTTATGGTTTGTATAATTCAAAGTATTATTTGTAGCGATAGCCTGCCTGGGTGGCAGGGCTAGGGGGCAAAGGTGTAACTTATTTCTGACAACGACAAATTATATTACATCTTTAACAACTGGTTAACATTGTCGTTAAAATTCCTTCATTCTGATCGTTCGACTTTATGGATGTTTGATCCTTATATATTTAAATAGGTATGTATTTTGTTGCATTTTATAAAAAGAAGTAAGGCGCTTCCTTCTGGAAGACTTTAAGACTCTCGAGGACCACCAAATGGAGTCAACGATGCGAGTCCCACCAAATGGAGGAAACGCAATGGCCACCTTACTAAATTATTTCTTCGATATTATAAATACACAAACATGAATAAAAAAGATCTTAATTTATACGTATAACTAAAACTTTTTCTGATATTGCTTGATTAAAGCAGTGTAGTGAGGATATTGCCATGACCTATGACATGGTGGTTGGAGTCTTGGGTCACATCCCATTGAGGCTCATAGTAGCCAAGGACATGGTTGTTACTGTCGCGGAGGGTCTGGCGTCCGCTGAATTCTGTGTCAATGTAACCAATGACGTGATGGTTACGATCCTGTAAGGTTTTTCTCATAATTGTAAGTGTTTAAGTTAATAAATATGTTGCAAAGATAAGCATTTCCCCTCAAACCACCAAGGATTTGAGGGGAAAATGTGACTATGGGGCAATGGGGACGGGGGATGACGCTTGACTGATGATGTCGATGAGGCGCGACATCTGGTGCTCGTCGAGGTTGTAGTGACGGGCAAAGTCGGAGGTGGAGTAGCCTTTCTGAAGCATCTGATGGAGAGCGCCTACCAGATGACCTGCGCCACACTGGTGCTTTTCGGCACGCTCAGTCAGACTGTCGAGGGCTTCGGAGTAGAGAATGTCCCAGTCGGGCGACAGATTAGGCTCAGAGGGAAGGAAGTCTATGCGAGCAGTACTGCACTCATCATCGGCATCAACTGCCTCATCGAGCGAAGGGTGGTTGTGGTTGATGTAGTCGTAAGCCGTCTTGCGGATCTCGTTCTTCACATACCAATCAGCGAAAGAGATGAAACGGAAACCAAGGGAGCCATTGAACTTATCAGCTGCCAGAGTAAGTCCTTCCCAGCCGGCAAGGATGAGGTCTTCAAGAGCTGCGCCTGAAGGGATATAGCGCTTGGCCACGCTTACCGCGTAGCGCAAGTTGGACTCGATGAGACGAGTACGAGCGCGCTCACTGCCCTGCTGCATGAGCATCCAGAGCTGATGTTCCTCCTCATTGCTGAGGGGCTTAGTCTTACGAGTGTCGTCAAGGATAGCGTCGACACAGTTTACGTTGCGGTCGATGATGATAATGTTCTTACCGTTCTTGTACATAGTCTAATAGTTATTATGCGGTTATACATAGTGTTTGCTGAGTGAGGCATCGAAGATGACGGTTCCGCCCTGGGCAACGAAGGGGATGAGCAACTTGCCACAGTGGGACTGAGGATAGTCGATGGCAAAGGGTGAGGCCAGTGGAGAGGACTGGCGCACAGCCTTGCGCGACTGGGCCACGTATTGGCTGATGAATTGGTCATAGCCTGTAGTCTCGATGGTGCGGACAAGGGCATCGCCATTGGCGAAATAGAGCTTAGAGAAGAGCTGGCGAAGCTCGCGATAATCGTTGGAGGCTGCAGCACGACGCTGGAAGCCCTGAGGACGGAGAAGTGTGTAGATGTACACAAGGCGCGAGTAGCGGTCGCGAAACTTCACGATGGTCTCACCACCATCTTCGTCGACGAGAACCACATCGTAGCGGTGTCTGGTCGAGGACTCACGACTAAGACGCACCTTAACAGCCACGAGGCGTGGCATGAGGTTGACATCAGACTCCATGTACTCTGCCAGGCGCTGACGCATCTCCTCGGCAGTCATCTTGTTAATTAATTCTGTTACTCTTGCATTCATATTTTATATACCTGTTTTTTTACTTGCACCCTTGGACTATCCTCGGATTTCATGGTGCAAAATTAAGAAGAAATGGGCACCCTTCGTTTGAAAAGTGCCCAATGTATAGGTATACAAATTATGTGAACAAGCTACAGACTATTCCATAATTTCCTGCTTATCAGACAGGTTAAGAACATTCAATGCATCTGGCATAACCTGAGCCAGCTTAATCAGTTCTGAAGGTAATTCGATATCTTTGACATCAATCAGCATGCGACGAAGCACCTTCCGATTTTTTAACGTGACATTTTCAAACAGGTAGCAATCTGGATTATCATTCACACCTACAGCATCCTTGATGGCTTTGGTAGCGCGACCGGAGTACTGCTTGTAGTAATTGTTTGGGGTAGCAGTATTGAGGAAGTTATCAATGAAGAGCCTGGCTTCGCTGTCCTTGCTGCCAGGAATCACCATCTTGTAGAGCTGGGTAATGATGGGTAAGCAAGCTTCGCTCTTGGCCATTTCTGTGGAATAACCACTCTTATAGTAGCAGATGATGGCGAGGAGATAGATCATAAGACTATTAGAATTGATACCATTGATCACCACTTCCTCGCCATTGGCCAGGATGAGTACGATTTCGTAACCTACCCTTTTGGATTCGGACCTGCGGACAATGATATGCCTGCGGCCATCGCCTCTGCCACCATCATCGGTTAAGGGGCGATGAATGCTGAGCTGCTTATTGATTTCCTGAAGATAGTTATCGAAGAACACCTCACGGTAGGCATCGACGAGGTTGAGGAACTGCTCCTTGTCATTATCAGAACCCATGCAGTTCATAGCGATCTTCAAGAGGAAGATCTTGTTGGGAATGTTGTATTCCTTCTTCTCACGAAAGTATTCTTTCAGCTCAACAGGGAATAACTTAAGCATCATGTCCTGGCAGTCTTGATGACCTTCTTTTACACCCTTGAGCAGCCATTCGATGGCTTCCTCGCGAGTTTTACTGCCAGCGAGCTCCTTCAGGTTTATGATGGCCAGAAGTTTAAAGGTATTAACACCTCGTTCGGCAGCAGCGCTGAGTGCTACATAGGCATCATCGTATTGCTTGTTGTTGTATAGCTGGTGTCCTGCCAAACAATAAAGATCATTAAAGCCTTTATCGATGCCTTTCTCTATCCACTCCCACCCTTTAGCCTCATCTTTCTCATGGCCATGACCGTTGAGATAACTGTCGGCGAGATGCCAGTAAGCCTCATCGACATCCTGCTCTGCTAACTGTTGATAATAGCGGAGGGCCTTGGGATAGTCCCGGTCGACATTTTCGCCATAGTAACACATCCAAGCAGCATTTCTTGCGGCATCGATGTGACCTTGAGCTGCTGCCTGCTCAAAGTAATCGAGGGCCTTACGCGGGCGCTTCTTCTGACCATATCCGTGACGCAAGAATGTGCCAACCTGGAAGATAGCATCGACATACCCTTGTTGGGCAGCCTTATAGAAGTACTTGAAGGCCTTCTTATAGTCCTGTGGTATGACATCGCCAGTGCTATAAAAAACTCCAACGTAATATTGGGATTCGTCGTGTCCAAGGTCGGCAGCCTTCTTCCACCAACTGAAGGCTTTCATTTCATCCTGCATGACACCTGTGCCCCAGTTATAATTGCCGGCTACGACATTCATGGCTTCCACATTGCCAGCTTCGGCCTCCTTGAGCATCGCTTCGTGCATCTGAACATTGTCGATGTTCTCAAATCCCTCGAGGGGTTTGTTGGGCATCTTAGAGCTCAGAGCCATATAGTTGGAAGCATTAGGCAGGGCATCAACAATGTCCTGAAACTCCTTGGGATAGAAGATGCTGGTGGGGAGCATTCGCATCATGTAGATGCGCTTCAGACCAAATTTGTGGGTGAAGGGCAGGAACCATAGTAGTTCGTCGGCATCGCCATGAGGGGTGACACACTTTTCGATGGGGGCCTTCATCTTCTGAACTATGTCGGTAAAATAGACATTGGGATTAAGGTTGGTAATGATGTTATCATAATCACCATTTTTACGGGCATTGGGCCAGATGAGATCGATAAGCCGACCCACAACTTCACGAATGTCGGTTTCTTTCTTTTTAAAGAAGTCGGCAAAGAGACCGTTCTTCAAGGAGCAGAGTGCCATGAGGATATAGAGCAACTGATCCTGCTTCTTATCGAAATGTACAGGTTCCTCGCCTCCATCATCGAAACCCAATACCACCTGGTAGTAACCCTCGGTCTCAGTATCGTAGATACGATCCTTCTCGCGACGCTCTATGCGAATGAAGCGTGATGACAAGGCGTTTTCCATATTAGCCATACGTTCGTGGCTCTTGAGACCATCCTCCAAAGCTCTAAACACCTCGTCAGGCATATGCTCTTTATATGTTTTTATATAGTCAAGCATATGCTGAAGAAACACTTCATATTGTTCCACATGGTCCATCAGTCGCAGATGCATCGCGCTGATTCTTAAAGCTGTCTGGTGTTCACTAATCGTCATATTTTTTGTAAGCTATATTCGTTTTAAGTTAATAATCACGTGACAAAGATAGTGCAAAATTTCGATTAAGCGAAGAGAATACAAATAAATTTGCATTCTTGAGCGTGAGAAAGTTATCTAAATCGAGCAAAAAAAACAAATAATATTTGAGTTTTTTTCGAGATGCAGGCTATCTTCGACCTGTTTATTCTACTTTCTCGGTTTACGCCGAGAAACCAGCAATTCGGTGAGGGTGTTGACTGTTGTCAAGGGTCTCTAAGCGACAGAAATCCTCGATTTCATTCAAGGTGGCATATTTGCCAGAGAGAACATATTGGACAGTGCTCTTACGAGCGATATTCTCAATCTGACCACCAGAGAGGTCGAACTGAGTTGCCAGGTAACAGGCATCTTTCTTGCTGATTTTCTTCAGCATGGAATTCCATATCTTGGCCTTCACTGCCAGCTCAGGCTTATGAAACTCTATCTTATAAAGAAAACGTCGCTCAAAGGCTCTGTCGAGGTTGGACGTGAGGTTGGTGGTGGCAATAAGTATACCATCGAGGTCCTCCAACTCTTGCAGAATGATGTTCTGCATGGTGTTTTCCATCCTATCTGCAGAAGTCCTTACATTCTCCATGCGCTTGCTGATGATAGCATCAGCCTCGTTGAAGAACAGTATAGGCATCACTTCTGAATTATCGCAGAGATTGCGATAGTAGGCGAAGACTTTCCTAATATTCTTCTCACTATCTCCTACCCATTTGCAGCGTAGTGTGGAGAAGTCAACTTGTATGATGTCGCGCCCCGTCTGACGAGCTATCTGCAACACGGTCTCAGTCTTTCCCGTTCCAGGTCCACCATAGAACAGACAAGCAAAGCCTTTGCGCATGCCCTCTGTTTCAAGTCGACGCTGTATGGAGCGAAATTTCCTAATACCTAGCAGACTAGTCAGCTGCTTAATTTGCTGCTGCTCTGAAGGATTGAAGAAGAGTGACTTCTTTTTTATCTCTTCATGGCTTCTCCACGTAAAGAGGGTGTTCTCGGCTGCGTCGCCATCATTGTAGTCGTAGCTGTCAAAGCTATCGTCAATATCTTCAATGTTTGGTTCCGCATCTGTGGAGGAAACAGCATCTTTTGGTACGAATACCTGGTTGTTTATAAGTGCTATCTCTGCTGCAGGTTCCAACTTATACTCTATTTCCTCAGTTAAATTGTCTACATCTAGAGTTACCCAATTCTTTTCGACCAACTCTTTGAGTTCGTTTTCATGGGTCCTAAGCTCAAAGCTCGTAATATCGAGATATGAGGCAAAATCATAACAACTCATCCCGCAGTTTCGTTCAACGAGCATAGATACAAAGAGTATCTGATAATTCGTCAGACCGAGTTGGGAGCGAAGGTAGGCCAATTGTGTTTCACAGTTTTTCCAGAATTCATCAGAAAGGTGAGAATTCAGTGCTTGCTTGATGATGTGAATCAATGCGTTAACAATCGTCATGTTATCGAATACTGTCTGGTTTGTCATTTGTTTTAATTTAAAAAATAATAATGTATAGTATTAATATCGAGAGGAACTGAAGGAGATCCGTAGCCAGAGGGTACTGACTACCAAATAAACTGTGAAGTCTGAGAAACCAGCCATTCTGGTTTTGTGGGTGTATCAGTAAGTCAATGAGCGCTTGAACTTTTGTTCGAGTGCAAAGGTAAGATATGAAATTCACTTCTCCAAAGAAAAGAGTCAAGTGTATAGGTATAAATCAACGTCGATCGTGTTTTAATGAATGTTTCTGATGGTAAGTTTATGAAATCTGGCGGAATATGGTCTTAAATTTATAGTTATAAATAATGCCAGTAGCGAGAAACTACTGGCAGTCATACAAATGATATTTATCATGAAACATATAATCTATGTCTCTAGGGCAAATTGTTCTCTATATAATCTAAAATCTCTTGTTTCAGTTCAAAATTATAAAGGGATTCATTACGAATAGAATTACTATGAATGCCATTAGGGTTGATGATGATCTTTGAATATTTCTCATTAACTTTGGTTATGCGTGCACCAGACCAAGGATCGTTCTTGGAATATACGAACAGAAAGGGTAAGTTAGTAGAGGGCAGGAACTGCTCACGGATTTTTTTGATGATAGAGTTGTCGTAGGTATCATACAACCAACGATCTTTCTCCTCCAACGGAGTAAGACCTTCAACCATTTTCTCCTTGTCAAAACTGGTTCCTTCCAATAGGTCTGCATAAGCCCCATAGGCGTGCTCATATCTTCCCAACTGCTTTGCCAATTGTACAAGCCAAGGATAAAATTTTGGATCAACTTCAATATAGTTATTATTTAAAGCGTCATTCAAAATTTTTCTGAACAACATTTCTTCAGAACTATCCAAAGATGGCAACAGCCCTCCATATTGGAAAACGCCAAAGAAATATTCAAAGCAGAAATGTACATAACGTGCAAAAGAAGCATCAACACTGGGATTTCTCAAATCCATCACTTCTTTAAACATCCTATAGATTCCGTTTTCTCCACCTTCGAACATACGCCTCATAAGCGCAACCATTTGATCGCGTTTTGCCGGAGTTCCGCACTCGTATTGCAAATACGTTCCAACAGAAGAGTCGTATAATGAGCTCATAAAAGGCGAACAGAACGCGACTGTCACGTCTGTATCTTCTGGATATAAATAACGATAGAAGACAGCAGTCTCACCATCTTTGCTTAAACCAGTACCAATCCATCCTTTCGGGAAGAGAGGCTTTAAAGCTTGGAAGATAGCGTGATGATCAGCTGCAGCCTGCTCGATAGTTAGGAAATCCCAACTGGGATCGTTTTCAACCCAAGAATCTCCATAATAACGATGCTCAACCATGACAACGTTAGCAGACATACTGACGGGAAGATCCAAAACGACACTAGGTGGCGAAATCAAAAAATCGTAACCACAAGTGTAAAAAACTGTAGGACGATCTTCTCCAGCATAAAAAATATATGCTTTCTGAAAGAATGTTCCTAAATCAGGATTATTATGATCGACTAGCTGTTTAAACTTTACCTGAAAGCCTGGGTATATCCCATACAACGGAAGATAATCATTACATTCACTAACAATGTCCAACTTCTGTAGTAATGTGCCAAAAGAATTTCTATCCATAATCGTAAATAATAAAGTTAATAAATCGGTGCGAATAACATCCTCCTTCTATTCGAAATTATTAAACTGACCAGTTAATATATGTTCAAAAATAGTATAGACAGGAACTGCTCTGTGGCATCTATACCAAAAAACATGCCAAAAATATGTTTGTTTAATTTGTTCTTTCCAATCTGGTATTTCTTCAGATAGCTCCCTTATGAAACCAGATACTTCTTCCATACTGGGGGCTAGACTGGTGAGATTATGACACATACAAAAATCTATTACCGCTTCATTTATTTTTATTTTATCCAAATCAGGATATTCGAAGGGTAAATAACCCAATTCAACACTCTCAGGAATAGATACAGAATGATAATAGATCTTAGAGCCCTTAAAGGCATTATCCCCAATTTGTTTAAGTCCTTCAGGGAAATTAATATATGACAGTGACTCACAACCCCAGAAAGCATTATTGCCAATGGTTTCTACTCCATCAGGGATATGTACAGAAGTGATTTTTTTACATTGTTTGAAAGCATCATCTGCAATGTCTGTTACTCCATCAGGGATAATTATCTTCCCTTCTGCTTCTTCAGAACACTTCTTCAGAATGACACGTTGTCCTTCTTGGTCGATTGTTAGCCAATTGTTATTCATATAGAACTGTTTTAAGTATTTATTCAAGTTTAAAGATAAGCATTTCTGCTCAAACCACCAAGGATTTGAAGGAGAAATCATTATGTTCGTTTCATCCAGCCCCAAGTGCATTTAGGGCATTTGTAACTAGGGAAACATGTGGGACATACGCGATAACCGCATTTGTCACAGACCCACCAGCCCCAGTTCTCTGGGAACTGTCGACCACAACACATACATGGAATAAACATAAGCGTAAACGTTTTAAGTTATTATTATATTGCAAAGATAGGGATTTCTACTTAAATTGCAAAGTTTTTAGGGAAAAATATAATAATAAGGTGTTATAGATATGAATAGTAATGATCAATATGACCTAAAATGTATATTAGAGCATAGATTTAAGAAATAGTAGTAACTCAAAAAAAACAGAAAGAACATGAAATTAGAAGAATTAGCATTTTGCACTCGTGAGGAATTTGAGAAGGAACTCAACAAACTGTGTCCAAACCCTACGGATGATATGAATCCTGGTGAGTATGACGCAGCATTTAATGAGAGGGTAAGGATCAGGGAGAGCATCAAGCGGGCACGCATTGAGGCTTTGCTGGATGGAAAACTCACTGTAGATCAGATTGCAGATCAAGAATGCGATGAAGATGAGGATCTTAGAGGCTTCTTTGAGAAAGTCCTTGGAAAGCTTAAAGAGGGGAAAGACCGTCGTGAGATCGTTGAGGAGACCGTAAATATTCTGGAGCTTCTCTAACGAGCATTAATAATGAGCAGTCATTGATTGGCTGCTCTTATTTGTTACTATTTCCATTCATCTGGCCACTTCTCAGGGTACACTGTATAGAAATCTTCAAACTTCACCAAGCATTTTTCATGGATTTGGCAGGAATTGAGGGGAAAAGTGGTTATCGTTCATGATTGTTGAACAGGAGTGGTTCGTGGTAAGTGTAGGTGATCCTGAACCCTGTGTAGGTGTGCCTGTCTACTGATTCTGCAATGGTGTCATTATATTCCTTTTTGGAATGAACCAACCATTCCACCAGGATACCCTTTTTCCTCAATGGCAGGAGATCTCCTGTGGCCAGTCGCCACACGTCTATGGCGAAATAGGTCAGGAGAAAGCTGAAGATGAAACTCTTCATGAAGGCCAGAACGTATTTCATACTCTTGTATTTTATTTTTCATAATTGTACGAAAAAGAATATATTTCAGGAACATATTTATAGATATAGATAGTGTCTGGTGTACTTCAGGATATTCTTCTAATTGAGATTTCCCCTCAAATCCTTGGCGATTTGAGGGGAAAAATATTACTTGTTGGTTGATTGTGCGTTTTTAGTTGATTCTCTCCACTCGCGGAAGTCGGCTGGATCGACCGGATAGGGAGCCAATTCACCATCCTCCTCTTCCAAATAGCACAGGATATCATCATCATCTTCATATCTACAGAAATAGCTTTGCTCAGTTTCTATATCCAAACATACGTACTCACTGCGTTCAGTAGCATCCGGGTCTTCAAAATCCGGAAAGTATCGTTTGACCTCTTGATAAAACAGAATATCCTGGAAGCATTCAAAGTAGCGATTGGTAATCCTGAGAATTGCACTCATGCCATCGTTAAAAAGGACCTTGCAACGATAATATATTAAGCCAGACACAAAATACACGTAATCACTTCCTAATTCCAGACTGCCATCAGGGCATTCCGCCCATTCAGGTAGTGGATAAAAGGGGTTGATATTCCACAAAGGACCCTGAGGATCCTCTATTTCTTCTAACTCATCAAAGAGTAAAATGTCATCGTTTTCTTCCATAAGCATAAACGTTTAAGTTAATAATTTGTTAAATAGCCCCCCTCAAACCACCACTAATCTCTAACCATCGACCATCCTCGATGATTGACGAGATAATCGATTTTCCCCCATGTTTTGATGCCTATGACAGCATTCTTTGAAGCACGAAGCATCTTCTTATCTTCATTTACTCCCACTCGACCCATTCGAGCCAATAATTGAACATCGTTGTTTTCCACATGTGTCTTTTTCATTCTTTCAACTAATTTAGATTTCTTATTTGCAAAGTATTATTTGTAGCGATAGCCTGCCTGGGTGACAGGGCTACCTTGTCAAGAGATAAGGGACAGCCAGTCGTGATGACTGGACAGCCCTGTGTTTTCAGGTATCAATCTGTCAAAGATCGACGAACTTTTAATGTTCAGGGGCCAAAGGTGTAACTTATTTCTGACAACGACGAATTATATTACATCTTTAACAACTGGTTAACATTGCCGTTAAAATTTCTTCATTTCAACAGGAGTGGTTCGTGGTAAGTGTAAGTGTTGTCGCCAGACGCCACATGTCTATGGCGAAATAGGTCAGGAGGAAACCGAAGATGTAGCTCTTTATGAAGGTCAGAACGTATTTCATACTTATATTATCGGTTAATACTCATAAAAACTGGCAGGGATGGGCTTGTAGTCATATGTTGACTCAGTTTCTGCATCGGAGCCACTACACTCTACTAACAAATACAGACCACCAAAGAAAATGATTACACCAAGTAGTCTGCCAATGCAGAAACTGATATATTCACCTATGGAGTTGAACTCCCAGATAATACCCCAAACTTCTTTGTAGAATCTCATAAGCGATCGTTTTTTAATGAATGTTTCTGATGGTAAGTTTATAGAATCTGGCGGAATATGGTGTTTTATTTATAGATATAAATAGTAATGATCAAAATGAACTAAAAAGTATACATTTGAGTATAGATCATAGAAAAAGTAGAAACCCAAAAACAGAAAGAAGAGCATATGAGAGTTTGTGAAGCACAAATAAGGTGCCTATTCAGGCAATTTAATGAGGACTATTTTGGGAATATGCTGCCCATGCCGTACATCAGGATCAGACACAGCGTCAAAACCCTTGGATATTTCTCGTATCAGTATGACGTACCCTTCGGTGAATCGGAGACGATCGAGATCTCTGATTTTTATGATTACAAGCCGAACCAGCTTCGTGACATCCTGGTTCACGAGATGGTACACTACTACCTATATTATACAGGTGAGGACTTAAAGTTAAAGCACGGAAAGGCTTTTAAGAAAATGGCGAAGCAACTCAACAAGACCTACGGCCTTCACATCACACCAACCATCGATCTGACGAAGTATAAAGCCCGCCCCGATGCATCATATCTCAGGAGACTGTACTTCAGGATATTCTTCTAATTGAAATTCCCCTCAAACCACCAAAGATATGAGGGAGAAAATGTTTAAAGACGTTGATCCCATCGATTGCAATAGGGAGTAAATATCTTATGGGGTATCTGGAGTTCTGTGGCTATCTTACGCCAGTCTTTAATGACGCTACGAACCTCCTCTATGATTTCGACGGCTTCCTGTTGTTCCAACATATAGTGATTGCATGCAGCGAGCAGGGTTTTGACATCCGACTGCTCCGTGTATTGATCGATTAGCAAGCATTGATGTGTCTTTGTTCCAGGGTTTATGTCGTATGCAGGCGATAGTGTCCAGCCTTTCGGGGTGAGCAGGAAACCGTGATTGCGGAAGTGGTCATCGGTATTGCCAAACATCACGTTAAACGCCACTCTGCGGTAGAGTTCCCTGAGGTTCTGATGGACGTCCACACACCCTTGAAGAATGAAATCCACGATGTCTAAATAGCCATTGCCTGTGCTGCTGCCTGCACCGTCCTCCAAGCCAAGCAGCGACATGGCTGAAGCAAAATGAATGCGACGGCCTTCTGTTGTCCTGTCAAAACGCTCCGAAAGCAACAGGTCGCGGTCTTTTGTAATCTTGATGGTGCGCGTCTGAGCCACGTTGATGCCTGCAGCTGCTGCCAATCGATGTGAGAAGTGCTCGATGAGTTCCGTATTCTCCAAATCTTTCTTTGAAGGGAACTTTGCAACATATAGTTTGCCGTCGGCATCTATGACATTGGCTTTGGGGCGAGCGCCGCCAAGAGATGTTCCTGGATCAATCAACTGGTCGATCCAACGCTGCTCGGGCAACTCGTTACGTTCCTCAGCCGACTCAATTTCATGACAGGCATCACACAGTGCGCGAAGACTCAAAGACAAAGTGATCCTTGCCGCGAACGCGTTCGTAGCCCAAAGTGCCAATCTCCTGCGACGATGCAAGGAAATCGAAATCTGCGCAAACCGTTATCCTTTTCATTTTCTCAATAATTCTGCATCCTGAAGCTGACGGCCAAGAGCATCATCGGCAGCGAGCAACGAGATGTCCTTTTCAAGATTCAATGCAAAGAGTACACGCGCATAAATACCCATGGACACCGTAGGGTCGCCATGTTCTACCTTGGAGACAGTCAGGCGTGTCACCGTTGCCCTGTCTGCAATGTCCTGCATAGACAGATGCCTGCGTTTTCGTGCCAGCATAATCTGTTCACCCATGAGCTGCAGCTGCTGGGTCAAAGCCCTCGGCATCATCTTTCCGAATGTATTCTTTCCCATAATTGTCAATTATCGAGTGCAAAGTTAGATAAAAATGTTTAATATAACAAACATTTTTGAGAAAATCTTTGTCCGACACCTCATTATTCATGAGTTTAGAACAAACTGAAGGAGTGTGGTGAGGATATTGCCATGGCCTATGACATGGTGGTTGGAGGCATCGCCACGATGATTATTTGGGAGCATGGGGTGCTAATGGGATGGACGATGCATCGCAGGTCTTAGTGATGTTCAGACCGTATTGTTTGTTCAGTTTCTGAGCCATTGCCATAAACTTAGGGCCATGGTCGGAGCTATTGAAACCAAAGAAACGAAGGATACGTCTGAAGGTAGAACAATTACTCTCGCCGTTAAGATACAGATAGTAGTGGATCATCTCGTGAACCATGATGTTCCTGAACGTCTCTTCGTCGAAGTCGAAGTAGTCGGACATGAGAATCACCATGTGACGCTTCTTTACAGGCTTTTTCTGTTCTCCCCATCGATACTCAAACTTCCCCAGCTTACGATAGGAATGCATGAGACCGAACTTGGGTGTTCGTAACTGGTGGTCAAAATACAAGCGGTTGCACTCCCAGAACATGTGGGGCATCGTGTTATAATCAGCAATCATATTAATAGTCAAATAATAAGCATATACAAGGATTGACATCATTGATACTAAAACAAATGGAGCTTGTTTCTTAAAAATGTGATGACTTTGAGTGATCGACTGGTGTTGGGCTTCTCGTTGCGGAAATGCCAGTCTGGATAGATTATTAGTATCTCTAAACCATGTTCTTTTTTGATGCGCTTTACTTGTCGAACAAAATGGTGTCCATGACAGAAAAAACCATCGAAGGATACACCATCGATAAAATGCACATAATGATGAATCATCTCATGGACCAACAACTCCCTGAGCATATCCTCATCTAAGTCGATGCTCTTGGATATCCTGATGTGACCAACCCTCCCCTTCTTGCTTTTGGTTTGGACGATGTATGTTCCAAAGGCATATCTCATATAATTATAAGAGAAAGTACACATCGGCAATTCGTTGTTGAAGTACAGCTTGTTGTACTCCTCGAATTTCTGTTTCAGGAGTTCTTTTGTTATTTCCATGTTTTTAAAATTAATCATTTAACAGTATACGAGAAAGTTTATATTTCCGGAACATATTTATAGCTATGAATAGTAATGATGAAAATGAGGATCTTTGAGGTTTCTTTGAGAAAGTCCTTGAAAAGCATAAAGAGGAGAAATACCGTCGTGAGATCATTGAGGAGACCATAAATATTCTGGAGCATCTCTAACGAGCATTAATAATGAGCAGTCATTGACTGCTCATTATTGTAAGTGTATAAGTTTATAAATATGTGCAAAGATAAATGATTCTACCCTCAAATCACCAAGGATTTGAGGGAGAAATTAGTATTTGTATGAAATACGACTGTAGTCCATGTTATCTTTGGTAACAATGATCTGACGGTCGATCTTCTTGAGATCTGCAACATGCGAGATGATGCCAATGAGGCGGTTGCCTTCTGTCAGTTCGTTAAGAGCCTTGAGGGCTTGCTGAAGAGAACTCTCATCGAGGGAACCGAAACCCTCATCTACGAACATGGTATCGAGCTGAATGCCACCTGCCGACTCTTGTATCTCGTCGGAAAGGCCAAGAGCGAGTGACAACGATGCTTTAAACTGTTCGCCACCTGAGAGTGAGCGCACGTCACGCTCGGTGCCATTGTAATGGTCGAGGACATTAAGCTCAAGGCCAGACTGACCACCACCACTATAAGTTATGCGTCGACGCAGTTCGTACTGGCCGTTAGACATCACCATCAAACGCGTGTTGGCTCGTTGGATGATACGCTCAAAGTAGGCAGACTGGACATATGCTTCCAGACTGATGTGTTCCTTACCATTCAGTTTACCGTTGGCTGTATCGGAGAGAGTCTTCTTCATGCGATACTCTTTTTCAAGGTTTTCCAGAACACCAAGGGTTTTATTGACGTTTTCAATGATTTTATCGTTGATCGTGTTGTTTGTGTGGAGGGTACCTATTTCTTTTTCCGTTTCTAGCTTCTCTTTCTCAAAAGCTTCTTTCTGCAAGGTAGCCTCTTCGACGTTCACACTTGGTACAACCTTGATTAGCTCTACAAGCTGTTTAATCGTACCAGAAAGTTCTGCGAGACCGGTATTGTAATCAGTTATATTATTTTCTGCTGACTTAATTGCACCTTCAAGTTCACCTTTCTTCTTTTTCTTTTCGCCAAGAGCATTTTTGGCTTCTTCTTCTGAAGGATAAGTAAGTTCCTTTTTGAGAGCAATTGCATTCTTCTTGAGACTATCTTGCTTTGTGGTTAATCCCTTTTTGGTGATTACGAGATCATTCTTCTTCTGGGCAAGTTCCTCAAGCTTCTTTCTGTCATTGGGCAATTCTGTATCTATCGTATTTTTACGTTTGATTAATTGATTCAACGTCTCAAGAGTCTTGGTCAGTCTATCATTTTCCTCCCTGATTGCCTCTTGTTTGGATTCAATCATCTTATCTGCATTACCGAATTCGCAATCGCCAAGGAGTTCTTTGATTCTTTGCAGCAAGGCTACCTTAGTGGATTTCAAGGCAGAGTCCTTGGCAGAACACGTCTTCGCAGCTTCTTCAGTACTCTTTTGAAGTTTTTCTACTTCTTTCTTTTCTTTTTCCAATTCTGCCTTTGTAGGCGCTTCGGGAGCCTTTTGGGCTAACTGGGGATGATGAGTGGATCCGCATACAGGACAGGGTTGTCCTTCTTGTAGTTCCTCGGCAAGATATCCAGCCTGCTCAGCAATGAAAAGGTGGTACTTCTCCTCGTATTGATTAGAAGCATTTTTCCTTTTCATTTCTGCATCTTGTGCTTTTTCCCGAAGTTCAGGAAGTTTTGCTTCTTCTTTACCATAAGAATCAATATCTTCTTTGAGGGTTTTGAGTATTTGGGATTCTTTTTCTAATACTTCGATACGAGCATTTACCTTGATTGTCCCTTCTCCAGGTTTCTGATCACTGATTCTCTTCAGTTCTTTCTCTTTCTCTTCAATAACAACTTTAAGTTCTTTGTGATTATTGTCAGCCTTTTCAGATTCAGTATCATTCTTTTTGATGCCTTCATCATTCTGCTTTATGTCCTTAACACACTGAGACAGTTCTGCATATTTGGGCATCACTTGTTCCATCACTGAAATCTCTTTCGTTAACTGAACGATCTCGGGCTGATGTAATTTTGCTTCTTCGAGCTGCTTAACGAGGGAAGGCTTTTCTTCTTTTTCACGTCTTACTTTTTCAGCAACTGCATTGTCATGATTCTGCTTATTCTCTTTAAACGCTTTATCGGTTTCAAGTTGCTTTTGGATTTCATTGATTTTTCCTTGTAATTTCTCTTGCTCCTTTTTAAGTTCTTTCTCTTTTTGCTTTTCCTCAGAAAGGATAGTGCTGATGAAATCGGTCATCTCGCTGATGGTCATTTCATTAGCCTCGACTTTTTTCTTGGCGGCCTTCAAGTCGGCAGCATGCTCACTATTCTCTAAGCAGACGGCTCCATCGACATATTGTACTGCGCTCCTGCGTTTGTTCTGTACCTCTCCATAAAGAGCATTAGCATCTTCCTGAAGTCTTTTCTGGAGACTGAGGTATCCGTATGTCTTGAAAATACTTCTGAAAATCTCTGCCCGTTTTTTAGTATCTGCCAAAAGGAGTTCTCGGAATTGTCCTTGGGCTATCATCGCTATCTGGGAATACTGGGAAAAGTTGACGCCAAGAATCTCAACAAGTTTGGCGTTGACATCTTTTAAAGCGGTAATAGGAGCCTCATCTCCAATTTGCAAGGATGCCACTGCATCCTGGGTGGTATAGCCTGTGCCTCGGGCTTTGGGGCGTTCCTGTTTAGGAGAACGCTTTACCAAATATTGTTTGCCACCATACTCAAACTGAAGCTCGACAAAGGTGGGTACATCAGGATCAGCATAAGTGGAACGAAACATACTGTCGTCTCGGCTGCTTCCGCTTGCCTCACCAAAGAGTGCATAGGTAATAGCATCGAAGATGGTGGTCTTACCGGCGCCTGTATCGCCAGTAATGAGAAACAGACCTTGGGTGCCAAATATGTCAAAGTCGATTTCTGTCTGGCCTGCATAAGGACCGAAGGCTGATATTGTCAGTTTATGTGGACGCATATGAATGATTATTTATTGTTGAAGACCTGGTCGATAAGACCATTTAAATATTCGCTTTGCTTGTCAGAGAGGGGTTGTGCATTCTGCTTCTCGAAGAGTTCACCAAAAAGCTGGCTGGGATTGAGGGTGTTCACATTCAATGGCTTACCGATATTCGTCATACCTGCACGGGTACGCTTGTTGTCGTAACAAAGATCCGTCAGGCGGTGATAGATGGTCATTAACTTACGCTTGCCATCGGGGATGTCATCTTCGTCGGTAAGTGTGATGCGGACATAGTCCTCCTGATAGTCTTTGCCATCATAATAGTCTTTTGCCGTGAGTTCATCATAGGTGCCACGGAGATCATGCCAATCGTGGAGAGGCTTTAAGGCACACTGCTTGATGACAGGTGCTTCGTCGCCCTTGATTTCAATGATGCTGACGGATTTCTTATCGTGGACCTCTGAGATGGAATACTTCAATGGGGAGCCACTATAACGTATGGTCTCACGCCCACAGTTTTGTGGACGATGAAGATGACCCAGGGCCACATAGTCGAAACTGTCGAAAGCTGACGCATCTACGTTATCAAGACCTCCTATGACCATATCCTCTGATTCTGACCGTTCGGCTCCAGTAACATATTGATGGGCGATTAACACATTCCGACGCGAACTGTCGATGTCCATCTTACTGATGGCATAACGCATGGCTTCATCGTAGGTCTTGATCTCTGTTCCTTCTTCTGCATAGTGGAGTACGACTGACGGTTTGATGAATGGCAACATATAAAAGGCTACCTCCGTTTCTCCATCATGGAGTATGACGGGAGTTATAGTTCCATTATAGACCGGTGACAGGTAGATTTTACTGACTTCCATGATGCGTGAGGCAAAAGAGATGCGCTCTGGCGAGTCGTGGTTGCCACTGATAATGAATATGGCTTTGTCAAGTTTTGCCAATCCGACAAGGAACTCATCAAAGAGGGATACGGCCTCTGCTGAAGGGATACTCTTGTCATAGATGTCGCCTGCAAGAATAATGACATCTGGTTGCTCGGCCTGTGCGATGCCAATAATCTCATCGAGGATGAACTTCTGTTCATCAAGCATGGAGTATTCATTGACGCGCTTACCTATGTGCAGATCGCTAGTGTGTAATATCTTCATATCGGCTATAACAATTCTTTCTGTTTTTAGTTAATAAATATGTTGCAAAGATAAATATTTTCCCTCAAACCACCAAGGATTTGAGGGAATCTTTCATTAAAAACTCATATATTCTTCTTAAGGTTCCAGCCCACCTCATCCATTTTAAGGCACTATACTCTAGACGAAGTGTACTTTCATTCATATATACACGTTTATTAACCTCAATCATTATTGATGTATAAGGGAAAGGCATTTGAGGAGTAATTGAATTAGAAAAAGGTTTATTAATTTCAACTGTATATCCTCTGCTCTTAAATATTTTTACAATACCATTTACAATTTTACCATTATAAGACCAGTCGTCGTTATGTCCAATACATATGTTACAATCGGACAAGTCACTTGGAAATGAGTGACAATCGATAAGGACAGTGTTTGGGCTTTTAATATGTTTTTTAAGGCTCTTTTGGTGTTGTTCCCATAAACGCAAGGTTTCCTTTATTTGTTTTTCAGTCATATCATTTCGTTTATGATTGTCATATTCTTTATAAATGATTCCTTGGCCTATTTCTTCCAATGGGTCGTTTTCAAGTCTTTCCGCATCACATACGAAACGTGAATAAGGAAACACCACTGTGCTTACATCTTTTTGTTCTGACAAGGTTGAAAACAAAAAGTCGGTATACCAGTCAGTCCATCTGTTAAGGCAATTATTTACAAAAGATTGGTTACAAGGCCATCCTCCATATTTAGGATCAAAAATCCCATTTATTGAGGCGTGTGGAATATTCAAAACTATATTTCTTTTCATCATCTTTATTTATTTTGTTGCATTAAACGTTTCTGACTGTAATAATATATGATCATTCTGAAAAAGGACGTATTGTTATAGGTATAAATAAAAATTCCCCTCAAAACCGCTGAGGATTTGAGGGGAAAATGTTGTATTGAGGTTTAGTGACCTGCATCCATTTTCAGTCCGAGGACATCCCAGAAGTCTGAGGGTAGAGTGACGTTCTCAAGACTGACGCAGCCACTGAAGAGGGGAGCCACCTCTTGGACAGAATGTCCGGCTATGCCACAGCCTACTCGCGTGACGATGAAGCGGTGTTCGGGGTGCTGGGCGGCAAACTGCGTGAAGCGATCTACTGCTGCCCGCATGCTGTCAAGGCCTTCCATCGTGGGAATGGCATAACTCTGGCCCTGAAGACCTTCGCCTTGACCCCATATGGCACCGAAATAACTCATGGCGAGGGCTGCTGCACCTCCGGCATGGAAACCGCTGGCGTTGCTGCCGAAGACGAATATCTCGTTGGGGTTGAGCGACATGACACGGTCGGGGGTCACTCTCGGGCCATGGTATTCACGGGCGAACTGTTGCTTGCGTGCCACCAGTTCGTCGTGAGCCAGATTAGGCTCTGATTTGAACATGGTGTCTAACTTATGGTAAAGACTGTGACGCGAGGAGCGCTCAAATCTCCAACTGCTGCCTGTACCGACGACGTCGTGACTAAACTCCACGTAATTATCGATCGCCAGCATATCGGATACGCTCTTGACGTCGTGGGCGGAACCCAAATAGGAGAACGACCAGCCTTCCTCTTTGAGTTGCTCTATCAGCCGACGGAGATCATGTACTCTCCACTCGCGTGAGGCATTTTCCAGACCATCAGTCAGAACTGTCACAACGACTGAGGCGTCTTTATCGCTTTTGACTCTCTCGTGCAGACGGATGAGCGACAGTCCCATGGCGTCGTAGAGCGGGGTGCATCCATGCGGGCTGTAGTCACTGAAATCTTCGCCTATCTCACTGACAGGACTGCAGTCGATGAGGGTGCGGATGTCGGATTTGCCTGAGATGGCATTGAAGGACACAAGTGTCAAATAGTGTTCCTGAGTCTCTGCGAACTCGCTCTGTGCGCTGCGGATGGTGCCAATGGTTTCATTAATACCAGAGAGCGTGGCCTCACGGAGATGGCCCATAGAACCGCTCTCGTCAACAATAATAAGATTGTAAATTTTATTCTTCATACTTTTTTTTGATTTGTTTGACCATATTTTTGTTCTTCTTACATATCGCTTCAATGCTATTGGTCTATCATAGGCAAAGATAGTAAAGAAAGAGAATAATTGGAGTAAAGTCATACGTATAATTACGAATGACGCGGATCTGAGTGGTGATACGGGAGATATAGTTATAACGTACTTCTCAGGACTTCCACGACGTTTGGAACATCGATCATCTGATAGGTTCCGTCTTCCTGGAGCCAGACGATCCGTTTGGCAATGACAGGCAGGCCTATGTCTTCCAGCATCAGGGCATAGAGATTCAACTGGATGATATAAAGCCCATAGTCCTCTTCAATGATGTTGGAGAAGGGGGGCAGCAACACTCTGTTGTATTTCCTGTTGTAGTCACTATAGAGTTTGCCGTTTGTCTTATAGTCCATGATCACGAAACCGGCTTCTGACGGATGGCCGCCGCCATCATACCAATACAGCATGTCGAATGTGCCGCATATCTGTTCCTTGAGGTTCTGGCTCTCGTCTGGGTTCTTTCCACTGTACACTTTTGCTTCGTTCAGGACAAGATGGTAAGAACTGGGCAACTCGTCAAAGAATTTCACCACGGCCTCTTCCTTGGGATGAATGGGGGCCAGGTAGTTGTAGCGCTCCAAGTACTGGGCACGAACGGAAGGCCTGATCAGTTCCGGATGGCCGTTTCTCAAATAACTGAGGCTTTCACCGAACTCATGGGTCTTGGTGCCAAGGGTGGTGGCCCTGAAGGAGTTGCATCTCCATTGCTGAATCCAATAGTCTGCCGTCCTCCCGTTCTTCTGAGCATAAGCAGCCGCCTGTTTCTGCTCATCAAACGGATTGCTAATAAACCGATGCCCGATTCCTGAGACCGAAGGCAGTTGTCGGCCATTCAGTATGTACTTATGATCTTCTTCGTAGAACTCCAGATCCTTAAACTCATCGAGAATCAACTGACGGGCCTTGGCCGCCATCTGCGGCTCGTCTTTAACATAGAACATCTGCTGTGCGTCCTGTTTGTCTTCAATGTCGTGTGATGTCATTGACAAAATGTTTGAAAAAATCTAATCCGAAATCGTCTTAAGTTTCAAGACTCGAATGCAAAGATAGATGATTTCGCTCAAACTGCCAAGGATCTGAGGATAAAAAATGCAAGTACGGATGAGATTTGTTTGGATATATGAGGAAAAATATGTAACTTTGCAGCAGATAATCGAGACTGAAGCCAAAGAACAGGCGAGATCCACCCTCAACCGAAAATGAAAACGATGATGAAAGAAATGCTATTAGCACTGGGCATGATGCTGAACTTGGTTGTGTGCCAGGCGCAGAACACAGTCAGCAGGCTGTCGCCTGAGAACGGCGCGACAGAGGTGAATATCGACACGCACCTGACGATGACGATGAGCGACGACGCCGTGATCGGACAGCGAGGCTTTGTCTCCGTCTACGACAAGAAGACGGGCAGGCTGGTGGACCGTCTGGACATGAGCATCCCTGCAGGGCCCACGAAAGGTCAGCCGAACCATCCTGCGGCACAATACACGCCTGTGCCCTATCGCTACAGGTCGCAGGACATCACCAACCGCAACACCAAGGCCGGCACGCCATCAGGCGTGAATGCGTGGGACACTGGGCGCTACCAACTCGACATCATCGGCGGATTCTCTGACGGTTTCCATTTCTACCCCATCATCGCCCACGGCAGGCAACTGACCATCTATCTGCACCACAACATACTGGAGTACGGCCACGAATACTACGTCACGATCGACAAAGGCGTGGTCGAGGGATTCGACGGCATGAAGGGGAAAAAGGCCTGGTCGTTCCGCACGAAGGAGACAGCCCCTGACCGCAGCCAGCGGCTGTTGAAGGTATCGGCTGACGGCAAGGGCGACTTCTCGACCCTCCAGGGAGCGATGGACTTCATACCAGACTCCGTGGCCTCGGCTCAGGACGGCTATCGCGTGATGGTGAAGAACGGCGACTACGAGGAACTGGTGTACTTCCGCAACAAGCGCTTTGTCACCATCGAGGGTGAAAGCCGCGAGGGCGTGGTGGTCCACTACCCTAACAACGAGGTGTTCAACCCACATCCTGCCGACATCAAGACCAACGAGGTGAAGGGCACATTCCCTTCGCGGCGTGCCGCCTTCGCAGCCGACAACTGCAGTGACCTGACACTCCGCAACCTGACGCTGAGGACGGACTGCAAGGGACAGGCAGAAGGGCTGCTGGTGAACGGTGAGCGCAACTACTTCGAGAATGTGCATATCATCGGTGACGGCGATGCCCTGCAGGCCAACGGCAGCTGCTACTGGATGAACTGCCGCATCGACGGTGGCGGCGATACCATCTTGGGACGAGGACCGTCGTTCTTCAACCACTGCACCATCACCAGTTATGGGGCCTTCATGTGGATTCGCAACACGGAGGAGAACCATGGCAACGTGTTTGTCGACTGCCATCTGAAAGGGCTGTCAGAGTACGCAGAAATAGGGCGGCTGCCTGACAACAAGGGGAGGAACTATCCGCACGCGGAGTGCGTCTTGCTGAACTGCACGTTGGAGGATATCCCTGCACGCGGCTGGGGAACGATTGACGACAGCGCCAAGACGGCCACCATCCTCGAGTTCAACAGCCATGATGCGAAGGGCCAGCCCGTCGACACCTCTGGCAGAAATCCGCTGATGCGCCAACTCAATCCGATACGCGACGCAGAACTCATCGGAAGGTATTCAGACAGCCACTGGGTGTTAGGGTGGTAAGAAAGTGAAGCCCTCACGAGGGTGAGACCTCGCGAGGGCGTAACGTAAGTGGAGCTGGAGGCAGCCTAACTATATTCGGTAATTTCGTGTAATTCCGTGTAAAGTCAGAACCACCGCTCCTTCTTTTTGGCAAATTTACTTCAAATTTGGCATACTTTTGTCAAATCCGTTTATTATTTAAGTTTTGTTAGCATTTGCATAACAAAAATGAACCCTTTAATTTTGCAGATGTTCTTGGGGACGCTTGTCATTTTGAGATGAAAAAGCCGTATGGTTCTATTCCCACTCATTGACATCTGATAATCTCGTATAGTGTCTAAATAGCAGTTTCTCAGGAATGCGATCTACAGGACATTTTGGAACAACAAATGCAATCGTTATAAATAGCAGTAGCTCCTTGGGGACGCTGTTTGGGGACGCAATAAAGCTGTTTGGGGACGGGGACGCAAATTCTATGGATAGATTATTGGGGACGCAAAATACAGATTAACATCCTTAAACTACGATGGATATTTCTGAACCCTGCCATCTTAACCTATTTTCAGTGAAAATGCGGTCATTTACCGTTCAAAACGCCAAAATTGTCAAGAATGTGGATTGCAAGAGGGGTGGCTGGAGTTTGTGTAAAACAAGAGTCCCCACAAACAATTAAAAAGTGAAGATGAGCAGTCAAAATCTTCTGGGGACGCAAAAACTGGGGACGGGGACGCTACCTGGGGACGGGGCCGCATAATATACATTATTATATTAATAACAACTTAAAATTCAAGTAAAGATGAGTAATCAAGTAGATGTAAAATTCAGATTAAAGCAAAGGAAGGCTAAAGGTTCTCAATCAGGGAACCTGACTACAGAGAATGTACTCATAACCATGAGAGTAACATATCTCTCCATGCGCCTTGAATTCTCAACAGGGTATCATATTGATGCTCTCCGTTGGGATCAGAATGCCGAGCGGGCTATTGGCCCTAATCGCGATGGCCAGTCTGCTGACGAAATTAATGGTGGCATTATGAGACTTGCCAGAAATATCAGGGATGCCGCTCGTATGTTTGAGGAAATGGAAAAGGTTCCTACATTGGATCAATTCAGAGAGACATTTGAGAAAATCAGAGCAGAAGAACAACAACATATTGCTGACAAAAAGCTCTCTCTTGAAGTGGTCAAAACGGCATCTGAGGATCAGGACAGCAGACTGTCAAAACAGGACAACATCGTGTCAAAACAAAAAATAAACAAAAATTACGAATCCAAATCTAAGACCGAAATTAAGAAATCTTTGGGGTTCTTTGAAGTATTCCATGAATTCGAAAGGTGCAATAGCCGTCTGCATAATTGGACGGAATCTACTTTTAAGAAGTACAAAACACTCCGTAACAACCTGATCGACATGCGAGACTACAAAAGAAATGCCGGTCTTAAGTTCTTTGATTTCACATTTGACTATTTCGATGAATATGGACTTCAGGATTTCATAGATTTCCTGAGAGACAACAAGAACTACATGAATTCCAGCGTGACCAAGAATCTCTCTCTGATCAAGGTTGTCATCAGATGGGCATATAGAAGAGGGTTTCACAACAACAACAAGTTTGAGACTTTTAAGCCAAAGATGAGATGTACGATTTCCCAAAGGGGAAGGCACTTCCGGTCATTAGTAACCAACGAATGAATGAATACGTTCATGAATTGTGCAAGGAAGCTAATATTAGCGAGCCTGTCAGACAGACATACTCTTAGCGACTATAAAAGATACAAGAACTCAACAATAAAAAAAGACATCGTGATGTTGAAGGTCGTACTCCTATGGGCATATATTGTAATGAAATGGACTGGGCATAACGATTATAAGGCTATGAAACCTTACATTGATGTAGCTGACGAGACAAAGGCAGAGGCCATGAAGAAGTTTGATGACTTCTAATGAATAAGCCACTCCATAAGGGCTATATGGTTTTTATAACTTTGCAGGGGTTGCCCACTGCAATAGAATTCGAAGGAATATCATTCGTTACAACGCTGCCAGCACCGATTGTTACATTGTCGCCAATGGTCACGCCAGGCAGGATGGTGACGCTGCCACCAATCCAAACATTGTTTCCGATGCGGACAGGTTCAGCCCACTCTCTACGGCTGTTGCGCTCCACAGGGTCAGTACTATGGCAGGCCGTGTAGATGCTGACATTCGGGCCTATAAAGCAGTCATCACCGATGGTGACATGGGCTTCGTCGAGTACGGTGAAGTTGAAGTTCGCGAAGAACCGTTTGCCCACACTAATCTGTTTGCCGTAGTCGCAATAGAAGGGCTGGATAATCAGAATCTCGTCATCGGCGATATGTCCCAAGAGATCTTTTAGGATCTCCCTTGCTTTCTCTTTCTCTGACGGACGCAGCAGGTTATAGTCATGAATTACCTCCTTCACTTCCGTCAGCTCTTCTATCAGCTGCGGGTCTACGGCGGAATATATTTCACCCGCCAGCATTCTCTCTTTTTCAGTCATCGTCTCGTTGCTACAATTCATAAACTTTCCAAATATATTGGCAAAGATAAGGCTGAGAGAACTTGCCGTAGCCCATTTCAGCAGGGATGTAAACCTCCCACTTGTCGCTGATGTGCATCTGCTGAATGGTCCAGCCATTCCTTGTTGGCCTGTATGTATTCTCGTTTTGCCATAAATCCTAAACTATCCTAATATTCGGTGCAAAGGTACAAAAAATATAAGATATTTGACTATCTTTGCAAAGTGAATTAAGAAGAATTATTAGAAATAATGATGAAGAAGATAGCAATTCCAACACGTGAGGATATGGTCGATGACCACTTTGGCCACTGTGCCTATTATACCGTAGTTACGCTTGATGAGCAGAATCAGATTGTGAACCAGGAACGTCTGGATTCGCCAGAAGGATGCGGATGCAAATCGAATATTGCCTCTGTCATGCAGGAAATGGGAATCACTTTGATGCTTGCTGGTAACATGGGCATGGGTGCCTATAACAAGCTGTCAGC
>JAEEGK010001924.1_pt1 | contig 52049 bp, 26 predicted proteins | sample 8958771 | NCBI WGS metagenome assembly JAEEGK01 (sample SAMN16246547, study PRJNA631951) | gut metagenome | biome: gut microbiome; feature: rumen; material: SC-attached | host: Bos | place: Iran: Karaj | collected 2018-10 | reverse complement strand
ATAACATGAAAAATGGGGTTGTTTTATCTTTTGGCGGAGGATAAGCTGCTTTGCCCTTGGGAAGATAAAGTAGAGTGCCCTGGGATACAGGAAAGCTTGGAAAACCCTTTGTTTTCAACGCTTTCCGCTGAGTTGAGCAAGCCTTTGATAACAATTTGATAACGGTTGCATGATCTCCCTTTATTCTCCCTATCAAGGGGGTTCGGGGTAAGAGAGTCATTCTTGACGGTTTGCGACTGGAACGATCCATATTGTGAAAGCCCTTCGCTGTGGGTATGCAGCGAAGGGCTTTTTGTCGTTATCACAGGGACGACAAACTGGAAGATTTATAGAAATCCCCTTCGTCCGGCCTCTTTTATCAATTCTGGCTGAATTAACGGATATGTCCATTCTGTTGGGAGTTCATCGAATTTGAATACCTTTTCCATCTCACTATGTAATTGTGCTTCAAACTCTGATATTTCGGCAATATATAACATTCCATACATTTCTTCGCCAGTATCATTGACTCTGTTCTTGCCGATGACGGAGTATACACAAACAGGCTTTATTGTAAAATCTACCGCTCCTGTTTCCTCGTGTAATTCTCTTTTTGCGGTATCAAGAATGGATTCTCCGTGCTCTCTGTGGCCACCAGGCACTTCAAAGGTGTTTCGTTCCTTGTGTTTGCAAAACACCCATTTATCATCAGACTTTGAAATAATAACGGCAAATTTAAGCAAAGCATCATCTACTTTGTCATAAAACTTGACTTTCAACATTGTCTTGCCTCCACAAAAATATGATATATATCACCGTTTTATTTTGCCTTTGAGCGCCTTTACCATAGCGTCGCTCAGCTCCTGAGACGGCACTTTCGCCGTGATCTGCGTGTCATCGTACTGCGGATAGAAGTAGCGCCACTTGTCATAGTCGTTTCTGCGGGAACTCCCTTTTTTATTGGAGGGAATATAAATGGCAAAACCTTTCGTGACATATGACCAACGGCTTCAAAAGTTTCGGGACAAGCATAAGACAATAAATGATGAAGCTTATGCGAAAAAACATGCTGCATCGATATATTCATCTTTGCCCTCTGCGGTCGTTTAGGCCTTCGTAGTAGCGGCGTTTGTTCTCGTACATTTCCATGTCCGCTTTTGAGAGGATTTCCTTATAATTCGTGTTTCCGTCGGCGCAGAATACTGCGCCTATCGCGGCGCTGCGGCCCTTTTTCTTCAAGGCTGGATGAAACGTCCGGAATCATCTTGTCGCCGGCTTCATGACTGCTGGTATCGTTCATTTAGCTGTGATAGCACAGCTAAGGGATTAGTAAATTAAAGCACTTTGCACATGAAGTAGAAACCAAGAAACGCAAACAAAAGCGTTTCGAAAAAGCCTGAAATAATAAATATATTCTTACTGATTTTTTCTTTCGCACGTTTGGCTGCAAATGAAAAAACCTCAGCAAAGCAAAAACCGATGAAGGGAAAAATAAGATAAGTGAATTTACTGCCTATTCTGTCTGATTCTCCTGAAAGATTAAAGTGAACTGGAACCCGATCAGGCAAAATAAATAAGAAAACAATCGTTCCCATAAGAGATATCAGAATCGGAATGAAAATTAATAAATCGTGCTTCTTCAAAATCAGACACCCATTTTTTTAAACCGTTTATATCGCACATGATTGTTATTATTTGTTTTTGCAGACTGTATTTGACAAGAAAATCACGAGCGCGCAATCCAGCAGCACAACCCCTATGAAAACATAATGGAAATAAGGCGGAAGAACACGCAGCCAGATAGCCATAGCAACAAGCAAAAGCGCGATAAACGCCATACCCGCTCCGGTTATGCGGCAAAGCATTTTTTCGTTATATTTCTTTTTCTCCGCTTTGCTTGCGGTGTTGTAGCCCGCTATCAGAAATGAGCCTCGCCCGGATAGAAGGATTATGCTGAGCACAGCCAGAATAACTGCGACAAATAAGACCGACCAGTTAACTCCGCTTATTGTGTTAGTCGTCATAAACGTCCTCCCTGTTCAGCTTGCGTAAAGCATCCCGATAATGCGGTTCTGTATGCCGCAGGGCAAAATTTTGCATAGGAAACAGAAGAATTTATATTTCAGGCCGATTGCATAGAGCGGCTTTATGCGCGGCTTGAGCGCGATTTTCGCAATATACGCGCCCGCCGTGTCCGGGCTCATACCGCCGCGTTCATCCTTTTCCATAGTCTCTACGCTGCGGGAAATGCGCCCGCCGTACACTTCGTCGCCCGTGAGAGTCTTCTTCCTCGCGCCTGTGAAGCCTGAAGCAATGTCGCCCGGCTGAACGGCGCAGACGGAGACTCCAAAGGGACGCAACTCATTGGCGAGAGCGCAGGAATAAGAATTAATCGCCGCCTTCGAGCAGGAATAGTACGCCTGAAAAGGAATAGGTACGGGCGCGGCGACGGAGCTTATATTCACTATCCTGCCTCGGCGCGCCTTACGCATGAGCGGGATGACGGCCCTCGTTACGTTTACCATGCCGAAGAAATTTACGTCAAGCTGGCGCTTCGCGTCGCTGAGCTCGGTAAACTCAATCGCGCCGGAAATACCGAAGCCCGCGCAGTTTATGAGAATGTCAATGCGCTCTTCGTGCGAGACTATCTCCCCTATCGCGGCGGTTATGGCGGCCTCGTCGGTTACGTCTGCCGAAATGTGCGTTATGCCCTCGGCGCTTGATTCTCTCCGGCTGAGCTCGTACACCTTGCAGCCCTTTTCCGCGAGAAAACGCGCCGTGCTCGCGCCTATGCCGGAGCTGCCGCCGGTAATCACGGCAACGGGCTTACGCATGGAGCTCATAATGGGAAAGAACGTCCGCTATTGTCTCCACGGCTTCGTCAATAAGCGCTTCCGTATGCGTCGCCATTAGGCTGCATCTGAGGAGGCATTCGCCGGGAGCGCATGCGGGAGGCAGCGTCGCGTTAACGTAAACTCCGCGCTCGTAAAGCTCCTTCTGAGCCTTGAGCGTAACGATGGGGTCGTATGTATAAATGGGTATTATAGGCGTTTTTGCCTCGATAATCTTTACGTTTCGAGCCTTGAGGCCGTCGCGGGCGTACTGTGAAATGCTTTGGAGTCTGTCTACAATCTCGGGATGTGCTTTCAGATGACGCAGTGAAGCCGTTGCGACAGCTATGCACACCGGAGGCGTGGAGGCTGAGAATATATACGGGCGCGAATTGCATCGGACGTAATCGCAAACCTTTGCTTCCGCCGCCATATAACCGCCGAGCGAGGCGAGAGATTTGGAAAACGTGCCCATGTATACGTCAATTTCCTTCTCAAGCCCGAAATGGCTCGCGCTGCCGCGCCCGCCCTCGCCGAGAATACCGAGAGCGTGAGCGTCGTCCACCATGACGCGGGCGCCATATTTCTTTGCAAGAGTGACTATATCCGGGAGATTTGCTATGTCACCGCCCATCGAGAAAACGCCGTCTGTGACAATGAGGCATCCGCAGTTATCGGGAACCTTTTTAAGCTGAGCCTCAAGGTCTGCCATGTCGGAATGACGGTATCTGAGCATTTTGCCGTAGCTGAGCTTGCAGCCGTCATAGATGGAAGCGTGGTTTTCCCTGTCGCAGATAACGTAGTCATTCAACCCGACAAGCGCGGAAATTATGCCGAGATTGGACTGGAAGCCTGTGGAAAAGGTAACTACGTCGTCCTTGCGCAAAAACTCCGCCATTTCCTTCTCAAACTCAAGATGAAGGACGAGCGTGCCGTTAAGAAGACGTGAGCCGGAGCAGCCGGTGCCATACTGTTTCAGAACGGCCTCGGCAGCCGCCATTATCTCGGGGTTCGTCGTGAGACCAAGATAATTATTCGAGCCAAGCATTATGCGGCGCTTACCCTCCATAATTACTTCAACATCCTGCCTGGACTGAAGCTCGCGAAAATATGGAAACAGATCCTGTGAGCGAAGCTCGTCCGCAGCGGTGTATTTATAGCATTTTTCAAACAAATCCATTTTGTTCATCCCCTTTGGTTTTCTGAATGCCGTAAAGCAATATTATACAATATATGGGATTATTTTATTTGATTATACAATACTATGTCTAAAAATACAATACCGAATTAAATTGATACAACAGATTACATGAAAAATCTTTAGAAGGACAATTATTTTATGATAATGCTTGCTTTACGGCGAAAAATATGGCAAAATGAATATGTTCGGATTGAAATACTATTGGCGCAGCTTTCTGCAGCGCCATGATTAAACAGGAGGATACATAATGGCTAAATTTATTACCGCTCAGGAAGCCGCTGCTCTTATCCCCGATCATGCCACTATCGGCGTCGGCGGAATGGGTCTTGCAGGCTGGGCCGAGGAAGTCGGCGTTGCTATCCGCGACAGATTCAAGGAGACCGGTCATCCCTGTGACCTTAACCTCAAGCAGGGCTGCGCCATGGGCGACTGGAAGACCCGCGGAACCACTCATCTCGGCGAAGCAGGCCCCGGCCTCGTCACCAGATGGAGCGGCGCTCACGTCGGCAGCTCCTTTGCTCTCCGCGACCTTGCTCTTGAAAACAAGCTCCAGTGCCACTGCCTGCCCCAGGGCGTTATCGTAAACCTTTGGCGCGAGATCGCCGCGGGCCGTCCCGGCCTTCTCACCAAGGTCGGCCTCGGTACTTTCGTAGACCCGCGCGTTCAGGGCGGCAAAATGAACGAGGCCGCGACGGACGATCTCGTCGAGGTAGTCAATTTCCAGGGTGAAGAGTACCTTTTCTACAAGGGCTTCAAGCTTGACGTCGCCCTTCTTCGCGGCACCACCGCCGACGAAAACGGCAACATCACCTTTGAGCATGAAAGCTTCATCAACGAGGGCCTTTCCATCGCTCAGGCCGCTCACAATTCCGGCGGTATCGTTATCGTTCAGGTCGAGTACCTTTGCAAGAAGGGTACTATGGAGCCGAAGGACGTTAAGATTCCCGGCGTTCTTGTTGACTATGTTGTTCCCGCAACCACGAAGGAAGCTTGCTGGCAGACCGAAGGTCTTTATTATGAACCCGCCTTCTCCGGCCAGATTAAAAAGCCCCTCGACGCTATTGACAGACTTCCCTTCGACGAGAGAAAGATCATCTGCCGCCGCGTCGCCATGGAGCTCAAGAAGGGCGACGTTATCAACCTCGGCGTCGGTATCCCCGCAGACACCGCTAAGGTCGTCAACGAGGAAGTCAATATCGACGATTTTACCCTCAGCACGGAAAGCGGCATGATCGGCGGCGTTCCCTCCGCCCTGCCCAATTTCGGCGCAGCGTATAACGCGGAAGCCTGCATCGACCACGGCTATATGTTCGACCTTATCGACGGCGGCGGCCTCAACATGACCTGCCTCGGCCTCGGCGAAATCGACGAGGACGGCAACGACAACGTAAGCTACCTCGGCAAGATGATGACCGGCCCGGGCGGATTTATCAATATCACTCAGGCAACGCCGAAGGTCATTTTCTGCGGCACCTTCATGGGCAAGGCCAAGCTCAAGCCCGGCAACGGCAAGCTCGAGATAGTCGAGGAAGGCTCCATCCGCAAGTTCGTAAAGCATGTTAAGCAGATCACCTTTGCCGGTAAGTACGCCGGTGAGAACCAGACAATTCTTTACGTTACCGAGCGCGCTGTCTTCCAGCTCATTAACCACAAGGTCACTCTTATCGAGATTGCCCCGGGCATCGACCTTGAGAAGGATATTCTCGCAAATATGGACTTCAAGCCCGAGGTTTCTCCGAACCTCAAGCTTATGGACGCAGGCATCTTCAACGAAACTTGGGGCGGCCTCTCCAAATATGTAGAAAACTGAGAAAATATCAAATCGTGCCTGCGGCAATTTTCGCAGGCACGATTTTTGTAATTTCTTCTTATAAAATTACATTTTACTATTGACAGAACGATAATATGGTGGTATTATATACAGCGTTGACGACAGTCAACGATAATATGGAATGTGGGGGCGTAGCTCAGCTGGGAGAGCGCTTGAATGGCATTCAAGAGGTCAAGAGTTCGATCCTCTCCGTCTCCACCATGTATGACGACCTGTTCTTTTAGAACAGGTCGTCTCTTCGTTTATAAAAAAGTTGTCTTATATTTTTCAATTTGTATGTAACGCTTTTATCTTTTTCATATCTAACAGTTGAAAGGACGGTGAGAACGTGGCGGAGTTTGAGGAGCTGTTCAACGAAAACCGTAGTTTTATATTCAAGTATTTGATGAAACTGACGCAGGATTATTCCCTTGCAGAAGAACTCACTCAGGAGACCTTCTTTCGCGCATATATAAATTATGCATCCCTCAGGAATAAAGACAAGGCGCCGGTTTGGCTTTGTTCAATTGCGAAAAACGCCTTCTTTACTTGGTATAATGAGCAAAAGAAACACACTTCATTAGATAATGCAGAGGATGTAAGCAACGGGTATAGTATTGAAAATGACTTTGAGCTTAATGAGTTATCCGGGAAAGCGCTTCATTGCCTGCACGAATTAGAAGAACCGTATAAAGAAGTATTTACGCTTTTCGTGCTCGGAGGATATTCACACAAGGATATCAGCTCACTCTTTGGAAAAACCGAAAGCTGGTCCCGGGTTACGTTTTACCGGGCAAAACAAAAACTGTTGGAAAGGATGAAATAACTATATGGAATGTAATGTTGTTAAGGATTTAATACCGCTGTACATTGACGGATGCTGCAGCGAAGAAAGCGCAAAACTCGTTCTGGAACACATAAAAGGCTGTAAAGACTGTATGAAGCTATATGATGAAATGAAGGCTCCGGCCGAAAGGTCGTCGAAAGTATCACCTCCTGTTATCATGACGAAACTGAACAACTGGAAAGCCTCTGTGCTGCAATCGGCATTGCTTTTGTTTTCATTTATTATGATCACAGTGGGCGTTGCTCTGGAGGCGAGAACTCCTTTGGGGCCTTTAAACGGCTTTTGGGCGATGCTTCTTGTTGTCCCGGCTACAGGATTTATGCTGTCGCTTGCAAACTGGTATTTCATAAGACTATATCGTTCCAGAAGGAGTTTTTCATATTCTTCCTTTGCAGCGACGTTTATCATTACTGTTTGCGCATATTTTTGTGCAGGTATATATTACAGCATTAATCCTTTTATACACCCTGCATGGCAGGGCTCTGAGATTTTTCACGGGGCTCCCAGTCTTGCTTTAGTCGGGTTTTTGGTTACTGCGTTTTTCAGCATAATATCTAAGCTGTTTTCGGATAAATTCGCAAAAATGCTTGGAAAAGAGTAAATTGACAATGAACAAAGCTTTAACCGTCTCGATTTATACCCTCTTAGCCTTTTCTGTCTTATTTCCTGCGGGAGAATTATTGGATGACTATTGCGCCTTCAATTTTGAACCTGCGAGCATTGACGTTCTCATAATTCTATCTATAATTACTGTCTGTTTTATCATTTTTGCAAAAAGCTTTCCCCAAAGCAAGGTTCTTCAAATTATGATTAGTATCTTTGCTCCGCTTTCTATGATAGACGGTTTTTGTTTTCTTTCATATAAACCGTCATTTTGGGTTTCGTTTTGTGTATTGGCATTTGCCGTATTCTGCTGTTTTCTAACGCTAATTTATAGTAAACTTAAAAAGGTAAAAGTCACAGCAATGATTATTTCCGGAATATTGTTCGTTCCTTTAGTGCTAATATCATTTATTTCACCGCTTTTCGGAAATATAGGCAAGGAGACTGTGACCCAAAGCCTGGAATCCCCTGATGGAAAATATAGCGCTGAAGTAATTGACGATGATCAGGGGGCGCTTGGCGGAAACACGTATGTATTTGTCTATGATAATGACTCTTTTGATTTAGACATGATATTTTTCAAGATTATGAAGAAACCTATTCTCGTATACAGAGGAAATTGGGGAGAATTCATGGATATGAAGATTGATTGGAAGGATAACGGCTGCTTAAAAATAAATTCTGCCGAATATCTTTTATATTAGCTTCATTTTGATAATAATAGCGATCACACGATTATAAGCCTAACCATGCGCTGCAGAAGCTCAGCAAGTTCTGCACGAGTGGCGTTGGCTTTGGGGTTAATAGCGCCGCTGTCATTACCCTTGAAAAGCCCGACGCTTACTGCCCACTGCATTGCGTCTTTTGCCCAAGGAGAAGTATTTGCTCCGTCGCTGAAAGAATCGAGAGAAGCTTTACCTCCAACATCAAGTTCAAGAGTATTTGCATAACGGTAAAGCATTACAGCAATCTGCTCGCGGGTGACCGGATCATTCGGAGCAAAGCCGTTGCCGGTCCCGTTTACAATGCCTTCGGCGCTTGCCCAAGCCACGGCGTCAGCATACCATGAGCCCTCCTCTACGTCCGCAAAGGAGCTGTTTCCTGTCGCTTCCGCGTTTTCCAGGCGATAAAGCACCGTCGCAAGCATGGCGCGGTTCATTGCCGCGTTCGGCTCGAAGCCCTTGTCGGTTCCGTTAAAAAGTTCTCTCCCGGCAACGAAGCGAACGGCTGACTCAAACCAGGCGCCGCTTGCTACGTCGGCAAAGGTTTTCGTGTTGCTGACCATCTTTATCTTCGAGCCGGAAGGAATCTCCGCGTAAGCCTTGCCGCCCTCCACGACAGACTTTTTAATTATTTCCTCGCTGCCGTCCTGCTTAACGAGGACGACGACTCCATCGCCCGTTGCGGGCCATTCGGCTTTGACCTCTGTATTCAGCAGTTTTCCGCCCGCAGTGACGTTGAAGCTTATGCTGCCGTCGGTGTTGTTGACTGCGGCAACCGAGAGCTCATTGCCGCTCTTTGCCGCCTCAGTGAGCGCTTTTTCGTCGAGCTTAACCGTAGCTGCGGAAAGCTTTATCTCGGCACTTCTGAGAACGGTATCGGCATCGGATACTGCGTCGGATATCTTATCCACCAAATTGGCCGGAAGGACAAGCTCCTTGACCTCATCGCCCTTGGCGCTTATGTCAAAGCCAAGCTTCTCAGTTTCCTTTGAGGCGATCAGAGCGTCAAGGTCAGTGTTCTTCACGACGGCGCTCTCTCCGTTTATGTCGACGGACATTTTAACGCTTTCGCTGCCTCCAGTGATTATTATGTCTTCAGGCTCGGTTTTAGAGGCGCCGCCACCACCGCCGCCTCCGCCTCCGCCACCGCCTGAGGATTTGGTGTAGGTTATGATTGCAGGTTCGCTGTCAACAAAGCCGGTCTTTATAGCGATGGCTTTAATTTGCGTTGTCTTGTCAAGTTCAAAGGGCTCGGTGTAAAGCTTGCTCGCGCTTGTCGGAGCGCTTCCGTCGAGCGTGTAATGTATTTCAGCGCCTTCCGTAGTCGATGTAAGGCTTACCTTGACGGTTTCGGTAAAATTCTTTGAATATGGGCTAGCCACAGGCGAAACGCATTGACCTTCACGGCAGTTCGGTTCATTCGCGCCCTCACCGACAATACGTCCCTTTGCGTTCTCTCCTCCCTGAATCATGTATTCAGAGCAGACGGTATCACTGTTTTGAATAGTGCCGCCGTTCTCGTTGACGCCTGCAATGCCGCCTACTGTCGGGGCGCTGACAGTGGCGTTGGACGTAACGTCGCCCATTCCGCCTGTCGCACCCACGGTTGCGCCGGATTTATTCACGCCGACAATTCCGCCCGCCGCCGACGTACCGCTGACCTTTGCGGAAGAGACGGTGTTGTTGCGTATTGTGCCGCCCGCTTCGTTTGTTCCCGCTACGCCGCCGGCAATTTCGCCATTAACAGTTGCATCAGAGGAAGCAGCGTTCAAAGTGCCGGAATTTTCACCGGTGACGCCGCCCGAAACAGCGCTTTTCACGATGGTTTTGGAATCAACCGCAACATTCGTCATAGAGCCGTTGTTTATGCCTGCAACAGCACCGGCCTTTTCACTGCCGCTCATAATTGAATCGGCGACGTTTACGTTTTCTATGGTGCCGTTATTCGTACCCACGAGGACTCCGACCGGTGTTCCGGCGGTAATGTTTGCAGCGGAAAGTGTAAGATTGCGGATTGTGCCGTTATTTGTTTCGACAAGACCGTAATTATCGTAGTCCTTCGAATTGCATTTCAGGCCGGTTATAGTGTTGTTTCCGCCGTCAAGGACGTCGCCCGCTTTAAGCTCGGCAATGGGGTTCCAGAATACGCCGCTGAGATCGATCGTATCCGTAAGCGTGAGCGTAACGCTGTCTCTCGCGGCTCTGCCGTCGGTGAGAAGCCTTGCAAAGCTTTCATCGTTCAGCAAACGCGAAGCCCAGCCGAATTCAAAAGCGTTACCGGCATATATTTCTGAAAGTCCTTGGCTGCGGAAGAAATCAAAATCAGGCCAGGCATCGCTGTTTTCCATAGCAGTGAGAACCGGACGGTTGGAATTCTTCCTGCTGATATAGCACCATTTTCTATCCGAGCTGTTTAAATCAAATCCGGTAAGAGCAGCCATATTCGTGAGATTTATTGAGGAATTATTAGGCTCGCTCATAAATGTTGCCTGGCCGTAGTCTCTTGTTTCCGCGCCCTGTCTTGTACTGGCGCTGCGAAGCGAGGAATAAACGGAATTAATCGTACCCTCGTTTATGGCCGCAAAGGGGCCGGTAAACGCCGAGTCGGTTCCGACGGAATACAGGTCGATATCTGCCGCGTAAGAGTTCGTTACGCTTGCGCCGGGATGAATTACAGCGGCAAAACCAGCGCTGTATGCGTTTTTGGCGTTTGCCGTTGTATTGCCGCCGTAACTGTAACAGCTATCAACCGAGCCGAAGATTTCGCCCGCAAAGCCGCCGACATAGCAGTTCTCCGCGCCAATGCCCGAATAGCTTGCTGTCGTTGAGCAGGCATATATTTTAGTTAATGAGTCTATATATCCCGCAAAGCCGCCGACGTACAGATCAAGGCCGTCGCGAACACAGTTTACAAAAACTGACTGTGCAGCGTTGTTTTCACTGATAATCCATTTGTTGCCGTTGAATACGCAGCCCGCAAAGCCGCCGGCATAAACTTTGCTCGCGGAGAACTCGGGGTCGTGGTCTATGATTATGGAATTAGGCCCGACCTTATTGAAACGCACGGTAGAATCACATATTAAGCCCGCAAAACCGCCTGCGTTGTACACATCCGTTCTTCCGAGCCTGATGAGGCAGTCAGCGGAATTGTTCACGAGATAAGCGTTATTCGTACCCCCAGCAACGCTTCCGCATACGATCTTATAGAAGCCGCCTGCTTCAATGCTTCCCTCTACCGTACAGTCATAAACGCATCCTTTCTCTGTACATCCGACGAGGCCGCCTAAGCTCGCACTCCTTGATCCTACAGTATTCTCCGCCCCCGTTGCTTTGAGCGTCAGGCCCGTAATACTGATGTTCGTGATGCCCTGATATACGCCGAGCTTATCCTCAGCGTCGAGCGTGTAAGTCTTGTCCTCGTTTTTGTCGACTTCGAGATAACCCACCGCTCCACCGGCGCAGACATTTGTGCCGTCTTTGTTCACGGTTATATTCAAAAGCGAACCTTGTGAATCCCGTATAATGCTGTTCTGAGCATAACCGACAAAGCCTCCGGCGTACAGAGTATTATCTGTAGCAGAATCCGCTGTAAGCGAAAGCCTGTTTACCGTTATATCCGCTGCCATAACGTCGTGGGCCCTGCCTATTACTCCGCCGAGCATTGACAAATCGCCGTTGTCCGGGCGTACAGTAACTTCATTGATGCTTATATCATAGAGGCACGGAGTGTTGGCATTTAATAAGAAACCGCCATAGCCAACAGCGCCGCCTACAGCATTACTGCCGGAAACAACGAGTCCGCTGCATTCGCAGGAATGTACCGTACCGCCCGAGAAATTACCGACAAGGCCTCCAGAGCAATTAACGCTTTTCACGCTTATAGTTTCGGCGGAAGCATTCTTTAGTTCGCCATTGTTGAACAAACCTGCAATGCCTCCGGCGCAAACCACGCCGTTAACCGAACCTGTGCCATGAACCGAGGCTGTATCTATAAGCGATTGGTTAAATCCCACGATGCCGCCTGCAACGCTTTTTTGGTTTGAAGTTGCCTCGATTTTACCCGATAACGTAAGATCGGCGCCGACAATATCGCCGGAATTAACGCCTGCAACGCCGCCTGCGACACCTCCTGGACCTTTCGAAATAATTATCGTATCTTTGCTTATGGCAACGATGCTGTTCTCTATTTTACCAAGGTTTTTGCCCACGCCGCCACTTACGTACGCATTTTCACCCGTCACGGCAAAATCAGCATTAATGTTGATATCACAGTCCTTAGTCACTGCGTTAGTATCATTCACGCCTGTGGCGCCGCCGACGCATGCGAAATTGCCCGACACGCTGAGGCCTGCGTCGATTGTAACGACGCTGCCCTCGATATTACCCATATTTTTTCCCGCGACGCCGCCTGCATATACGGTGTTGCCTGAAGCTATAATAGATCTTTTTATACTGAATTCACTGTTTTTAATTGTTGCGTCAATATCGTTTATGCCCGCGACACCGCCGATGCATACACCTGCCGCATCAGAGCTTATATATGCGGTATCGCCGGAATACTCAAACAGGGCATTGCTGATTTCGCCGCTGTTATTACCCGCAACGCCGCCGCAGGTGGCTGTTCCCGAAACCAAAGCATTTTCTGAGAAGCTGAGTTTAGGCGCACTTATCGTTCCACTATTATCTCCCACGATGCCGCCTGCGTTGCCGTCCACGGCTTCGATTTTACCTGAGACTACGACATGGGCGTTTTCAATATCGCCGAGGTTTATCGGTGCTATTGCGCCCGCATTGTAGATATCGTCTATATCCCATACTTCGAGATATAGATTCTTCAATTCAACTGAAGGCTTCACGCTGTCAAACAGACAGTTTTCCATAATTCCGTCTATAAGATAGTTTGCCCCGTCAAAAGTTCCCCTAAACTGATTGTTTCCGTCGCCTATCGGTATCCAACACGCAGTCTGGACGTTGAAGGCCTTGCCGACAGTGACGATTTGGCCCGAGAAATCAACCGCTCTGATATCCGGTATCACCCCGTTTACGAGCACAGCGAGGCCGGCAAGATCCGCTTCGTCGCTTATCGTAAACTCACTCGCGTCCGGGTTTTCGGTATACCAGCGGATGTCATAGTTTATTGCCACGCTGTTTTCATGCTCTCGCGCAAGCGAGGGATAAGGGTTCGCCGCGCCCTCAGCGTTAGCGATATGCCAGATTGAGTCGAAATTCCAGCCGGTAAAGCTTGTTTTCGAGCTGAGTTCCACCTTGTCCGCCGCTTTAAGCGCGGCGTTCGGCCAGTCCGGATTCCCGCTACCGGCGGCGCCCAGTGAATAATTAATATCGCTGTCCGAAAGGAAAAAGCAGGAGCTTATATTGCTTGCGTTTGCCGAGCCGAAGTCGCCGAAAAATCCGCCCGTCGTGCTGCCGCCCGTTACGCTCATTGCGGTGTAGCAGTTGCTTACATAGGGCGTACCGCTGTATCTGCCGATAAAGCCGCCGACGACGCTGTCCGTTCCGCCGCCCGTTACGTTATAGTTCGCGGCGTAGCAGTTCGTAACGCTGCCGCCCTCCATAGCGCCGATAAGGCCGCCCGCATAGACGGGGCTCAGCGTAACCCTGGAAACGTCAACCTCGCACGCGGCAAATGAATTCTTTACCGTGCCGCTGTTGGTTCCGACAAGACCGCCGACGCAGGATTCAAGCCCGTTTCCTTCCCTAAACGAAGACATGACCACCGGCAAATCATAGTAAGAATTGCGAATGCTGCCGCTGTTGGTTCCGACGAGGCCGCCCATCGCGAGGTTATAGAGCTTACGTCCCGTTGCTTCGTTGTCAGCCGTGCTTGTCTTAATCTGCACGGAGGTATTGCAGAAGTCTATGCTGCCGCTGTTTGCGCCCACGAGGCTGCCCATGGAACTGCCGGACCCCTCCGCCGTTCTGACAACGATACGGTCACCGAGGCTGATGTTTTTAAGCATGCCGCTGCTTTTCCCCGCAAAGCCGCCTATGTTGCAATAGTCCGCTTTGCTTTCGAGGTTTATATTGCCTAATACAAAGATGCTGTTTCCGTCCGCAGCGCCTGTAAACGAACCAACGAGAGCACCTATATTGCTTTGAGTCTGACGTCCCGTTATTTTAAGAAGCTCCGCGTCGAGTTCAAAATCTTTAAGGCCGTCCGCTTCGCCGAATATGCCGCCGACGGAAGCGTTTGTGCCGGAGGTTTCGAGGTTTAGCTTCGTTATGCAAACTGTATCGCTCGTATAAACATAGTCCGCTATACCCATTCCTCCGACGCCGCCGACATTACCGACAGACCTTATGATGGGAATGTTTGAGGTTCCCTCCTCGCAGCCGAGCATAGGGGAAACGAGCTTCAGCTCGTTAGCTCGTCCGTAAATGCCTCCGGTATAAATCGTCCCCGAAGAAATAACCGTGATGCGGGGGCTGCTGTTGGATTCCTGAATCAGCGTTGCAGAACCGCTAAAGACGGAAAGACCGGAAGTAAATCTGCAATTTGTGAACACACTCTTCGCATCCGAGTCCTGATAGCCGAGGATTGCTCCTATATTGCCGGAAAAGGAATCTATTTCAAGATTTTTTCCTACGGTGATATTCTTTATAAATATAGCGCCCTGCAGATCACATTTGCCCGAACCGGTAATAGAGCCGATGAAGCCTCCGACATTCGCGAAAGACGAGGGCATAACCTTAATCTCGCCCATACTCCATATGAATTTAGCGAATTCTTCCTGACTTGTACTTTGCTGCGTTTCGCGCGTAGTCATGGTTAGCTCTCCGGAACTTATCGTGCCGATTATGCCGCCGACCGTTGCTCTGTCAGCGGTGACGTCAAGCTTTGCGTTGTTGCGGCTCGGTCCGCTGCTCGCGCCGCCTGCGTCGCCGGAGCCTCCGCCGTTGCCTGCAATGGCGGTATCTCCGTCTGCCTCGCCTATAAGGCCGCCGATTATTGCGTCGTCTGCTTCGTTTACGGTTATTGTGCCGTTATTGATGCATCCGCTGAGTTTTGAATTCAGTGATAGGCCCAAAACACTTCCGGCTTTAACCGTAGCATTCCCGGAAACGGTTATCTTTGTTTCATTAATAAGCTTTGAAACCTCGCTGTCCGTCGTGTTGTATCTGCCCGCACAGGCTGCTGCCGCGCCGACTATATCAGTGTCGCTCGCGAGGCCGGAAACGATTATGGTCCCGTTTAGCTTAAGATTGGTTATCGTAATGCCTTCACCATAGCCCACAAGACCGTAATAGCGTGTAAAGCCGGATATTACGGCAGAGTCTGATGTAATGAAAAGGCCGGATATCGTCCTTTGAGAGGTTGCCTTAATAGTACCTCGGAAGGGTCTTTCGGGCGTGCCTATAGGAACCCAATAATGAGCTGAAAGGTCAATATCATCTGAAACCTCAAGGATTTTTCCGTTAAAATCCGCAGTTCCGCCATTAACAAGCTTTGCTACCGAAGCAAGTCGCTCCGCGCTTGAAATTGCATACGACGTACTGTCGGTATATGAAGTATACCAACTCGTATCCAAGCTTTGATCCATCCAGTTTCCAGACGGATCTGTCGCCGAAGCTGAAAGACTCATAACGCCAAAAAGCAGCATGATTGCGACTATTACAGAAAAAGTAGCAATGATTTTTTTCAAAATGTCTTCCTCCTTGTTCGGGAAATTAAATTGCAGCGCTCACAGCCCCTTGTTTAAGGGGCTGTGAGCTGATTTTTTTACATGGTTGCCGCTATGGCTGCGCTGAGTCTTGAGGAGATTATTGCCGCCTGAACACGGGTAAGGGGGTCCTGCGCCTTGATCTCGCCGTTACTGCCGACGATTATGCTGCTCTTTACGCAGAGCGCAATGTCTTTTCTAGCCCAGTCTGGAATCTTGTCATTATCGAGGAAACCGGCAAGGATAGATTCAACATCTTCTTCGCTCAGCTCTTCGCCAAGCTTTTCAAGCTTGAGGAGACGAGAGACTATAACCATGCTCTCGGCGCGCGTGATGCTGTTGTTGGAACGGGCGCTTCCGTCGGCATAGCCTGTCATTATGCCGAGATCGGTTGCAATGCTGACAACGTCATAATACCAGTCTCCTACCTGAACGTCCTTATAATTGATGTCAGCGCCGGGCTGGGTCATGAGACCGGCCGCGCGGAGCATAACCGTCGCGTATTCAGCGCGGGTGATCTGGGCGTTAGGCTTGAAGGTTCCGTTTTCATAGCCTCTTATAAGCATCTGTCCCGCCGCCTGTCTGATCGCATCAGCGCCCCAGTAATCGGATTTAACATCGCTGAAAACAACGTCGCAGTTCATGGGAACTATCGTGCCGCTGCCGGGGAGATAACACTTGACGTATGCCGTGTTGCCCGCTATATCAAGCTTCCACGGAATGGGAGTATAATTACCGTTTTCATCGGTATAAACAAGAGCCGTTATGTCACTGACCTTCGCGCCTGCGGGAAGCTCGATGCGTGTGAGGACTCTGTCTCCGGGCTCGATTTCAACGCCGGAAAGCTTTACGTTTACGCCCGGTGTTACAACGCTTGCATTGAGCTCTTCGGCAAGCGCTCTGCTTTTCTTTTGCTGCGTGTAATCGGGGTTGGAAATTGTGATGGACAAGTCCTCGCCTGTAAGATTTTCGCCGGGCAGATCTATCTGTGCGCTGCCGCCGGTAAAGCTTACCCCTGCGCCATTCTCCCCGCTGAGTTCTTTGGCTACAGAGGAATCCACCTCGAGAATATAGGCGCTTGCGTCATGTGTAAGATTAGTTACCTTAAGCGTCTGCGTGGTGTCAATATCGTCCTTGTCGCTTATCTTAACGATGCTTCTGCCCGAGTCGTCCAGGGTAACGGTCTGCGATTTTCCGTTAACGACTACATCACCGGACGCACCGGAGGAGTCGCCGCCGCTTCTGCCGCCGGTACCGCCCTCCTTGGGATAGGTATCGTCAATAACGCCGGGGTCCTTTGCCTTTTCATCTACGAGAACCGCTACCATCGTTGAAAGCGTAAGCGTTTCGTTTACCTTATAGCTGACGCGAACGAGCGAAGCACCTTCTCGTATAGCAGAGAACTGATTGCTGTTAACGGATATAGCGTCGCCCTGTACGATATCATAACTGAGTCTGTTTCTGTCTTCGCTCGGAACGGCGACAGAACGGTATTTCTGTACGCCGGAAGGATCCTTGCCATCAGCATATTTCAGGAACACCTGAACCTGCTGCGAGGTGTTGGGTCTCATAGTTCCAGCTCTGACAACATTCAGACCCACAGGCGAAGCAAAAGCGCCGTTGGTCACGGATACAATGGCGACGTTTGTATTGCCGGCTTTATCCTTGGCCTCAATGCGGATTTTTTCGCTTGCGAGCGCGATGCTCAGTGTAATATTTCCGGCAAACGAGCCGTCAGCAGCCACAGTAAGAGGCTGACCGTTTGCTGTAATGGTGCTGCCTGGCTCTGTTATACCGGTAATCTGGAAGCTGTTGAAGTTTACACTTTCACCGCTCGGAGACGTAATAAGTATCGCAGGCTCTATTCTGTCTATCGTTACATAGAGAACGGTTACGGAAAGGTCACCCGTAGAATTGTTTTTGGCGCGAAGCTCAACCGCATAATCGCCGTCTGTAACCAGTCCTGTAAGCTTCAGCTTGCCAAAGCTGTCCATCGTGCCGACGAGCGTATCGCCGTTATAAGCTTCTACCGCAGCCCCGTAATTTGTAGCAAGTGTAAGCTCGGGCGCAGCCTGATTGGTCACAAGATGCCTTGAAGTGGTAGTGATAGTCTCACCGTTGTCCCCTTCTATCGTCTTGAAGCCCATCGTGCCGGAGTCGGCGCTGATACTTGTGAAATATACGTACTGAGGAACCGGAAGCACTGTCAAAGCGCTTTCTGCGGGAGACGCGTAATGATAGTTGCCGTCCGGCGTCTGGCTCGCCGCGTAAACCTTGGCAGTATAGACCTTTCCGGCTTCGAGGCCCGAATAGGTGTAGGGCTTTTCGTCCGTTCCTTCGCCGCCCGTTACCGTCCAGCCCCCGAGACGGATCACATAGTTGCCGTTACCGTCCGTATAATTCTGGTCAAGGTCAGATTTATCGAATATAAGGCCGTTATAATTGGAATAAAGGTTGCCTTGATTATCATAAAAATCTACGCGATAGCCTGTAAGCTCGTTGCTCGCAAGGTCAGAGCCCGGAATAAAGCTCATGTTGAAGTAACCGTTTCCGGCGTTTGAAAGTGTTACACCGCTTGCCGGGTTAGGCGCCTTCGGGTCGGTTATTTCAATGTAGTTCGAGCTCGTCATAGCAGAGAACGCCGTATCGCTCTTGAGAGCGGCACGCAGATAATAATTGCCGGATTCAAGCAGCTCACGGATATCTCCGAGACCGGGAACGGCATAGTCGATATTGCCGTCGTTGTCAATGTCAGAAAGGTCGAAAGCCTGAATTACAGTACCGTTTGCCGGGACGGGGATGCCCTCGAATATGAGCACTCCGGGGTCCTTATCCTCATCAACCATAAGCGGGACAGGCTTATTATTCGCGTCGAGCTTAACCGTACCGTCTTCATTCTTAATATAGATTGTATTGCCCTCGTCGTCCTTCGCTTCGACCTGTCTCGGTGTACTGTCAATTGCTTCTTTTGTAAGATACAGGCTGACGGTGTCACCGTCGTGCCGGTCAGCTACGTTTACGGTCGCCTTATAGCTTGTGCTGCCGTTTTCGTCAAAGGTGACGCTGCTGAGCGAGGAGGCTATGGGGGTACTGAGAAGCTTCGTCTGCACGCGCTCGGTGGAAGTGAGGACGAAGGGCTGAGTGGTCAAATAGCCGTGCGGAACCATTACGTAAACGAGATGGCGGTTAACCTGGTCCTCGGTTACGAGTTCCTGCTTAAAGGCGCTGTCGCCGGGCTTCGGGTTGTTCATGTCGCCGATCTTTATGGTGTAATTGCCGCCGTTGCCGTTTGTGAGTGTAAGCATACTCTGAAGCTCCGCAGCAGACTTCTCTTCACCGTAGTACTCTATCTCAATGAGTGCGTCTCGGTCTTCGGCGACATTAGCAACAGGGATAGAATGCGTCTTGCCTTCGTTGGAAACCTCTATTCCGCCTATGCCTATATCGTTCTGCCCGTTATCAAGATAAGATACGCCGTCTCCCACTGCGTGGTATTCTATTTCGTGGATGGTGTTTTCATTCACCCACGAGGTTGCCTCAGTCCTCATGCCGGAGCCGATAGCAACAAGAACCGGCTCCTCCTCGGGTCTTTCAAGGAGAATATAGGTATAAGCCTCGGGAAGGTCTTCGCCGCAGGTGCCGAACTCAATTCCGCCGTTCCAGTAATATGTTATGCCGACGGATACGGCTATCGGCGTTACGCCGACGGAGGCGCTGCCCCAAATCTTATCGTTATTGAGGCCGAAGGAGACCTGTCCGAGCTGGAAGCCGCCAACGACCGGGATGCTGCTTGGGATCTGGAGCGCAGCGCTTACAAAGCCTTCAAAGTCTATGCGATCCTTCTCGATGTTCTGTCCGATGAATAGCCTTGCCTTTCCGATGATGATGTTCAGGCCGAGGACATCCATTTCCATCGATGCGGAAACGAACCACGGCGTCACCCACTGCGCCTTTATCTGCGCCTGAGTGATCATGGGCTTGCCCTTATAGTTGAGCTTGCCGTTGAACTCGATACCCGTCATCTTCAAAATCATGTCTATCTTTCCGTCAAACACGGCGGGAGCCTGGCCGAACTGGAGGTCAACGCCCGCTTCAATGGTGAGCGGGACGGTGCTGGAGCCGCCCGCTATGGTATCGGCAAGCTCTCTGATAGCGCCGCGAATCTCGGTGAGATAAAGGCTCGAGTAAACCATTATTCCAGGAGGAGGCGGTGCAGCCTTGAACGCGATAATGTCCGGCAGGATGCGCCCGTCGGCAACGCGCTTAAAGGCAAGCTCTACGCCCACGCCGCCGACGCTCTTGAGCTTGGCGTTGAAGGTTAGGCCGTATTTTTCCTCAGGTGGCTCATAACCGCGTTCCTTGAAGCTCGCGAGATAATCCGGATCGTAGTAATGGATAATAAGGTCTCCGCCGGCGGATTCACCCTTCTGCAGGAGGCCGAGGTCGCCGCCGAGGTCGAATTTAAGGTCGGCCTCTATGGATTGCAGACCTTCGCTGTTAAAGAATACGTTCTGGATTTCGCCCTTGACAATCTTAAAGTCGATGTGTCCGCCGAAGCAAACCTCGCTCGAACGGAGCAGATAGTTATCGAATTTCAGTCCGAAGCCCGCGACGGAGAAGCTGGGCGCGGAGAACAGAGTGTGGCGGTTGAAGTAAACGTCCGTAATAGCGAGCGCCTTGAGAGGGTTGAACATATCGTTCAGCGCGCCTATCGCCCACGCCGCCGTCTCGTTGAGAGCGCCGCTTTCTTCCGAAGCATTGTTCTTTTTCTCCTCTCCTTCCACCTTTACGGGGTCGAGGATTTTGTCAAATCCGTTGTAGAAGTCAAGGCTCCATTCACCCTCGTGGAATACGAAGCCTGAGCCCTCTATGTAGAGCTGGCCAGTGCCGGAAACTATGAGGGTATCAAAGAGCGGAGTTTCGCTTCCGTAAATGCTTTGCGCCTTGCTTATGTATTCACCCGCGTCAATGGTTGCAATGTCGCCGAAGCTTATTTTCAGCTTGCCCTGCGTAATGACAAGGTCGCTGCCCTTGAAGGCGACGGTGTCATTTATAATAGCGGGTTCAGAGGATGTGTCGACTATGTAATCGGTTACGTTTTCGCCGTTTCCGAGCTGATGGATAATGCCGGTAATTTTAACCATCACGCCGTCGTTGCCGACTTGGGCCTTGTCCTTTTCAGTCTTTTCGGCAGCTTTCTTTTTCTTGTTCTGCTCGGCTATCTTATCCTGGTATTCCTTGAGCTCGGCCTCGTCAGCGAAGGTCATGAGGCGATAAGTGGGCAGAGACTTCTTGAGGTCACCGGGGCTCCATTCATAATCGGAGTTCGGGTCAAGCTTCGTCGCCGCCGTTACAAGCATTCCGTAAATTGTCGAATACAGCGCCTGGTCGGCTTTAACTCGTGCCGTCGTCACGGCGAAGTTCATTGCCTCGTCAACGAGAGTGCTTGGGTCAAAGGAGTCAAAGTTCCCGATAACATCAAGGATTTGCATAAACATATCCTTATACATTCCAAGACCGTCAAGCTTATCCATTATTCTCTTCTTGACGAGGTCAATGAGGGCATAAGCGCCCTTGGCCGGATCGGTAAACAGCGACATTACCGTATCGACAATTTCCATCATCTCGTCATAAATACCGGTAAGCTCGCTATACTTTGAGTTGAGGCTCGTATAGATGTTCTTCATCCTCGCGAACATTGCCATGAAAGCGAGCGCAACCTTCTTCCCCTGTTCAAGCGTATCAGAGGCAGCTTTTTTGTTTTCTTCGCCTATGGCGTCGAGGTCGGCGGTTATGCTTATATTGAGATACTTTTCACAGAAGCCAATAAGCAGTTCCGCGCCTTCCTTAATATCTATCTTGCCCTCATACGCTTTTTTACCTATTTCATAGATGCTCTTTACAGAGTCAATCATATCGTTGATCTTGTCGATATAGGTATTCAGAAGATCGAATATAGCGTCCTTGCCCGCATTAACTATGTCGTTAACGGCGGCCATCGGGTCACTGACGAGTTTAATAACGGTGTTTATAATGCTCTTGGCCTGATTATATACTCCTGTTGCGGCATCAACCTTTGTACTGATGTTGGAGTAGATCGAACGCATCTGGGCATACATTACCATGAACGCGTCGGCGACCTTGCGGGCCTGGCTACTCGCGTCTTTTACGCCCTTGAGATCTGCAGTTACGCTTACGTCAAGATAGTTTTCATAGAAATCAACAAGAAGCTGCGCGCCATCCTTCAGGCTCAGATCGCCTTTATAGGCGTGCTGCCCTATCGAATACAGTTCCTTAACGGAGTCTATCGCTCCCTGAACCTGTCCGAGCCAGGAATTAACGACCGTGGAAACGATATCCGTGCCCATTTCAAGGATTTTATCGACAATCTGAGACAAATCTCCGCTTCCGATAGCCTTGACGAGCTTGACAACGGTGTTTATTATTTCCTTTGCTTTATTATAGAGCTCTGTGGCGCGTTCCACCTTATTGCCGAGACTGCTGTAGATATTCTGCAGTCTACCATACATTACCATGAATGCCGCGGCAACCTTCTGTGCATCGTCATAGGTACCCGCAGCAGCAGTTTTCAGGCCGCTGAGGTCTGCCTTAACGTCAACGTCAAGATAGCTTTCATAGAAGCCCATGAGAAGACGAGCTCCCTCTTTTGCGCTGAGATTGCCGGAAAATGCCTTCTGTGCAATGGAATAGATATCCTTTGCAGAGTCTATGGTATCCATCACAGGGTCAAGCCATGCCTTGAGGACGGTTTCAAAAAGGTCCTTGCCGGCGCTTGAAAGTATCTTGGTAAGGTCCGAGAAATCACCGTTCAAAAGACTGCTGCCTACGTTAATAACGGTATTTACCAGATCCTTTGCCTGCGTATAAATCTCGTTAGCACGGTCAACCTTCTCGGCAATGCTCGAATAGATGTTCTGCATCTTGGCATACATAGCCATGAATACAAGGCCCATCTTCTTGGCCTGCTCCGCGGTTTCGCTCAGAGCGGCCTTGTTATCGTCGCCTATCGCGGTAAAGTCTGCGGAAACGCTTACGTCAAGATACTTCTCGTAGAAGTCCATTAGGAGCTGAGCTCCCTCTTTAATGCTGAGCTTGCCGGAATAGGCCTTTTCGCCGATTTTATACAGTTCTTTCGCGGAATCAATGGCGTTATATACAGGGTCGAGCCATTCGCCCAGCACAAACTGGAGCATGTCCTTTCCGGCGCTGAGAAGAGCGCTGAGATCGCCGTGAGAAAGCTTATTAACGAAGCTGACTACCTTGTCTTTGATTTCAAAGACCTGCTGATATATTGAATTTGCCTGATTATACTTCGTTTCAAGACCGTTATAAATATCATGCATCTTTGTATACATGGCAATAACGGCAAGCGCGAGCTTCTCTGCCTGTGTGTATGTTTCTGCAGCAGCTTCCTTATTTGCCTTTGTGAGAGCCGCACCAAAATCAATGCTGATATTTATATTCAGATACTTATTTATAAGCCCCAGTAAGGTCTTCGCGCAGGTCATCGGGTCTTTGCTCTGATAAGCATCTTTGCACAGATTGTATATTTCCTTGCCTTCGTTTAAGGCAGTGCTTATTTTTTCGAGCCAGGGAGTGATTTGCTCAGTGCTGAAATTGCCGCTGCCGTCAACGGGGCCTTTGAGTATGGCTTCATAGTCAAACTTAGCACGGAACGCTTCGGAAAGGTCTGCGTTAAACGTCGAGCTTCCGACAACGGCCTTGATGGCTTCTGTAAACTCAAAGTTTTCAAGGCAGCTGAAATCCACGTCCGCAAGCTCGTCAAAGCTCTTGGAAAGGCGGGACATATCTGCTCCAATATTGGAAAAATCGGCAAGCTGTTCGATCTGCTCGACTATGTTCGTAAGCGGACTGATCACTTTTCTTCCGTAGGCTTCAATCTTATCATAGAAACCTTCTATACCCTTGCCTCCGAAAGGACCTTCAAGCAGCGCCTCATAATCGAAGGCCTTTTTGAAGTTTTCTGACAAGCTGATATTGACGTCCACGCTGTCCGCGATGCCGCTGATCGCTTTGCTGAAGTCAAAATCTTCGATGCTGCTGAAATCGACTCCCTGCAGTTCTTTATAAGATTTTGAAAGCTCCTCCATCTCTGATTCAATGTTGGAGAAATCTGTAAGATCGGCAAGATCGTCATAGATGCTCAGCACAGGCGCAGCGACCTTCTTTGCATAACCCTGTAGCCATGCAAAGATATCTTCACCGACGTTATCTCCGCCGAAGGGACCCTTTAAAAGAGTCTCTATATCAACAAGTGCCTTGAATTTATCGTTCAGCTTAACGTTTATCTCGGCTCCGGAAATTATTTTTCCGAGGTCCAGGTTTTTAAGGCTGGCAAAATCAACGTCTTCTAAATCCTTATAAGCCGATTTAAGCTCAGCTATTTCTCCGTCCGTCAGGGAACTGAAATCAGCAAGCTCCAGAATATCGTCATAGAGATTTGTAAGAGGCTTGATAAGGTCTTCGCCATACGAAGTGATAGAATCAAAAATGCCGCCAACGCCGTCAGCGCCCAGAGGTCCGGACAATATGGAATCAATGTCGATGATTTTTTTGAACTGTTCCTCAAGCTTACCGGTATTAAGGCCGATAGAAACATCAAAATTAAAGTTTTTAAGGCTGCTGAAATCAACGTCCTTAAGCTCTGCAAAGGAGGATTTCAGTTTCTCTATTTCGTTATTGCTGAGGCTGCTGAAATCGCTCAGATCCGCTATCTGCTCATATATGCTTGTAATGGGCGCAAGAGCGTTTTTGCCGTAATTCTTTATAGAGTCGTAAACGCCGTCAACACCGCCTTCGGCAAGCTCGGTGATGCCTTGAAGTCCGAGCGGGCCTAGAAGGAGCGACTCAATGTCAAACTGCTTTTTAAACTCGTCAGAAAGGCTTATGTCGACATTGACGCCCTTTAGCGCTTTACCGAGGTTAAAATCTCTAATACTGCTGAAGTCTATGTCAGCAAGCTCGTCAAAGTTTCCGGAAAGGGCGCGCATATCCGCTTCGATGTTCGTGAAGTCTGTAAGCTTCTCAAAATCGTCGTAAATCTTCGTTACCGGGCTGATAAGCTCTTTGGCAAAATCAATTACTTCATCATAGATTGCGCTGCTCCAATCGGTGCTTTCAAGCTTCTCGGCAATACCCTGCAGCTCTTCAATAGCTGCCTGAACCTCCGCAACGAGGTCGTTGATCTTCTGCATTATTTCGCTGTCGTCAAAATCAATGGTTTCTTTAACGACCGCGAGGACACCAGGCTGACGGATGCGCGCTTCCTCGTTTTCCGTAACGAGGAAGGTCTGCTCGGTCGCCATATCGAGCATTCCGTTTTCGTCCTCATCGGTACTGATATAATCTATTGCGACTCTGTATTCGCCAACCGGCAGCTCATAACCGAGGTCAGTTTGCAGCGGAACGCCGTCAGCGTCAACAAGAGTTCCGTTTGTGTAGCTTATACGCATATCGCCGGTGAGGCCGTCGTCAGTGGGAATGAACTGTACGTTATCGGTAACGTCTACCTGATAGCGCTTACCGGTGACTATTTCTTCTATGTAGAGGTTAAAGTTCGGACGGGATTCCTGGCCGCGAACGCTGCTGCCGGGATTATATGCTTCGACGTTTGTAAGGTTAACTGTTATATATTTCGGGTCCTTTGTGAAGCATTCTTCGGGGCTTACGCTCGTAGAATATGTAGGCGTTCCGCTTCCTACGGAGGGCAGATAGATAAAGTTCGCCCTGCTGGAATTATAAAGCGCCTTAACGTCTTCTCCGGCTTCGTTGCCGAACTTATCTTCAAACTCCTGCTCAAGCTGCGGGCTCGTAGCAGTCACCATATACTGGCGCGTAGTCGGCCAGGGCTTGCCTGTGGCCATAACTGTAAAGGTCGCGGCGAATTTTTCGCCCGGAAGGATGGGGTTCTTTTCGCCCTTCTCAGCCTGCTCAGGCGTTAAAGCCTTTTCAAACGTAACAGTCTGCGTCGAGCCATAGCTTGTCAGCGGCGCTCCGGTTTCGTCGCGAAGTATATTGCCGGCTGCGTCGCGCTTTACGAAGCGCAGACCCTTTTCCAGAGTCATGCTTATATCGACTCTGTCATGCTTCATGTCGTATTTGGCAAGGTTTTCAATCTCGACGTTTATATCGAAAACGCCGAAATTCTTGTAGGTATCCTGATTGTTGGGATTTATTTCTACCTGTGTAACGGGATCCGGGAAGCTAATAGCAAGAACGCTCGTCGGCTCTATAATCTCGCCCAGTCCGTAAACTGTGCCGAGCTGCATAACCGCCCCGTTTGCAAGCTTCGCGGCGCTGCCCTCTCCGCTCCAATAGAACGCAACGGCTGAGTCAGCGCTTCCGTAATCGTTTTTATCGTCTGTAAAATCGAGGTTCGGGTCAATAATGCTGCTGCCCTTTTGTTCTCTGCCTATAGCGGCAAGGGCAGCCTTCGCCGTCTCAGCGGCCGCTGCTGCTTTGTCAGCAGCAGCTTTAACCTTATTTGCGTCTTCTCTCGCCTTTTTGGCGTCAAGATCTGCCTTGGAGCCTTCCTCGGCGCCCACTGCGGCTTCTTCTTTAGTCTGGGCTTCGTTTTCCTTCTGCTCGGCAATCGCAGCAGCCTTCTCTGCGAGACGCTGCGTCCTCGAGACTTCTGCTGCCGCCTCCGTCATTTCTGCCGGAACGGCCTTGTAGTCTTCAAACTCCTCAAACTTTTCGTTGGCAAGCTTGTTCCAATGGCTCACTATCATATAGTCGAGGGGTCTGTACGTCGCAATATCGGTATAACCGTACGCAATTACGTTCGTTGCAAGAGGGTTCGACGCATCGAGCGTATCACGCATCACCCAGTAACCGGGCATGGTCCAGTAATTCTTATTCTCAAGAGCAACGCCCTGGTCATTTACGGGATCCTTGGAGAGCATGCGCTCAACTCTGAGAGTGTTGCTGGATATCGTGCCTATCTGGAACTCAGGGCCGTCGTTTGCACCGAGCATCGTATCAAGGAGAATTCTCGCGCCGACGTTAACTTCAGCTCCGCTCATATTCTGAACCTGATAGAAAATCTGAACATTTCCGCTGTTTTGCTTATCTTCCTCGGGATAAAGGAGTAAGATCTGAGTAACGGTAACACCCTCAACTGTCCACGGCGTAACGACAGCCTGGCAGCCGTCGGGAATAGACGGAAATTCACTCGTCGTCAGCACCTTCGTCTCGCCAATATCGGACGTGACACCCTTTTCGGGAATAGTGTACTTATTGCCGAATATATAATCCGTTCCATTAATGCGAAAGGTGGTAAAGGAGGTGTCGCTGTCACCGAGACCATCGCCGAAAAGGCCTCCGATGAAGGAAAGGAAGGAATTGTCGTCGGTTTTTCGCACGCTTTGTCCTTCCAGAGTTTGTATGCTGAATCTGCCGTTTTTAGAATTTACAGTCAGCTTAATAAAATCGTTACTGAGCGCAATCTCCTCACCGACAGACTCACGGACGAATGCTGCCGCCGCGCTCATAGGGAGAATGTTGATAATGAGGACTATCGCGAGGAATAATGCCAGTCCCTTCCTGAAAGCTTTCATGGCTTGCCTCCTTTGTTTTGCTCAGGGTGGGCTGCGCCGGTTTCAGATTATCGGCGCAGCCCTGTATTCGTGTCAGTTATCGCTTGTCGCGGCGATGAAGAATGTTGTGTACTCTCTTGTTCTTTCCTGGTTTCTTATTATAATTGTGTACCATCCGGCCTTCTCAAAGGTCACCTTGAAGCTCTTGCTTATAAGCTCCTCGCTCGTAAGCTTTGAGGCTATAGTTTTGAGCTGGCCTTCGCGGTAAAGCCCGCGAACATACAGAATATCATAGCGCATATCGGTGTTCTGAACCTTATTCTTATCCGTGCCGTAGAACATATTCTGCATTCTTGTCTGGTCTATTCTGAACTCAACGTGGTTGTCCGGCAAAATTGAACTGTTCGTCGAAAGACTTGACAAAAGCGTGAAATTCTTGCCGTCGCCCGCTTCAATAAGCAGGCCGTCCGCCGGGATAATTATAAGCGTCTGCTCGGCATAGGATACGTTGCCGGCAGGGTCTTTAACGGTATAAACGAGCGTATATTTACCGACCTCGTTCAGTTTGCCCTTCTCGTTCTCCGTCTTATTCTTATCGTCATTACGGGCTACGGTAACGGTAAAACCGTCCGTATAGCAGTTATCATTAATAACATATCCGCCTAAAAGATTATTGATTTCGTCTAAGCTAAGCTCCGTCAGACGCTTCGTCTGGTCGTTGCTTATAACTGCGGTGGGCTTTTCGAGCGTCAGCGTCGGCGGAGCATTGTCAAGGCCGGCAATAACGATCGGGATGCGCTCGGTGTTGCCAAGGTCGTCGCAGACGACCACCGCCGTTTCGCCGTTTGCCATATATGTGCGTGTGTAGACGTAGCATCCACCGGTCTGCGGTAGAACGTTGCTTACATGCTCCGTCACTTTTACGCCGGACGGTGATATCCCCTCACGGACTTCGTCTATCTTAACCGGGCCGAGATAGAGTTTTCTGCCGTCATTCAATTCTTCAAAGGTGACGGTCGCCTTAACCTTGCCCTGCTTGGGGTTTTCCTCGTCTATCGGCTGACCGTTAATCGCCGGGTCGTCGGATACGTATTCGTAATTAACCGTATATTTGGGAATGGTCTTCACTATGTTGTCTGCGGTATAGTCAGCCTGAGAAACGTTGCCGACCTTATCGCGAACGATAAAGGTATATTCGCCGTTTGCGATTATTTCCATCGTCGTATTTCTGTCATTATTTACAACGAAGAAGTCTTCTGGATTCGGGTCCGTCTTCTTTGCTTCAAGAGTCGCGCCGGAGGCAATCGCGCCAACGGTTTTGTACAAAGCATAATCTGCGTCAACGTATACGCTCGGTGCATCCTTGTCTATGTTTCTCACCGAAGCCGTAAGCGTCGTTTCATTCTGCGCTTCGTCCGCTATTGTAAACTCAGCAGTTCCGTTCTTTGTAAAGGAGAACTGGAACTTAGGTTCAACGGCGATTATATTTCCGGGGTCGTCGTCATAAGTTACCGAGAGTGACTTGACGTAAACCGGCTCGCCAACCTTGAGCGTCGCCACGACAGCGCCGTTCGTGGGGGCCACCTCGCTGTAGCTTATATAGCCAACGGGCGGGGTATCGTCAAAAATGTCAACCACTACGATGAAATGCGAATCCGCGGTCTGCTCGCCGCGCGCGAGTTCAAATTCATATACGCCGTTAGCAGACACGGTGAAGTTTGCGCCGGACGGAGTCGCGACGGGCGCGCCCTCTTCTGCTGCCACAGGCGCCGCCGTAACGTCCTCCGGAAGATCCATAAGGAACGTTAGAGCTATGCCGCTCTTTCTCTTGAACGTGGAGTCGAATTCCGCGGCGGCCCAAATCGCATTCTCAACGGTTCCGATAACTATTTCCTTTTCTTCGCCCGTCGCTCCTTCGGGAGAACGGAACTTGACCTTTATGCGTCCGCCGTCCTTATAATCCTCCGGCAGTCTGATCTTGATCATGCTCATATACGGCAGCCAGTTGCACCAAGTGTCGCCGCCGTTTGTTGAGATGGAATAACGGAAGCCGGTCTTATCGTCAATTATGAGGTCGAGGTTTGCGACGCCGTACTTCGTTCCGTCCTCCTTCTCATAAACCGCCAGAAGCTGGCAGGCATAAGCGGGAAGATTGGCGGGCGCGGAGGTTCCGCGCAGCTTGTATGCAGCGGAAACCTTTTCGATACCGTTACCTGCCTTATCGGCCGCAAGAATATGCAGATAATAATCTCCCTTTATCTCGGCCTGGATTTTAACCATTCCGTCTTCCGCAAGCGCCGTCCAACCGTCCGCATCGGGGCCCAGTGCTTCATTCGTCGTCGTTATGAGATATTTTGTGCCGTCTGCCATTCCGGACAGATCGTCCGATGCGCCGACCATTACCTCGAGGAAATCCTGTTCGGCTCCGAACCCGTCCGGGCTGATGACTATCTTGGGCGCCGTTCTGTCAAGCCGGTAAGCCTGACGGAAATACGAAGGCTCGGAGATGCTTTGATAAACCTGAACGTGAACATACCAGGTTCCGTCGGCACGCGACTTTTCAGCATCATTCAGCGCAGGAAGCTTATATGTATAAGCCTTGGCCGCCGTGTCGGCGGACTCTGCTGCAAGCTCTGTGAATTCTGTGGGCTTATCAAGGCTGCCCGTAACTGCGTATTCAAGCTTGGTTACCGTAACTCCCTTAACAAGCACACTGGGGATTATCTCATTGCGATAGCCCGCTATTGCATCCTCCGGGCCGAAGGTGCAGGTTATGGCGTTGGATGTATTTACTGTTACGGTGAAATCGCCGGAGTTGGTTATCCTTGTGTTCCCCGCCACGTCGCTGAATTTTATATAAAGGATGTATTTTCCGTCGTCTATGACATTACCGAGTGTCTTGGCAGTGCAGGTAACGCTTCTTACGCCGTACGTCGGGCTTGCAAGCTCGTCGGTGAGCGCGTTTTCAATGTTTACTTTATCATCATACTGCACCTGAATCCACTGAACATCGTCATAGGTCTGGGAATTGTCGTTCTTCTGTTTGACCCACTGATAATACACTGTTTCGGTGTCAAGACCGCTGAGCGCGTCGGTGATTGTAAACGGAAGCTCGACGGCTGCTGTTCCGTCGCCGGTCATGTTCTCCTTGTGATAAACCGCTGTTTCGCTCGGCGGGGTATTATCAAGGAGAAGACGCGTCGTTTTTACTACCCAGTTGGAGTCTTTCTTATTAAAGAGGAGCAGGGGCCAGACATCCGTGTTGCTGTAATCAGCAAGCTGTAAAAGCGCCTGCGCGCGGGCATAGGCCATCGCAGCGTCGGAATAACGGTCGCTGCCGCTTGCGTCAAGCCAGGCGATGAACTCCGGTTTAAAGGCGATGTTATATACGCCTTCCTTTACTGCGTCCCAAGAAACGTTATAATCCGGCGTGGGATCTTTCGGCGCGCTTGATGTATTGCCCCCGATATACGCGCTGATTAATTCGTTTTTCTTATTGGCCTGCGCGATAACGGTGGTATACCCATCGTTGTAAATGATCATTTGCTTTTTTGCGTAGGCCATAGCCGCTTCGGAATAACGGTCTTCTCCGCTCTCATCAAGTAAGGAGATGTAATCGGCGGTATAAACGGCTTCATAGACTTCTTTCTTTTTGGCATTCCATGCAGCAGCATCACTCGGAATATTATCTGTTATATACTGCGCCACTTTTGCGTCAGGAACAGCCGCCGCTGTTACGGCCGTGTATAAAACCGTGTTCTCGCCTTCGGTATATTTTCCGTAAGCAGATTCCGCCTTTGATTGCACTATTGCTGCTTGAAAAGCGTCATCTGTACCTCGTTCATATCCGCTGCGATCAAGCATGGTAATGAAGCTTCTCGTATAGACTGTATTGTAGCATGCTTCCTGAACAGCCTCCCAAGCTTCCTGATCTGTAGTCTCGTGTTCACTATCACCCGTTCCCGTTTTCGGGTGTTCGGCTTTATATGCAGCAACTCTTTCGGCTTGTTGGCTGTTCATAGCCGCTATTTCCGCAGCGGCTGTAGTTGCATTGTAATAAACTGTATCGTCTCCGCTTTTATATGATTTAAACGGCGCTCTGTATTCGCCGTAGTTTTCTGCAAGCGGAGAAATTTCTTCTGCTGTAAAGTTTGCCTTTTCTTTTAGTGTATTATATCCGTTAGCTCCTTCGTTTTCTTTCAGCCATTTTACAAAACCGGGCGAAAAAGCCGTGTCGAACACATCATTTCTTACCGCTTCCCAGGCTTCTTCATCAGTCGGAGTATTAGCGGCGATATATGCGGCAATCTGCTGGCTTTTATAGCTGCCGACATCATCGCTCATAGAATCAGCGCTATAACCATCATTATATATATCACCGTCTCCGGCTGTCGCCACAGCCACTGCGGCTTTGCCTTCCGCATACTCCATTGCGGCATCGGAATACATATCCGTTGGGCCGCCTTCTGCGAGCCATGCGAGGAATTGAGCCGTATAAACAGTATTATAATAGTCCTGTTTTATTGCGTTCCATGCGGTACTGTAGCTCGGGGCGTTGCCCTTTCGGTAAGCTTCTATCTGCTCCGCCTTGAGCTTCAAAAATTCGCTGTAATCGTAGCCGCTGTTATATTGCAGCGTCTTAGCCAGATTATACTGCATAAGCTGACGAGCGGAGTCCCAGGTCATGTCCGCCGTCCAGACGTGCAGATACCACGCTCCGTCGCCCTCGCTCGTCATAGCCGATTCCGGCGGGATGATGTCGGAGAAATTGTTCGCCATTAGGATAGTGTAATCCTTCCATGCAGAAGCATAGGGACGGTCAGTTACGGTTTTCGGCTGCTCGCCTGTGAGAGAATAGCGCTTTATCGCCTCGAAATTCTCTCCCGTGCTGGGCGGCGTAACATTCCTTGTCCAGACGTAGAAGATAAGGCCGACAGCGCTTGCCGTGCTGCCCGTGGTGTTATCCGGGCGGTAAATGCCCTTGCTCGGGCGCTTCGTATTGCTCGAGGAATAGTCCGGGTCATATTTTGCGACGGGGACATCCGGATCCTCTGCGGAGGCGAGTATTTTTGCCGCCTGACCCCATACCTTGTCCGTACCTATGCTTAATTCTCCTGTTCCGAATACGTTGTAATTGAAAGTGATATTCGGAACCGTGTTATCAATGGTAAGACCGGCCCAGCCAATAGAAGATTCTATCTGATCTGTGTTTGTTGAGCTGTCCTCGTTCGCGCGGTCTGACATGATATTTCCGACATAGTCGGTTATGGCGCGCGCATCTACGGCGAATGTGTACGCCGCGTAATTATTATGGCCGTTATGGGTGTATTTCCCGGCCGTATCGCTCAAGCCTGCGTCCAGGGCGTCGTTAGAAAGCCCGATAACCTTTAAAAGTGAAGCTTCTTCTTTGGTACCTTCCTTGAATTTGTATGTAAATGTCCATTGCTTGCCATCGCTGGATTTGCTCTTGAAATATGCTCTTTGACCGTTGTCAAGCATAAGATAGGTTTTTTCGTCGCTTCCGAGGCTGCGCTTGGTATACGTACCCTCGGAGAAGGAAACGATAAAGTCAACTTCGTCATTTTCGTTCAGAACGAGTTGAGTCAGGATATCGGGGGCAATTCCGTTTCCGACGCGGGAATATGTCGGCGGTACTGCGTCAACGATTACGTCATAGCCGCCGTCTCTCTTATCGAATATATTTGTTCCCTTGCCGCCGTCTATGCCCGTGACGGGGTTTCCGGCGGCGTCATGGAAGCCTGCGGCTTTGATTTTTTCAAGCAGAGAGGTACCGAAGCTGTTGCGGCGCTCGATGCCGCCGCCGTCGCTTATGGGATTATTGCCGCTGAAATCTCCGTAAGTTGCGGTGTATCGATAAGAAATCGAATTAAGGAATCCGCTTACATCGTTTATGTTTTGCGATAAGACAAGTTTTCTGTCCAAACCTTGCCCGATGTAACCGGTTCCGAGAGTGTTGGTAAAGAGTGAGTGCTCGGAAAATTCCGCATATTCCTGATCGTTGATTGCGCTAACTCCGCCGTTAACTATACTGCCCGCCGTGACGGCTTTGCTGAAATTGAAATTGAGTTGTACCCATTCACGGCTCGCTTTCGCCGCAGCGTCCGTATTGTATTCGTCAGTGCCATAATAACGGTTTTCCGGGTCATTTACATCTTTTGTGCCAAGCTTGATAAGAAGTTCTTTTTTACCGTCTTCTGTGTTAGTCAATGATTTGCCGGTATCATATTCGCAAGTGTAAGTAGAAAGCACGGGGCTGCCGGTATCCCTTATGTATAAATAAATATCAACATATGTATCACCGTCGCAGTTTCCGCTTTTATAAGTGTCGTCACACCAATGTCTGTTATCAGCTATTAGCTGCAATGTGCTAGCGCCAGTGAAAGAACACCATCCTGTATCAAGATACCTTACTGTATCTTCAGCATCTTCTTCTTTTGATGAAACAACTTCACTTACCAAGCCACCGTTTTTATAAACGCGAAGTCTTGCGCGGTCGTTATCGTCATGAAACGTTCCGCCATGGAAGTCGTCGTCGGTTCCTGTAACTTTACCAGTTACCTTATACTGTGCAGTTGAACTCAGAGCGAGTTTGCTAAGCAAAACGTTTTGCGCCACATTTAAATTAAATGTGGCGGAATCGTTAGGAGTACCCATTTTAATAGTGTTGCCGGTAACATGGATATCTCCACCGCTCGTGGAACGCGAGAAACCGGCGGTGTTTCCGGAATTATTAAAATTACTAAATATATCTTCCGCTCCGTAGCCGCCGTTTCCGATCCTGCCGCCGCCTGGAAGGAAAACTTCTAAATAGCCGCCGCTGGCCGCAGAGGCAGGCGAGGACATCGCCGGGAGCAGACCCAGCAGCATAACACACGTTAAAAACCAGGAAAATACTCTTTTTGTTTTTTTCATAATTCCGCCTCCTTAGCCGTTTGCTGCCGCTTCTACTGCGGCATATATATCCTTCGTGCAAGCCGCGAGGTGTATTCCGTCCATCGTCCGAACAGAGCCGCTGCACAGCCCGACCGCTCTGCCGAAACAGTCAAACACCGGGCCGCCGGACATTCCGTTTACAATATCGCAGGTAACGAGCATCCTCCGCTTGTCGTTCACCGTGGCGCTCCGCGCCGAGCAAATACCCTCGGTAATTATAAGCGTGTCCTTTATGGGGTAGCCCATCGCGCGAAGCGGCGCGCCGCTTGCCGGGGCAGCATCCGTAACTTCGAGCGCCGGGTACTTCCCCTCCGGCAAACGAAGCACCGCGACGTCTGCCGCAGTGTCACAGCTAAAGACGCTGCAGCATAGCTCTGTGCCCTCGCAGTCTATCACGGTGACCTTCGCGGCCTTGTCCACAACGTGCGCCGCCGTCACCGCGAGGCCGTCCTCAGAGACGATGAAGCCGCTGCCCGTGGCCTTGAGGTTCCCGGAGGTATAATATGCGCGAACATAGAGCAGCGCACGGCTGGAACGTGAATATATATCCTCGGCGCTCAAATCCTGTTTCGTTCCGTCAGCAGAAGCTGCAAACACACCGGAGAACAAAATAATCACCAGCGCCACCATAATCAGCAGACTCAGAGTATTCCGCCTTATACACTTCATGCCGATACCTCCTTAGAATCACGATGTAATATACACTTTGTATGTTAATTATTCATTACATAACGAAAGATTATATATTATTATAATTACCGTATATGTTAATAATTTATTACATATATTTTATCATACATATTTTTATTCCGCAAGATTATTATTTGAAATATAACAGTATGTATAGAAAAATATTAAGTTACCGTTTCGTGCAACGCGTACAATTATTTATAATATTCATATAAAAGAAGGACAAAGCAAGCATAACGCTTGCCTTGTCCTTTAGAATAATTATGTTATGTATTAATTGTTTGTATGTATTCAGAAATACATTGAAGGAAAATTACAATACACAAAGAGTCTCAAATACGCTTCTAATAAGAATTTCACAGCCAATAGGGATTACCTCATCATGCACATAATAGTCTGCGCTGTGCAGCGGAGCCGCGGTATCAGCTTCGTCGGCAAGCGCTGTCCCGACGTGGATGAAGCAGCCCGGGACACGCTCGGAAAATGCCGAAAAATCATCCCCTGCAAAGCCCATGGGAACAGGCTTATCAATGATATTATCGCCGCTGCCGAGTGTTTTTAGGGCGGCAGAGTACATCGTTTTATATGCTTCCTCGTTATTAATGAGGCATGGATTATAAAGCTCAAAATCTGCCTCAGCGCTTACTCCGTGAAGCTGTGCTATGCTGCTTATGACGTTTTTTGCTGCGCTCAGAAGCTTTTCTCTTGCCTCCATCGAGAGAGTTCGTACGGTTCCTTCTATCTCTGCATAGTCCGAAATTACGTTCCATGTATGCCCGGAGCTTATCCGGCCTATTCCTATAAGAAGATTATCCATAGGGTCAGCGCCCGATGTCAAATCCCTGAGGCGCAGAGCGATGTCTGCGGCGGCGAGGCTTGCGTCATTGCCGAGATGGGGCTTGGAGATATGCGCCCCCTTCCCTTTTATCCTTATGAGCATGTGGTCGCAGGAGGCAGCGTCGATCCCCTTTGTCATTATCACAGTTCCCAAGGCTGCTTCGGGGCAAACGTGAAAACCGTAGATGCGGCTGACGCCGTTTGTAATTCCTTCCTTGATAAAATACTGGGAGCCGTGCCCCAATTCTTCCGCCTGCTGAAAGACGAACAGAATCGTTCCGCGAATGATATCCTTATGCATAGAAAGAATCTTTGCCGTGCCCAAAAGAGCCGTTGCGTGTATGTCATGCCCGCAGGCATGCATGACGCCGTTGTTCTCTGAAGGAAAGGGATAACGGCTGCGTTCCGTCACCGGGAGCGCGTCAATATCTGCGCGGAGGATGATTTTCGGCCCAGGCAAGGAACCTTTAAGCTCTGCAAGAGTACCCGTTCCGGCGACGGCGCGCCATTTTAAGCCGAGCTTATCAAGCTCGCGGCGGATTGTCTCCGCCGTGCGCGTTTCCTTCCCGCTGAGCTCGGGGTGCGCGTGGAAATCATGGCGAATTTCATACAGCTCGTCCTTTATGGCGGCAAGCTCCTGCTTTATATCAAAAACTGCTTCCATCTGCGTATATTCCTTTAGATCATGTACTCGACAGTGTTTTCCTCTGTCAGCATTGTTTGCCCGTTAAACAGGAGGACGGCTTCGCGCGTTTCATAGGGTCCGAAGGCGTATGGATGGATTTCCTCGCAGTCTATCCGGCTCACTGGGACAACTCGATTGTAGGTATATTCATGCTCAAGGTCTGAACGAACGTCGGGCAACGGGCATTCCCCGGGCATATAATAGGGATCGAAAAGATATACGTCGTCGCCGTCTATGCCCGTAAGCAGAACATAGTGCCAGCTCTCCAGATCGAGGCGCACCACTGCCGCGCCCTTGCGAACAAGGGCATCCCTGATGCGGCTGTTCGGGCGCAGATTGACCTCTCTCTGTGTGAGGAAGCTGCTTTGAATGCTGAGACGCCCGGTCTTGCCGAAGCCGTTAAGCCACTGAGAAAGGAACATCATCGCCGTCTGCGTCGTTCCGTTCTTGCCGGAAAAACCGTCCGCTCCATAGGCGTCAAGCGAAAAGAGCATGATGTTTCTGATAATCTCCGGCGCAAGCTCTTCGCGTTCAAAGAGGAAACTCAAAGCGTTGAGAAGCGATGTCGGCCCGCAGTCATATTCCGTTATCTGATATCTGAGTGGATTTTTCATGTCTTATTGCCCGCAGAGGGATTTGAACTTTGTCCAAATCTCCTCTAAACGCTCTGAGGCTTCGGCGCTGATGTTGCCTATCATTTCCATGTTATCCGCCTTGAACTCGCTCGGAAGGACGAGAAATTCCTGATAATCGGGACTGATAAGAGAGTCAGCCGCCTGAGTTGTGCAGTAATAACCAAGCCATTCGAAGCATTTCGCGCTGTTTTCCGGCTTGAGGATATAGTCTATAAACTTGTGCGCGGCGTCGGCGTTGGGCGCGGCGGAGGGAATGAACATACCCATGATGCCGAAGCCTATGCCCTCTTCGGGATAGACTACCTTGAGCTCCGGCTTGGCAAGCATAGCCATTGTGACCTGTGAGGTATACATAACAGCTGCAGAAACTTCGCCGGAAATAAGATCGTCCTGTACGTTATCATCTTTTATAAGACGAATATTCGGAGCCAAATCATAAAGCAGCTCGCCTGAGGCGTCAATTTCCGCAATATCATTAGTATTGTAGCTGTAACCTAAAACCTTCTCGGCCATGCCTATGATAACGCGGTAATTAGCCGTAACTGCTACATTATTTTCAAATGAGGCATCCCAGAGATCCTTATAGCCCTTTATCTCAAAGCCGACTGCGGCGGGGTCGTAAACAATCGTCTGCACGCCTGAACCGTAAGGAACGGTGTATTCGTTCGTCGGGTCATAAAACTGGCTCTGATAAAGAGGGTTGACATTGCCGATATTGCTGATTTTCGAGGCGTCCAGCTTCTGCGCGAGCCCCTCCGAGATAACAGTTTCGATGATGTAATCGTCCGCAATGACAAGGTCGTATTCACCGCCCTTTGTGGATTCGAGCTTGGCGAGCATTGTTTCGTCATAGTCGAAATTGGTATAGTTGATCTTGATGCCCGTTTCCTGTTCAAAGGCTGTGAGCACATCGGGGTCAAACATATCGGCCCAGGTGTAAAGGTTCAGCGTGACCGCTTCCTTTTTCTCGCCGCCGCAGCCCGCAAAAACGGACAGGCAGAGCGCGAGACTGAGTATGATTACAACCGTTTTCTTCATTCTTGTGTCCTCCTAAGATTTCTTTTTCTTTCCAGAGCCGCCTATCAAGGCGGAGAGTATAACGAGCAGGAGCGTCACCAAAAACATTATGCTGCAAAGAGCGTTTATTTTCGGCGTAACGCCTGTTTTAAGCTGAGAATAAATGAGTATCGGAAGCGTGTTTACCTTTACGCCCGTCACGAAAACGCTTATTATAACGTCGTCAAAGCTCATAGCAAAGGATAGCATCATGCCAGAGACAACCGCCGGCATAATGAGCGGCAGAGTAATATCAAGAAACACGCGAAGCCTGCTTGCGCCGAGGTCTCGCGCTGCTTCCTCATAGGCTTTATCCATTCCCGCGAGACGCGCCTTCACCTGCATGAATACATACGGAATGCTGAACGCCGTATGGCTGATTATCAGCGTTGTCATGCCGAAGGGCAGACCGATAAGAGAAAAAAATGCGAGAAAGATCATACCCAGGATTATTTCGGGTGTCATCATCGGCAGCGTCGCAATATATTCCATCACTCCCCTGCCGCGAAACCTCGTTCTCACGGTTCCGATGGCGCCGAGCGTTCCGATAACGGCGGCGGCAATAGAAGAAAGTATGCCGAGGATAATGCTGTTAAGTATCGCCTCTCCTATTTCCCTGTCGCGGAAAAGTGCGCGATACCAGCTTAGAGACAGCCCCGACCAAACCGAGCTAATTTTACTTTCGTTGAAGGAATAAACAATAACAAAAAGGATGGGCAGATACATTATTACCGTTATTCCGACAAGATATGCCGCCGGAAAATGAGAGGGCTTTTTAAGACTTTTCATATCATACCCTCCATACTCTTAGCGCCGGAAATACGCCGATATATCCAAATGAGCATACTCGTCATAAGCATTAGGATAACGGCAAGCGCTGCGGCGAAGGGCCAGTCATGAACCTTCATCAGTTGTTCCTGGATTACGTTTCCGAGCAAAACTATCTTGTTTCCGCCCAATATATCCGCTATGAAAAACAGACCCATCGATGGGACAAAGGTTAGAATGACGCCTGTCATAAGCCCGGGCATCGTAATCTTTAAGGTTATGGTGAGGAAGGCTTTAATCGGGCTTGCGCCGAGATCTCGCGAGGCTTCGACAAGGGTCCAATCCATCTTTTCGACGCTTGAATAAACTGCAAGCATCATAAACGGCAATAGCCCGTAAACCATTCCGACGACTACTGCAGGATACGTATACAGAAGCTTTAAGGGTTCTTCGGTAAGCCCGATTGCCAAGAGAAGCTTGTCTAAAATGCCGTTAGCGCGAAACAGGATTATCCAGCCGTACAGACGAAGCAGCGAGCTTGTGTAAAACGGCGCCATGACGAGCATAAGCATAAGTCCGCGCTTTCTGGGCGGCAGCTTAGCCATGAAATAACCGAAGGGATAACCGAGAGCTATGACCAATACTGTAACGAGAAGCGCGAGCTTTAATGATTCGACAAGGGTATTAAGATATACAGGCTCGGCAATTTTTGCGTAGTTGCTAAGTGTGAACTCGGTTACTATTCCCCATGTCTCTGCCCGCGTAAGGAAGCTCAGGACGAGCATATATACGAAGGGACCTATCAAGAAGATAATTGTAAACAGATAAAGCGGAGCGAGCAAGGCGACATTTTTATTTTTCATCCTCTGCCTCCACAATTACGGCATGCTCCGGGCGGAAATAAAAACGAACGCCGTCGCCGGGGCTCATATCGAAGTTTATTCCGTGGCGGCTGGCTATGATCTCTTCTCCACCTGCTGTTTCAAGGCTTATCCGGAGCATACCGCCCGCAAAGCTTTTTTCCTTTACAACGGCGGGAATTCCCTCTCCTGTTTGAGCACAGAACTCTATATATTCGCTCCGTACAGCTAATGTAATCGGTTCTCCCGCTTCCGGCGCATTTCCTTCCGCGATAATCGGGAGCGCGCTGCCTCCGAAGCTGAACGCGAGCTTACCGTCACGGTATTCCGCCGCGCCCTTGAGGATATTTGCCGAGCCGACGAACTGGGCGACGTAAGCGTTTTTCGGTCTGTCGTATATATCAGAGGGAGAGCCTGTCTGCTGGAATACGCCGTTTTTCATAACGGCTATCCTGTCAGACATATTGAGCGCTTCCTCCTGGTCGTGCGTTATGTATATAAACGTGATACCAAGGCGTTTCTGGAGCTTTTTCAGTTCAATCTGCATCTGGCGGCGAAGCTGAAGATCCAAGGCGCCCAAGGGCTCGTCCAGCAAAAGCACCTTCGGTTCATTCACTACTGCGCGGGCGATGGCGACTCTTTGTCGCTGCCCGCCGGATAACTCCGTCGGCTTGCGGTTTTCAAAGCCCGAAAGCTGAACGAGGTTCAGCGCGTCAGAAACGGCCTTTTGAATTTCGTTTTTCTTTTTACCTTTTATCTTTAAGCCGTAGCCTATATTTGCGCCGACGGTCATATGCGGAAACAGAGCGTAATTCTGAAAAACGGTGTTCACGCTGCGTTTTTCGGGCGGGTCGTTCGTTACGTCCTTCCCTTCAAGCATTACGCTCCCGCTGTCGGCGGCTTCAAGCCCCGCTATAATGCGAAGCAGCGTCGTTTTACCGCAGCCGGAGGATCCTAAAAGCGTAATAAATTCTCCTTCGTTTACAGCGAGATTAATCCCGCGCAAAACCTCTGTTTTCCCGAAGCTTTTCTTGATATCTCTAAGCTCCAAAACTGTATTGTCCATTCCACGTCCTCTTATTATAATACATTGCAAAAATTTATTGGCATTAGTATATGCCATATTACCTACTATGTCAATAGGACAATTGAAGCTTTAGCTTATACGTATAAGACAATAATAAAGCTACAGCCGATTATATACATATTGACATAGTAGGTTAATAGTGTTATAGTCGATTTAATAGAAAAATGAACGGAAACGGGTGCGGCTGCCGCTTAATTCACGCACCTCTTGCGCGGCAGGGCTGCAAGCGCGCCCCGTTTTGGATTGAGGCAAATATGGATTTATTGCATGAAAAACAGAAGAAATTGGAAGCGTATCTAACGGAGCTCGGAAGCGTCGCCGTCGCCTTTTCTTCCGGGGTTGACTCGACCTTTCTTTTGAAAACCGCCAAAAACGTCCTTGGTGACAAGGTTCTGGCGGTAACGGCGCGTTCCTGTTCCTTCCCCAAAAGAGAACTGAACGAAGCGCAGACTTTTTGCGCCGCGGAAGGTATCGAGCATATCGTTATCGACTCGGAGGAGCTTTCAATCGAGGGCTTCCGACAAAACCCAAAGAACCGCTGCTATCTCTGCAAGCATGAGCTTTTCAGCAAAATACTCCAGATAGCGGAGGAACGCGGCTTTAAACACATCGCAGAGGGCTCGAACATGGACGATAACGGCGATTATCGACCCGGTTTGCAGGCTGTTGCCGAGCTCGGGGTTAAGAGTCCGCTGAGATACGCAGAGCTTACGAAGGACGAAATACGCGCTCTTTCAAAGGAAATGGGACTCAATACATGGAATAAGCAGTCCTTTGCCTGCCTTTCCTCCCGTTTCGTATACGGCGAAACGATAAGCGAGGAAAAGCTCGACATGGTGGATAAAGCCGAGCAGCTTCTTCTCGACCTCGGCTTTCATCAGGTTCGCGTCCGTATTCACGGAAGCATTGCCCGAATCGAAATATTGCCCGGGGAATTTATGCGTCTTATTGAGGACGATGTAAGGGCTAAGGTAAACCAAACATTTAAGAAGCTCGGCTTCACTTACATCGCCATGGATCTTGCCGGATATAGGACCGGCAGCATGAACGAAACAATTATCTAAGGCAGCATTTCATATTTCCGGTGCTTAGACTGTGCCGGGAACTATGTGGTGTTGCACTAATCATCCGAGAGGCGCAGTTATGCTTAACCAGTTTTCCAGAACTCAATTACTCATAGGACCCGAGGGGATTAATACACTTCAAAATGCACGCGTCGCTGTTTTCGGGATTGGCGGCGTCGGCGGTTACGCTGTGGAGGCGCTTGCACGAAGCGGTGTCGGAACACTCGATTTGGTAGACGACGACCGAGTTTGTCTAACCAATCTCAACCGCCAGCTTCATGCAACGCGCAGAACCGTCGGGCAATATAAAGTAGATATTGCCGAGGCTCGGATTCACGAGATAAACCCAAACTGCACCGTTTACAAATATAAAACATTTTTTAGCCGCCAAACGGCTCCGGATTTCGATTTCGATGCCTTTGATTACGTTATCGACGCCATTGATACAGTGACGGGTAAGTTGGAGCTGATAACTCAGGTAAACGCTGTCGGAACTCCTATAATAAGCAGCATGGGCGCTGGAAACAAAATGGACCCGACGGCCTTCGAGGTCGCGGATATATATAAGACAAGCGTTTGCCCACTGGCAAGAGTTATGAGACATGAATGCCGGAAAAGGGGCGTAAAGGCGCTGAAGGTGGTTTATTCAAAGGAAGTACCGTTGAGGCCGCTCGAGGATATGTCCATTAGCTGCAGGCAGCATTGCATTTGCCCGCCCGGAACGGCGCGAAAATGCACCGAACGCAGAGATATTCCTGGTTCAATGGCTTTCGTTCCGTCCGTCGCGGGGCTTATCATAGCCGGAGAAGTCGTCAAGGACCTCATAAAAAGAACATGATAATTACTGATAACTCAAAGCTGTTATACACTAATACAATCTGTAACGGACGCAGGATAGCCGCCGAGCATCATATGACTGTTTATATAAACGGCAAGGCAACGATGCGCTTATCCTGCACGCCGAACAATCTGGGCGAGCTTGTTGCCGGTCGCCTCATCACGGAGGGCCTTGTTTCAAACCCCGTCGAAATTCAGGAAATATACATTTCTGAAAACGGCAAAATCGCAAACGTAAGCGTCAGCAAGGATGCGGCGGCAAAGATTGAGAAAACAGAAGCTTTAGAGGTAGCCACCTGCTGCACAATGAATTATAACATGGCTAAGAGCAGCGCTGAGCCAGCTATTGCGATAGAGCAGGTATATAAAGATTTCAGCTGGCTCCCCAGACTTGAAGAAAATATGTTGAATACAAAAACCCTGTTTGACGAGACGCACGCGACGCATTCATGCTTCCTCGCAAAACCCGGCGAAATTCTTGCACATCGCGACGACATTGGCAGACATAATGCGCTCGATAAGGTAATTGGCTGGGGCATAATTAACGGTATAAACATGGCTGACTGCCTGTTATTTACCACCGGACGGATGCCGGAGGATATGGTGAAAAAGGCTGTGCGTGCGGGAATTCCCGTCCTTGCGTCCAAATCCTTCCCTACCGATCGCGGCGTCGAGCTTGCATGTAAATCAGGATTGGCGCTGATAACCGTTCGCAATAACGGAGAAATGACAGTCTGGGATAATAATGATATAAAGCAGTCCGTAATAAGCGCAGCAACTAAGAACATCAGTGCAGAAGAATTAATGAAGCTGGATTTTGAGAAGCTTACGCTTATTGACCTCAGAGAAGCGGATGAAGCTATTATAAGTGAAATTAACGGCGCAATCAATATTCCGTTCAGTGTCTTTCCTCGGGGCTGTGATGAAATACCAAAGGATAAGCCGGTTATATCATTCTGTCGTGAAGGAAACATAAGCGAGGATTATACGGATTATCTCTCATATAAGGGCTACAAAGCATACAGTCTTTCAGGAGGCTTCAATGCGTACCGCAGGCTAAAAAACAAGTCACAAGTACATAAATCAAACACAGATACAAACTTGGCAGATAAGGATAAAACTTTTATCGTATTCAGCGGAGATCTTGACAAGACAATTGCTGCTTTCATAATGGCAAACGGAGCGGCAACAATGGGAAGAAATGTCACTATGTTTTTCACCTTTTGGGGGCTAAATATCCTTAGAAAGCCTAGGAGAACTAGATTTTCAAAGACCTTTATCGAAAAATTATTATCAGCCATACTTCCCGGAGGTACAGGAAAGCTCCCTTTGTCCCGCATGAACATGCTCGGATTCGGCCCGAGATTTATTCGCGGAATCATGAACAAAAAAGGCATATCCACACTTGAAGACCTTATGTCAGACTTAATTAAGCACGGAGTTAAGTTCGTGGCTTGCCGTATGAGCATGGAAATAATGGGGATTAAACAAGAAGAGCTTATTGAAGGCGTTGAACTCGGAAGCGTCGCGGATCTTCTTGCTTCATGCGAAAAATCAGACACGAGCCTCTTTATCTGAGAGTTTATCTTTGCGTCTCTCAGCCAAAGCGGTATAATTTGGTAGACTTTTTCAGTTCCCGCGAAGCGGGGAGAAAAACAACATTTGATGTATAATAACCGCTGCGCGGTTATTATACCATAAAAAACGGCTGCAAGCACACAAAAATGCTTGCAGCCGAAATTATCTGTCTGAATGTCAAACGCTTTTATGAAATAGAATAAATTCCGCCAACCTTGCCATCTCCGGCATAAGTTTCCATAAGGATAAACGCAACATCGCTTTCGTTACGAAGATTATAAACAAGAGCTACGTCGATGCTCTCACCGGGCTTTACATCGTGCCAGGAATTTGCCTGCTCATCCGTGTAGGAATCGCTGCTGGTTTCAGAGAGGCCATAGCCGTCCTGAAGGGCATAGTAATTATAGTTGAGGCAGAAGCTATCTTCCTCCTCACCGTTATTTGTCCAACGAAGGTGGAAGAGTATTACATCATTGTCGGCATAGTCCTTTACTATTTCAGAACCAAGAATTTCAATATTACTGTCAGAAGCGGAAACGCCGGAAAGCTTATAGTCTATGTTAGCGCCGTCAGAAGACATATTAAAGCTGTCTGTCGGTGCACCGGGCATATTCTTCGGATCTACTACATAGCAAACCTTATCACCGAACCACGCGCCGAGACTGAACTCCATTTCACCGCCCTCCGGGTCATAGTTGAAGAGCTTAGCGCAGCGGATCGTAAGTCCGGGAACTATACAAATACCGCTATACATTCCTTCGGGTACATCATCAAAGATATACGTCGATTCAAGCTCGGTTTCGCCCTGTTTGCCGGACAGATAGATATTGTCTCCGGGGCAAACGATTTCGTCCCCGGTATTTTTGAACTCATACCAAACGCGGACGGAATCTCTGCCGTCTTCGTCCACAACAGGCTCAGCGCCGAGGAACTTAACATAACAATTCTCAAGAGCGCCTTCATTTTCAAATCTCTCGCCCTCTTCAAAGGCATCGGAAATCATATCGCCGAGTCCGCCAAATAGATCCTCTATGTTGCCTGCTCCGTTTTCTTTATAGTCTGCAAGCTTTTCTTCACTGAGCTTTGCAAAGGACATGGAGCTTCCGTCGCCTTCAAGCTTGATAACACCGTTTGCGTACGTATAGTTCATAGAGCCGATATCCTCTCCTGAGACCATCTTATCGTCCCATGTAAGGATTTCTTTTTCGCCGAACATGTCTAAATAACCGGTGCCATCTTCCTCAAGGACCAAATAATAGGTGAAGCCCCAGGCTTCAAAATCTTCGGCAGTCTGGGTCTCCCCTTCCGAGCTGAGCTCAGACAGACTGTAATAACCAACGGGAGAATCGACCTTTACTTCTTCCTTCGCCGTATTCGCGTTTTCGGAACCGTTCGCCGCCGCGGGATCATCCGTCTTGTTTGAATCGCCGCAGGCGCAAAGTGACAGAAGCATGACTACTGCCATAAGCAAACATACAATTTTTTTCATAATCTTTCCTCACTTTAGTTTTTCTCTTTTTTAATCTTTCTCTACTCTCTATAGCTAAATCAGCGTTCTGCCGACGGCTACGGTAATATATATTAGCACAAAAATATAATTTTTACAATATACAAAACTGATTTAACAGGCAAAGTTAGCTTAGATTGCTATTTTATACAAATAATGTACCATAATTAAAATATATATTTGCGTTTAATGTACTGATATAATATAATGAACGAAATAGACATTCACACATTTTGGAGGCAATATATGGCAAAACCACTCAGAATAACCATGACCGAGGGTGCGCCCTGGAAGCACATCATCAAATTCGCCATGCCCGTGCTTGCAGGCTCGCTTTTGCAGCAGCTTTACAACACGGCGGACGCTATAATAGTAGGCAACTTTGCGGGTGAGGCTTCCCTTTCCGCCGTCGGCACGACGGGCAGCTTCGCGTTCCTGTTCCTCGCTATCGCTCTCGGCATTTCGGCAGGTAACGGCGTAATTATCGCGCAGCATTACGGCGCGGGCGACGAAAAAGGCGTCCGCGCAAACGCTTCAACGGGAATAATCCTGCTAATGGGCTTGGGCGTTATCGCGGCGCTTCTCGGCTTATTAGTCGCGCGCCCGGCGTATAAGTATATCGTCAGTGTCCCGGAGGATTATCTTGATTTAACGGTAAGCTATTTCCGCATTTACGCATTGGGGCTTATTTTCCAGTATGGCTACAACGCCTTTTCATCCATTTTGCGCGCGGTGGGCGACAGCGCGGCGACGCTATACTTCCTGCTCATTTCATCTATTATGAACGTAGCGCTGGATTTGCTCTTCGTCGCCGTGTTCCATTGGGGCGTCGTCGGCGCGGCGGTTGCCACGCTTATTTCGCAGGCAGCTTCCTTCGTAGCGGCGTATTTTTACATGACTAAGAAGTATCCGATTTTCAACTTCAAGCTCAAGGAATATAAATGGAGCGCTCCGCTTGCCCTGCAAACGACCAAGGTGGGGCTTCCGATTGCGATGCAGATGGTTATCGCCTCCATGGGCCTTACGCTTATCCAGAGAGCCGTCAACGGCTTCGGGCAGACCATGACGGCCTCCTTCACCGTAGGAAACCGCATCGAAATGTACTTAAACATCCCCTGCACGGCCTTCCAGACCACTATGGCGACCTATACCGGGCAGAATATCGGCGCGGGAAAGCCGGAGCGTGTAAAATCCGGTATACGACAGACCATGCTTATAACGCTTGCCATGACGCTGATAATCTCAGGCGCGGTGATAATTCTCGCGCCGTACATAAGCCGGCTTTTCGGCATAAGCGGCAAGGCGGAGGAATACTGCCTCCAGCATCTTCGTACAGTCGCGCTTGTGAATATAATCCTGACTATGTATATCCCGCTTTTCGGCGTTTTTCAGGGCTCCAACCACACGGGTATACCCATGATAGTCGCTACAGGCGCGCTCGGCATGAGAGTTCTTACAACGTACCTTTTCCGATACAGCGCGTTTCTCGGCTACAAAATAATCTGGTGGAACGGCCTTTTCGGCTTCGGCCTCGGCTTCCTCATAACGTGGTCATACTACCTAAGCGGAAAATGGCTTAAAAATTCTTCGATGACCCGTTGATGACACATTAGTATTTTAAACTTACAGGCTCCCTTTTCAGAAACAGCGAAAACCGCTTCGTTAAGGGAGCCTGTATTTTTTATCTATCTATGTCTTTACCGTATAATTTTCTTCCTTCCGCCCTTTGGCGCGGGAGGAATTTTTACTGTTCAAGCGCGACGTAACGCATAAGCATCGTTGCAACCTGCGCGCGCGTCGCATTGCCCTTGGGGCTGAGTGCTGTCTCACTCGTGCCTTGGATTACGCCCTGCATATTCATCCAGCACATGGCTTCATATGCCCAATCGGAAACCTCTGAGGCGTCGTCAAAGGCGAGACAGAAGGCCCAAAGCCCCTTGAAGCCCTGCCCCTTCGTCTTGGCGTAACGATAAAGGATAGCGGCAAGCTGCTCGCGCGTGAGAGTATCGTTCGGGCCAAACCTACCATCGCCGTAGCCGGTGACTATTTCGTTCGCCGCGGCCCAACGTATGGCTTCGGTGTACCACGCGCCGCTTTCAAGGTCTGTAAACGCCATGGGATAGTTTGTCGCGGGCTCGCCTTCCATGCGGTGGAGCATAGTCACGAGCATGGCGCGGCTTGTCAAACCGTTCGGACTGAACGTCATGTCGCTGACGCCGTTCATTACGCCGTTTTTCAGCGCCCAGTGGACGCCGTCGTGATACCACGCTGTCTTGTCCAAATCAGAGAAGAAGTTCAGCGGGCAGCTATCGTCCTTCGGGCAGTCTGCGGGTTTCTCGTCGTCGTTTGCGATTACGTAATTTGAGAAATGCCTTACGGTGAATTTCACGGTCTTAGCCGTTCTCATCGTCGGAAGCTTTTCCTTCCTGCCGTTATCCGCGACGTACCAAACGGAAACGCTCCCGCGCTTCTGCTCGTCCTTGAGCTTTATTTCAACCGTTGCCTTGCCGCCGAAATTGCTTATTCTCGTGCTGCCATCCGTGAGGAATATGTCATAAACCTCGCGGACATCCATATCGCTCAATGCTTCCTGCTGCTCGGCGGTAAGAGCGGTTTCTTCAATCGATTCAAGGCTGAGCGTCAGCTCTCCACCCGTGATTTCCTCCGCGATAGTGCTGAGCGCACCGGAATCGAAGGTAACGCTGCTGTTCGGAAGCTTTATCGTTAGCCCCTCGGCGCCGCTTTCCATCGCGTCGTTAATGGCCTTGACCGTTTCCGCCGGAACGGTTACCGCGGTGATGTTATCCGGAAGGCTCGAAAGGTCGATTGTTACGGAGCCGGTTTCCTTTCCGCTGCCGATGATTTCCTGCAGCTGAGTCTCCGTCGGCGCGGTTACTGCGGCGGTATTACCCTTAACCGTGGCCGCGACGGTGACGCTGCCCTCGTCGCCGGAAACTTCGGCAACTATCGTGCTCGGCGCGGTGTCGGAAGGAGCGGAGTATCTTCTAACGGTAACCGTGGACGTAACCGTAGCGCCGGTGGCCGCGTGCGTTGCGTGAAGGGTGGTAGTTCCGGGGGCGACGCCGAGAACCTTGCCGTCCTGAATCATGGCAACCTCCAAATCGTCTACTGCGTAGGTTACGGAGTCGGAGGCGCGGAATTTATCGCTCAAATCCATCGTAAGGTAGATGTTAGCCGTGTTTCCGACCGCAACCGATACATCGCCGACTGACATGATGGGCTTTACGAGGTCGAAATCGACGTACTCCATATTGCTAAGATGTTTTATGCCCATATAGTCCTTCGTGCTGCCGTCGTCAAAGCTAAGCTTATGGGCGACATATTCCTTCTGTACCGTGATAAGAGCGGTGATAAAGCCGTAATCAGCAAGCATAGCGGGGAGAATTTTTACGGGAACGTCGAAATTTTTCGTTTCGCCGATGCCGAGGCTGACGGCGCCCTGGTAGAGAATGAGAGAATCCTTAAATTCTTCCTTCTCGGCAAGGTTGGCCGGGCCTTTAAGCTCAACGGTGAGCTGCTCGCCCGCAGCGGAGGAAGCGTTGCCCACGTTAATTATATCCATTGCTGCATGGAAGCCGTCCGCCGCCTGATAGGTCTTTATATCAGTTATTTCATATTCCGCCTTGGCTTCAAGCGCATCAGAAAGGAAGGTATCTGTATTAGTGTAATAGATTTTGTTTGCCTTGTCCTTCATTTCCTGCGCGACAGCCTTGAAGCGAACTCCGTCGATATCTGCGGGCAGCGTGTAATCAAAGCTGTATGTCATGCTGCGGTTCGGCGCGAGAAGCTCGCTTTCTTCGGAAAGCCCAACAAGCGTTTCCGCGCCGGATTTATCGACGGCATAAAGGCTGAGCTTATAGCCCTGCGCTATGTTCATGCCGTTGTTGGATACTGTTACCTCAACGGAAACATCGCTGCCGCCCATGGGGAGAGTTACTGGAACAAATCGCTTGTTATTCTGAATAACTTCATCCTGCGTTTCAAGACTATCATCCGAGATGGTTTCGACGCTGTAAAGAACAATGTTCTCAGTCTCGACGCTTCCGCAGGGCTCCAAGGCTTCGGAAACGAGGCACATATCGCTTATTCTGATGGGCATAAAGTCAACTTCGCCGTTATAATAAGCCTCGCGTGTCGCCGTTTTATTTTCCGTTTCGTTCGTAATTTCAACGTCAACCGTACTGCTTGTCTCCGGGACTACAAGCTCTTCCGAGAAACGGTTGTGGACGACTATCAGGTTTTCTCCGGACATAGCCACGGCAAGCTCGTCGTTATTATAGCCCTCGCGCGTGATGCGATAAGGCTTAGACCAGCCGGATGTGGCTTGACTCTCCGTTTGCGTCCAAGTAACATTTTCTGTACTTTCTCCGCTTCCTGCTTGAGCTTCATAAAATGTTTCATCATAATACACAAGGCCTGTGCCGAAGATTTCGCGGGCGACGTTCCCTTCTTCGTCCTCCACGCCGTCTGTCCAGATGACATAAAGGTTGCCCTTAGAGTCCTCGACTGCCCTAAAGTCCGCAGACTGCGCGGTGGAATTCTTATCCTCGGTGTAAGTAAATACAAGGTGCGGCTCGGTATATTTATTTATCGTTTCCGATATTTCTTCAATGACAGGGGTATATTTTCCTTCCCCGGTGCCACCTTGGTAAACTACTTTGCCATCTTTATCTCTTTTAATCTCTTTGTATGTAAATGTTATTTTCGTATCGTCTTCTATACCTTTAAGTTGCCCGTTTTCGTCTATGCCGTTAGTAAGCAGCTCGCTCACGTCGATATAAACCACCTGCTTGCCGTCACGGTACCAGAAGAGCTTGGTGTGCGTATTTTCGCCGTTCCCCTCATTCACCTTGGAACGGAAGAACTGCGGCATTGCGTCGGCAACTTCATCGTCGGTAATGGCGATCTGGCACTTCGTTTTATGCTCCCCAAAGTCATAGACCTGGAAGTAAATCTCCTTGTCTTCGGAGGTGTCGTTGCTGCCGTCCGGGTCAATGGTGTAGGCGCAGACGGATTTGCCGTCATAGCCTATGGCCGTGATATCAGGTATGGCGTAGCGTATATCCTTATATTCATCATTCTTATAGGTAGGACCGTCAAGGAAGCGCTGGCCGTTGAAGGCTTGAATCAAAAACTCATAAGAAAGCTCTGCCTCAGTGCTGTCAAGGCCGGTAACATCATGGTCCATTTCGTTGCGATAGTAATTTTCAAAGAGCCAGCCTGCGGGAATGTTTGCTGAATGATTTCCTTCGCCGTCTGTCCATTCTTCGTCATCCGCTTCGGCGTTATAAATCATATAGCAGACGACGCTGTCGTTCGTATAGGGGTTCACAAGGTCGCCAATTTTAGCGCCTTCCTCCCAATCGCGCGAGCTCTTTACATAATAAACGATTGCGTCTCCGCTTTTCATGTCGCAAACGACGGTGGGATTGGCGTCATGGTGAGCTTTGAGATCGTTAAATAATTCCTCAATGGCTTCCATATCGTCCTCATCAAGCTCACCAAATTCTTCGGCAAACTCAAAAAATGACTGTAATTGGGATGTGTCATAGTTGTCGTAGGTTATGCGCGTGACCTCGGCATCGGCAACCGTAATGCCGCCGTCCTGCTTCGTCACGATGTTTTTATTCTCATCCAGGCTTATAAACGCCGTGTAGACCTCCATGCTGTTAAGGTATTCTATTACCTCTTCGTCGCTGGGATTATCCCCAAGGTCGGTATTCGTGGCCAGTGAGGAAGAAACCCAGGAAACCAAAATCCTGCCGTCCTTCATTTCGCCGATGGAGGGCTGGAAATCGCCGGTCTTATCGTTCGATATAATAACGGGCTCGCTCCAGCTGTTATTATGATAGGTCGCCATTTTCAGCGTCGTGCGCTCGTATTTACCCTTGGTGTTATCCGTATCGAGGAAGGCAAGAACGAGCGTTTCTCCGTCTGAAAGCGTAATAAGCTGGGCGTCCGGGCGCTCGTAAGCGTTCTCAACCAAAACCTTTTCAAGCTGCTTGTTGGGTGCGAAGGCTCCCATAAGCTCCATGTCGCTGCCCGTCCAGACGGAATCGCCGCTGCTTTCGCGGAGCTTAAAGGTGTTGGCGGGTTTATCCGATGGCTCCATGAGAGCGTTGGTCGTCATCCCTTTGGAGGTATAGGTCGTTGAATGCGATTTGGAGTAATACTCGAACGAGCCGAAGGGCCAGCCCGGGAAGGTATACATAAGCGGGA
>JAEEGK010001922.1_pt1 | contig 52069 bp, 43 predicted proteins | sample 8958771 | NCBI WGS metagenome assembly JAEEGK01 (sample SAMN16246547, study PRJNA631951) | gut metagenome | biome: gut microbiome; feature: rumen; material: SC-attached | host: Bos | place: Iran: Karaj | collected 2018-10 | reverse complement strand
AGCATCCTCTGTGGATGGTCGAGTATTTTAACGAAGTGCAGGCGGAAAGCTGCCCGTCAAAACCGGGTTCGTATAGGTTCCGTCTGCTATAGTAAGTGCGGCGTCATTCCGGCAGGATCGCGCCTCCCGCGAGAAGGGCCTCCCTCAGCTCGCCGTAAGGTACCTCTTTCAGACTCGTGCCCTTGCGCACGGCGATAGCCGCCGCTGCTCCGGCAGCCTGGCCGAAGCACATGCAGTGCGGTATCAGATTGAAAAACTCGCTGAACTCGTGATCGGCCGAAAACGCCCGGCAGGCCACGAGGAGCCCCTCGACGTCCTTCGGCAGGAGCGCGCGATAAGGGATAAAGGTCTTCGGATGCAGCAGAGACGCGGCGCCCCGATCGTTGTCCGGGAATATCGCTATCGTGTCCGGATACGGCTCGTCCCGGTCCATATCCTCCTCCGTGAGATAGTATTCTCCCACTATGCGCCGTCCGCCCGACGTGCCGAGCTGCGGCGCGGAGAGCATGATAAAGCTGTTGCGGAACCCGGGCATATACTTTTTGAAAAGCTCCCAGGTGCGCACGGCGGTGTGACGCGCGGAAGAGTCTATGTACGTCATTTCCTCCGGTTCGGTCTGGTGCAGCGAGCCGATGAGGCGGTGGACCCAGACCACGCCCCGCTGGTGCTCCAGCAGCCCGCGGCAGAAGAACGGAAGGCCTCCCTCTGCCATTATCTTTTCCCGGATCGTGTTCAGTTCGTCGCCGTGAGCTTCGGCGAAAGCGTCGTAAGCCTCGAGGTCCACGCCGCAGATCCAGTAGACGAAGCCGAACTGGGCTATCCTCGAGCCGGGGCGCATGTGATCCACCGTCTCGGTGGGCGTGTTCATCAGCAGGTCTCCGTCGCCGGTGGCGTCGATCACCGCCTTGCCGAGCAGGGCCTGCCGTCCCGCCTTGCTTTCGGTCAGCACGCCGCGGACGGTATTGCCCTCGATGATCGGCGCGACAGCCCAGGTGTGCAGCAGCAATTCCGCCCCTGCTTCCTCCGCCATGCGCGCCAGCTCGTCTTTTCCCACCTCCGGGTCGATCACCGCGGTATACAGGCTGATCTTCTTTCCCTCGCCGTTCTCCCGGATATAGAAATGTCCCATGCCGGCCCCGGAGTACTTTTCGACAAGAGCCGCGTCGTCGGAGCCCCACTTTTCTTTCGGCGGAAAATCCGCCGCTCCCCTTGCGGCCATCCTGTCGATAAACTCCTGACAAAAGCCGCCCAGCCACTGTCGGCCGGATATGTCCGACAGATTGGGAATGATGTTTACCAGACCGCCGGTGGCCATGCCGCCCAGATGTCCGTAGCGCTCCAGCAGGACCGTCCTTGCGCCGTTCCTCGCGGCGGTCACGGCCGCAGCCACGCCGCCGGGGCCGCCGCCGACGACGATCACGTCCACGTCACGTATCACCGCCGTCTCGCGCCGGGCCTCCGTGACCGTCCTGCCCGGTTCGAGACCGTGACGGACGATTTCGCCGTCATGGGGCATATCGTAAACCGAGTGTACCCCCGCGCCGTACTTTGCCATGGTATCGTCTCCTTTCACGGATCGTAGTTCAAATATATGCCGCGAAAAAACGGCCTGTTCGGGTCATTGCCCGATATCCGGCCAGTCGGGGTTTCGCCCGAACTGTTTTTTTCACACTATTATTCTAACGCAAACAGAAGCACCGGCCAAGTCCTTTTCGGCATTCGACCGGTGCTTTTGTTATGTGTCGCCGTTTTGCAGCGCGCCTGTGTATATAGGGAAAGTATTTACGCGCTTACTCCTCGTTATACGCCCGGTACAGGAATGTCACGATCTGGGCGCGGAGGCAGTCGTCATCCGGGCTGAAGGACGTATCGCCTGTCCCGAACGTGATACCGTTCTCCGCCGCCCACAGTACGGCGTTATAGTAATATGCTCCGATCTGAACGTCATCGAACGTACTGCTTCCCTCGGCTTTCCCGCCCAGCGCGCGGTACAGGAAGGTCACGCTTTGGCTGCGGCTGACCGTGCCGTCCGGGTCAAAGCGTCCGCCGCCAACGCCCACCGTGATACCGTTCTCGGCGGCCCACAGCACCGCTTTATAGTAATAGGCGCTCTCGTCCAGATCGCTGAACGGATTGCTTCCCGTGGTCGGCTCCGGCCTGCCGGCCGCCCGCCAGAGGAAGGTCACCATCTGCGCGCGGGTGCAGGTGCCGGTCGGATCGAACAGGTTCCCGCCGACGCCCTCCGTGATGCCCAACAGATCGGCCCAATTCACCGCGTCGTAATAATAGCTGCCTGCCGGTACGTCGGTGTACGGGAAGGGCTTGCTGCTCACGACGAAGTGCCTGCTGCCGTCGCTTTCTTTGACAGACGCAGTGCGCAAAGGCTTTTCGTCCGCATCCGTCGGTTTTATGGTGACTTTGCCGCTGAAATCTGCCGGCCTGCCGCCTGCGCTGACGGTCAGATCATAGGCTGTTCCGGTGCCATCTCCTTCGATCGGAGTTTCTTTTGTAAATTCGAGCTTCACGCTGCCGGAAGTCTGCCCGGCAATGTCCTTCAGGGCGTCGTTGCTGAGTTCGACTTTTGTGCCGTCCTTCGCTTCCACGGTCAGCGTCTTTCCCTCGCTGATCAGCCTGTCGAGCTCGGACGACGTGATCGACTCGCCGCTGTATATTTCCGTGACGGGCGCGGGCGTCCTGTCGTCGTCGGAGGACGGGGCGACATAGTCGGCAACGGTGACTTCCTGCGCATCGGAAGTAAGCGCCGTACCATTGGCCGCCACGCGCACGAGATATGTTCCGGGCGCGAGACCGGTCACCTCATCGCCCGTACCGGCCGTCCATGCCTCGGCGTCGGACGCTTTGTATTCCATAGCCGCAGTCACGCCGATGAGCTTGCCGTTGTTGTTCAAGTAGGTAGTGCAGCCTTCCGCCGTAACGGTATCGGGCACTGCCGCTTTTGTGACCGTGATCGTCTGCGCGTCGCTGTCTATAGTGGTCGTGCCGTTGCCGGGCCGGATAACTGTGATCGTGCAGGGCACGAGGCCGGTCAAATCGACGCTTGTTTCTGTGATGACAACTGCTGTATCGTTATCAATGCGATAGGTCATGCCCGCCGCAGCATTGGTAAGGGTACCCGTGTCCGGGCCGGTGGCGGTGAAGACCGCCTCGGGTGTCGGCTCCTTTGCCGGATCAAAGGCGTTTATGGTAATTGTCTGCGCGTCGGAAGCGAGCGCCGTTCCGCTCGCCGCCACGCGGACATAATACGTGTTCGGCGCAAGTCCGGTCGTTTCGCCGGTGCAGGCCGTCCATGTCGTCCCGTCGTCGGAAAGCTCATGCGCCTCCGTGGTCGGGATGGAGCCTTTGCCGTCGATGACCGCGGGCTGCGCTGCCGCAAGTTCCGAGGTCGCGGCGCGGGTGACGGTGATCGTCTGTGCGTCGCTGTCGATGGTCGTCGTGCCGTTGCCCGGCCGGACAATGGTGATCGTGCAGGGTGCGAGGCCGGTGAGGTCAACGGTCGTGCTTGTGATCGCCGTTGCCGCGCCGCCGTCGACGGCGTAGGTCATGCCCGCCGCAACATTGGTAAGGGTACCCGTGTCCGGGCCGGTGGCGGTGAAGGTCGCCTCGGGCGTCGGCTGTACGGCCTTGATGACGATGGTCTGGGGATCGCTGGTCAGATTGGCGCCGTTGGCCTTGGCGCGGACGTAGTACGTCCCCGGCGCAAGGTCGTTCCGGGCACCGACGCAGACCGTCCAGTTTTCGCCGTCGTCGCTGAACTCATGGGCCGCCGTTGTGGGGATGCTGCCCTTGCCGCCGTACTCCGTGGGCTGAGTGGCAGTGAGGCTCGGCGTCCAATCCCGGTAGACCCAAAGCTCCCGGTCGCTGCTGTCCGACGTGTTGATGCCGTCGCCGGGCTTATAGACGTAAATTTGCAGCGATTCGAAGACGGGGTCAAGATATTGGCTGAGTTCGGTCAGACTGACGCTGTCGCCGGTAATGTCATGCCACGCGCCTTTATTTATCTTATATTTCATGCCCGCGCTCACATTTGTCAGCGTACCCGTGTCGTAGCCCGTGGCGCTGAACGCCGCATTCGGCTTGGACTCCTTCGGCAAAGTCACGGTCAGCGTGACCGGCCGGAAGGCGCTGGAAAGGTCGCTTTCGTGCTCTCCGTTTTTCTTTTCGCTGAAAACGTAGAGCTGATAGGTCCCCGCGCCGAGGTCGGCGGGGAGGGTCCATTCCGCCCAGCCCTTTGCCTTGCCCGCGTCGGTCAGAGCCGCGGTGCTGCCGTAGGCCAGGACCTGGGTGCCGTCGGAGTTGCACACCAGGACGGAAACGTGCTCTTTTTCACCCGTAACAGCGCCGTTATAGTAAAGGCTCAGCGTCCCGCCCTTTACGGCATCCGTCGCCGTGCCCGTCACGGTAAAGCCGTCCCGGCTTTCGTCGTGCAAGGTCAGCTTCCATTCATCGGTATTGCTGGCGGGGACCGCCGCTATTGCGCCGTCGGCGGACGTCTTGCCGCCGTCCGTGTCGGAAGCAAGGAGGACGGAGCTCATATTCAGAAAAAACGCGGGGCGAACGCCGCGCGTCCCGCTGACGACGACTCCCGTGTAGCTGATGCTGCCCACGGGTTGGACATAAGCTGCAAAATCGTCATCGCCGCCGGGGGAGCGCAGCCACCAGGAGTTGCTATCCAATTCCATGTGCTCCGGGTCGACGATACGCAGCGTCTCATCCACATTGTCCGCTTCCTTCGTGGACAGCGGCCATAAAAGCGCGTCGGCAACCGCATCTCCCGCCACGCAGTCCGTATTCGCACCGTCATAGCTCCCGGATGCGAGCGTCCGTTTCGTTATGGCCGCCTGTTCAACTGTGGAAAGGCCGTCCGCGATGGCGTTGACCGCCGCTTGGAGCGTGCTGCCGGAATACACGTTGCTGTCATTGCCGGTATCGTCAATCTTGCTCTGGGCTATGTTCCCCGCAGTCAGCAGGGGCACGGTACCGGCAGGACTGGATAAGCCTTCTTCTTTGGTGCCGATGACGCGCCAGGCGATGGCGTTGGCGTCCTTCTGCCCGAACCAGACGGTATCGCTCACCTCCATGTCCTGTGCGTCCGGAGAGATCTTCCGGTCCTTAAGCTCGCAGTAGGTGTAGGTGAAGGTAAGGTCTCTGGAAACCGCCTGCTCGTGCGGCCCCACGTCCCAGGAGCCGGTGGTGTAGCCGTCGTTCGGCTTTGTGCCCACCGCGGGATAGTCGCTCTCCAGAAAGTAAAGCAGCAGGTCCTCGTTATCCCAGCGGGAGAGCTCTATGACCTTGTTCTCCGCCGTTCCGTCGTCCCATTTGCCGCCCGCCACCTTAAATGTGACGGTAAAGGTGATCTTTTCCACCGCCGCCGCCGTAATCGGCAGCAGCGCCGTTATCAGGCACAGGGCCAGCAGCAGGGACAGAGCTTTTTTCACGCTTTTCATCGTTTTTCTCCCTCTCCTTTTTCTTTTGTCCGCTTTGAGCGCAGGCACGGCAGCGTGACCGCCGCGCCTGCATTGTTCGCTGCGGCAGGCAAGCCGCCGCTCTTATCGACGAGCCGGACGGTTTTGCCGCTGCCCGCGTTGAACGCAAATGCCGCCGTCGGCAAAAGCGCTGGCAGCAGGCAAACGACTGGCAGCGTACCGAAGATCTTCTTCGTTTTCATAGTCTGCACCTCTGTCTCTTCACTTATGGTTGACTTCTATCGTATTGCGGACTCGCCGTGCGTAACAGCCGCGGCTTCTCTCGCTCAGCCCATCAGCATGGCGTCCAGCAGCTCGCCGCAGTAAACGCCGAATAACGTTTTCCCATCCTGCCAGACGACCTTGTCGCCCTCGGCTCTCGCCGTAGTGAAGACCTGCTCGGGCCCAATGCGGGCGAAGCGGAGCGTCCGCACGCGCTGCTCCATGTTGACGACGGCGGTGCTCCCGTTTTGAAAAGCAAGCTCCAGCCGGTGATCCGGCAGCGGTCTGACCGCTTTCAATACGGAATCCACAGCGCACCTCCTCAAAAAGCATGGGTTCTCAATTTACAAGGGAATCATACACCCTTTCACTTACCCGCACATCACCCGAAAGGGTTATTTTTGCAAAAAATTCGGAGAGAGGACGGTTATCCTCTCTCCGTTTCGGAGCGGTATTTCAGCGCAGCATGTCGATGAGCCTGCTGCGACGATCTATGTTCATTTTCTGAAACGCGATCTTGAGGTGGTGCTTTACGGTGTTCTCAGAGATGCCCAGCGTCTGCGCGATCTCCGGGTTGCGAAGCCCCTTTGCCGCCAGCTCCGCGACTTCTCGTTCACGGCGCGTCAGCCCATCCGAGAGCTCCGGCACCTCCTCCAGCATGGCGAAGATGTGGCTCTCGTCCGCCCGCGTATAGCGGATGTCCAGTGCCTTTATCTCGCTTATGGTCTTCGCGTGCTTCGCCGCGATCTGCGGCATCAGGAACAGCACCTGGAAATACTTGCGGAAGCAGGCGAGGAAGGTGTAGTTTTTGTCCTGCCCCGCCAGGGTCAGGGACTCGTCAAGATATTCCGAAGCCTTCAAGAGCCTGCCGATGGCCATATAGCTCAGCGCAAGCCCGCAGTACATGAAGTTGCGCGTGGAGGTGGAGATCAGGCGGCGGTCAAGCTGCAGCGCCGCCTCCACGGAGGCGATGGCCCGCTTATATTCCTTTTTCAGCAGCAGGTCGGTGATGCGGCAGGTCTTTATCATGAAATTGGTGAAGGTGAGGTCTTCCAGCGAGTCAGCTTCGCCCTGGGTCCACAGCGCGCTGCGCCCGGTCTCCATCATGAGCCCAAGCAGATACCCGCGGACGGTCTCCACCATGTAGGTCCCCAGCGTTTTGCCCCGCAGGAAGGCGTAGCCCTGCGCCTTGTTTTCGAGGTAGTCGATGGCCTTTTGAAGGCCCACCATGTCCGAGCGGTAGATGGCGTTGATGCCCAGCAGCAGCGCCGCACCGTAGGTGGCCGCAGCGTTGCCGGACTGCTCGGAGAGAAAGGCCGCCTGATAGGCCTGGATGTCCGATTCCTCAAAGCGGCCCTGCACGGAGTACGCCTCGCCCCGGTAGATCTCCGCCGCGCCAGCGCCGTGGCCGTTTGTCAGGCGGTTATATATCTTCATTGTCTCGGCCAGCTTGTCGGCGGTCCGGAGCATGGTCCCCGGCTCGGAATAGAAGAGATACCACATGGAGGCGCAGCCGAAGAGGAAGGGCTCGTCCCGGACGAAGACCTCCGAGGGCGTTTTCATCAGCGTTTCGGCGATCCGGTACTGCTCCCGCATGGCGTCCAGATCGGGGAAGAAGTCCAGCGCGTTCATGAGATGCCACTCGCCAAGAAGCTGCGGGTCGTCAAGCGTCTCCAAAAGCGCGCGGACGCGCCGCATCTGTGCGTGGAAATCAGAAAAAGCACAGCCTGCGTAGAGCGCGTAGCACAGACGCAGCAGGGAAAGCGGATATTTGATTTGGATATCTTCCGGGCATTCGCTGAGCACCGTGCGCGCAAGAAGCGTGTAGGAAGCGCCGTCGAACTGCTCCGTGATCAGGCACACAAGCCGACAGGCGAGGATCGATTCGTAATCCCGTGCGCAAAAGTAGTATTCCACCGCCTCTTTCGTGTTGCCGTCCGTCCGATAGACCTCTGCCGAGGCGCGCAGCACGTCGCTTTGAAAGGCCGCGCCCGTTTCCGCGAGGCGGCGGCGCAGAAAGGCGGTGAGCAGCTCGTGGGGGTAGTAGCTTTTCCGCGTCTCCCGGTACAGGATGAGCGGCGCACGGCGCAAAAGCTGCGTCAGCTCCTCCTTCGGCAGCAGGCCGACCGGCGTGAGCGCACGCAGGGTCTCAGGCGTGATTTGGTCGAAAAGACACAACCGCAGCATCGCTTCCCGCTGGGCATCCGTCAGCCTTTGCCAGAACGTGGCGGAGAGCAGGTCGTCAAGCCCCTCGGAGCCGCTTTCCGGCAGGGCATCCCGCAGGTTTTCCAGATACAGCGCCACCGCCGCCGTCCAGCCGTCCGTTTTGCGGTGGATGGCGCGGATCTCCTCCGCCGTGGCCGGAATGCCGAGCCGGCGGGCGTAAGCATCTATGTCGCGCTCCGAAAGCAGCAGGTCGCGGCTTCGGATATAACAGACGCTGCCGCCCAACACGGTCAGCACGTCGCGCAGCCGTCCGAAGCTCTGCGAGATGAATACGGTGCGCAGGCCGTCGGCGCCGCATTTTGCCAGCGCGTCCAGCACTTGCGGCTGCCAGCTCTGCAGCGCGAACTGGAAATTGTCGAATATCAGGGTCAGCGGCTCGGAGGGGTGCAATTCCAAGAGTATCTGCGCCGCCTGCTCCGCGTTGCTTCGGTTCAGATACCCCAGGTCCTGGAGCCGCTGCGCCGCCGTTTCGTCTATCGTTCCGATCTGGCGGATGAACCAGCGGAAGCTGTTGTCCGCCATGCCCTCCACGGAGGTGTACCAGCGCGCCGCCGCGTCGCTTTCCCCGAAGAGCCAGCGGATAGCCGTAGTCTTCCCATAGCCCGCCGGGGCCTCCAGTGCGGAAAGCGCGCAGGTCTTCACTTTTTCCAGCTTGTCCTTAAGAGCTTCGGAAAAAAACAGGGTTTCCATATGGCGCAATACCCTTCCCGTCAGATTTGTTTGCACTCGCAAAAATATGAGAAAAACAAAAGCCATATCGACCTCTGCCGATTTATTATACATGAAAAACCGTTGGTATTTCAATCTGAATCAGGCGGATTTCTTTGAGAACTGCAGCTTGAGATAGAAATCACCTCCGATTTCCTGCTGCATTCCGAAAAACGTTTCGCGCTTTCGCTTTGCTCCCGTTTTTCGACCGCTGCGGAGATCGCGTGCCGCCTTTCTCTGCCACCGGCAGCGGCGGCGCGCAATCCCGTTCGAATCCCTTATCCGAAAATCAAGAAAACCACCCCGCAAAAGCGGGATGGTTTTCTTGGCACGCCGTAAGGGATTCGAACCCCTGACCTTCTGGTCCGTAGCCAGACGCTCTATCCAGCTGAGCTAACGGCGCTGATGACTTTATGCATAATAACACCAAACACCGTGAAATGCAAGTCATTTTTTTTCGTGCTTTCAAGTTTTTTTCTTGACTTTTTTTCGCCTCGGTTTTATAGTTTTAAATCATAATCGACGGCGGCATATCCATATATATTTTCATTACGGAATATGTACCGTATATCGCACATACGGGTCGGCATCGAACCGCTATTATTTTAAGATTGGAGTGCAAAAAAATGAACGCCTATGTTGAAAGAGTTCTGAAAGACGTCAAGGAACGCAATGCTTCCATGCCCGAGTTTATTCAGACCGTCACCGAAGTGCTCACTTCCCTCGAGCCGGTCATCGAAAAGCATCCGGAATACGAGGCGAACGCCATTCTCGAGCGCATGGTCACCCCCGACAGGATCGTAGAATTCAGAGTCACCTGGACCGACGACAAAGGCCGTCCTCAGGTCAACCGCGGCTGGCGCGTACAGTTCAACGGCGTCATCGGTCCCTACAAGGGCGGCCTGCGCTTCCATCCCAGCGTCAACGTCAGCGTAATGAAGTTCCTTGCCTTTGAGCAGGTGCTCAAAAACTCTCTTACCACCCTGCCCATGGGCGGCGCCAAGGGCGGCTCCGACTTTGACCCGAAGGGCAAGTCCGACGCAGAGGTCATGCGCTTCTGTCAGTCCTTCATGACCGAGCTGTACAAGTATATCGGGCCCGACGAGGACGTTCCCGCGGGCGACATCGGCGTGGGCGGCCGCGAGATAGGCTATCTCTTCGGCCAGTGGAGACGCCTCACCGGCAGCTTTGAAAACGGAGTGCTCACCGGCAAGGGCATGAGCTACGGCGGCAGCCTTGTCCGTCCCGAGGCCACCGGCTACGGCGCGGTGTATTATACCGTTGAAATGCTCAAGCACTTCAACGAGAGCATCAAGGGCAAGACCGTCGCGGTCTCCGGCTACGGCAACGTCAGCTGGGGCGCCATCAAGAAGCTCACCGAGCTCGGCGCGAAGCCCGTTACCATTTCCGGCCGTGCCGGTTACGTTTACGATCCCGACGGCATCACCTCCGACGAGAAGATCGACTATCTGCTCAAGATGCGCTCCTCCGGCAAAGAGGGCGTGCTTGAGGATTACGCCGCCAAATTCGGCGCCAAGTTCTTCAAGGGCGAGAAGCCCTGGGGCGTCAAGGCCGATATCGTCATGCCCTGCGCCACTCAGAACGAGGTCGGCATAGCCGAGGCCGAGAAGATAATAGCCAACGGCACCAAGTACTACGTCGAGGTCGCCAATATGCCCACCACCAACGAGGCGATAGAGCTCATGGCCTCCAAGGGCGTTACCGTCGCTCCCTCCAAGGCCGTCAACGCGGGCGGAGTCGCCGTTTCCGGTCTGGAAATGAGCCAGAACTCCATGCGCTACAACTGGTCCGCCGAGGAGGTCGACGCCAAGCTGCAGAACATCATGAAGAGCATCTATTCCGGCAGCGTGGCGGCCTGCGAGAAATACGGCCTCGGCTACAATCTCGTTGCCGGCGCGAACATAGCGGGCTTTGACAAGGTCGCGGAAGCGATGATGGCTCAGGGCTGGATCTGATTTCGTCAGCGCGCCGCTTCGGCGCGGCGGAATGACCCGATAACGCTTCATCGGCGCAGACATAAAATGTCTGCGCCGATGTTTTGATTTTGGTATCTACTTGTGCGCTCTGAAGGGAGGCTCGGTCCCCTTGAGCAGCCGCTTGATGTTTTCTCTGTGCATGAAAAAGACGGAAACGACCACGAAAATGCACAGTCCGAGTCTCGCCGGCGTATCGTTGCCCAACGCGAGCATGCTGAAGGGATAGGAGAACGCGCCGAGCATCGAGCCCGCGGAAACGCGCTTGGTCAGCAGAGCGACGATGATGAAAATGGAAATGCCGATCGCGAAAATGCGCCAGTCGAGCATTATCCCTATCACCGCGCTCACGGTCACGCCCTTGCCGCCCTTGAAGCCGAAATACACCGGCCACGCATGGCCTATCAGGCAGGCAGCGCCCGCGGCGATAAAGCCGGGCTCCCCTGCGATCAGACGACCCAGCAGCATTGCCGCCGCCGTTTTGAGTCCGTCGCCCGCGAAGGTGAGCAGCCCCGCTCCGATCCCGAATACCCGCGCCACGTTGGTGGCTCCGGCGTTGCCGCTGCCCTGGGTGCGCACGTCTCTCCTGTATATGATTTTCGAGTAGATCACGGCGACGCTTACAGAGCCTATAAGATAGCCCATCACAGCCGCCAGAGCTGTCATCAGTACCGTTTTAATAGCAACACGACCTTATTCGTTGTCTCTTTTGTATATGTACTCAAGCAGTTTGAGCGCCATGCAGGTATAGCCGTACTCGTTGTCGTACCAGGCGAAAAGCTTTACGAAGCGGTCCGTCACGCTGAGGCCCGCCTTCGCGTCGAACACGCCGCCCACCTCGCTGCCTACGAAATCGGTGGAAACGACCATTTCATCGGTGTAGCCGAAATACGGCTTCATCTCGTTTTCCGCCGCTCTTTTGACCTCGGCGCATATTTCCTCGTACGTCGCGGGGGTTTTGAGGTTAGCCACGAAATCCACGAGCGATACGTCCACCGTCGGGACGCGCACCGCCACGCCGGTGAGCTTGCCGTTCAGCTCGGGTATCACCTTGCCCACGGCCTTTGCCGCGCCCGTGGAGGCCGGGATCATGTTCACGGCGGAGGCGCGGCCTATGCGCCATTCGTCCTTGCCCGCTTTTCCGTCCACGGTGTTCTGCGACGCCGTCACGGCGTGCACGGTGGTCATCACGCCGTTCTCTATCCCGAATTTATCGTTGATTATTTTAGCCAGCGGGGCAAGACAGTTCGTGGTGCAGGAGGCGTTGGAAACTATCTTCATCGAAGGGTCGTACTGCTCGTTGTTCACGCCCATAACGAAAGTGGGCGCGTCCTTGGACGGAGCGGATACCACCACTTTTTTCGCGCCGCCGACAAGATGCTTTGACGCGTCTTCCGTTTTTGTGTATTTCCCGGTCGATTCGAGCACGTATTCCACGCCCACGCTCTTCCAGGGTATCTCCGCGGGATCACCGTAATTGAATACCTTTATCTCCCTGCCGTCGATGATAAGGCTGTCATCCGTAAAGTCGACCGTTCCGCCGTATTTCCCATGCACGGAATCGAACTTGAAAAGATACGCCAACTGCTTCGGCGGCTTATGGTCGTTCACCGCAATAAAGTCCAGTGAATCCATTTTCAGTCCCGCTCTGAGAGCAAGCCTGCCAATACGCCCGAAGCCGTTGATGCCGACCTTGATACCCACGTCTCAGTCCTCCATATTTTTTTATCAATATTCAAGCCTCTGTCCGAGGCCTGTAATGATTGTAGCACGAACGGCGTGAAAATGAAAGCCTCATTTCGTATATTTATATCACGGCTGCGCGCTCTCCCCTTCGCCCGTCCCGCCCGCGGAGTTTTCTGCCTCCCGGCGCTTTTCGAGCCTTACGTTCACGAACGCCCCGAAAAGGATAATGAACATGCTGTAATACATCCAGAACATCGCAAGGATCACGGTGGTAAGACTGCCGTAAATGCTTATACTGCCGAAATTTCTGACGTAGAACGAGAAAAACCACGACAGGAGCATCCACAGCGCGGCGGCGATGACGGCGCCGGGTATCTGGCGCACCGCCCTCATGCGTTTGTACGGCATCCATTTGTATACGAGCATGAACACGAGCGCCAGCATTATCAGTATCATCAGAAATCTGAAATTGATGACGAATTCCCTTATGAAATTCCCCGGCGGCCAGGCCTCCGTCAGCATACCGAGCATGCGGTGTTCGAAGACTATCAGCACCAGAGTGATGAGCGTGACTATCATCAGCAGGGCCACGCACACGCCGGACCTTGCCCGCAGGCGGAAATAGTTTTTCGGCGTATCGACGCCGCATACCGCGTTAATGCCCCTCAGCAGGCCCAAAAACGCCTTGCTCGCCGACCACAGCACCAGCAGCGCGGACAGCGATATGGCGGTGATGGTGCTGTCGTATACCTGGTCCACTATGGCGGCTATCAGCTCGCTTACGATGTCCGGAAGCAGCGCGGAGAGATAATTTGTCAGATAATCCTGCGTCAGCGCCGTAAGCGGAAGAAAGGAGCAGGCCAGCAGCACCATCGGGAACATGGACAAAAACAGGAAAAAAGCTCCCGACGAAGCGTACACCGTCAGCTTAGCGTCCGTTATGCCCTGCAGGAAAGAACGCAGCGCGTCCAATCTTTTATTCTTCATATCATACCGTGCGGAGCCTATCCGCATCCGATCCTTATGTTTTCAAATACTATATATTATTATATCACACACAAATATGAAAGAAAAGGAAATCTCATTCTTTCTCTTCCCGCCCCGAACATATATTTTTATCGGCATTTCGGGAAATTATCATTGACATTTCATGTTCGGATATGCTACTATACCAAAGCGCGATATCGTAGGCGCCGCTGATTTGCGGGCGTAGTTCAATGGCAGAACACCAGCCTTCCAAGCTGGATACGTGGGTTCGATTCCCATCGCCCGCTCCAATCCGCCCGTGTTTTTTCACGGCGGTCGGGCGGCGTCCGCGTTATCTTTCAGATGCGCCAATAGCTCAGCAGGATAGAGCAACTGCCTTCTAAGCAGTAGGCCGGGGGTTCGAATCCCTCTTGGCGTGCCACGGCCTGGCCGGAAGGACAGGCTATGGTGGGTGTAGCTCAGTTGGTTAGAGCGCCAGATTGTGGCTCTGGAGGCCGACGGTTCGACTCCGTTCACCCACCCCACATGACCCAGTAGCTCAGTCGGCAGAGCACCTGCCTTTTAAGCAGGGTGTCCGGGGTTCGAATCCCCGCTGGGTCACCAAAAAAAGCAGCCCCACCCAAGTGGGGCTGCTTTTTTTGTCCGCGGGGATTCGAAGCGCGGCTCTTGGCAAAGCCCCGGTGGGGCTTTGCAACCGCGCTGGCCCGCCCGCAGGCGGGCGAAGCCCCGCTGGGTCACCATAACTGGACTAAACATTGATACAATGTGTCGGTGTTTAGTCCTGTTCTTTTTTCTTGAAAAGCCTGAAAAAAGGCGCTTTCTTGAATTCGGCAGATGCGTTTCCGCTCCTCAGCCCCGCAAAAGAAGTCGAAACCACCTCCAGGTGCAAGATCAAGCGTTTCAAACGCCCATAATCGTTTCAACGGAACAAGCCCGTGATGAGGACCACCTGATCCCCGTCACGGGCTTTTGCGTTTCGCGTCACAGCTTTTCCGCGATCTCTGTTCCATCCTTGAACCGGAATACCAGCCGCCTGTCAGCGTAAACCGTCACCCGGTCGATCAGGTTGAGCCAGAGACGGTCGCTGTATTCGACCGCGATCCCGGCGACTTTCTCCCGCTCCGGGGAGCTGAACATCGGAGACTTGTCCAGCCCGTCCGAATCTCTGTCGACGAGGGGATGGTATCGCACGTCGGTCATGGTCAGGACCTCCCGGCCTTGACGGGCTGGCCGTCCGCGTCGAAGAAGCGTCCGGCGCAGAAGTCCAGCGCGTCCTGATACTCCGCGAAGACGACGCAGGCGAAGTCGTACTCGACCTTCCAGAAGTCATTGTCGGGATCGGTGCTGTGGGACACCACGACGGGCATCCCTTTCTTCGTGCGGAACACGGCCTTGCACTCGAACTTCCCGCGGGAGAAATCCTTGGGATCGTAGGCAGGCTTGCCGCCGTAGTTGAATTTGAATCTCATGTCTTTCCTCCTGGTTTTTTCTGCGGCTGGATGGGCCGGGGCACAACGGCCGGTTTCTGTTATATGGCGGGACCCTGTCTGCCCGTCCCATCCGGCCTTGATATTGCTGCGTTCTCTTTGATAGAGTGACGGTCATGACGGTCAATTACATAAAGTCTTTATAGGGGCAGAAAAAACACTACCTATAGAAGAGTTAATGCGAGTGACCGTCACGACCGTCACTTTCGCCCCTGACGCTAACCAGACACAGGGCCGCAAAGCGTTGCTATCTCACGGTTTCTGCGCATTGGTACCACCTCCGATCCGTTCTGACATGGAGAGCGTTATGCCGCCTTCTGATATACGGCCACGGGAGAGGGCGCAAACTAACCATCTCCCAGAGGTTTCTTAAAAACCCGCCCTCCGATATACGGCCAAGGGGAAGGGTGAAAGTCAGTCATGTTCCAAAAAATTCTCGAAAAAGCTCTCCGATATACAGCCACGGGAACGGACAAGAATTAGCCATTCTCCAAAAGTTTCATAAAAGCTCTTCACTATACGTTCACGGGAGAGGGTAGAACTTAAGCCGTCTCAGCACATTTCACGAAAAAAGAAAAAGCCCTTGGCATCAAGCCAAAGGCAATCATTCCAGTATGACCAAAAGAGCCTCTCGGCTCCTTTGGCGTTTTTGTTATCGGTTATTCTCGGTCATCTGGGCTTGTCGAAAATTGTAGTTTTTTGTAGACAAAACAACAGATTTGTTGTATCATAGTCTTTGGAATAATCGGTGGTTCACCACCATCAGCAAAATGAGGAGTAATCATGCGTAAACAGAAAAAAGATGGCAAAAGCCTAAACTGCGTGATTGACCGCGAGGTGTTCGAGCAACTTGAGACTTATTGTAATGAGGTCGGGCAAACAAAAACTCTCGCAGTAGAGCGGATCCTGAAGCAGTTTTTCAAGAGCTATTACAATTCTGATATTCAGAGCGGAATGGACGGAGAAGCGAAATGACTAACTGGGATAATATTGTCGAGGACAAAGAACTTGACAAGGCTGCGAGGTTGCGCCGTAACCCATACAATGAAAGGAAAGACTATACATCCGCCAAGGATGATATAGAGTCTGAGGGTTGGACTGCCGTTTCACAGTATGCGAATCCCAAGTATACAAAGTATCGTAAAGAAAAACCCGTTGGAGAACAGTTTGAGGACTCAGTCTGGATGATGTTCTATAACATGGGTTTTTATGCCATGAATAGGGACAACCAGTTTCGGATGGTAAATGATCCAAATAATCCGGCATTAACGAAACAGATTGATGTTTTTGCCGTGGAAGATGAGATTGTCTTTGTTATTGAGTGTAAGACCTCCGAAACCCCGGAAGAACCGCGCCCGGTGAATTTCAAAACTGATATAGAAGCTCTACGCGGGAGCAAAGAATACCTGCAAAAAGAAGTGCTTAAGAGATACCCAGATCGAAAGGTCGTATTTGTATGGGCCTCGCGTGGATTGATACTGGGTGCAAAGGATAAAGAACGGTTGAAAGAATGGAATATCGTTCATTTTGACGATAGTGCCATCCAGTATTACCAAGAGCTCACCACGCATTTGGGCAGAGCCGCGCGCTATCAGCTTTTGGGTAACATCCTTCAAGGTCGGACGATCAAGAATCTGGACACCGACGTCGTAGCCGTTGAAGGGCGCATGGGCGGTTTGACATATTACTCGTTCCTGATAGAGCCTGACAAACTGCTGAAAATTGGATACGTTCTACATCGGAGTAGTGCTGGGTCCGACACAATGGATACTTATCAGCGTCTCATTAAAAGGAAACGCCTGACCGAAATCCGCAAATTTATCAACGATGGAGGATATTTTCCGAACAGCCTCGTTATATCAATTGACTCCGGAAAAAAAGATTTTTCATTTTCACCTGCTCCGATGAGTTCTCAGGTCGAAGGGTCTAAGTCTCGTTGCGGTGTCCTTCATCTGCCGAAAAAATATCACTCCGCCTACATTATCGATGGGCAACACAGACTGTACGGTTATTCCGAAACAAATTATGCATCTGCAGATTGCATTCCCGTGGTTGCATTTGTAGATCTGAGCGGTAAACGACAGCTGGAACTTTTTATGGAGATTAACGAGAATCAGAAGGCCGTAAACAAGACGCTACGGACGATTCTCAATAAGGATATGTTCTGGGGGTCTGATGATAAAGCAGAACAGCGTAAAGCAATACAGTCTAAGATCGCTCAGGATCTCGGAGGCGATTCTCGTTCTCCTTTGCTTGCCCGAGTACGTGTCAACGATGATGATGTAGAAACGAACACGCGTTGCATAACTGTGGAGGCCCTTCAGACGGCGATCTCCCGCTGCGCGTTCTTAAGTGAATATGGAAAGAAAAATGTGCTGAAACAAGCCGGAACCATTGATTTTGATAACATTGATAAAACTGCAGACCGTCTATTTGACTATTTGACAGAAAACCTGCGCTACATTCAAACAAAGTGCCCTGAGCAGTGGAAACGTGGCAAAGAGGGCTTCATTACAATGAATCGCGGCATACAGGCATGCATTCGTGTTATCGACGATATTACTACAAAGTTAGTCAAAGAAGGCAAGATTAATCCCCTTAAAGACGATATTGAAAAAATGGTGGCAGAAGTGGGATTCTATTTGGATCCGCTTTGTGATTATTTCAATGGAATAAGCGACGAGCAAGAGCGTGAGCTGAAGAATACTTACGGGACAAATGGAGATACGAAGTTCTATCGCTACTTCCAGAAGCAAATCGCTGACACTTATAAAGACTACGCGCCTGAAGGGCTGGAAAGCTACTTCGAGGACATGAGCAAAAAATATAACAATGAGACCCGAGATTTCCTGCTCAAAATCGAAGGCGCGGTACGTGAACTTATCGGCAGAACACTGGATGTACGAGAAACAAGCAAAACGTGGCGCACTTTTATCCCGAAGGACATTCTTGTAAGAATTCATAATGAGGCATTTGAAAAACAGCTTGAAGGCGAGGATGTCACAGAGTGGTCTCTTACTTCTTTCAAGGATTTTTCGGATATTGCTTCTTACGGTTCCAACTGGAGTAAATTCTTTGATGACGTTTTGACGAGACCGGAGGATAAAGGGAAGGGTCGGAAGGAAGAAAAGCTCTCATGGCTGGATATGTGTGAGGCAGAGCGCGCTAAGCTACAGAAGAATCCCAGCTATAGTGTTTCGAGGAGCACATTTGATACCATCCAGAGCATTTTTTCATGGCTGTATAAGGAGTAAGATATGAGCTATAAGATTCCGGATGGGATACAGAACAAGTATGATTTTCATAATTACAATAACGCACTGGAAATCTTAGCCTATGCTTACCCAGATGAATGGAAAGATATTCTTGAGGCGCTGGATCGTTTTGTAATCTTAACGGACGATCTTTCTGCATCTGGTGGCAGCGAGACGAATATCCCCGGGAAGATTGACAGCGTTTTGTTTGCGCGGAAATGGAAAGATGTTCTAATCAACGCATCGTTGGAAATAAAGATATTCGACCGCGTTGTTGATATGAAGCAGTACGAAAAGTTCCCATCCCGGGAAAGCATGATACCGGAGTTCATGGCTGGGCATGTTGATTATCTTAAAGGCCGAGTAGCGGTCTACCTTGAATGGAACAAGAAAGATTTGGCTTTTGATAAGACTCTCACAGACATCCGCCAGCTCTATGAATGTGGAATTATCAGTGTGGCAGTTGTTATTACCAGAGGCGAAGATTTGAACGATGCCTTTAAAATGATTACTGATACTGACGGGAAATCCGTTTTTCGCAAATATGGATCCAGCAGCACATGGATGGGGCGCTTGCTCCCCCGGCTTAATTCAAGGGAAGCGGGTGGTTGTCCGGTGTTAGCAATCGGAATCAAAAAAGCATGTATAGAGGGATACTGATGGAAGCGACATACGGCACCAAAGAGGCACTCTTGGAGTTTTGTAACAATCAGAGATTCAAAACGGTATATGTTGATCCACCTTGGCAGTTTTCGAATCGAAGCGGGAAAATTGCCCCTGAGAACAAGAAGCTTACCAGATACGGAACCATGTCTTTGACAGAAATAAAGGCATTACCAGTAAGAGAAATAACCGAAGATGAGGCTCATCTATACTTATGGGTTCCCAATGCCTTGTTGCCACAGGGCCTCGAAGTCATGACAGAATGGGGCTTTACATATAAGACAAATCTTATATGGGAGAAAATCAGAAAAGATGGTCAGCCTGATGGCAGGGGTGTGGGTTTTTATTTTCGTAATGTAACAGAGGTATTGCTTTTTGGCGTAAAAACTAAACGGAAAAGTGACACTTTTCGAACACTCCAGCCTGGGAGATCACAGGTTAATCTTCTTCGCTCCGCGAAAAGGGAGCATAGTCGAAAGCCAGATGAATTCATCTCATTGATTGAAGCGTGTAGTCCCGGACCATATATTGAGCTGTTTGCCAGAGGAACTCGTCCGGGGTGGACTATGTGGGGTGATCAGGCAAACGGTGATTATGAACCGACATGGAATACATATGCGAATCATACCACAGCAAATACAGATAATAGTAATAGTACGACATAGTGCAGTAATAGTATTAGCATTCTGCAATTAGTCTGCAGAGTCCAACATTAGAAGGTGAAATACCATGTTATACAATATCTACTGTGATGAAACCTGCCATCTGGAACACGATGGCATTAATGATATGGTAATTGGTGCGGTTTGGTGCCCTCAGGAAAAACTGAGAGGAATCAATCAGCGTATAAAAGAGATAAAAATCCGAAATGGTATTTCTCCGACCGCAGAATTGAAATGGACCAAGATCAGTCCGGCGAAGGTTGTGGCGTACAAAGATATCATCGACTATTTTTTTGATGACGATGATCTGCATTTTCGTGCTATTATCATTCCGGATAAGTCTAAGCTGGATCACGAAGCCTTTCATCAGACGCACGATGAATGGTACTATAAAATGTATTTTGATATGTTAAAGGTAATCCTCTCTCCGGCAGATAGATATGAAATCTATATTGATATCAAGGATACCCATTCCTATAGCAAGGCACAGAAACTCAAAGAAGTTTGCAGTAACTCAATGTATGATTTTTCTCAGTCCGTTATTCAGCGCTTACAGCCGATTCGTTCTGATGAAATACAAATAATGCAGTTGGTAGATATCTTGATCGGCGCAGTTGGATATCAGAACCGCACATTCCCGGACGGCTTTATCAAAAGTCAGGCAAAACTTGATATTATCGAATTAATAAGAAAGCGCTCCAACTATTCGCTGAAACGTACAACACTGTTGCGTGAGGATAAATGCAACCTATTCGTATGGGATGCGAGGGACAAAGCATGAACGATTCCTGCTGGCTCCCAGAATTGGAGCTGTTTGGTGATTATGGAAATGACTGGGCTTCATATGAGACTGCCTTGTATAATATATTCAAAAAAGACTTTATTGATAGCCATCCGTCATATAACAACACGAGGGTCAGTGTGAGGCACTACCCCATAGAATATGGTAAAGAAGAAGCGTTCTTCCATACGACCTGCAAAGACTACTCAGGTGAAGGGGAGCGGGTACCCGACCTCAGAAGATGTGAGCGGATTCGTTGGGTGCGTGCTTTTATTGAGAACTATGACTGTGATCCGTCAAAATGCGAAGAATGTGATGGCGTAAAAGTCTGGAACGAACCGTATGGGAGTAAAACTCGCGTGCATTTGCTTCTCGAAGAAGAGCGGTATATGGTAGTGCTGGAAAGAAGAGAAGGGTATTACCTGTTAATTACTGCTTTCTACTTTGATTATAATCATGCGCTCCGTAAGCAATTGAAGCACTATGAGCAGTACAGATGTACATAGTTACATATTTGTCAAAGTTTTTTGGAGGATCCACTTGACCCAGGGCAATAAAGGGGTATAATAGAATTATCTCATCTGCCATGTGTAGAAGGAGTTTTCGAAGACGTCTTGTTCATTCAAGGCGTCTTTTGCTATCATTTGAGATAGCGTATGCATAATTAAAAGTGGGTTCATTGTATCAAAGCAGAAGTCCTTTTCCAAAAAAAGCAGCCCCACTTGGGTGGGGCTGCTTTTTTTGTCCGCGGGGATTCGAAGCGCGGCTCTTGGCAAAGCCCCGGTGGCTCGTCGGAGCAAACTGCGCTCTCTCCGTTTCCGCGGAAATCATGCGCTTTCCGTGAAAACTGCGTATCGCTCCGTTGCTCCTCCTCTCAAAACCGGACCCGCTTCGCCGCGCTCCGGTTTTGTTTTGGAATTACGATTGCAAACTGCGCTCTCTCCGTTTCCGCGGAAAGCCTTTGGCCTGTGCCGTGACAAGAACAGCCACCTTGCCGCAAATGCCGCCGGCACCCCTGCTTACGCGACGGGCCGCCAACGGCGCGGCTGCGGTAATTCCGCACCGCCTTTCTCTGCCCCCGGCAGCGGCGGCACGGAATTCCTCTCAAAACCGGACCCGCTTCGCCGCGCTCCGGTTTTGTTTTTTGGGGAAACGGGGAAAACTACGTTGGGTTCCGTTTTTGGTTTATTATTTTCTTTCTGGGGTCTTTTGCCGCGCCCCGGCCCGCCCGCAGGCGGGCGAAGCCCCGCCGGGTCTGCTTCTCAAAATCGGACCCGCTTTGCCGGGCTCGCGTTTTGATTGGGGACGGGGGAACGAAAAAGGTAAATTAAACTCGATCCCCCACCGCTTCGCGGAGCCCCCTTTTCGAAAAGGGGCCGTTGGGGACACGGCTCACCGGGGAAAACGGGAGACAATGGCTCCCTTTGCGAAAGGGAGCTGTCGAGCGTCAGCGAGACTGAGGGATCGGACGTTAATTTGTCGCAGCGCGACACCTCGTCGGAGCAAACACGTCGGAGCAAACTGCACTCTCGTCGTTTCCGGCGCCGGCCTAACGCCCGCAGGCGGTCTCTCCCCGCAGTGACGGCGAGACTCCGGAGCTTTTTAACGTCCTCAAATCACTTGCATTATTTCCGAGCGGAGATTATAATTTCCCCCGCAGAAAACAAAAGCAATCGGAGGAAAAAATGAAAAAAGCAGTTCTTGCATTTATGCTTTCCGCGGCGTTCATACTCTCTCTGACCGGCTGCGGCAGCATCCGCGGAAGCGAAAGCGACACTCCCGCCGACGAGCCCACGGCAACGGCGGAAGCTCTGCCTCCCGAGGAGAGCGAGGGACAGGCCGCGCCCCTCGAGCCTGACGAACCTGTCGAGTCTGTCGAACCCGCAAGGCAGGACGGCGAACGCTTTGAAGCGGTCATCATACTCGAGGGCATGGAGGAGACCGTCCGGTACGAACACGTCAGGAACGAAAGCATCGGTTTCGAGATGGACTATGACTACGAGTCGACGGTACGGCAAAGCGAGGCGGAGCGGGAACGCTTCATTTCGGTCTATGACGATCCCGCGGATCCCGAAAATTATCTTGAGCTTACCTTCAGCGCGGAAAATGCCGACGCCGCCGCGGCGTCCGTGAAAGAGACGCTTTCGCAGGAGTATGAGCTCCTCGAGGGCACGCGCACGCTTGACCGCGCGGGCGACTGTATACGGATCGAGGCTTCCGAGCTCAAGGGCGGAGGAGGAATGCCGCGGCTGCTGCAGGCGGTGTATTTCATCCCGGCGGCAGACGGCTGCATCGTCGCCGCGGAACACTTCTCCGTTGAGAGCGCAGAGGGCTTCGGCAGACGCTTCTCTTATATGCTGAACACTCTGGAGGTCATCGACCGGAACGGAAAAAGGATCCTTTCGGACGAACAGGCGCTCTCGGCAGTCAGGAATTACTGCTGCGCCGTCAATCCGGAGCTGGAGAGCATGGTCAGCGGCGGAGAGCAACGGATTTATTGGGAAATAAGCTCTTCCGACGAGGACGGGATCGTGGTTTTGTACAGATCGTACACGGGCGCTCAGATCCGTTATTATATCGACCGGCTCACGGGAGACGCATATTCGACGGAGTTCGTTCCCGGAATAACGCCGGAGGAAGAGCGGACGGAAGAAAGCCTGAACGTGTGGGACTACACGGACTGAGCCGCGGTTCAGCCGCGCCCCCTTTCTCTGCCGACGGCCAAAAAAGGGGCCCTATATCTCTCAAAACGCGGTCCGCTTTGTCGGTCCCGCGTTTTGTTTTTTACTTTCTCTGTCAAAAAAGCAAGGTTTTATTACTACCTGTCGTCGATACAGCTTCTTTTTCTTGAAACAAGGACATAATTGTGCTAAACTATTTTAGTATTTGTCTTTACGTTTTATTGCTTTCCGTCAATGATCCGGCTCGCGGAAAAAAGAATATTTATTATAATAGATGTGGGAACTGATATCATGGTCGAAACCAGTGAAAACGGAAAAAGCGGTCTGCGCCTTCGCTGGCTGAACGCCGTCATGATGATACTGACGGTGCTGATAACGCTGCTGCTGTTCTTCTCCGTCTACAGCACCATCGACAGCTACAGGAGCATGCGCAGCTCTACAGAGGATTACATAAAATGGCAGCACAGCGCCTATGACATGCAGCGCGCCTCCGATTATCTCACCGAGCAGGCGCGCTGTTTCGCCGTGACCGGCGACATAGAGCATTTGCTGAACTACTTCAACGAGGCTGACGTCACCTGCCGCCGTGAAAAGGCTCTTTCCGCTCTCAAAGACGGCTTTGACGGCACCGAGGTATACAGTCGCCTTGAGAACGCCATGGCGCAGTCGGTAAAGCTCATGGTCAGGGAATACTATTCCATGCGTCTTACGGTGTCCGCTCTGGGCTATCCTCTCTCGGAGGTCCCCGCCGCCGTTCAGCAGGTGGCTCTGACGAAGCGCGACGCCGCTCTCAGCCCCGACAAACAGCTCGAGCTTGCCCGAAGCATGGTGTTTGACGCCGAATACTTCCGGCAGAAATCCGCGATAAACGACAGCATGGAAAGCTGTCTGCAGGCCCTGGTGGAGGACACCGACCTCAGGCAGAGAGAGACGGCGGACAGGCTCCACGATATGCTTTTTATCCAGCAGGTGCTCATTTCCGCAATGCTGATAATCGTGCTGTCGCTGGTCATCCTCACCTCTCTTCTGGTTATCCGTCCGCTCACGAGCGCCGTTTCGCACGTCCGCGAGGACCGCGCTCTGCCCGTAAACGGCTCATACGAATTCCGTTTTCTTGCAAACACTTACAACAAGATGTATAATACCAACAGGGCCCACAAGGAGCAGCTCATATACGAGAACATGCACGACCCGCTCACCGACCTGTATAACCGCAGGGCCTACGACATCTTCATGGAAAGCACTCAGCGTGTCGGCTCCACGCTTCTGCTCATAGACATCGACAAATTCAAGAGCATCAACGATACCTACGGTCACGATGAGGGCGACCGCGTCCTCAGATCCGTGTCTTCCGTGCTCAAGTCGAATTTCCGCTCCGAGGATTACATCTGCCGTATCGGCGGCGACGAATTTGCCGTTATCATGCTTCATGCCGGTCAGGACGTCGCCTCGCTCATCACCGACAAGATACGCGTGATAAACCGCAGGCTCGCGTCTCCCCCGAGCGGCGTCAGGGCCGTTTCCATCAGCGCCGGCATCGCTTTCGGCAGCGACGGTCTGAGCGCCGACGTGTTTTTCAAGAATGCCGATACCGCGCTCTATGAAGCCAAGAACGATCCCGACAGAGACTGTGTTTTTCATTCCGAAAAAGCACCCGAATGATCTTACGGGATATAATATACTGAGAAAGGACAGACAAATGATGAAGTACGATTACGCTCGCATTTCCCCCGCCGAGCTCGCTGAGATCAACGAGCTTCAGAAAAAACTCTCCACCGATGACAAGCAGGTCGTTCTCCTGGCCGTCGAAAAACAGTTCGAGATCGCGAAGCTTTCCGCCGAAGAGCTCAAAAAGATAAACGCTCTCGAGGATGAGCTCTCCGACGACAAGCGCGAGGTAGTCCTGATAGCCCTCGCCCGCTGAGCCCCGTCTCTGCGTCCCGGCGATCCGTGCGGATCGCCGGGACTTTTTTCTCCGGCCGGCGTTCGCGATATTTTGCTTCAAACCCTGTCGGGCTATTGCACTTTACGAAAAAAAAGATTAAAATAAATTATCAGTAAATAAATAAACTGTGAAAGGAAGAAAACTATGGGCTCCAGATACACGCACGTATTCAACCCCATCCGCATCCGCGGCATCGACTTCAAAAACCGCATCACCCTCGCGCCCCCTTCCCCCAACCTTGCCAGCACCGACGGTCTCGTAACCCATGATTTCGTCGACTGGTTCCGTATGTTCGCCCGCGGCGGCGTATGCACCCTCTACGTGGGCAACTGCTCCATCGACATCAAGGAGTGCAAGGACGAGGCTTATCAGCTCGACCTCAGCAATCCCGACAGCGTCCTGCCCATGAGCTGGTACGCCGACATGTGCAAGCAGTACGCCTGCCACGCTTCCTTCGAGATCAACCATAACGGAGAGAACACCCGCTATGAGACCGTGGGACATCTGCCCTACTCCTCCTCTCCCCGCATCTCCGACAACGAGCGCCGCGCCGCCATGCAGAACGGCCGCGAGCCCATGCCCTGCATCGAGATGACCAAGGAGAAGATCCATGAGACCGTCGAGAAGTACGGCGAGGCGGCCGGCAAGATGAAGAGAGCCGGAATGGACATCGTTCTCGTCCACGGCGGCCACGGCAACCTCATCTCCCAGTTCACAAGTCCTCTTTACAATAAGCGCACCGACGAGTACGGCGGCGACACCAAGAGCCGCGCCCGCTTCGCCATCGAGGTCTGCGACTCCATCCGCCGTCACTGCGGCGAGGACTTCGTCATAGAGTACCGCATCTCCGCCGACGAGATCGCGCCCGAGGGCATGCACTTTGACGAAACTCTCGAGCTGATCGGCTATCTGAAGGATCATATCGACATACTGCATGTTTCCGCCGGTCTGCACTCCGACTTCAATTTCGCCTACTTCCGCAACTGGTGCCAGAACTTCATGATGGACCACTGCTTCAACGTCCATTACGCCAGGGACATCAAGAAGGCCTATCCCGACCTGCTGGTCAACACCGTCGGCTCCATCATGAGCATCGACTACGCCGAGGAGATCATCGGCAACGGCTGGGCCGATTTCGTTTCCATGTGCCGTCCGCTGATGGCCGATCCGGACATGCCGCGCAAGTACGCCGAGAACCGTCCCGAGGATCGCCGTCCCTGCCTGCGCTGCAACACCTGCATGAACCATCTGATGATACCCAAGCCCATTTTCTGCGCCATCAACCCGATGTCCGCCATGACCGGCGAGCTGCGCGACGGCGTGGTGCCCAAGGCTCCGAAAAAGAAGAGAGTCGCCATAGTCGGCGGCGGACCGGGCGGCATCCAGGCCCTGCAGACCCTGCTCGACCGCGGCCACGACGTCACTCTGTACGAGAAGAGCGGCCAGCTGGGCGGCAACGTCATCGGCGCCGCGACGCCTCCGTTCAAGATCGACGTGCGCGATTATCTCAAGTGGATGCGCCATACCGCGGCCCAGTGCGTAAAGCGCGGCGCGCGCATCTATCTGAACCTTGAATGCACCAAGGACATGCTCGACAAGGAAGGCTACGACGCCGTCGTCATCGCGGTCGGCGCCGAGCCCATCGTACCCAGGAGCATCCCCGGCATAAACAAGCCTCACGTGGCCTGGGCTCCCGACGCCGAGCTGGGCAACGCTCCCGTGGGCGACAACATAGTCATAGTCGGCGCGGGCCAGGTGGGCCTCGAGGCCGCCCTCGACTTCGCCACCGACGGCAAGAAGGTCACCGTAATAGAGATGATGGATCAGATGACCGCCATGATGAAGGGCGGCGTCAGCAACGGCGACTTCAACGAGAAGCTGCAGGAATACAAGGTCGGCATAAAGTACGATACCGCTCTTGCCGAGGTCAAGGACGACTGCGTGGTCGTAAAGGACGCGAAGAGCGGCGCCGTTTCCGAGATCCCCTGCGATACGGTGCTTCTCGCCATGGGCATCAGGCCGCGTCTCGCTCTGGTCGACGAGCTGCGTCACTCCTGCCCCGAGACCAGCGTAGCCATCGTGGGCGACTGCAACAACAAGGCCGGCACGATAGCCGAGGCGGTCAATCAGGCTTTCCAGGCCTGCATCCACATCTGATACAGCGATCGCAATTCTGCGGCGATCACGTCCCGCGGACGTGATAAGGAATACTCAGCCGGGCGGCGCCGGCGCCGCCCGGCTGAACTCTCGGGAAAGGAGACCGTTAAATGGATTTCATAGAGCTTGCCGAAAAAAGATTTTCCGTAAGACAGTTCAAGAGCGATCCCATTGAGCCCGAAAAGCTCGAGCTCATCGTGAGATCGGCTCTGCTCGCGCCCACCGCCTGCAACTATCAGCCCCAGCGCGTACTGATAATACAGGGCGAGGAAGCCATCGAAAAGCTCAGGAAGCTCACCCCGTGCCATTACGGCGCCACCGCCGCCGCGCTGCTCTGCTATGACAGGGACGCCTGCTTCAAGCGTCAGGACGGCGCCCACAGCGGCGAGATAGACGCCTCCATCGTAGGCACTCACATGATCCTCGAGGCGGCCGACCTCGGCGTGGGCAGCTGCTGGGTGATGTTCTACGATCCGGACCAGATGCGCGAGGCCTATCATATCCCCGAAAACTACGTTCCGGTATCGCTGCTCGTCTTCGGCTACGCCGCCGACGACGCCGTGCCGAACCCCTTCCACACGACCTGCCTGCCGGAGGAAAAGCTTATATTCCGCGACGATTTCGCAAACTGAGCGAAAGACCGTCGGGACGCGTCGACGCCGCCGCAAAACGGGTGTTTTGCGGCGGCGTCGTGTTTTTTCCGTCTTTATGCTCTCGCTGCCCTGCCCCAGAAGAAGAGGGCGACCGTACCGGGGCCGGTATGGCTCCCGATGGTGGTGCCGATATGATTTATCAGCACCTTTCCCTTCAGCCTGCGGAAGCGGCTCTCTATGAGGTCGGCAAGCTTTCTCGCGTCCTCAAAGCACGCCGACTGCGAAATGAAGCATTTTCCGGAATACTCCAGCCCGTCCTCGGCGTTCTCCTCCATCAGCTCCTCTATGCGGCGGATCGCTCTCTGCTTTCCGCGCACCTTGTAGCGGGGCTGGAGCCTGCCGTCTTTGTCCACATCCAGAACGGGGCAGATATTCAGCACGGTGCCTATCATCCCCGGTATTTTCGAGATGCGCCCGCCCTTGATGTAATAGCTCAGGTCGGTGGAGAAGAACCAGTGGTTGAGCAGCAGTCTGTGCGTGCGGGCCCACTCGGCCGTATCCTCCATGCTCTCGCCGCCGTCGCGCCTGTCGGCGAGCTCGTCCATTAGCAGGCCGAAGCCCGACGACGCCGCCAGGGAGTCGACTATGATGATCTTTCGCCCGGGATATTTCTCCCGCATCTGCGCGGCGGCTATCTCCGCGGAATTGTACGTGCCCGAAATGCCGGAGGAAAGGGTCACGTGCAGTATATCCTTTCCCTGCTCGAGAAAGCGGCCGAAATACTCCTCGTATTCGTTCACGTTCACCTGGGAGGTAGACGTATCGGCGCCCTTTTCCATTTCTTTGTAGAAGTCGTCTATGGACATGGTCTGCCCCAGATCGTCGGGGTAGACTCTGCCGTTGAGAGAATAGTGAAAGCATATGTAGGAAATATTCCGTTTTTCAAAATGCTCCCTGGATATGTCTGCCGTAGTGCAGCAGCTCAGAATATACTCTCCCATCTGTTATTTCTCCTTCCGCTTTATGCCGCTTTACTTCGCGGCGTCGTTGAGAAGCTCGCGCTTGATCACCCAAAGCCTCTCGGACAGATCCACATAGTATTCATGCGGGTTTTCAAATCTCTTGACCTCGTCCCACTGGAGCTCTATCTGCTCGGCGCAGTATTCTCTTATCTCCTTAAGCTCCGGCTTTTTATATACCAGCTTGCCCCGCTTGAAAATGGGTACCAGCAGCTCCTGCGCCGTATAATCGGTGAGCGTCTTCGTTTTCCATACGGCCATGGGGTCGAAGATGGTCAGCGGCTGAGTATCGTCTATGACCTCGTCGTAAACGCAGATCTGATCCGCGATGGCCTTGCCGCTGTCCTTTTCATAGAGTCTGTAGACCTTTTTGAAATGCGGCGTGGTGATCTTGGCGGTATTCTCGCTGATCTTGATCTTGGGTATGATCTTCCCTTCTTCGTTCTCCACGGCGGCGAGCTTGTATACCGCTCCGAAAACGGGGCTGCTCTTTGCCGTGATGAGCCTTTCGCCCACGCCGAAGGTGTCCACGCAGGCCCCCTGCATGAGGAGGTCGCTTATCAGCCTTTCGTCCAGCGCGTTCGAGGCGACGATCTTACAGTTTTGCAGGCCCGCTTCGTCGAGCATTTTTCTCGCCTGCTTGGACAGATACGAGATGTCGCCGGAGTCCATGCGTATGCCGAAGCTCGTTATGCCCTTCGGCACGAGCACTTCCTTTATGGCCTTTATCGCGTTCGGCACGCCGCTTTTCAGCGTGTTGTAGGTATCCACGAGCAGCACGGCGTTGTCGGGATATATCTCGCAGTAGGTTTTGAAGGCGTCGTATTCCGTATCGAACATCTGCACCCAGGAATGGGCCATGGTGCCGCCCGCGGGCACGCCGAAGAGCTGATCCGATATGGTGCACGCCGTACCGGCGCAGCCGCCTATATAGGCCGCTCTCGCGCCGATAATGGCCGCGTCCGGCCCCTGGGCGCGCCTGGAGCCGAACTCCAGCACCGGCCTGCCCTGCGCCGCGCGCACGATGCGGTTGGCCTTCGTGGCGATAAGCGACTGGTGGTTGAAGGCCAGCAGGAGATAGGTCTCTATCAGCTGCGCCTCCACGGCCGGAGCGCGCACGGTGATGACGGGCTCTCCGGGAAACACCGGCGTCCCCTCCGGCACCGCCCATATGTCGCCGGTAAAACGGAAATATTTCAGCCAGCGCAGGAACTGCTCGTCAAAGCAGCCCTTGCTTCTGAAGTACTCTATATCCTTCTTGTCGAAATGCAGACGCTCGATATAGTCGATTATCTGCTCCAGCCCGGCGGCTATGGCGAAGCCGCCTCCGTCCGGCACCTCGCGGAAAAACAGGTCGAAATATACCGTTTTCTGATGCATGCCGCTGAGGTAGTAGCCGTTGCCCATGGTAAGCTCGTAGAAGTCGAAAAGCATGGTGTAATTAAGCTCGTCCATCTCAGTGTCTCCTTTAAGCCCGTCAGGGACGGGGAGTCGAAATGCGCCGAAAGAGCGCAGTTTGAAGAGTGTTCTTACGGGTTTTTAACTGTGATACAGCTTTTTTGACTGGTATTTGGGCTCGCAGGTCAGATTTGCGCCGAGCTTTTTGTACGTGCGCTCGTCCGCCTGGGAAAGCATTACCGTGGAATGCAGCTCGCAGCCGCTGAGGTTCTTCAGCTGCGCCATGGCCTTTACCGCGTTTTCGTCCGTGGCGGCGCAGATGGCGAGGGCGATGAGCACCTCGTCGGTATGAAGGCGAGGATTGTTGCCGCCGAGCTTGTTCACCTTCAGGTCCTGTATGGGCTCGATGACCGAGGGGGAAATAAGATGTATCTCGTCGGGGATATCCGCCAGGGTCTTCAGCGCGTTCAGCAGCAGCGCCGCGCAGGCTCCGAGCAGCTTCGAGGTCTTGCCGGTGACTATGCGCCCGTCGCACAGCTCCATTGCCGCGGCCGGCTCCCCGGTGAGCTCTTCCTTCGCCTTTGCCGCCGCGACCACCTTGCGGTCGGCCGAGGAAAGCCCGGCTTTCGTCATGATAAGCTCGTTTTTCTGCACTACCAGCTTGTCCGCGTTGCCCTTGCGGTAGGCGCAGGCCGCATCGTACCAGCGGCGGATTATCTCGCGGTTAGCGGCGTCGCAGACGGCGGCGTCGTCCGTTATGCAGCTGCCGGCCATGTTCACGCCCATATCCGTGGGCGATCTGTACGGGCAGCCGCCGTAAATATTTTCGAATATGGTCTTGAGCACCGGGTATATCTCCACGTCGCGGTTATAGTTCACGGCGGTCTGACCGTAGGCCTCGAAATGGAAGGGGTCTATCATGTTCACGTCGCTGAGGTCGGTCGTGGCGGCCTCGTAGGCGAGGTTTACCGGGTGGTTCAGCGGCAGGTTCCATATCGGGAAGGTCTCGAACTTGGCGTAGCCCGCGCTGACTCCGCGCTTGTTTTCGTGGTAAAGCTGGCTCAGGCAGACGGCCATTTTCCCGCTGCCCGGGCCGGGAGCGGTGACGACGACCAGCGATCTTTCCGTTTCTATGTATTCGTTCTGTCCCAGGCCCTCTTCGCTGACTATCAGAGGAACGTCGTAGGGATAGTTGTTTATGGAATAATGCCTGTATACCCTCAGTCCCAGGTTTTCGAGACGCTTCTGGAAGGCCTCGACCTGCGCGCACGGCGTGAACTGGGTTATCACCACGCTGCCCACGTACAGGCCTATGCCCCGGAAGGCGTCCGTCAGCCGGAGCAGCTCCTGATCGTAGGTTATGCCGAGATCGCCGCGGACCTTGTTTTTCTCTATGTCGTTGGCGTTGATTACCATGATTATCTCGGCCTGGTCCTTCATGGTGAGCAGCATCTTCACCTTGCTGTCCGGCCGGAAGCCGGGAAGGACGCGGGAGGCGTGCTTGTCGTCGAACAGCTTTCCGCCGAATTCGAGATACAGCTTTCCGCCGAATTTGCCTATCCTTTCGCGTATGCGCGCGGACTGAAGCTCAAGGTATTTGCCGTTGTCAAAGCCCTCTTTGATATTCATTTCCCGTTCCTCTTATGCGTTTTTGCTGAGATAAGCGTTTATGAAGCCGTCCAGGTCTCCGTCCATCACCGCGCTTATGTTGCCGTTCTCATAGCCGGTACGGTTGTCCTTCACGAGGGTATAGGGCATGAAAACGTAGGAGCGTATCTGACTGCCCCATTCTATCTTCATCTGTACGCCCTTTATATCCTCTATCTTTTCAAGATGCTCTCGTTCCTTGATCTCGGCAAGGCGCGCGATGAGCATCCTGCGGCAGTTCTCCAGGTTCTGAAAATGGCTGCGCTCCACCTGGCTCGAAACCACGATGCCGGTGGGTATATGCGTCAGCCGCACGGCGGAGGACGTCTTGTTTACCTTCTGTCCGCCGGCGCCCGAGCTGCGGTAGACGTCCATTTTGATGTCCTCGTCGCGCAGGACTATCTCATTGTCCTGCTCCAGCTCCGGCATGACCTCGACCGCCGCGAAGGATGTGTGCCTGCGTCCCGCCGCGTCGTAGGGGGACACTCTGACGAGCCGGTGAACGCCCGACTCGCTTTTCAGATACCCGTAGGCGTTCTCCCCGCTTATCTCCACGGTGGCGTTCTTCATGCCCGCCTCGTCGCCGTCCAGCCAGTCCATCAGCTTGTAGCTGAAGCCGTGGCGCTCCGCCCAGCGGGTATACATGCGGTAGAGCATCTGCGCCCAGTCCTGCGCCTCGGTGCCGCCCGCGCCGGCGTGGAAGCTGAGTATGGCGTTGCAGCCGTCGTATTCTCCGGACAGCAGCGTGCTCAGCCGCGTCTGCTCGAGCTTGGCGGTAAAAGCGTCGTACTCCTTCGTCAGCTCGTCGAGCATGCTTTCGTCGTTTTCTTCTATGGCCATTTCGCAGATGGCGCTGAGATCGTCCCACCATTTGCAGAGCTTTTCGAAATTCTCGCACTTGTCCTTGAGCCGCTTCGTCTGCTGCAGGACCTTCTGAGCCGCGTCGACGTCGTTCCAGAAGCCGTCGGACGCCGCCTGCTCTTCTAACTTCATGATCTCCTCTTTGGACTGCTCGAGACGCAGCGCGCTCCTGAGCGTGTCCAGCTGAGGCCGAAGGCCGTTGAGCTTGACCTTATATTCGTCAAATTCTATCATTTCGCCTTTATCCCTCCGTTGAAGTCGGCAAGTATCCCGGTCTCCACAGCGGTATGCAGAGAGGCTCTCTCCCGCTCCCGCTTCAGCGCGAGGCTCACCAGCTCATCGAGCAGCCGGGCGTATTTCAGGCCCGCCGCCTCCCAAAGATAAAAGGAGAGCGAGCCGGGGTTCGTGTTTATCTCGTTTATCCATATTTCCCCGGTTTTTCCGTCCATGAGGAAATCCACGCGGGCAACTCCCGAGCAGTCAAGGGCCTTGAAGGCGGCGAGCGCGTAATTTCTCACTTTTTCGCGCTGCTCGGGCGTAATGGGCGCCGGCAGCAGCCGCACCGCACCGCTCATCCCCTTGCCGCTTTTTCCGGAGGATACGTATTTGTCCTCGTAGCTGAGTATGCCCTCGCCCGCTGACGGCTCCTCGCATTCCGAGGCTTTTGCCTCGTCCCGGTCCCCGAGCACGGCGCAGTTGATCTCCCGCAGATTTTGAACGGCGGTCTCGACGACTATCGCCGTGTCGAACTCAAACGCGAGGTCGACGGCCGCGGCGAGCTCTTTCCCGTCGGCCGCGGAGCTTATGCCCACGCTGGAGCCCAGAGACGCCGGCTTGACTATCAGCGGGAAGCCGAGCTCCGCCGCCGAGGAAAGTATCTCATCCCTGTCCATGCCGGTATGGAAGCGCTTCCCCTCGCGCACGGGTATGCCCGCGGCGCGGTACATCAGCTTCTGGGCGTATTTGTCCATGCCGAGGGCCGACGCGCTCACGTCGCAGCCGGCAAAGGGCAGGCGCAGCGTGCGGAAATATCCCTGCAGCGCGCCGTCCTCCACATTCGTCCCGTGGACCACGGGAAAAGCGATATCTATGTGATCGTAGATCCTTTTCGTGACCTTTCCGCCCTTCATCACCTGCAGGAAGGCCTTGTCTCCGCCGCTCACCGGCAGTATGCGCACGCTTTTTTTCAGCAGCGCGGGGATATCCCTGTACTGCTCTATTCTGCCCGTATATTCGCCGGTGTAAAACTCGTTTTCCCGGGTAATATATATCGGGATCACGTCATACCGGCTTTTATCGAAGCTGTTGTACGCCTGCAGCGCGGAGATCACCGAAACCTCGTGTTCCACGCTGTTTCCGCCGAAAAACAGACCGAGCTTTATCTTCATAAAACGCTCCTTTAATAGTTGTCGGGCAGATCGTTCTCCAGCAGTATCATCCTTCTGCTGCCGGGCATGAACCCGTCGGCAAGGGCCATGGCCTCATCCAGCTTTTCCGCCACGCTTATCCTCTCCGGATCGAAGCCGGCCTCGAGCAGCCCCTCCCTTATCGGCGCGGCGTGCGCCGCGCCCATGAGTATCACCCGGTCGCAGCAGCCCGCCGCCTTCCGGCCCAGCTCGCGGTTGAGCTCATACTGCTTCTCGCCGAGCTCCACCATGCCCGGGGTAACGAGCACGCGGCAGCCGTCAAAGCCGCCGAGCAGCTCCAGGGCGGCCGCGGCCCCTACGGGGTTGGAATTATACGCGTCGTCAACTATGAGCCTGTCGCCTTCTCCGAGCAGCTGCATCCTGTGAGGCACGCTTTCCAGCTGTCTTACCGGACGCACCAGCCTGTCGAGGCTTATGCCGAGGGTGTCCGCTACGGCTATCGCCGCGCAGATGTTCTGTACGTTGTGCTTTCCGAGAAGGCGGGTGACGAAGCGGACGCCCTTTACGGTGAAGGAGGTACCGTTTTCGTCCACGCGGATATCCTCGGCGCGGTATTCTCCGTATTCGGTGCCGTAGCCCACGCGCTTTGCCGCCGTTTCTCTCTCCCGTATATACTCATTGTCGAGATTGAGGAATATCGTCCCGTCACCGGGCAGCGCGTCGGCCAGCTCGAACTTGGTATCCGTGACGTTTTCTATCGTGCCGAAGCTTTCGAGATGCTGAGGGCCCACGGAGGTTATAACGCCCATCCCGGGCCGCACCAGACGGCATATCTCGGCGATGTCGCCCCTGTTCCTCGCGCCCATTTCGCACACGAATATCTCATGCGTCGCCCTGAGGCGTTCTCTCACGGTGCGCACCACTCCGAGAGTGGTATTGTAATTCTCCGGTGTAACCAATACATTGTACTTTACGGACAGCAGCTTTTCAAGGAAAAATTTGACGCTCGTCTTTCCGTAGCTCCCGGTGACGCCTATCACCTTCAGCGCGGGCATGTCGGCGAGTATCGCCTCCGCCTGCCGTATGTAGCGGCGGTTTATCGCCTGCTCCATGGGTCTGTTCAGGGCGTTGGCGGCCGGGACCAGCCACGGCGCCCCGACCAGCAGCAGGGAGAAGACCATCGCGAAGAATGCCTCGGAGCCCGGCGCGGTGAAGCTCGCCGCGGCGACGGCGGCGTGTATCAGCATATACGAAGCGAACAGCCGCTTTACCCTCGCCGTGAATTTCAGCGGCACCTTTGCCTTTTTCGGCAGGTTCAGCAGCGCGACGGCGAGAAACAGCGCGGCGGTCAGCAGCATCCCCGTCTTTCCGAGCTCGCGCACGAGGAACACCGCTCCCAGCGCCCAGACGCTGCCCGACAGGAGCGTGACGATATGCTCTCTGATCCACTTTTTCTGGACCTCGGGCTTATACGAGTTGAGCTGGAAGATATGTACGTTTTTTCTGCTCAGGACGTAGGCCGCCGCCAAAAAGCAGACGACTGCCGCGCCCCACACGGCCGTTTCAGGCATTTAAACCTCCGAAATAGGAGTCCAGCACGCGATAAACGAACGCGGGCTGCTCCAGATATGAATAATGTCCCGCCCCCCTGACCTCCACGAGGCCGGAGTCCTTCAGAAGGCTTTGGAAAACGCGCGCGTCCTCAATGGGCGTATCCGCGTCCTCGCTGCCCCATATAAGAAGCGAGGGATTGTCTATAAGCGGCAGGAGCGAGCGCAGATCCTCGTTCACCAGTCTGACGAGCGTCTGCCGCATTATCGGCGAGGCGCTGCGGTAATCCGCCGAGCCGTGGCGGCTCTTATAGCTCTCCAGCGCGTCGGGGAAGGGCGCGAGCAGCCTGCTGCCGGCCTTGAAGGCCTTTTGTCTGAGCTTGGCGGAAAAGGATTTCGGATGCACTATCCCGGCGCTGTCGATGAACACCAGCTTTGAAAACTCCACGCCCTCGTGGGGGGAGGCGCACAGCTTGATTATGATGCGGCCTCCGTTGGAGTGGCCTATCAGATGGGTCTTCTCCACGCCGAGCTCGGCGAGCAGTCTGAGCGTGAACGCCGCGTAGTCCGCCGCGTCAAATGGCCTTTCCGGCTCGGGCGTCTTTCCGAAGCCGGGAAGCTCCGGCAGTATCACGCGCATGCTGCGCGACAGATGCCCCGCGAGATCCGCGTAAAGGCTCTCGTTCGTGCCCCAGCCCTGCAGTATCAGCACCGTTTCCGGTCCCTGCCCCGTGACCGAGCAGTTTACCGGGATGCCGTCGACGTTTATTTCCAATGCCTACCTCCGAAAGCCCGCACGGCCCTGCCGTGCCGTTCGGCCGTATACATATTATGCGCTGTTTCCCTGAAATGTCAGTATACACCATGCGCAGCGTTTTTACAATTGCGCGCAGCGCGCTTTTTTCGCTCCCCGTCAATCTTTTCTCAGCGAAAGCACGTTTTTTTCGTGATCCTTCACCGCGCCGAGGTAGTCCTCCATCACGCCGCTGCGGCGGAGGAATTCGCTCCACACGTCGCCGAGGGGAAGCAGCCTGCTTTCCTCGAGACGCACCTGCAGCGCGGTATAGTCTCCGCAGTCCTGCAGGCGGCCGAGACCCTCCGGCTCCAGCAGCGCGAAAAGCAGGGCCTTCTGAACGGCGCGGATGCCCGTGACCCAGGCGCTGATGCGGTTTATCGAGGCGTCGAAAAAGTCGGTGGCGATAAGCACCCGGTCCAGCCCGCAGCGCACGGCCTCGCACATGATATCCCGCGTTTCGTCGTCGAAGGAGGCGACGTGGTCGCTGTCCCAGCGCATGTGCCGGGTGACGTGCAGAGCTATCCTGTCGGCGAAAAGCAGCAGAGACGATATCTTGTCGGCCACCGTTTCGGTGGGATGGTAATGCCCGTTGTCCACCAGCGGCGTTATGCCGTTTTTCAGCGAGTACCCGAGGCAGAATTCCGCGCTGCCCGCCGTATACGCCTCCACGCCTATGCCGAAGACCTTCGACTCCAGCGTGGGAATGACGAGCTCTTTATCGCAGCCGGCGGCGAAGATCGCGTCCAGCGAGTCCTTCATGCGCCGCCTCGGCCCCTCCCTGTCGGCGGGACGGTCCTTGAGCCCGTCGGGCATCCAGAAATTGACGAGACATGGGCTGCCGGTCCGCCGGGCGAAATATTCGGCTATTTTCAGACAGCGTCTGCCGTGCTCTATCCAGAAATCCCGCACCTCTTTTTTCGGCGAGGAAAGCGTCAGCCCGTCCTCGGCCATGGGATGAGAGAAAAACGTGGGGTTGAAGTCCAGACCCATGCCTCTTTCCGCGGCGAAATCGGCCCATTTTTCGAAATGCCGGGGCTCGAGCTCATTCCTGTCGGCCTTTTCCCCGTTTTCGAATATCGCGTAAGAGGCGTGGATATTCAGCCGCTTTTTCCCGGGCGTCAGCCTCAGGACGAGGTCGATATCCGCCATAAGCTCCTCGGGCGTGCGGGCTCTGCCGGGGTAGTTGCCCGTGGTCTGTATCCCGCCGGAGGCGGCCAGGCCGCAGTCGAAGCCCACCACGTCGTCGCCCTGCCAGCAGTGGACCGATATTTCTTTTTCCGCCAGCCGTGCCAGCGCCCGCTCGGTATCGGCTCCGGCGGCCGCGTAAATCTCCCGTGCGCTTTCATATCTTGTCATAGGTTTCGGCCTCCGCCTGTATTTTCAGATTTCCCAACGCGCTTGCCTCTATCGGCAGCGCCGTTACTTTTTTCCCCGTCGCCTGTTCCGTGAGCCGGTTTATAAAGGCGTTCTTCGCCCCTCCGCCGACGACGTATATTTCATGATAACTCACGCCGGTCTCGTTTTCCAGCTCTTTTACCGCCTCCGCGAAGCACAGCGCGAGAGAGCGGCAGGCGCAGCGCATATACCCCGCCGCGTCCGGGGGAGGCGAGCTCAGAAGCCCGTCGAACGCGGCCTTCATGTCCTCCGGCGCGAACAGCTCCGGCGCGTTCGCGTCGAGGGTCCCGTCGTAGCCGCTCCTTTCCGCGGCGCTTATCAGCTCCGGCAGCGGAACGTCCGGGCAAAGCCTTTCCCGCAGCCCGTTTATTATCCACATGCCCATGATGTTTTTTTGAAAACGGTTGTAGCCCGGCCCTCCCTCGTTGGACCAGTTTTTCTCCATGCCCGTTTCGCTGATCACGCAGCGTTCGGTCCTGGTCCCGAGCAGCGACCAGGTGCCGGAGGATATGTAGATCTCGCCGCCGCGCATGGGTATGCCCTCCACGGCCGAGGCCGTGTCGTGGCCCGCGCAGAGCACGCAGCGTATCCCCTTATACTCGCCCACGGTCTTCCCCGGACGGGCAAGCTCTCCGAAAAGCCGCTCCGGCAGTCCGACCGCGCTTGTCAGCTCCGTATCGAACCTCCCGCTGTCGGCGCCGACGAGCCCGGTGGTCGTCGCGGCAGTGTATTCCTTTTCCCTGCTGCCGCAGAGCCTGTAAAGGATATACTCGGGTATCATGAGGAAGTCCGTCGCTCCCTCCAGCCTGCCGGCGAGCAGATCGTCGTAAAGCTGATATACGGTATTGAAGGGCTGATACTGGCTGCCCGTGCGCATATACAGCTCCCTGCGGCTAATCCTTTCATGCAGCCTCGCCGCGGCCCTTTCCCCGCGCCCGTCGCGGTAGGCAAAGCAGGTCCCGGCGCTTTCGTCTCCGTAAAGCAGCACGTAATCCGCCCCCCAGGCGTCCACGGCGAGGCTGTCTATCCTGCCGAACTCCGCTTCCGCCCTTTCTATTCCTTCCTTTACCGAGGCGACGAGCGCCTCGATATCCCATACGAGAGCGCCGTTCTTTCTTATCATGCCGTTGGGAAAGCGAAAGACCTCTTTCGTTTTCATTTCCCCGTTCTCCCTGCGGCCTACTATGTGCCGCCCGGAGGACGCTCCTATGTCTATGGCAAGATGATATTTCATTTATGTCCCTTTTCTCCCCCGCGCCGCCGCCGAAGGGCGGCCGCGCCGATAAACGTTCCGCGGGATCATTATAACATAAACCGAGCCGCCGCAGCAGGGCGGCGGCATGATTTTTCGTGTTTTTCCGTTCTTTTCACGTCAGCGCGGCGGAGATCGTTTCATATATCAGCTGCTGTCCGGCGTAAGAGGGATGTATGCCGTCGTCGCAGGTCAGCTCGTCCGGGCCGCGGGAGTCGGTTATGAAGGCCCTGCGTACATCTATCAGCTCTGCCTGCTTTTCCTCGGCTATACGCCGGGCCATATGGGAATACTTCGCCTGCCAGCGGTAGATGTGGTTCACGTCTCCCAGCCAGTGCAGTATGTTGCCGGAGGACAGTCCGCCGCGGCAGATATATTCAAGATAGCGTTCGGAGTGCACCGGAGGCAGCGTGAGCACCACCGGCCTGCGTCCGCTCCCGCGGACCAGGTCTATCGCCTCGCGGTACATCCTTCTGAACTTTTCCGGGGGCGTTTTGCAGTCGTATATCCCGTCGGGCTCGGCGGAGATCGCCGCCCAGTCGTAGTCGCAGTCGTTGCCGCCGAATTCCAGCACCGCCACCTCGCCCTCGTCATATTTCTTATCCGCGTCGCGGCGTATGAGCGACAGCGCCTTTTCCAGCGTGCTGCCGAAGCGGGAGCAATTCTTTATCACCAGTCCGTAAAGCGCGGCAAGGCTGCGCTCCCACCGGTGCTCTATCCTGTACTTCCCGTCCTCGAGCAGCACGCCCTTCAGGATCGAATCTCCGTATACGGTAATATTCATCTGACTCTCCCCGCCTGTACATCTTGTCTGTCATATTATATTACCCGTTTTATATTTGCGTGTCAATGCTTTTTGAATTATGTCGTTCGACTTTTTCCGCATTTTCGCGGTGGTTTATCCTGTTAAAAAGCAAGGAACAATTCGGGCGGAAAATCCGTCTGAAACGATACGGAGGTACGTACAATGAAAAAGAAAACAAAGATCACCGTCACTGTTCTTGTCATTCTCGTTTTCATTCTGTTTGTGCCGATCCCAACGGGAGTATATAAGGACGGGGGAACAAGAGTATATTCTGCCCTTACCTATAAGCTGGTGAAATGGCGGCGATTATCGGGAGAGAACGGCACATATAAAAAGAATTCCGTTTATTGGTTGCCATACAACTTCAATACCATAGATGAACTATGGGAGATCGAGCGATCGAATCGCGGCCATTGACGAATGACGATTTGAGCCCGGGCGGATTTTCCGCCCGGGCCCGTCTGTTAAACTCATTATTTGTACGTTTTGAAATCCTTGTCCTTATAGGCCACGTTGAAGGGCATATGGATATTGTCGGCCCGGCCGAAGGGCATGTCGCCGGGGCCGTTGGGCTCGCTGCCCTCGGGGGGTATGGGCATGTTGAACATCATCGGCGGCATGGCCGGAGCGCCTTCTCCCGAAGGCGGAGGCATGCCCGGACCTCCGGGGCCGCCCGCTCCGGGGCCTCCCGGTCCTCCGCCCATGAAGGCCGGCATGGACTGTGGCGTCTGGGGCAGGTCGCGGGTATTGGCAAGGAAGTTCCAGCAGCCCTCGAACCAGTCGTCAAGGCAGGGGCCTACCGTTCCGTCTGCTCCCTGCATCCTCGTGCTGCCGCCGGTCTCGCCGTGGCCGCCGTTGGAGGAGATATACACGCCGAAGGGGCGGCCGTTCTTCTCCATGGCGTCTATCATCGCTATGGTCTGATATACGGACACCAGCGTATCGAGGCGGGCATGGTGGAAAAACGCGGGCGAGGTCTGCTCGCCCACAAGGTCGCCGTTGGGCACGTAGGTGATGCCGTCGTCGTCCTGCTGGCCGCAGTACATGGGGCCGAAGCCGAGTATCATGGCGTCGGGCCTGCCCTCGTCGCCGGTGCAGCCCGCGGCGGCCATGAGGTCCTCACGGTTCCACAGGTTGCCCGCGGTCATGCAGATGAACGCGCCGGCGGAGTTGCCGGAGATGACTATCTTTTTGGGATCCACGCCCCATTCCGCGGCGTGGTCGCGCAGGATCTTGATGCAGCGCATCAGGTCGACCGTCACCTGCGGGAAACGGTAGTCCCTGCCCACGGGATAAAGGTAGGTACAGGTCACGCCGAAGCCTCTCGCCGTGAGTCTGGCCGCGAGGTTCACGCCGTCGGACTCGCTGCAGGCCATGAAGCCGCCGCCCGGCACGTGGATGAGCGCGGGTGTCTTCTGCATCATCGGGGGCACGTTTATCACCGTGACCACCAGCCTGGACGAGCCGCTTTCGTTGAGCTTGAACTCATGGACTTTCATCGCTTCTCCTCTTTTCTTTTATATTTTAATTTGTTTCTTGTTTTTTCACCGTCAGCTCATGTATTTTTTGAGCACGTCCCTGTTTACCTTCTCCATGTCCCTGAGCTTTTCCACGGCAAGGCGCTGGGTGCTGCCGGAGTTTTCGGCTATGCAGCCGCGCACCAGCTCCAGCAGGCGGGCGCAGGAGGCGTTTTCGAGCTCGGTATAGTACTCACTGCCTATATACCGCAAAAAGGCGCTGACCTTGGGGTCGTACACCACGCCTATCAGCGGCACCCCGTGGCCCGCGGCGAATATGAGCGCGTGCAGGCGCATGGACACCACCGCGCGCATGCGGGACATTATCCCTATGACCGTGCCTGCCTCATAGCTCCCGTCGAGAAGCCTGTAAGGCGCTTTCATCCTCCGCGTGACCTCCGCCGCCGCGGCTCCGTCCTTGATGCGGTCTATCGACAGGAACACCGGCGTGAGCCCGTCGGTAAAGTACAGCTCGTCCGCCGCCGCCGCGATGTCGGCGGCGCGCTCGGAAAAGCCGGGCCAGGGCCTCAGCGCGAAGCATACGTAGTTTCCCGAGGGGTCTGTCCCCGCCTTCAGCAGAGTGCTGTCTATGCTCTCCGCGGGAGCCGGGGTCAGCGTCAGCGCGGGATCGGCCGCGAGAAATATCTCCGGCCCCGTCACGCCCATGCTTTTGAGCTCCTCCAGAGAGCCGTCCTCCCTGAGGGTGATCGCGTCGACGTATTTGTTTATTATCCTCGCGGCGAGCCGGCGGTCGGAGGGGTAGTTCACCGGGCCTATGCCGCAGCCGTACATAAGCACCTTCGCGCGGCGCTTTTTCGCGGCCGCGAGCGTATACAGATAAAACCACAGCGAGCGGCGGCTCGTCACGTCCTGGATGAGGCTGCCGCCGCCGTTTATATACAGCTTCAGCCTCCCGGCAAGCAGGGCGAAGGAAAGAACGCTGTAGGTATGCACCGCTCTCACTCTGTGCATCATCCGCGTCTCCGCGGGATTTTTGGACAGCACGTATATCGTTGCGTCCGGGTCCTGCTCGCGTATCTCGGCAAGCACGGCCTTCAGTATCGCCTCGTCGCCGGCGTTCCCGCGGCCGTAGGCTCCGCATACGGCTATGCTTCCGCGGCGTTCCCCGCCCCTGCGGGTGCGGCGGATGACGGTGGAATATATCTCCGTCTGCGTACGGCAGGTGGCCTCGAGCGAATACAGCCGTCTCGTTTTTTCATAAAGCCTGTCGGCGCTCTGCCGGCGGAAAGCCTCGTCCCCGGCCATGCGCAGCAGCGCCTCGGCAAGGCCCTTCTCGTCCCCGGCCTCGAACAGCAGGCCGTTCACGCCGTCGTCTATCAGCCGCGGCACGCCGCCCACGCGGGAGCTGACCGTAGGCAGATGCAGGCGCACGCCCTCCGTAAGCGCGTAAGGAAAGGTCTCGGAAAGGGAGGTGAGGGTATTTATGTCCAGGGCGTTGTAAAAGCTGTCCGTATCGTCGATCCAGCCGAGAAAACGCACCCTGCCGCTCACGTTCAGGCTCGCCGCCAGCTCCTTGAGCGCCGCTTCCTCCCGGCCTTCTCCGGCTATCAGCAGCCTCAGGCGCGGTTCCTTTTCCGCGGCAAGGGCAAAGCCGCGGATGAGCGTGGATATATCCTTCACCGGGTCGAGCCTTGCGGCTATGCCCGCGTATATGCAGTCCTTTTCGTATTTCACGGAATATTTCGCGAGGAATTCCTCCGGCGGCAGTGCCTTCGGCGGAGCGTCGAGGTCTATGCCGTTATATATCGTGAACACTCTGTCCGGCTGCATGCCTCTTGATATGAGCAGCTCGGCCATGGCGTCCGACACGCCGGTGTAATAGTCCATTTTTCTCAGCGCCAGCTTATTCAGCGTGCCGTATATCAGTCCGGCCAGCGGACGGCCCATGTAGTCCAGCCTGTAATCGCTGTGCACCGTCGTAAGCAGCGGCAGGCGCACGTGTCTTTTCAGCAGCGCGGCCATGAAATTGCCCCGGGAGCCGTGGCTGTGGATAAGGTCGAAGCCGCCTTCCGCGCATATCTCCCTCAGGCGCTTCAGATCGCCGAGTATGCCTCCGCCCCGAAGCACGAGCGTATTTATGCCCATTTCCCGGGCTTCGTCGCTGAATTCGCCCTCCATGAAGCACACGAGCAGTATCCCGGCCGTCTTCGACAGCTCTCTGAGCAGCGTCAGCACGTGGGTCTTCGCCCCGCCTATGTCGCCGCCGCTTATAAGGGTCAGTATTTTCAAGCTCTCTTTCCTTTCTCTTGATAAAGGACCCGTTTTGATGTATAATACTTTATCCTATATTATACACCTGCTTTGCCCGGGGGTAAAGCTGAATTGAGGTCAAGCCGATGGAAAAAAAGCGTACGTGGAAATTCAATATCGTAGACGCCGTCGTGATACTTTTAGTCCTCGCCGCGCTGGCGTTTCTGGCCATGAAGATACTCAGTCCCGCCAACAAGAACGAGCCGGAGAGGCCCGGCGTGATGGAATACGTCGTGGAGGTCAAGGGCCTTCAGAAGACCGTATATGACAGCATCGCCGCCATGATACCCTGTCAGATGGCCGCCAGCGGCAAATGGGTGGACGGCAGCTATATAGAGTCCGTGGAATGCGAGCCCTGCTCTGTGGAGTCCTTCGAGGCGGCCAACCCCGTGAACGGTCATCTCAAGCCCACCGTATTCCCCGGTGATGAGGAGGAATTCGTAAACGCATATTTCTACTGCACCGCCGACGTGGACCTCAACAATCTCTTCAACGTCGTCGGCACGCAGGAGGTCCGCGTGGGCCGCTCTCACTTCGTAAAGAGCGTGGACTTCGAGGTCGTCGGCACGATACTTTCCGTGAACAAATACGAGAAATGACCGAGCTGTACCTTATCCGTCACGCCGAGGCGGAGGGCAACCTCTACCGCCGCATCCACGGCTGGTACGACGGACGCCTGACCGCGATGGGGCTGAAGCAGGTGCGCGCTCTGGAAAAGCGCTTTGAGAACGTGCGCGTGGACGCCGTGTATTCCAGCGACCTCAGCCGCACCCGCGATACCGCCGCGGCCATATATCTGCCCAAGGGCCTCCCCCTCGTCACCACTCCCGAGCTGCGGGAGGTAGGCATGGGCGAATGGGAGGACAAATGCTGGGGCTGGGCCGACCGCTTCCGGCGCGAGCAGCTCTCCTACTTCAACTTCGAGCCCGAAAAATGGTCCGTCGAGGGCAGCGAGAGCTTTGCCGCGGCCCTTGAACGCACCGAGAACGCCGTAAGGCGCATCGCCCGGGAAAACGACGGCCGCACCGCGGCGATAGTCAGCCACGGCAGCGTGATACGAATGCTGCTCATAAAGCTGCTCGGCGCCTCCGGGCCCGACGGCGTGCTTTACTGCGACAATACCGCCGTTGCCCGCCTTACGGCGGAAAACGGCGTTATTTCGGTCGATTATCATAACGACAATTCCCACCTCTCCCCGGAGATCAGCGCCTTCCACCGCGACACCTGGTGGAAGGAAAAGGACGCCAGGGACGGGCGGGATATGTATTTTCTGCCCATGGACGTTTTCGCCGGGGGAGATACCTATCTCCGGCGCTATCGCGAGGCGTGGATACAGTCTCACGGCAGCGATTTCGGCTTTACCGACGTGTACCTCGACTGGGCCCGCCGCCGCGCCTCCTCCGACCCCGATACCGTCATGGAGGCTTTTCTGGACGGCGTCCCCTGCGGCATGCTCGAGCTTGCCGAGAAAAGCGGAGCGGAAGAGGGCTACGGCCACATCTCCCTGATATACCTGGAAAAAGAATTCCGCGGAAAGGGACTGGCGATACAGCTGGTGGGCCAGGCCGTGTCCTATTACCGCAGACGCGGCAGGAAAGCGCTCCGCCTGCGCGTCGCTCCGGACAACGCGGCGGCGCTGAAATTCTACAATGAGGCGGGCTTTGCCGAGACCCTGCGCGAAGAAGGCAGCTTCGGCACCGTCGTGACCATGTGCAAGGACATATGAACGAGGACTTTCTGCCCGTCAGCCGCGAGGACATGATCGACCGCGGCTGGTATTATTACGATTTTCTCCTCATAACCGGAGACGCCTACGTGGACCACCCCTCCTTCGGCACTCCGGTGATAGGCCGCGTGCTGCAGGCGGAGGGCTACCGCGTGGCGATACTCGCCCAGCCCGACTGGCACGACGCCGAGGCTTTCCGCGCCATGGGCCGCCCGCGCTACGCCGCCATGATCTCCGCCGGCAATCTCGACTCGATGGTAGCCCACTACACCGCCGCGAAAAAGCGGCGGAGCGAGGATTTTTACAGTCCCGGCAAGAAGGCGGGGCTGAGACCAGACAGGGCTACGGTGGTATACACCGGCCGCGTAAAGGAGGCTTTTCCCGGGCTGCCGGTGATCATCGGCGGGCTGGAGGCCTCGCTGCGGCGCTTTGCGCATTACGATTACTGGGACGACAAGGTCCGCCGCTCGATCCTGTCCGACTCCGGCGCGGACATGCTCACCTACGGCATGGGCGAAAGGGCCACCCGCGAGATCGCCGCCGCGCTTTCGTCCGGCCGGGACGTATCCTCTCTCACGGACATACGCGGCACAGCCTTTTTCTCCGACAGCGCCGACTGCGCCTTTCCGAGCGTGACCTGTCCCTCGTTTGAAAAGGTCCGTTCCGACAAGTCGGCCTACGCCCGCGCCTGCGCCATGGAATACGAGGAGCACGATCCCGTCCGCGGACGGGCTCTTATACAAAAGCACGGCGAAAAATATCTTATAGTCAATCCCCCCGCCCGTCCTCTGGACACCGGGGAGCTGGACGCCGTCGCGGCCCTGCCCTTCACCCGCCGCTGGCATCCCATGTACGACGCTCTCGGAGGCGTGCCCGCCATAGAAGAGGTGCGCTTCTCCGTTATCCATAACCGCGGCTGCTTCGGCGGCTGCAATTTCTGCGCCCTTGCCTTCCACCAGGGACGCACGGTCACCTCCCGCAGCCACGCCTCGGTGATACGCGAGGTGGAGGGCTTCGTGAAAGACCCGCTCTTCAAGGGCTACGTACACGACGTAGGCGGGCCCACGGCCAATTTCCGCGGTCCCTCCTGCCGGGATCAGCTCAAGCGCGGCATGTGCGCCTCCCGAAGCTGCCTTGCCCCCGCGCCCTGTCCGAAGCTGGAGGCGAGCCACGCGGATTATCTCGCCCTTCTTCGCAAGCTCAGGGCGATAAAGGGCGTGAAGCGGGTCTTCATACGCTCGGGGATACGCTACGATTATCTCATGGCCGACAAGGACGGCGAGTTTTTCGCGGAGCTCGTAAAATATCATATCAGCGGCCAGCTCAAGGTCGCCCCGGAGCACTGCATAAACGAGGTGCTCGACTTCATGGGCAAGCCGCACATCGAGACCTATGAGCGCTTCTGCGAAAAATACCGCGCTCTCAACAAAAAGAACGGAAAGGACCAGTTCCTCGTTCCGTACCTCATGTCCTCCCACCCGGGCTGCACTCTTTCCGACGCGGTCAGGCTCGCGGTTTACCTCAAAGAGCACGGCGTGCGTCCCGAGCAGGTGCAGGACTTTTATCCCACGCCCGGCACTCTGTCCACCTGCATGTATTATACGGGCATAGACCCGCGCAGCGGCAAAAAGGTCTACGTTCCCCGCAGCGCGCATGAAAAGGAGCTGCAGCGCGCCCTGCTGCAGTGGTACAGGCCCGACCGCCGCGCCCTCGTTATCGAGGCTTTGAAAAAAGCCGGGCGCGAGGACCTGATCGGTCATTCAAAGCACTGTCTTGTCCCTCCCGCCTCCCCGCAGCGCGGACGTCCGGCGGGAAAACATAAGCCTTCCGGAGGTAAGACGAAATGATTATCAACGCACAAAAGCTCAATGAAAGCGTCCTTCTGCACGGCAGGACCCTGCTTGCCGACGGCGCGCTGTGGTTCAACTGGTCCTGCTCGGGCTTCACTCTGCGCTTTCGCGGCAGCAGTCTGAAGGCGGCCTTCCGCGTCATCCCCGACAAGGCCTTCGCCGTTTTCGGCCCGCAGGAGTCCTATGACTATCCCTGCGTGGCGGCCCTCGCGGACGGCGGCGGCGAGCCCCTGTTCCGCCAAAAGCTCGAGGCGGACGGAGAATATACTCTCTTTGAGGGGAGCGAAGGCGAGCACACGGTGCGCATAGTCCGCCTGAGCGAAAACAACAAGGGCAAGGCCGGCATAGCCGCCCTCACGGTCGACGGCGAGCTTCTCCCTCCCCCCGAGGCGCCGAAGGGCCCGCGCATAGAGGTCGTCGGAGACTCGATCACCTGCGGCTACGGCAACGAGACCTCGCAGCCCGGCTTCGCGACGGAGTATGAAAACGCTCTGAAGACCTACGGCTGGCTCGCGGCGGCGGAGCTCGGCGCGGACTATTCCTGCGTAGCCGTTTCCGGCTGCTCCGTCGCCGCCCCCACCTGGCTGCCCGGCATAGACGACTTCCACGCCATGGAGACCCTTTACATGTATACCGACAAGCCCGTTGAAAGCGCCCTCGGCCGCTCCGCGCTCACCCCCTGGGACTTCGGGGCCCATCCCGTGGACGCGGTCGTGATCAACCTCGGCACCAACGACGCCAACGAGGTAAAAATGAACCGCTTTTCAAAGGAGTCTGTCGACGCCTTCCACGAGCATTACGGCGCCATGATAGAACAGATACGCCGGCTCAACGGCGACGGCGCCCGGATAATCTGCACCCTCGGGCCCATGGATTATTACCTGTGGGACGACATACGCGACACCGTCGCCGATTATATCGCCCGCACCGGCGACAGAAAAGTCATCTGCCGCAAGCTCGGCGGCGTGATATCCTTCACCGAGGGCTCGGGCGCGGATACCCACCCCTCCGCCGCCACCCACGAGCGCATGGGACACGAGCTCGCCGCTTTGCTGCGCGAGTGTCTGAAATAAGATGAGCTTCGGCGGCCGGCGGTTTTCGTCGGCCGTTTGACCGTATTTTAACACCGGAAAAGGAGAAACGAAAATGCCCGACAGAATGGAAATGCTCTTTCCCGGGGGAAAACCCCGCGCCTTTACCCTCAGCTACGACGACGGACAGATCTTCGATCGCCGCCTTATCGGGATATTCCGCGATCACGGGGTCAGGGCTACCTTCAATCTCAACAGCAGCAGGCTCGGCACGCCCGGATTTGTGGAGGCCTCGGAGCTGACCTCCCTCTATACTCCCGACTGCGCCGAGATCGCCACCCACGGCGAAGTTCACGCCTTTCTGGACAGGCTGCCCTCCGCCGACGCCTTTGAAGAGATCGTCCGCGACAGGATCGCGCTGGAAAAGCTGACCGGCAGGGTGATCCGCGGCCACGCCTACCCCTACGGCGCCTACGACGACCGCGTCGTCGATATCCTCGGGCAGGCCGGCATTGCCTACGCCCGCACCGTGAAGTCCACTTATTCCGCCGCCGTTCCCCGCGACTGGCTGCGCTGGGACCCCACCTGCCATCATAACGACGCCCGCCTTACCGAGCTTGCCGACGCCTTCCTGAACGCTCCGCCCTTTTTCGGCGCGCAGCTTCTCTATGTATGGGGCCACAGCTATGAATTCGACCGCGAGGACAACTGGGGCGTGATGGAAGCCCTGCTCGACAAGGTCTCCGGGCGGGACGACGTATGGTACGCGACCAACATGGAGATACACGACTACGTCGAGGCCTTCAGGCGGCTGGAATGGTCCGTGGGCTGCGAAAGCGTGACCAATCCCTCCGCGGCGGACGTGTGGGCCGCGCCGGGAGGAAAGGAGCCCGTGCGTATTCCCGCGGGTTGCCGGGATATGACTCTCTGACGTGAAAAAACCGTATTTTTTCGATGTTTTTTTGAGGAAAAAAGATTGTTTTTTTAATGCGGCGGTATTATAATCCTTCCGTTAAAAAACTCGATGAAAGGAATTCGGCATATGTCCAAGTATTTCGGAACAGACGGCTTCCGCGGCACCGCCAACGAAGATCTTAACGTAGAGCATGCGTATAAGATAGGCCGCTTTCTCGGCTGGTATTACGGCGCGAGGCGCGAAAAGCGCAGCAGGATAGTCGTAGGCAAGGACACGAGGCTCTCCGGCTACATGTACGAATGCGCTCTCTGCTCGGGCATAACCGCCTCCGGCGCGGACGCATATCTTCTGCACGTTACGACTACGCCGAGCGTATCCTACATAGCTCACGTGGACGATTTCGACTGCGGCATCATGATCTCCGCCAGCCATAATCCCTATACCGACAACGGCATAAAGCTCCTCAACTCCGACGGCGAGAAGATGGAGGACGAGGTCATAGACGAGGTCGAGAAGTACATCGACGGGCTCTGCGGCGAGCTGCCCTTCGCCACCGGCGAAAACATAGGCCGCGTGATAGATTTCTCCGCCGGCAGAAACCGCTATATCGGCTACCTCATCAGCCTTGCCAAGCACTCCTTCCGCGGCATGAAGGTCGCCCTCGACTGCGCCAACGGCAGCACCTGGATGATAGGCAAGAGCGTGTTCGAGGCCCTCGGCGCCACGGTCTGCGTCGACGGCGACAAGCCCGACGGCACCAACATCAACCGCGGCTGCGGCTCCACGCATATAGAAAATCTCGTCAGGCTGGTAAAGGAAAACGGCTGCGACATAGGCTTTGCCTTTGACGGCGACGCCGACCGCTGCCTTGCCGTGGACGAAAACGGAAACGTGGTCGACGGCGACAGGATCATGTATATCTTCGCAAAATACATGAAGGACACGGGCATGCTGGGCTCCACGAAGGTGGTAACGACGGTCATGTCCAACTTCGGCCTGTACAAGGCCCTCGACGAGATCGGCGTAGGCTACGAAAAGACCGCCGTGGGCGACAAGTACGTTTATGAGAACATGAAGCAGAACGGACATCTTGTCGGCGGCGAGCAGTCGGGCCATATCATCCTCAGCAAGTACGCCAATACCGGCGACGGCATGCTGACCGCGATAAAGGTCATGCAGGTCGTCCTGGACGGCAAGACCACCCTTTCCGAGCTCGCGAAGCCCGTAACGGTATATCCTCAGATACTCAAAAACGTGGTCGTCACCGATAAGGACGCCACGATGAACGACAGCGACGTTCGCTCTGAGGTCGAGGCCGTTACCCGCCGCCTCGGCGACGACGGCAGAGTGCTGCTGCGCAAGAGCGGCACCGAGCCCGTGCTCCGCGTGATGGTGGAGGCCGGCTCTCCCGAGGTATGCGAAAGGGAAGTGGACGCGGTCATCGACGTGATGCGCCGCAAGGGCCTGCTGATAAAGGTGAAATGATATGTATAAAACAAACGAGCTGCTCGACCTGACCCATACCATAGCCGCCGGCATCTTCGAGGGGAAGGAATATCCCTGGGAGGTACTGCCGGACATAAGCGACTATATCAAAAAGCTCGGACCCAACCTCGACCCGGACAAATTCGACCATCCCTCCGAGGACGTGTGGATAGCGAAGGACGTAAAGGTCTTCGCCACCGCCTATATCGGCGGGCCGTGCATCATCGACGAGGGCGCCGAGATACGCCAGTGCGCCTTTATCCGCGGCAGCGCGATCGTCGGCAAAAACTGCGTGGTCGGCAACTCCACCGAGCTTAAAAACGTGATCCTGTTCGACAACGTCCAGGTGCCGCATTACAACTATGTGGGCGACTCCGTCCTGGGCTACAAGGCCCACATGGGCGCCGGCTCCATCACCTCGAACGTGAAGAGCGACAAGACCCTCGTCGTGGTGAAAAACGGCGATGAGCGCATCGAGACCGGACGCAGGAAAATGGGCGCGATCCTGGGCGACAACGTGGAAGTAGGCTGCAATACCGTGCTGAATCCCGGCACGGTGATAGGCCGCTGCAGCAATATCTACCCCACCTCCTGCGTGCGCGGTACGGTCCCCGAAAACAGCATTTTCAAGAAAGCCGGAAATATAGTGCCCAAGCGCGCGTAAAGGCGGCGGAGCCGCCGCGTGACGACATTAAGAGGCTGCAGCGAAATGAAAATCGCTGCAGCCTCTTTTTCGTTTTTCCCGCCAGCGGCGCCTGCCTCAACTCGATATGCGCCGAGTCCCGCTCCGCGGTGAACTCATACCGTCCGGCCTTTCTCCGCTCTCTCCGTATCGCACAGGCGAAGAGAGCCGAACGCCCGCCGGTTTTCACGGGCTGATCTGCTCCGATGCGTCCAGCAGCGACCAAATGTAATCAAGGTCTATCGATTCTCCCTTATTGTACAAGCAGCATTCGCGCCCGTCATAAGCAATGGTATCGGGAGAGAGGACGGTCATCCTTTGAAGCTCTTTATCATTTGTATCAAAGAAACGAACGACGTAACCGCTTGAGTCGGTTTGTTCAGGGCCTACTTCATAGCGCCTGCCCAACAATTCGTCCACGAGCTTTTGGATGCGCTCTCTGTCGGTTATTTCCACAGGTCCTTTTGTCATACCGTACACTTCGATTCTTCCATAGCTGTCGGCATCCGTACTCCATGTTTTTGAGTCAACATACTTCTTGCCGCAGCCGACCGATGAAAGGACCAACACGAAACATATTGCAAACGCTGTAAGCTTTTTCACTGTAATTACTCCTTCGAATTCAGACGGCAAACGGGAAACCGTATAAAGCCGGGCCGCGCACACCGGATTTACGAAAGAGGCGCTTTCAGCTGCAACCGTTTGGCAACCCTCTTTTGCATTAACTGTCCCCTGCGCTATGCATTAAGCGCCCTCCGTGTTGTGCTTTTTATATATAAAAATCATATTTACAGCATTTAGTCAAGTATCTTTGATGAACACACAGAACCGTCCCCTGTGCTGCATTCATTCGTTTTGCCCCGCTGAGTCGGGGCTGGTTGGGTGTACCCTTTTGGCTTACCACCCTGCGTTACTTTTTCGCATTAACCGTCCCGTGTCCCATACTATAATGTTTTTCTATGAAATTTAATG
>JAEEGK010001919.1_pt1 | contig 52124 bp, 27 predicted proteins | sample 8958771 | NCBI WGS metagenome assembly JAEEGK01 (sample SAMN16246547, study PRJNA631951) | gut metagenome | biome: gut microbiome; feature: rumen; material: SC-attached | host: Bos | place: Iran: Karaj | collected 2018-10 | reverse complement strand
AATTTTTTTAATTAAAAAAAAAAAAATTTAAAAAAATTTAATAAAAAAACTTTCTTTTTAAAAAAAAAAATTAAAAAAAAAAAATGAATTTAAAAAAAAAAAAATTTCTTTTATTTTAATTAATAAAACATTAAACAATTATTTATTAGGAATAATAAAAATACAAGTCATATTATCACATCTAATCCCTTTTTCATCATATAAATCTTGACTACAATTATCATCAAAAAAATCTTCAATAATTTCGACTAATTCTTTTTCATTAATTCCTGCATTAAAATAATCACATACTTTTTCATTAGTTATTCCATCCCAAAATCCATTAGAACCCATAATAATAAAATCAATATTTTCAAAATCTTCACAAACAATATCAGGAATAGGAGAAATAATTTGTTCATCATATTTTAATTGTTTATTATTTTTATAATTTAAATCACCTAAACTTCTTGTTACTTTTAAATTACCCATTATTTTATTATCACTAATCCATCCTTGAGCTTTATTAATTCTATTTTTTTCTTCTTCAATATTAGTTAAATGTTCTTTTGTTTTTGGAATTGAAATTGCATTTTGTGCATTATAAATTACAATTTTTGAATCTCCTAAATTTACATAATATATTTTTTTCATATTAATATCTATTATACAAATACAAACACAACATCCTATAAAATTTGCAATGTTTTCATTATTTTCATTATCTTTTTCTCCTATTAAATTTGATAATAAATTTATTTGATATAATGGTGGTTGATTATTATTTTTTATGTGATATTCTTCTTTTAATTTCTTTGATATATTTTTTATTTCTTTTTTTCCTTTTTCTGTTCTCATTAATTCATCCATTTTTATAAAAGTTTCTTTTATTGCTAATTCTAAATTGTTTTCTAAGTTTTTATTTTTGAATAATTCATTTGTAAAATTTTCACTTACAAATTCAGATATTTCTCTTCCATAATGACCATCAAATATTCCAAAAATATTTAAGTTGTCATTTTTATATTTATTTTTATTTTTATTTTCATCTTTATTGAAATTATATGGAATTTCTATTATGTATGTATCTTCATTTTGCTTTTTCCAACCTTGCATTGTTGATACTGCATACATTAACTATATTTATTAATATATTTTATTTTGTGTTTTTTTTTTGGTTTTTTTTAATTTTATTTTATTACAAAGTTGTTTTTACCTGAAGATGATTTCTTTTCTTTATTTGGTTGAGAAAGATATTCACCCATTTTTTTATATAACTTTTTTAATTTTTAATTGAATTTTTTAATATTTAAATTATTAATTGATGAAATTAAACATTCTTTTATATTAATTGGAAATTTAATATAATAATATTTGAATAATGTTTAATGAAAAAAGGATTACTTCTCTAAAATCTTTGAAAATTTTTAAATTAAATCAAAATATTAATTAATTAAAGAATTATTTAATATTTCTTTAATGAAAAAATAAAATTATTTTTGTTTTTATTTTGTTTTATAATTACTTTTTATTTATAATATTATTAACATTTTACAAATATCGACTTTATTTTTATTTATTGTAATATAATAAATTGCTTTTTAAATAATTCTATTTTTTTTCTTCAATATCCCATTTTAATTTTAAATATTCATTTTGAAGTGCTTTATTATTTTCATCTTTTTCAATATTTGATAATTTTAATTCATTAATCTGTTCTTGTAAATATATTTCATTTTTTTTATATTTATTATTTATTTCTTTTAACTTTTGTTCATATTTTTCAATAATTTCTTTTGATTGAAAATTATCTTTATCGTTAAGTTTTTTATTTAATTTGCTAATTCTTATTTTATTATATTCATTTTCATCCATTATTTTTCCTAAATTATTTGTTATTTTCGATAATTGTTTTATTAATTCATTATTCTCCTTTTGTAATTTTGAATAAATTTTTTCAGATTGTGATCTATTTAATTTACTTTTATTTAAGTTATTTTGATAATTTGATAAATTTGCTTTTTCCACAATTAATTGTGAAATTTGATTATCTTTTATATTTATTTCTTCTGTTAAAGTATTTATTGTTAAATCTTTTATTTTAATTTCATTTTGCAATTCTTTTATTTCTTGAGTTATTTGTTGTTCTGATTTTTCATTTTTATTTTTTTTATTGACAATTATACTTTCATTTACTTTTTCTTTTTCTTTTTCATTTTCATTATCATTATCACTTTCATTATCTTTTGAAAATATTACTAAATTACTATTATTTGTCATATTCGAAAAAGAATAATTTATATTATTTTCTTTATTTTCTTTCATTATTTCTAATTGTTTTTTTAAATTGTTTATTTTATTTTCTAATTCCTTTTTTACAGTTATTAATTGAGAATTTTCATTTAAAAGTTTGGATTTTGAATTATTTAATTCTAAATTATTTAATGATAATTCATTATTTTTATTAGAAAGTTCATCATTAATTTTAGATAATTCTGATATTTTTAATTTATCTTTTTCAATTAAATCTAAATAATAATTTTCTGAATTAGTTTTATTTAGCAATGAATTATTTTTTAGATATTCATTTTCACAATATTTATCATATTCTTCAATTTCATTTTTTAGATTCATAATATTTTCAATATGATTTTCCATTTCTTTTTTAATATTTGATAATTTTTTTGAATATAAATCATTTGAATTTTTTAAATCTGAAGTTAATTTTGTAATTTTTATTTCTAAATTTTTCATTATATTATCTTCTAATTTATTTTTCTTTTTATTTAGAGGTTCTTTATTTTTAGTTTTAATATTAATATTCCTATTTTTTTCTTTTTTTAATTGTTTTTGTAAATTTTCAATTTCTGATTTCATTTTTGAAATTGTTAAATTATTTTTAATAATAGTGTCATTTTGTAATTTATATTCATTTATATATTTATTATCTAAACAATAATTTGTTTTTTCTTTATAATCTGATAATTTTGATTTATTTACTTTAATATTTTTAGGATTTGAATGATTAAAATTATTATTATTTTCACTTTCATTTTTTTTAATTCTTTTTAAATATAAATTTTGTTTAAAATCAAAAGAAGTATCATCATTTGTTGAATTTTTAGATTCCTTTGAATTATATTTTTTATGTTTATTTTTACATATTATATTATTTTTATATTTTTCTATAGAGATAAAATTATTATTATTAAATTGGTTCACATTTTTTTGAGAGTTACATGATTTTAATTCTTTTTCATATATGTATGATAAATTCATATTAAATTTAATATTTTTATATAAATTCATATTCGATTTTGGTGATATTAAATTGAAAGTTTTAGATTCTTTTTCACATTGTTTTTTTCTTTTTCTTGTTAATTTTAATTTATTTATTATTTCTTTTGCTTTAGAAAAAAAAGAATTCAATTGTGATTCAATATTTAAAATTATATTTAAATCTAATTTTTCATTTGATGAAAGAGTTTTCCCTTCTTTAATTTCATTTTTAATTATTTTATAATGTTCTTTAATTAAATCAACCAATTCATTTATAGAATGAACCATATCTTCATCATTTGAATTTACAAAATTAAAAGAATTTAACGAAGATAAACTATTTTTATTCATTAATTAATGTAATAATAATAATTAAAACTAAAAATAAAATAAAAATATTTTACAATAAAAAAAAAAATTAAATAAAAATTAAAATAAAAAAAAAATAATCACCAATCAGAAACTAAAATTTTCTCCATTAAAAAACCTAAAAAAAAATTTTTTAAAAAAATAAATATTTAAATTCTCAAAAATTAAAATATTTAAAAAATGGAAGAAATATTTTCTCTATATGACAAATCACAAGACCCAGATTTTATAGGACAAAAAGAAACTGCAAAAGAAATATTAGAAAAATCAAAAAAAGTTCCTCCAATAGAATACGATCAAGATAAACAAACAAAATATTATACAATAATGCGTTGGACAGTAAATACACTTGGATCAACATATTTCGAAGAAGGAGACATGAAATCATATTTTGAATTAATTAGAGAAATAAAAGAAATAAAAAATACAAATAATACATTTTTAATTAAATTAACAGATAAATTAATAGGAAAATTAAAAAAAAAAAAAGAACTTTTACAAGACTTAGAAAATTTATGTAATGAAATAATTCAATTTTGTATAGATACAAATAATATTTCAATGAAAAATAGAATTCAAACTCGTTTAGCAGAAATTTACTTTATAAATAATCACTATACAAATGCATTAGAATTATGTAATAAAATAGTATTTGATTTAAAACGATATGAAGATAATTTAGGTTTAATACAATTACTTTTATTAGAAAGTAAAATACATTATGCAACAAAAGGAATAAGTAAAGCAAAAGCAGCATTAACTTCAGTAAAAACTTTAGTAACTAAAGTTTATATTGAACCTAAATTACAAGCAAATATTGATATGCATGCTGGAATTTTAGCAGCTCATGAAAAAGACTTTAATTTAGCTTATTCTTATTTTTTTGAAAGTTTTGATGTTTATAATATACCAACTCAAAAAAAGAAAAATAAAGCAATGAAAGCTTTTCAATATATGATTCTTAGTAAAATTGTTGGTGGTCATATTGAAGAAGTTAATAATATTGTTTTAAGTAAACAAGGAAGAGATTATTATGGAAAAGAAATTGAAGCTTTGAGAAGTGTTGAAAATGCAGTTAAGGAAAAAAGTATTAAATTATTAAAAGATAATATTGAAAAATATAAAGAATATTTTAATGATCCTGTTATTGAGTTTCATTTAAGTAATTTAAATAATGAATTACTTGAAAAAAATTTAATTAAAATTATTAAACCTTATTCTGTTGTTGAAATTGACTTTGTTAGTAAAAGTATTGGATTGTCTTATATGGATGTTCTTAATAAATTAAGACAAATGATTTTAGATAAAAAAATTAATGGAATTCTTGATCAAGGAAAAGGAAGTTTAATTTTATATGATTCTATACCTTCTAATCCTTATTTAGATAAGTCACTTGAAACTTTTAAAAATTTAGAAAAAGTTGTTGAGGCACTTGATAAGAAAGTTAGAGCTACTAATATTTAAATAAACAAAATAAAAAAAGTTTTAAATATAATTTTTAATAAATTAAAAAAAATAAAATAATGATTTTTTTATTTTTTATTTTTTATTTTTTATTTATTTTAATTTATTTTTTATTTTTTTAAATTATAACATGAATTGTTATTAAATTAATAAAATATAAAGAAAAAAATAATGTCCAACAAATTGAAAAAAATAACAATTAATATGGATTTTATTATTGGAAATTATGTTAATACAACAACTGCAAATAATAATAAGAATGCTAATAATAATGATAAAATAAAACATAATAGATTATGTACTACAGAAGCAAATACAGTTTCAAAATTAAGTTATTTAGATTATACTTTTTTATCACATAAAAATACTATTTCATTAAATTCTTCTTTATTTCCTTATAATAATACTAAAGATTATATTTATGATTTAAATGAAACTTTAGTTTTAAATTTAGAATTATTGGGTAAGACTATTAAAAGTAAAAATGATCAAGAATTAAATAAACTTTATGAAAGTATGACTAAAAAGATTAATGATATTAAAAAAAAAAATAAAGCTATTTTTGATTTAAATTCTAAAATTTTAATTGATAAACAAATAAATGAAGAAAAAAAAAGAAAAATTGAAGAAAATAATGATTATTATGATGAAAAGATTAGTGAAAGTGAAAATAATTGTTTTAATAAAAGTGAATATATTAAAGTAGTTGAAAAAAAATTATTTGAAGTTGAAATTTATGTTCAAAAAAATACAAGAAATTTATTTAATTCTAGATATGATAAATATAAAAATTGGAAATTAAAAAAATTTTTAGATGATAATCTCTCTTTAATTCAAAAGAAAAATTTGCTAATTAATGATAAAAACAAACTTAATCAAATGATAAAAGAAGAAAAAGAAGATAATAAAAGAATAATAATAGACAAAAAAAAAAACAATGAAGAAATAAAAAAACTAAAAAATAAAAATGAAAAAAAAATAAATGAATGTATGAATAAATATAAAAATGAAATATTTATAATAGGAAATAAAATAAAAATGTTAAAGATACATTTAAATGACTTAAACAATCAATTTAAATATCTTACATTTAGAAAAAATAAAAAATTATTATTTGAAAAAAATAAAGAAGATAATAAAAATAATCACATTAATCAAGATAGTATAAAAAATAATTTAATTATAAATAATGATATTTCAATTAATAAAGATACTAGTTTACTCCCTCAAGATATGACAAGAAAATTAAATAATTTTATGGATTTTTCTTTAATTTTAAATAAAAAAGATGAAAGTAAAATAGATGAATTTACAAGAACTGGAATTGGAGGAAATCCTTTTGCAAATTTATCTAATACTAATATATGGGAAATAAGTGCTATTCATAAGAATTAATATCAAAAAAAAAAATTTAAAAAAAAAAAAAATAACAAATTAAAAATTTTATATATAATAAAAAAACTAAATTTTATTATGTTTTTTTAATATAATAAATAAAAATAAATCTTTTAAATAAAATATAAAATAAATTCTCTTTAAAAATATAAAAAAAAAATATATATAAAAAAATAAAAATGAATTCTCCATCACAATCAAATGAAGAAATATTACAATCAAAAAGACATAAAAGTGTAATAACTCCAACAATGGAAAATATTCAAATATTTAATCAAAAAGATATAATATCAAATACTCAAAATAATACCCCAAAAAAAAAAATAAAATTAAGAAGTAATTCACTTTTTGCATATCAAGAATATGATAAATATACATCTTTATTTGGAATAAATAATATTCAATATACATCATCATCTAATAATTCATCATATATTGACAATTCAGAAATAGAAGATGAATTTTCTGATAATAATTATCAAAATCAAAATAATCAAATTAAAAAAAGATCAGATGGAAATATTTTTTATCCTCCTTCAAATTTAGTTGGATATAATGTATTTAATTCAAATCAAAATATAAATGATAATAATATAAATAGTAATTTAAATAATAATATTAATGGAAATATAAATAGAAATACATATTCTTATAATACTGTTCAAGATATGTTTGATTTAAGAAGGAATTCTTTAGGTTTATTACCAAATTTTTTATATTATAATTATTCTTTCCAAAATCCTTATCAAGGAATTCCAATTTATTTAAATAATAATTTAAATAATAATAATAATAATCAATTTAATAATAATAATATTAATAATAATAAAAATAATAATATTTCAATAAAAAGAAATTCTTGTACTTTTCAACAACCTTGGAAAAATAATCAAGATTATTATTCTATTTTTAATAAATTACAAGATCAAGTTGGTTGTAGACAATTACAAGAAAAATTAGAAGAAAAAAAAAATGATAATAATTTTATTCAACAATTTTATAAATGTATAGAAAGTAATTTAACAAATGTAATAAATCATCAATTTGGAAATTATGTTATTCAAAAATTATTTGATATATTTTTATCTAAAAATAATAAAAAAATGATTACTAATTTTTTTTCTCAAATAAAACATGATTTAATAATAATATCATTACATAATTATGGAACAAGAGTTTTTCAAAAAATTTTAGAAAAATTAGAAAGAGGAAAATATTTAGATATTGAAACAGAAGAATTAGATAATATATTTAAAAAATTAATAGAACAACATATTTGTGACTTATGTCCTGATATAAATGGAAATCATGTATTTCAAAAAATAGTTAAAATTTATCCTAAAGAAAAAAATAATTTTATTTTTGAAAAATTAGCAGAAAATTCTTCTCAAATATCAAAATTAAAACAAGGTGCTTCAATTTTTGAAAATTGTTTTTTAATTGCTACAAAAAATCAAAAAGATAAAGTTGTACATTATATTATAAAAGATATGCCAAATTTAATAAATGATGAATATGGAAATTATACTATTCAATTATTAGTTAGTTTTCATAATGAAGAATATAATAAAATTATATTTGATTATTTTAAAAAAAATTTAGTTTTTCTTTCAAATCAAAAATTTTCTTCTAATGTAATCGATAGAGCAATAATTCAAGATAATCAAGATTCAATTTCTTTAATTAATTATATGTTAGAAAATAAATTAGTAAAAGATTTAATTATAGATCAATATGGTAATTATGTTGTTCAAAAGGCATTAAGTATAAGTAATGGAAATACTTTTCTTGAAATAATTGAACAAATTAAACCAAACATTGAAAAACTTAAATCAAGTAGTATTGGAAGAAAAATTTTTGATCATTTATGTCATCAATATGGGAATTTTTTTAATAAAATTTAATAATATGAAATTATTATTTGTTTAAATATTAAAAAGGTGAAAATTATTTAATAATGTTCCTATATTTAATATTTTAGAACATTATTTTTTATATCTTATAATTTGTAACTCTGTTTTAATGAATTTATGTTGATTATTATAAATATATTTTTTAATTAATTTAATAAATGAGTTGTCTTTTATTAATATATTCTTTAAATTTTTTTTTATTTTTTTTTTAATTATTTAAACATTAAAACCTAATCATAATATTATTTATTATAATAATTTATTGATTTTGATTATCTCTCTTTACTAAATTAGGACCAAAGAAACCAAAATATTTAGCTTGATTATTTTGCTCATTTCCTTGTTGAATATTTACATTATTTAAAACATGAACGTTATCAGCTTGTGGATATAAATTTTGATTTTGTGATCCCATTACTTGTTCCATTGAAGGGAATTCATTAACTGGTGCTGCATTATTCATATTATTATTATTCATATTGTTATTATTCATATTATTATTATTCATATTATTATTAATATTATTATTATTATATATTGGATATTGATTTTGATTATTAATTTGTTGAGGTTGTTGATTTTGAATTTGAGGTTGTGACATATTTGATTGTGGTTTATTATAATATGCTTCTCTCTGTTTCATTATATCTTCATTTGATACTTGAGAATTTTGATTTGATACAGGTTGACTCATCATATATGGTTGATTCATTTGTTGATGTTGTATTGGTTGTTGATACATTGGTTGTTGTTGCATAGGTTGTTGATACATAGGTTGTTGTTGCATTGGTTGTTGATACATAGGTTGTTGTTGCATTGGTTGTTGATACATAGGTTGTTGTTGCATTGGTTGTTGATACATAGGTTGTTGTTGCATTGGTTGTTGATACATTGGTTGTTGTTGTATAGGTTGTTGATACATTGGTTGTTGTTGAATTGGTTGTTGTTGGATTGGTTGTTGATACATTGGTTGTTGCATAGGTTGTTGTATTGGTTGTTGTGGTATAGTTTGATAACCAAAAGGATTATAATTCATATTTTGAACAACTTGTGGTTGTTGTAAATAAATAATAGAAGGATCATTAGGATCAACATAAGCAGTTTTATTATAAGTTCCATTAGCAATATTTCTTTGCATATTTTGATCAATTCTTCTATTAACTCTCATAGAATGAACCATTTTTAAATAAGCAGGAGCAAATGTACCACAACCACCTTCCATAAACCATATTTTAAAATTAACATCACCAGGTAAATTTAATAAAGGTTTACATGTTCCTTTTATGTAATTAGCACCAAAAATTGGTTGTTCAAAACTTTCATTGTATGTTAATGCTAAAGGAAGATCAAATGCTTTAAAAGCTGTATTTTTTTTATTTAAACATACAATTCTTGCAGTTGTTAAAATCATCTATTTTTAAATTTTTAAAATAAAGTTATAAATTTTTTTTTATTCTTACTATTCCTTTTCCTGTGTATTTATTTCCATTTTGAACTTTAAATTCGAATTCTACTGCTTTACGTTTCATTACAAAGAGTTCACCTTCAACACGACAAGGTTCACCCATTTGATTTAATGGAGGATTTAATGCCATTTTTTTATTTATTATATTGATTTTTTTATTTGATTAACTTTTTATTATTTTTTTGTTGATTTAACTTTTTATTATTTTTTTATTTTATTCTTTTTATATTTTTATTTTTTGAAATAATTTTTTCTTTAATTTTTTCTTTATTCATTTTTATTTTTATTTTATTTAAATATGTAAATATAAATTAAAAATAAATGGGATTAATTAATGAAAAAGAAGATCCTGAATTAATTTTAGATTTATTAAACAAAAATAAATCTTTATTAAATAAGCAAAATTCAAATGAAAATTCCTTTAAATTAATATACAAAATAATAATTTATTATGAAAAATTAAAAGCATTAATAAAAAATGAGAAAAATGAATTATTAAATAATAATAATAATTATCTAACAACAAAAGAAATAAATCATCAATTAAATAGAATAAAAAAATGGATTAATATGGCAAAAACAAAAGATAATCTTCAAAGAACAGCAGAAAAAATGCAAACATCTCAATTTGATGAAATAATATCAATTCAAAGAAAAAAAACAAATAATCCAAATTCAAAAATGTTAATTAAAGAAAAAAAAGAAAGTCCAAATAATAAATTTAAAACTATGAATTCTCAAAAATTAAATAATAATGAATTTACTATTAATTTATATGATTATACAGATTGTAAAATTGAAAGAGGAATAAAAAATTTTTATATTAAAAATTATGAAAAATTCTTAGAAAGAGTTTTAAAAGGACCACCTGATTGTTTTAGATTAACATCTTGGTTAATTTTAAATAGAATTCCTTTAGAAAGAAAAAAAGATATTTATGATTTTTATTTTTTAAAAGAATTAAATGAAGAAATTAAATTAAGTATAGAAAAAGATATTCAAAGAAGTTTTCATGATAATGAAATTACAGAAAATTTAAGACCAAAAGAAAAAAATTTATATAATGTTTTAAAAGCTTTTTCTAATTTAGATACTAATTTAGGTTATTGTCAAGGAATAAATTTAATTGTTGCTTTTTTATTAAATATTACTGATTTTAATGAAAATGAAACTTTTTTTTTATTAATTTCTATGTTTAGTTCTACTTTTATAGAAAGAGGAATTAATAAAAATTTTAATTTTTCTATTAGAGGAATTTTCAGTGAAGGATTTCCTTTATTATTATTTATGAAATATATTTTTGATAAAGAATTTTCGAAATTATTACCAGACTTAAAAAAAAAATTTGATAATTTTTCTATTACTTATGATATTTGGATTGGAAAATGGTTTCAAACTTTATTTACTATTGTTTTACCTATTGATTGGTGTAAAAGATTATTTGATTGTATTTTTGTTAATGGAATTTTTTATTTAATTCAATTTGGTTTAGGCTTAGTTATTTTATTAGAAAAACATTTATTGAAATTTGAAGATGAAACTGAGATTTTAATTTTTTTAAAAGAATTAAAGGATTATCCTTTAAAAAATGATAAAAAAAATTCATTTCAATTATCAATTAAAGATATTTTAAATAAAAGTGATAAAATTAAAATTGATATTAAAGAATATTATTATAAATATTTAGAAATAAATCCATCATTTGAAAAAGAAATAAATTCAAATAATATAATATATGAAATTTTAGGAATTGATAATTCAAAAAATTCAGAAAATGAAATTTTACTTTTTGAAAATAATGATATAAAAAGTATAGGTTCAAATGATATAGAAGAAAATATAAAAATAGAAAAAAAAATAACAATATCAGATTTTGAATTATTAGAAGAAAATAAACCAAATCAAATATTAAGTCCAATTAAAATTAAACATAATGAAACAAAACAAACTTTAAATGAAAATTATGATGATGAAATTGATGAAAAAGTATTAATTGGTGATATTGATGAAACAAGTATTTTAAAAGAATTTCCTGATGAACAAAAATCTATTATGTCTTATAGTATTGATTCTTTTTCTTTTTTTAATAAAGATAATAATTCTGAACAATGTTTTATTTTACAAGATGGAAATTTTAAGACTAGTTCTCCAAATTTTTCTACTTATAAATCTTCTTTTTTAAAAATGAAATCTGTAAATCCTAGATTAAAAAAACAGTTAGATCAATATATTAAAAAGTAAGTAATAATTTTTTTTATTCTATTTTTTATTTTATTTTATTTTATTTTATCCTTCTTTATTAAGGCTTTTATTTTATTGTAATTAAAATTTTTGGAAATTGATATAAATATTAATTTAAAATATTTAATTTAATATATCTACTTATATATATCAAATAAAACTTTTTTTAAAACTAATTAAAAAAATGCTAAAAATATATTAATTTTATTTCCTTTTTTATTTATTTTATTAAAAAGAATTTAATTCCTTATAATATAATTAAATGTTTAATTAATAAAATAATTACAGCAAATAATATAAATATTAAATAATTATTTTACTCTTGATTTCTTAAAAATTGAAAAGGAATTGTATTTGATAAATGATTTTGATTGTATTTTCTTTCAGTTTTAGGATAATAAAAATAATCATTTTGATTTAACATTAATGTCCTATTTAAAACTTGTTCATATAAATTTACTATTTTATTTTTATTTATAGTATTATTAAACGTATTAATATTTCTTGTTGTAGGTAAATTAGATTTAAATTTTATTTTTTTCTCCTTTTCAATTGAAGGAAGTTTAAAAAAATGACTTTTATTATCATTTCTACTATCAATTATTTTATATACTTTTGAAATTTTTTTTAAATCATGATGAGTATTTGATAAAATAATTTTTTTATTTTTTTTCTTTTGTATCATTAATAAATCAAAATAATTTATATTATTATTAGGAAGTTTTTTATTAATAATTTTAATATCATTTAAATTTCTTTGTTTTTCTTTATTTATTTTTTCCAATACTCTTTTCTCAAAATCATCATATGTTTTATCATTATGAGTTACAAAATTATTAGAAGAAAAATTATAATATTTTTCATTTCTAGATTTTAATTTTTCAGAATTTATATTTTCAGAAAGAAAATTATTAGATAATATTATTTTTTTTGTCTTTTTTCTAAATGCTATTCTTTTTGCTTTTTCTAAATTTTTTTTTGCTAATTGAACTATATTTATTGTTATATGTTCTCCTTTTTTACTTATGGGTATTTCATTAGTTAAAAAATTTAATGCATGAAATTTCTTTGGATATAATTTATTTTCTTCAATTATACTTTCATGAAGTTTTTCTCTTCCTTCATTTTCATCATTCATATTATATATTCAATAGAATATTTTATTAAAAAAAATTAAAACATTTTATTTTAATTAATAATATTTACGTATAAATTTAAAATAAATTATAATATTAAATAATAGATTTTAAAAATGAAATTATCTCATAATTTTTTTTAATTGATTTTAATTTATTTATAATGTTTATTTTTGCTATAGAATTATTTTAAATATTTTAAATCCTAGTTTTCTTTTTAAATTTAAACATTTAAATTTAATCTTTTAGATTTAACAATTGATAATAAATTAATATGATAAATTCATAAATTTAAATATTTTATTTGTTATATTAACATCAAAGATATATTTATAATAGTAATATTATTTTATATAAAAAAATATAATTTTAGTAAACTTTATTTATATAAAGATAAAACATTATTTAATTTGAATAATTGTTAAAATCAATAATAATTATAATAGTTATAAATTACTATTATTCATTATTTAAATAAAAAATATAAATGCCAAGAAGAAAATTAGAAGAAAAATTTGAATTATTTAAAATAAAAAACTCAGAAACATTTTCAATAGACGAAAAAGAAACAGGAATAATTTATGCAAAACAAAGTGAAAGAGAGCCAATTCAATTTAGTGAAAACTCAGAAAACTACTTTGCATATAATTCTCTCTGGATATTTTCAAGTGAAAACAAATTTCGTATCTTAATACAAAAAATAGTATCATCAAAGCCATTTATAGAAATAATAAATGCATTAATAATAATAAATTGTATATTTTTAACATTTGAAACAATACCATCATTAGAAATAACATCAATGTATAGTGAATTTATATTTACAATAATATTTATAATTGAATTTGTATTAAAAGTAATTGCATATGGTTTTATATTAGAAACTCATAGTTATTTAAAAGATCCTTGGAATTGGTTAGATTTTATAGTAGTTATTTCAAGTATTATTAATTTATTTCCTCAAGTTAATACTAAATTATTTGCATTAAGAACAATTCGTTTAATTCGTCCTTTAAAAACTATGAGTTTATTACCTCATATGAGAACTTTTATTTTAGTTTTAATTAATAGTTTACTTGATGTTGGTACAGTTTTTATTTTAATATGTTTTTTTGTTATTATTTTTGCAATTTTTGGTTTATCTTTCTGGAATGAAAAATTTGATTATAGATGTCGAACTACAAATTATCCAATTAATGGTATATTAAAAATAGAAAGAACTAACTTTTATCATTTATGTGGTGGAGAAGTCAAATGTGAAAATTGTTTAAGTGTTAAGAGATTTTATAGAGAAAATCGTTATTTTCTTTCTGAAATATATAATTATAAAAATCAAATTAATTTTGAAGAATTTAATTATGGTTTAACTACTTTTAATAATTTTGGATGGAGTCTTTTAACAGTTTTTCAAATTTTAACTGGTAATGGTTGGAATAATATTATGTTTTTATTAATGGATGGTCATAATTATTATATTTCTCTTATTTATTTTGTTTTATGTATTTGTGTTAATTATTATTTTACTAGTAATTTAACTGTTGCTGTTTTAATTTATAATTTTAGAAAAGCAAGATTAAATGAATTAACACTTTATTATGATGAACCTAATAGAATTGGAATTAAAAAAATTAAAAAATTATCTCTTATGATGAATATTAATTTAGATAATTATAATGAAAAAAAAGTAAAACAAAATTATCAATTAAAATATAGTCCAATTGAATTAACTGCAAATTTTGTTGAAAATTTTCATAATTTAAATGAACATGAAGATGATGAACATAATGATAAGAAAAAAAATATTGAAAATTTCGAAATTAGTTTTTGGAGAAAATTATGGAGAAAAATTCATTGTATAACAAAAATAAAAGAACATAAACAATATCATAAAAATCACAAATTTGCATTTTATTGTTATATAATATATAAACAACCAATATTTCAAATATTTATTTTTGTTTGTATAATTGGAAATGGTATAATAATTGCTTTAGATAGAGTAAATATTTCTCAAAAAGAAAAAGATATTAATGAAATTTTAAATATGGTTTTAGTTTGTATTTTTGTGATTGAAATGTTTATTTCAATTGTTGGAAATGGTAGAGAATTTTTTTATGATAAAATTAATGTTTTTGATGCAATTATTGTATTAATTTCATTAACTGAAATTATATTAAATCATAGAGGAATTTTAGGTGATTATGAAAATAATTCTACTTCAATTGCTTCTACTTTTCAATTATTAAGAATATTTCGAATATTTAAATTATTAAGAAGTTTAGAAAGTTTTCAAATTATTATGGAAAGTATTTTAGAAACTATAATGAGAATTATTGATTTTTTAATATTATTTGTTATATTTATTTTCATGTATACACTTTTAGGTTTTCAATTTTTTAGAGAATCTTTAAGATTTCAAAGAAGAAATTATAATCCTAAAGAAGAAAGTAATTTTTATAATTTTGATAATTTTCCTAATTCTTTAATTTGTGTTTTTATGATTATTATTGGTGATCATTGGTATGATATTTTTTATGATTGTTATAGAAGTAAAAAAAATAATCGTGTTGTTGTTATTGTTTATTTTGTTACTTTGACTTTATTTGGTAATATTACTTTATTAAATGTATTTCTTGCTTATTTAATTGATAATTTTCAATCATCTTTACATCATTTACAAAAAAATAGAAATGTACATTTATTTATTTTAGAATTAATTTATAAATCAAGTGAAATAAGTTCTAGTAAAATAATAAATTATACTGAAATGATTAATAATAAAAAAGGACAAAAATATTTTGAAAAATTAGTAAAAAATACAAATACAAGAAATAATTCTAAAAAAGGTTCTGTATATAATTATTTTTTAATGAAATTATATTCAAAAAATTTAGAATTTGAAGGAGATATTGAAATAGTTGCAAGAAATAAAATTGATTTTATATTATTTAAAGCTAGTCCATCAGAATATTTTAAAAAAAAACAAAATGAACCAAAAGTTTTTTTAAAAGATCAAACTTTTGTAATAAAAAGAACATTTACTTTAAATAAAATAATTGATAATGATCCAAAAAAAGAAGAAAGAGCAAGAAATGAAGCAATAAAATATATTGATACAATTGATTCTTATTATAGTTTTGAATTAGATTATGAAATGCAAAATGATGCAAAAACAAATTTAAAAAATGAAAGAAAATATAATTATGAAAAATATAATAAACAAGATATAACAAATCCTCAAAATTTAATTTTAGAAAGTCATTCAAAAAATGATGATAGTGAGAGTCAATTAATACAAAATTTTACTATTACAGAATATAATGATTCAGAAATAAGATCAATAAATAATACAGAAAATTCAAAAAATGAAATAAATAAAAATGAAAATAAAGAATCATTTAATTTTAATAAAACAAATAAAAATGAAGTATCAAAAAAAAATAATGAAATTAATAAATCAGATAATTCATTTAATAAAGTAAATATTCAAGTAAGTAGAACTTTAAAAAGACCAAGAGTAAATTATAATGAAATAAATGATAATTTAGATGAAAATAATTCAATTTATATTGATAGAAATTATACTAATGAATTACCACAAGCAACAAATTTAATTTCTCAAAGAACAAAAATGTTAATGGAAACTGAAATATTAGATACAGATACTTCAAATGTTTCTGAAGAAGAATCAATTATTATGGATTATTCTTTATTTTTATTTTCTCCTGATAATAAATTTAGACAATTATGTTATAATATACTTGATCATTGGTTATTTAATTATATTTTAGTTTTATTAATTATTGGAAATGTTATTATTATTTCTTTAGATCATCCTTGTATAAATCCTTCATCAAAAAGAAAAAAAGTTATTGATGTTTTAAATTATTTTTTTAATATTATTTTTATAATTGAAGCAATTATTAAAATTGTAAATCAAGGATTACTTTTAAATAAAAATGCTTATTTGAGAAGTATAATTAATATTATTGATTTTTGTTGTATTATAATTGGATTAATTGATATGGGATTAACTGATAAAAATATTCGTTATATAAGAAGTGTAAGAATGATAAGAATTGTTAAACCAATTAGAATTATTACTAATAGTGAAAATTTATATTTAATGTCAAAAACTTTAGTATCTTCAATTTATGCTTTATCAAATTTATTAATTGCTTGTTTAATTTTTATGTTTATTTTATCAATGATTGGTGTAAGTATATTTAAAGATAGTTTATATTATTATTGTTTAGAAAATCCAAAATATAATGAAGAACAATGTATTAAATATAATGGAAAATGGATTTATAATGATAATAATTTTTCTAATTTTTTTAAATCTTTAAAAGTTATGTTTGAATTAATGGTTGCAGAAGATTGGAGTAATTTAATGAGACTTGGTTCTTTAACTAAAAGTAATAAAAATTATGAATTTTTCTTTGTTGTTATTATACTTCTTTTACATATGCTTTTTCTTAATTTAATTATTGCAATTGTTATTCAAAATTATGATAATATTAAACAACAAAGAAATTATATTAAAGAATTAACTGAACCTGAAAGAGAATGGGTTCATATTCAAAAAATTTTTATGAAATATCATCCTTTACCAAAAATTCGTATTCCTAAAGAAAAATCATTTAAAAGATTATTAATTATAATAGTCACTTCAAAATCTTTTGAAGTAATAATTTCAATATTAATTCTTTTATCTTGTTTAACTCTTTTATTTCAACATAATGGTTCAACAGAAACATTTGATAATACTTTAACTTATATAAATTTAGGTTTTACATTTTTATTTACAATAGAAATAATTATTAAATTAATAGTATATAAAAAATCATTCTTTTTAAATAATTGGAATATATTTGATTTTATTATAATAACATCAAGTATTATTTTAGCAATTTTAAATATATTAACATTAACAGATATAATAAATGTAAAATCATTAAGTTCATTACCAATTATTTTAAGACTTTTTCGTTTATTTAGAATATTAAGAATTTTTAATCAATTTGGAAAATTAAAATCATTAATTGATACTTTAGTTTATTTAATTCCATCACTTTCTGGAATAGGTTTATTTATAATTATATTATTAACAATATATGGAAATATAGGAATGCATGCATTTAGTAAATCACCATTTAGAAAATATATAACAAAAATAAATAATTTTAGAAGTTTCCTTTCATCAATATCAATTTTATTTCAATGTATTACTGGTGAAGATTGGGTTAATTATATGAATGAATTATCATTTCATGATTGTAGAGATCCAAATTCAAAAAATTATCAAAGTGATTATTTTTGTTTTTATTTTGATATAAAATGTTATGATGATAAAAATGTAAATTATACATCAATGATGGAAAATAATTTTTTTTCTTGTGGGAATAATTTTGCTTATATTTACTTTATATCATTTATGATAATAGGACCAATTTTTATAATGAATTTATGTGTTGTAATGGTAATTGAAGGATTTACTGAATCAATATATGAAAATGAAGGATATTTACCAAGAGATTTAATGGATAAATTTATTAATCTTTGGATTAATTATGATCCTTTATGTACTAAAATTATAAAACCTTATGAATTTATTTTAATGATGAAAGAACTTCCTCCTCCAATTGGTTTAAATTATGATAGACATTTAATTCAAGGAATTAATGATGATATTAAAGAATCTAAAAGAGAAAGAGATTATAAACAATTTTTACAATGTAGAGAATTAATTAGGAAAAATAAGGATAAATTATTTTTAGATAAACCTAATTTTTGTCTTCCTCAAATTTATATTTGTAATAATTTTTATTTAAGTAAAGATGGTAATTTTTTTACTAATGATATTGAAGTTATGAAATTAATAAGTAAATTTCAAATTATTTCTAGTGATGAAAAATTAAAACATTATTTAAATAATGATAGTGAAAAATTAAATGAAGAAATTAAAAGAAATTCTTATATTTTTTCATCTGAAAAATTAAATGATAAATCAATTACTAATGTAAATAATGAAAAAGAAAAATATTTAGTTATTCATTTTATTGATGCTTGTATGACAATTACTCAATTTGCAATTAGTAAATCTATGAATGTACATTTTGATGTTTTAAGAAGAAATGTTGTTAGTTCTTATACAAAAAAATTATGGAAAACTGAATATAAAAATGAAGATATTGAACCATTTTTTGTTAAAAATAAAAGTTCTAATATTGAAGAAAATAGTAATTTTTTAAGTATGTTATTGGCTTGTCAAGTTTTACTTAAGTTTAAAAAAAAAATTAAAGAAAGAATTAGAAGAGCTCGTGAGAAAATTAAATTAAAAAAAAATCCTAAAAATATTTTTGGTAAATTTTCTGAGATGAGACAATTTAAAAATGAAAATATGAAAATTAAAAGAGTTAATTCTGATTTAAATGATAAAAATAAAAAAATTGATTTTATAAATAATATGAGTAAAATTTATATGAGTATTACTCAATCAAATAGAGAAAATGGAATTTATGATACAAATATTTATGCAACTGGAATTAAGAAAAAATTAATTAGTGAAATAGATTTTTCTGGAATTTTTTATAATAATAATGAATTAAATGATATAATTAATAGTAAAAGAAACAATAGTTTCAGTCATTCATGTATATAAATCATATATAATTTAATTTATAATTTTTTTTAATTCATTTTTTTTAAAATTTCTATATAAATATTTATATATATATAATAGACCAAGTGTGAAAAAAATAATTTCAATTAATAATATTTGTTAAATCTTATTATTTAATTATTGAAAGAAATAATAAATTTGTTGTTAATATATATTTAAAATATTTTTTAATAGTTATTTAAAACTTAAAAACTAAGTGAATCACTTTTTAAACATTAAAAACAAGTAATATAATTCTAAATCTATCAAATATAATAAATAATAATAAATACAAATAAGAAAACATTTTTTTCTCTGAAAAAATATATAAAAAAAAAATGAAAAAAAAAAATATTAATAAAAATGAGTAGTAACACCGAGAAACTTTATAATGATATTAGTTATAATACTGATATAATAGATTTTGGAAAAACATTCAGAGATCCCTCAGATAGAGAAAGTCAATATATAATCGATTTATATCGTTTAGAAGAATTTGATGTGAGTACAATGGATCCAACTATATTTCTTTATTTCTTAGAATTTGATAATTCAACCACAAAATATACTCATTCAATTTTATTATAAACTCTTTTCCAAATTTTTTTTGGATGTGTGAAGAGCATGTCAAAATGAGTGTGTTTATTGCCTTTACAATATTCATTATTCTTTATTTTCAAAACTATATTTGATATCTTTTAAATAAAAAAATTATTTTTTAATTTAAACATTGATATTTTTTATTTTTTTTTTTTAAGTTATTTTTTGATGGATTTACATTTGTATCTCTATCAAATATAAATAAAATTACTTTTATGAATTTTTATTCAAAAAAATGTATAAAGAAACGATAATTTAATTTATTTTTATATTAATTAGATTCTTTTATAAAATTTATTGAATTTTTTATTAATTTTCCATAATATAAAATATTATAATATTAATAATTATGGCTAAAAAATTTCCTTATATACTTTTTTTTATCAAACTTCAGTTTCTTTTATAAATAATAAATTCACAAAACAACTAAAAAAAAAATTATATATAATCATAATCACTCTAGAAAAAAATATACAAAAAATTATTTTAATTCATTTTTGATTTTTTCTTCATATAAATTAATATATTGTTTATAAATATTACTTTCTCTAATATTGTTTTCTTTAATCTCATCTTCACTATATTTTTTAACAATGATCCCATTTTCCATTTTAACAATATTTTCATTTTTTTCATTATCAAAAACAATAACAATTCCATTATCTAATTTATCATTAAACCAATTTCCAATAACAATAGCATTATTATCTTTATAATAATATCCACCAATTCCATTTTTTTTATCATTTTTAAAATAACCAAAATATTTTTTACTATTTTCATTTAAAATTCCATAACCTTCAATACAATTTTGTTTCCATTGACCATTATAATATTTACCTTCATTCCATTTAAAAATACCATTTCCTTCTAATAAATCATCATTAAAATCACCATAATATTCAAATCCATTTGGTAAAGTTAATTTTCCTTTTCCATTTTTTTTTCCTTTTATAAAATTACCATTATATATTGTTATACCATTTTCATTTTGAATTTTTTCAATTCCTTCTCCTGTTATTTCATCATTATTCCAATCACCTTCATATATTTTTTTTTCTATTATATTATCATTATTATTTATATTATTATTATTTAAATTATTATTATTAAAAATAGGATTATTATTATTATTAATATTAAAATTAATATTAATATTTGAATTTGTTTTATTAAAAGTATTATTATTTGAATTATTTAATTTTTTTATTATTTCAATTTTACCTTTACCATGTTTTTTTCCATTTAAAAAATCACCTTTATAAATACTATCATTTTTAACAAAAATTCCTTTTCCATTAAATAAATCATCTTTAAAATTACCTTCATAATAAGAGCCATCAATAAAAATTAATTTTCCTTTTCCTTGTTTTTTACCATCAATAATATCACCAATATATTGTGTTTGATTTGATATTTCAAATTTTGATGATTGACGATTTATTGAAGATAAATTCCAAGAAATTGATGAGTGACGAGTATCTGATAATGGAATTATATATGAATGTCCTATTGAATTAGTGTTATTTATTATATTTGTATTATTTGTTGTTTGATCACTTATTCTTTGTGTTAATCTTTTTTCTGTTTTTTTATTTAAAACTGCCTCATTTTCTTCATTACAAGATGAACAAAAATCTGATTGATTACCCATTATTTTTTTTATTTATTTTTTTTATTTATTTATTATTTAAAGCATTTTATTATATTTTATTTATATTTTAAATAAACATAAGTATTTATTTTATTTATAATTTTTTTTTTGAAAATTAAATAAATTTAATTTAATTAATTAATAATAATTATTCTTTTTATAAATCTTCTATATTTACATATTTTGAATCTGCACTTTCTATTTTTTGTGCCATATTAATTAATAATTCATATCTCTCATCATTTTGACAATGATAACATATTGAAATTGTATAATCTTGATTAAATGAATATTTACCAAAATCTTTATGAACTCCTTTTATTTTTCCTCTTGATTCCCAAACTTCATAATATAAAAAATTTAAAAATGGAAAATCAATTTTATTCATTTCATTTTTTGTTATTTTTCCATTATTTAAAAGATTATTTGATATTTTATAAAATTCTTCAATATTTTTATTTGTATTTTTCTTTTGAGAATTTATTTCTTTTGTTTTTTTTTCAAATTCTGAAACACTAATTCCTAATAATGAACATATAAATTCTTCTAAATTAGGCCATACATTATTTATATATTCAGCTCTACTTTTTTCCTTTATTGAATCAAATAATTTAAAATATTCTAAATAATGTTGATAACTATTAAAAATAATATTTATTCTTGATAAATGAAAATTAATAAATTTTTCAATAATATCAACAATATAATAATCTTTTAAAGAACAATTAATAATATCAATTGCATAATTTTCAACTTTTAATTCTTCATCACCAAATAATTTTGCAATAAAAGTTAATAAATAATTATAATAAAATTCACTCATATTCTCAATATCATTTTGATGAGAAATTTCATCATCTAAACCATTATCTCCAAAATCAAAAATATTATTAAAACCTTTAATAAAAAACTCTTTAAACCAATCTTTTATTATAGTAACATTTCTATTTTCTTTATATTTACAAATAATTTCATATAAAAAATATTCAATAACATTTTTAAAATTATCATTATAAATAATTTTACTTTTATAAATATTTTCTAAAATATTTTCAACATTAATTGCATTCATAAAACTAAGACTCATTTCCATAAATAATCTACAATTAAATGCATTTGGCATAATAATATATTCACAAAAACATCCATTTGAAATTTTTCCTCTATTTGTTCCTAAAATAACAATATAAAAATGAATTAATTGACAATTTAAATTAAATAATACTGAAATATTATTTGGTGATATTGCAGGAATACCTTCTCTTGTTCTATGTAAAATTATTGTTCTTTCTAATTCTTTTTCATATAATTCACATTTTGGATTTATTTTTAAATTATCTTTTTCTTCTGTTTCTTTTATTATATCATAATCAGATTTATCTAAAAATAAAGATGGAAAAACTGAAATTTGATAATCTGATGTTAATTTACCCTTTAATTCTTGAAAAATAAAAGAATGAGGAACTAAATTTAATCTTACTTCATTACATCCTATTATTCTTTGATTAGATTTATTATAAATTGATGATGCATCTGCAGTTATGTGAAAGAAATTAAATGGAATATTATATTTATTTAATGTTTTTGTTATTTTTTGATTTATGTGTTTTGGTAAGTGATTTGGTATTGTTTTATTTTCTAAACATAATATTGGATTTATAAAGTTATATTCACTATCATATGTTCCGAAATATGGTATTGAAAACATTTGAAGTATTTGACATTGATTTTTATAACTTTTTAAAAGAGTATTTGATATTTGATTTCTCTTCACTTTTATGTTTTTTGCATTTAAATTATTTTCCATTTTGATTTAAATTAAATTATTATATATTTTTTTTGTTAGTTTTAATTTTTTAAAATAAAATAATAATTATGTGAAATCAGAGATATTAAAATAAAATGAAATTAAAAATGAAAAAAATAAATAAATATTCTTTTTTTATAAATTATTATTTTTATTATGAATATATTTATATGCATTATTTATTCCTTCTTCATTTATATTTAATAATAAATAATTTATTTTTATTTCATATACTATTTTTATATCTTAAAAAAAAAGTAAAAAAAATAGTCTTAAAATTTAATAAAATTTTTAATAAATGTTTTTAATTACAAAAAAAATTTAATAATCAATAAAAACAAATATTAATTAAAATATTTATTAATTATTTAAAATGAAAGAGATTAGTGGAAAATTTGATTTATTTTTTTATTCAACTATTTTCATTATTTTTATTATCATTTGAATGATTATTAATTTTACTTTGATTAACACTATTAGTATTAAAAGATGAATTATGAATATCAATATCTTTATCATTTTTTTTTGAAGTATTACTTTCCATATGAATTAAATTAATTTTAAAATCTTTAGTAATAGAAGAAGCATTTGAATTTTTTTTTATATTTGATCTACTAAATTCATTATTACTAAATTGAGAACTTCTTCTATTTTTTCTAACAGAAACTCTTTTACTATAATCAAAATTAGAGTTAATTGAATAAATACTTGATCTTCTTCTTTTAACCGAACTAGCTTTCTTTTTTTTCTTCAAATTATTATTTTCTCTAATAACTTTTAATTTATCATAATAAATTTTTCTAGCTTTATAAAATTTATATAAATCAATAATTCTCTTTGCAGATAATTTTTTAGCAAGAGCAGAATTTTCTTCTCTTCTTTCAATATTAATAAAAAATTGTCTAAGCATTTTTTTATCATATTGAGCTTCCCACATTTTTCTACTATATTTACTAACTTCTCCTCTTCTTAATTTTTTAAAAGAAACATTTTTACTAATAGACACAGCATATTTACTAATAGAAAAACAAGCATCAATATAATGAATATAAATATCATCAGCGCCATGTCCTTCTAAATGTTTATGAATATGTTTATATTCTTCTTCTTCTTCTTTACTTAAAATATTATTTTGTCCTGTTCCAGTATGATCTTTTTTATAAATATCATATGCTAAAATACTATATCGATTCATTAATTGCATTACTTCAACATCAGAAGTATAAAATTTTAAATTTTTACTTATATAAATTTTATTTTTTGGAAATTCTTCTGTAAATTTAGGAAAAATTTGACTTTGTGCTCTTGATAATTGAAAATTTGAAGGATTATGTGAATGATCATATGGACTGTTTGATATATTTAATTGACGATATGTTGATAATGCTTCATCCATTTGATGAGATTCTTGAAAACGAATTCTTGGACTTTGTAAATTTGATTCTGTCATTATATCAAATTCAACATGACTATTTTTTTTTTTATTTGTATTTAATATATTATCATCATCATTATTTATAATTTCATTTATATTATTATCATTTAATATATTATTATCATTATTTTCTTTTCCAATTATTAAATTTGATAATTTTCTTAATAAACCACTTTTTAATGCTTTTTTCCTTTTTTTTTCCTTTTCTTCCCTTCTCTTTTTTTTTATTTCTTCAACAATTCTTTGAAATTCATGATATTCTTCTTTTTCTCTTCTCGTTTTAACATTACTAGAAACTAAATGTCGATCATAATTATAACCAATTGGTGGTTGTAATTCTTTCATCATTAAAACAAATTGATAAGGTTTAACAACTTTAGCATTTTCAGGATCATATTTTTCCCATAAAGCAACAAATTTTTCCATATATTCCTGAGGTAAAATACCTTCATTTTCAAAAACACTTTCTTCAAATCCTTGAATTACCATTACTAAACATAAATTCATAATAAAAACAGGACAAATAATAACAAATGATATAAAGAAAGCATATGAGAATGAATTACCACATGAAAATCTATCTAATTTAGAAATTGCTGTATAATTAATATATTGTTCATCCCAACAAGTAACATTATAAGTAACACAATAATAATCATGTTTATATACTGAACTATTTCTATCTCTACAATCATGATATGCTAATTCATTCATTAATTCATTCCAATCTTCTCCAGTTGATACTTGTAATAAAACTAAACATGCTGAAAGGAAATTTCTAAAATTAGCATTTGAATTTATTTTCTTACGGAATGGTACAGAACCAAAAACATTCATTCCTATATTACCATATATTAAAAAAATAAAACTTGCAAATACAGCAACATTACCTAATGATGGTAATTCATATAATAATGTATCTAATAATGCTCTCATTCTACCTTCTTTAGATAATAATTTTACTATTTCAAATAAACGAAGGAATCTTAAACATAATGGTACTGAGTCAAATGTTGTTTTTAATACATGATCCCATTTTAAATAATCAATTGGTATTGTTATATCAATTAAGAGAACTACAATAAAATCAAAAATATTCCATTTATGATGAAAATAATCTTTTTTATAAACCCAGATTTTTAATATTATTTCAGTTGTAAATAAAAATTCACAAAAGTAATCAAGTGTTAAAAAACATATTTTTAATGCTTTACTTTCATGATGTAATCTAAATATTAATCCTATTATTGATAAACAAATTGTTATTATACTATAAACTGTATATTTTTTTGATTCAAAAAATATATGAACATAATCAACTAGTTTTTTTTCTCCTGCTACAACAAATCTTTTTTTAGGATGAAATTTCATTACAATTCTTTGAGTTTGTATCCAATCTTTTTCAGCTTCATTTAATAAAGCAAAATGAAATTTTTTTGCTTTTAAAGTTCTAAATTCTTGAATAACAACAGCAAGAATCATATCTAAAATAAAAGTATTTCCAATAAACATAACAATAATATAAAATAACCAAACCCATTTAGTTCCAATTTTCATTCCTGCAATTTGCATTTCTTGAACCCATTCATCTTTTAAAATTAATTCAAAATTTGATTTTAAACCATAAATAAAATTAGCATAATTTTCTCTATTATAAACCCAATTACCTCCAATTTTATTACATTCTTCTTCATTTTGAAGTGAATAATCAATATCACAAATTCTTTCTAATTTCCCTTTAAAAATATTAATTCCTAATAAAGTAAACATAAAAATATATAAAAATATAAATAATAATAAATTAATCATTGCTGGAATTGATGCAATTATTGTTTCCATCATTAAAGATAAATTTTCACTTCTAATTAAAATTCTAATTGGTTTAATTGATCTTAAAGCTCTTAAATAACGATATTGAGTAGCAATATTAAAAAAACCTAAAAATCCAATACAACAACAAAAAGCATCAATTATATTTATAATATTTCTCAAATATGCATTTTTATCAAAAATAACACCATCAGAAATCATTTTTAAAGTAGCATTACATAAAAAAATTCCAGTATAACATTGATTAGCTCTTTTAGAAAATTTAGCAAAAGTTGATTTTGGATCTAACCAAGGATTATCAAAACAAATTAAAATAGTATTTGTTACAATTAAAACAAAAATAATATAAGATACAATTCTATTATAAACAAAATCATGAACTGCTTTTCTAAAACGTAAATTTTTACCAAAAATAAAACAACTTGCTTTACTTACATATCGATAAAATTTTTGCCAACAAGATTTTTCTTCTTCATCATATGATTCTTCATCAAATGAATATTCAGGCGCAATTGAAAATAAACCACTATATTTACTTACATTTGAATTAATTGAACTTAAAGTTTGATTTCTTGAAGCAGCAAAACTTGAAAGAAGACTTTTATTATTTCCTTTATTTGAACTTTTTTGATCATTTGGTATTGAAACAATATCATAATCTTTTTCTTTAATTGAAGGTATTTCAATATCTTGATTAACTTTTTTTAAAAATATCATATCTGTTGTTATTGGATTTTCCATTTCAATTTCACTATCATTTTCTTCTAAAACTATATTTTCTATATTTGTATATTTATTTTTAGTTTTATTATTTGAATTATATGATATTTGACTTGAAGAATTTAAATTTGAAAAAACTTCTGGTTCTTCTAAATTATATTCATTTAAATCATAAAAATCTATTTTTTCTAATTCATCATTATAAAATAATTCTACTTGAATATTATTTGTATGTTTAATTAAAACATCATCAAAATTAAATATTTTCATATTTCCTATTTCTTCAAAAAAACCACCATATTTTAATGCACTTTCACTATAATGTCTTTGAATAACATGTATTTTTTTTTTTTCTCTAGTTATAAAATTAATTTGAGTTTTTTTTAATAATTCAAATGGACCTTCTGATAAAGAATAATTTGGTTTTATATGTTCTATTCCATTTAAATATGCAATTATTTGTTCATTTATTGGTTTTTTTTTAGAAGTTGCATTTATATTTAATGATGTTGAATAATATATCATATCAAGACGAAAATTATGTATATAAAAATTTTTTTCAAAATGTCTTTTCGCAATTTCAAATTGTTCAATTAAATAAGCAAGAAAAATTTTCATTATTATAATTTGACCAAATAATATCATTAAAAAATAGAAAATAATAACTTCAAAATTATAATTTTTTGAACTTCTATAACAATCAAATAATAAATCAATCCAATGATCACCAATAATAATAATAATAACAGAAACTAAACTATTAATAAAATTATCAAAGTTATAATATTGTGAATCAGCAACTGCGAAATAAACTCCATTTTTATATTTTAATGAATTTTTAAAAAAAGAATATCCTAATAAAGCAAAAATAAATAAAAATAAAATAAAAACAAAAAAAAAATCACTCATTCTCCAAATAGTTCTTTCAATACTATCTAAAATAATAGCAAAATTTTCCCATTTTCTAAATAATTTAAATATTCTTATTATTCTCAAACAAGTTAAAACACTTGCAACTGCATCATCATTATGATTAATTAAACCACTTTCTTTAATAATAACTTCAAATAAAGCTAAAATTACAATAATAAAATCCCAAATATTTTGTTTAGATTTAAAATATTCTTTTGGTGTAAATCCGACTAAAGCTAAAATAATTTCTAATAAGAAAAAACCAACAAAAATTGAATTTAAATTTTCATGAATTTTAATTTCTTTTTGTGATATTCCTCTTCTTTGAAAAGCAAAAACAATTCCATTTAAAATTATACAAAGATAAAAAAATTTTTGTACAATTGGTTGTTCATGAATATAATAACAATAATAACCAAAAGTAGATCTTTTATGATAAGGAGTTAATCTTTTAATTTTTTTAAACCATTTAATTTCACTAATCCAAGTAATTAATTTAAAATATAAAGATTTAGAAGTTCTTTTAATATCTCTATTAAAATTAATCAATTTATATTTTCTTTTTATTTTACTCATTTCTTGCATATTAGTAAAATTAGTAGCATTAATATTTAAATTAATATTAACAATACTTTTACTTGCTTTTGAATAAACACTTGAACCATTACTTGCAGTTTGATTAAAACTTGACATATTTTGATCTCCAATTGCCATTTTAATTTTACTTGCTTTTTTTCTTCCTCTTTTTGCAACTGATATAGAAATTTCAATATCATTTCTATCTTTATTAAAGTTATATAATAATAATGCAGTAATTAAATTCAACATGAAATAATAATTAACAACTAAACAAAAAAAAAAATATATTAATGAAACATAATAATTATATCCATCCATCATTAAAAACATTAAATCAACCCAACCTTCACAAGTCGCAACAATAACAACTACAAAAAGTGAATGTATAATATTATTAAAATTAATTAATCCATATTCAAAAACTTTATTTTTACTTGCTTCATGTAAATTTGGATTTTGAAAAGGATAATCTTCTGGAATAAAATATCTTTGATCATAATAAAATTCCCAAGTACTTAAACAATAATCTTTTCTTCCATTACAAGTTACTTTACCTCCACATAATTTATTAACGAATAAAGGATCAAGTGGTAAATCACCTCTTATTGGTTTTTTTGAAGTTCTACAAAAATAAGTAAATCTATTATTAAAAATTGCAAAACCTAATAAAGCAAAGAAAAAAAAAACAAAAAGTAAAATTACTATTATATCAAATAAATCATTTAAACAATTAAATATTGAATTTATAAATTTTCTCATTGAAGGAAATATTGATAAAGTTCTTAAAGGACGAATTAAACGAAATGCACGAAGTGCATTAATATTAACATTAAAATTAGGAATAAAATATAATAATCCAGTAATAACAATAAGAAAATCAATCCAATTCCAAGGATCTCTTAAATAACAATAATCTTCCATAACAAAACCATAAGCAATTATTTTTAAAATCATTTCAATTGTAAAAATAATTGTAAAAGTGTTATGATAGTAATCAGTATATAATTCAAATCTATCTATTGTTTCTAAAAATAAAAAAATACAATTTATGATTATAAGAATATTTATTGTATGAATAAATACTTTTGTTGATATTATTCTTTGGATAAAATATCGAAATTTATTATTATGACCAAAACATAATGCATTATTTGCGAATAACATTCCTGAATCTCTACTAAAATAACTAGAACCATTTAATCGACTACTTGTTATTGAACGTTCTTGAGACATGTGACTTAAACTTACTATGTCATCTTTTTTTTTTGAATATTTTTTTGGCTCATGTGATTCTAAAGGCATTAATTAAATTATAATTTGTTTTAAAATATTTGGAAAATTTAAAATTAAATGATAAAATAATTATGATTGTTTTATTATTTTTATTTTCAATGTTTTTTTATTTTTAATTTTGTGTTATTTGGTATTAAAATTGTTTGAAATAGTGTATAATACTATTAAAAGCATAATATTTTTTTTATAACAAAGAAATATATATATTAAAATATGTAATTTTTATTTAATATTATTTTCTAAAACATTAAAACAAATAAAATATTAATGATAAAATGATTTTGAATTAATGATGATTATATTTAAATTATTTTAAATGTTGATTTTTTATGAATTTTTCTTTTTAAGAAAAGACATATATAAATGAAATTAAAATTGATTTATTATATAATAAAAATTTAATAAAAAATTTAAATATTAAAAGACAATAAAATAATCAAATAATTTATAAATAAAATATAAATAATAAAAATTAATATTATTTTAAATTTGAAAAAAAAATTTGAAACTTATATTATTTGATTCAAAAATACTTAAACTTTTAAAATAAAAAAATGAAATATGAAATTCAAAAATAATAAATAATATTTATTAAAATTCCTTGTTGAATTATTTTTTTTCATTTAATCCAAATCCACATAATTTTTTATTATTTAATTTGGTAAAAAGAAATAAATTAATATTTATTGATTGCAATATAAAAAATAATTTTTTTTATAAAAATGATATATTAATTTATATCAAAATACTTAAATGAGATTATAAAAATATTTTATCTCTTTATATTATTAAATAAACTTTTATATAATTATTATGCATTTCTTCTATGAAACACTCTTAAATTAACTAATTTAAAATAAATTAAAATATTTTTAATAACAAAGAATATAGAAAAACTTGAAATAAAAGAAAGTAAACACAATTTTCCTAATAAATAATTCATTTTCCATTTTATAATCTCATCAAAACTTCTTTTATCCAAAAAAATCAAATAAGAAAAAACAAGTTGAAAAAGATAAAAACTTAAAAATCTAATAAGTGAAGTATTCTGACTTGTATAATTAAACATACAATCATCACTTTTAACATTATAATCAAGGAAATTTTGATGATTTTTTCTAAAAATAAAAGAATATTCAAAATAAACACCAAAAAATGCTCCTAAGAATTCAAATATACTTACTTTTTTAATAAAATTTCCTCTATCAAAAAATACATTATTTATTTTACATTGTTCATTTATTAAATTAATTGTATCTTTAGAAGGATAATTTATATTAATTGTAGAATGAAAATAAATAACAATAATCCAAAGTGAAAGAAGTAAAAAAGTTACTAATTTAAAATTATGTAATAATTTCATTAATTTTCTTCCATCATCAAATTTAATTTCCAAAATATCAAAATAAATTTTATAAATAAAATAACCAATTGAAAGACCAATAAATAATTGATTAATATAATGAACATTTTCATATAATCTTTTTAAATATAAATAAACTAAATTTACAAAACAAAAAATCCAAAGAATACTTTTAAAAAATTTAGATTTACTTTTATAAGTAAATGCTCTATAAAAAACAGCAAAAATTACAAAAGAATTCATTGCCATTGTTGCAGGAGAACCATAATCATTTGGACAATATAAAGGAACTAATTTATCATTATACCAAAAAGGCCTATCATCTAAATAAAAAAATTTTAATATTCCATTTATAAATATTGTAAAACAATCTAAAAATAAAAATGATAATGCTGAAGGGACATTTATGTAATTTAATATTAAATATAATAAAATATATTTTCCATTTATTGAATAAAAATCAAAGAATTTTAAATATTTTTCTTCTAAAGAACCACTAAAATATTTTAAAGTTAATTCTTTTAAGTTATCTCTGAATATAAATTCTAATGAAAGACATATAAATAGAAAAATAAATAAATTAAATAATTTTTGATTTTTTGGATTTATTGTTGATTTATCTTTATAAGTTACATTTATTGGAATATTATTATTATTATTATTTAATGGTAAATTATCCATTTCATTATGAACATTTGAATTCATTGGAAATGTTGGAGTTTCATGTTCTTCTTTATTTGTATTTTCCATTAAATTAAAAAGAAAAAATATTATTATTAATTAGAGAAAAATTATTAAACAATTAAAAAATATAAAAAAAAAAGAAAATAAATTAAATTATTTATTATTTGGCATTTTTCTTCTTTTTAATAATTTTAATTTATTTGATGAAGCTTCAATAGGATCAACTTTAGTTATTTGAAGAAAATCAGTTAATTCTTTATTATCAATAGAATTATTATTAATATTATCATCATCATTTCTAGGAATATTTTCATTATAATTAAAATTATTATTATTATCATTTCCAATATCCATTTTACTTATATTATGATTACTTTTTATTGTACTATTAAAATTAGTTCCAGTATTATTCATCATATTATATTCTGCAAAATTTAAAATATTATTTACTCTTTGTTTTGTTTGTTCTTTAATTTCTTCTTTATTTATATTATATGGATTTTTATTATCATTTATTTTATTTTCTTCAATTAAATTATAAGTTTTTTGTTTTATTTCATTTAAATCATCATCATCTATTTTTTGATAATCTAACATTGGTGAATTATCCATTTCACTATTTGATGAAGGAATATTATTTATATAATTAAAATTATTTAAAGCATTTATATTTTCTAATCTATTATTTTCTATTTTTAAATCACTACACATTTTTACTAATTTTTTATTTTCTTTTTTTAATTTTGAAGATACTTCTTTTTCTCTTGCTAATTTTAATTCATAATCTTTTCTTATTTTTTCTTTTTCTAAATTAAATTGTTCTTCCATTTCTTCTGTTCTTTTCATTAAATTTTCTACAATTGTTTTTATTTCATCTTCTTTATTTACTTTTTCATTTAATTCATTTATTAATTCTTGATTTTTATTTTGTAAAATTCTTTCATTTGATAAATATTCATTTTGAATTCTTTGAATTTCAATATCTTTTTGTTTAATAGTTGTTTTTAATTCTTCAATTTTTTGTAATAATTCATTATTATTATTATAATTAACATTAGGATTTTTAAAAAATTTATCCTCATTATTAATTTCATCAAAAGATCCTTTTGCAAAAAATTTCATATAATCAACAGAATCATCCATTACTTTATTAGGATTTAAATTATTTGTATTAGTAGAACTTTTCATTTGATTAGTTTTTATTTCTTTACTTTCTTTTAAAGATAAATTTATATTTGCTAATTTAGTTATTTTTTCATTTAATTCTTTATTTTGATTTTTTAATTCTAAATTTTCATCATTTAATCTTGTTATTTGATCATTATAATTTTTTAATGCTATATTATTTGCATCATCAATTGATGTTTTTTCTTTTAATAATTTATCAATTGTTACATTTAAATCATTTACTTTTGAATTTAAAATCTTTATTTCAAATTGTCCTTTTTCAACTTCATATTGTTTACTTTGAACATTTTGTTTTTGAGTAAAAACTTCATTTCTAAGTTCATCAATTTGTTTTATATAATTTTCATTTTTAGAATTTAAATTTGTTACATCTTCTTTTGTTCTATTTAATTCTGTTTCTATAAATTTTACTCTTTGATTTGCTAAATAAACATTTGTTGTATTTTCTTGTTCTTTTCCTTCTAAAATTTTTACTTTATTTTCTACTCCTATTTTTTCTTTTATTAATGAAATATTATCATTATTTAATTTTGATATTTGAATATTTAAATTATCTAATTTTTGTTTTTGTTCATTTGTTTGTAATGATAATTTTTCTTTTTCATTTACTAATGATTCAATTTTTTCATTTAAAGTATTTTTTTCATTTTCATAAATTTTTTTTTCATTTTTTTGATTTATTTCAAATTCTGAAATTTTATTTTTTAAATCTTCAATTTCATTTTTTAATTTTTCTGTATTTTCATTTAAATTTTTTACTTCTTCTTGATGATTTAAACTCATTTTATTTTGTGTATATTTATTAAATTCTTCATTTTGCATTCTTTGAGATTTTTCATATTTTAATTTATTATTTAAATCATCTATATTTTCATTTAATTTTGATATTTCTAAATCTTTTGATGATATTATATTTGTAATTGAATCAAATTTTTCTTCATATGCTTTTAAGTCATTATCTCTTTCTTCTATTAATTGTAAATTTGATTGATAAGCTGATTTAATTTTATTTATTGACTCTTTCATATTTTCTATTTTTTTATTTTTTTCTGATATTTCATTTTGAAGTGATGATATTTTTTGAAGTAATATATTTTTAATTTCATTTTCTTTTGTCGTTATTAAAGATTTTATATCATTAAAATTCATATCATTTGGATTTTTTAATAATATTTCATAATTATTTTCAGGATTCATATTTTATATTTAAGTAAAATAAATTCATTTTTTTTATAAAAAAATAAATTATTTTAAATTAAAATCAAATAATATATTAATATAATTTATTAAAATAATTTCCTAAATTTATTAGTAATCTATATTAATTTATAAATAAAATAAATGATAAAATAAAATCAATATTTAAACTTTATTATATTTTTTTTAGTTATATAATAATACAATTTAATAACTATAAAATAAAATAAGCAAATAAATCAAAAATTATTTTCAATATGAAACAACAATATTAAAAAAAAACATTAATTAAAAAAAAAATTTAAAAAAAAATCAAAAAAAAAAAAAATAAAATAATATAAATGAACAAATCAAAAAACGTAGAAAAACAACAAGAAAAAAACCCAGCAACAGAAATAAAAGATTTTTCTGCTTTTGCATTAACAATAATAAACGAAATAGATTATGCAAGAATGCATCCTCAAGAATTTCTTCAAAAACTTGAAAAAATCCAAAAATTAATAAATGAAAGTGAATCAGAAGACCAAAATACATTATTAATAAAATCAATTCCATTTACATACAATGACTTAAGTTTAAATTTACAAAACGCAATAGAATTTTTAAAAGAACAAAAACCAATAGAAGGATTAACATACAATGAAAGTATATCAAATGGTTGTAATGACCTTTTAAATGTATTAATGATGCATGATGGTTTAAATGAAAATGAATTAAACGATCCAAGATACTCACTTCATAATAGAATGAATGTAAATGGAACTCCATTTGGAGAAATTTATGAATTAATTGATTATGGAATGTTTGATCCAGAATTTATTGTTATTAATTTTATTTTAGGTGATGATGATGATAATAAAATTGATAGAAGTATTATATTTAATCCTAATTTAAAAACAGTTGGAATTGCTTCTGGTATTTTACCTTCTGATAAAGTTTGTACTGTTATTGATTTTGCAGAAGATTATTTTGCTCCTGATGAAACAATATCATTAGATATTCAATTAAAATATAAAAATAGAATTGGAGAAAAATTATATGATACTAGAACTTTTACTAGAGATTCTGGGAAAAATTTTAATAAGGATACTTCACAAATTTCTTTAGATAAAAAAAATAATAATAATGATAAAAAATTAAATTTAGGTAATTTATTTTCTATTAAAAGACATCAATATTTGGGACATAATAAAGGAAATTATGGTAAAAATGGTATTGATATGGATAATTTAAAAATGATGAATTTAAATGAAAATGAAGTTGAAATTGAAAATGATAATAAAAATTATGATAATGAAGTTCAAATTGAAAATGATAATTATGAGAATTATAATGATAATGATGAAAAATTTGTTGAAATTGAAAGAGATGAAAATGATGATAGTGATAATTATAAAGATTGGCCTGAAGGAGCAATTAAAATGAATAGAAATGAAAAATATGTTATTGAAAATGGAAAAGAAATGATTATTGTTAAAACTATTTATTTTTTTGCTGATGGACATACTGAAACTGTTATTGAAAAGGAAAAAGTAGATTAATTTGTTATAAGTAATTTTTTTTTTTTTTTTTGATTTTTTATTTATTTATTTTAATTGAATTTTAAAATTTTTTTTTTGATTTTATTTTTTTTATATAAGGAAAATATCTATTTTTTTTGTTTTTTTTTTTATTTAGTAAAATTTTCTATAAATTAATTTTTCTATGAAATGTTAATTAAATGTATGCAAGATTATTAAATAATGCAAACTTAAATTTTGAAAGATTAGGAGAAAAAAATAATGTTCAATTTCAAAAAATTAAAAATATAGAAATACATTTACATCAAAAATTAGAAAAAGTTAAAAATTTACAAAGTGATTCTTGTTATGATTTTAGTGATTACTCAGAAAGTATAAATTCAAATGAAGATGATGAATTAGAAAATAGTCAAAGTTCATCAATTAGATTAACTAATACAAATTTAAAATCATTTTCATCATTAAATCTTATAAAAATAATAGGGAAAAATCAAAAAAATTTTACTTTATTTCAAATTAAGAAAATAACAAAAATTTTAGATATTTTTGCTTGTATTTTTGCATGTATTGGAACATTACTTTCTCAAATAGAAAATGAAATTTCTTATTCAGAAAATTTAAATAATCGTATTAATATAGTAAAATTATGTACTCAATTATCAAAATTTGAATGGAATATTTCAAATATTGAATATGATAATTTTAAACTTGATTATTTAAATAAAGAAAAATTTTATTCATTAAAAATAAAAAAATGTTCACAAATTCCATTTCAAATAAAAATTCCAAAAGAATGTGAAATATTAAGATATTTAATTTTATTATCAACATTATTAACAATTCCTTTTTTAATATCAAGTTCATATTTTGATATTTTAAGAGAAACAGAAATGAAAAAAATATCAGATATAAAGTCAATAAAAATAAATAATATAATATTCCTAATAATAGAATTATTAATATTAACACCATTTCCATATCCAAAAATGAAAAAATATCTTTTATATAAAGAAATAGGAAAATTTATTTGTTATCCAATATCATCAATTTTATCAGTAATGACATTTCTTCGTATATTTTTTTGTATAAAATTATTTAAACACTTAACAAAATATACATCAACAATAGCAGAATATGTATGTGAAAATAATGTATGTGAAGCAAATATAAGATTTGCATATAAAGCTTTTCAAAAAGATCATCCATTTATTGCATTAATAATTATATTTTGTTTTAATTGTATTTGTTTAGGTTTATCAATAAGAACTTTTGAAAGATATTATTGGGAAAATAAAGATAAAATTATAATGGATTGGGATTATATTATTAATTGTATGTGGTATGTTTTTGTATCAATGACTACTGTTGGTTATGGTGATATGTATGCTTGTACTCAAATTGGGAGAATTTTAGCATTAGTGGCTTGTTTTATTGGTAATTATTTTGTTTCTATGATGATGGTTTTTATGACTCAGAAAAGTTCTTTAAATGAAAAAGAACAAAAAAGTTATGAATTAATTAATCGATTAAATATTAGAGAAAAAGTTATTGATATTGAAAGTTGGATTATTTATTCTTATTTTAAAATTTATAATTTAAAATTACAATTAATGAAAAGAAATGAAGAAATTTATAATAATAATAATAATAATAATAAAACTATTAGTGTTAAAACTAATGCTTTTAATAATATTGGAAATAGTCCAATTTATGATAAGAATAAAAGTAATTTTGTTAATAAAATTAAAATTAATAATGAAGATTTAAAAATTGCTATTGAGAAAAGAAAAATACATAATTATATTTTAAAAGTTAATAAATATAAAAAAGAAATTGCTTCTTATGGTTCTATTTCATTTCAAGAAATATTATTTAGTATTTGTGAAAGAATTGATGTTCAAACTTTAGAAATAAAAAATGAATTAAATCAATTACAAAATTTAAATGAAATTATGTTAAGTTATTCAGAAGATTTAATGAATATTAATCGTTTATTAAAAAAAAGTTTATATGCTACAAAATTATTATATAAAATCATTAATAGTAAAAAAGAATTATTTGATAAATTTTCTAATGTTGATCAATCATTAACAAATATTTTTAATATGGAAATTGATTCTAGTGAAATTGAATTTAATGAAGATGAAATAAAAGAATTAGAATTAATGAAAAAAGATGAAAAATTTTTAGATCTTTTATATTCTTCAAATCATAATAGTTATGATTTTATGATAAGTAGAAAAACTACTAATAAACGTTTAAAAAACTCTAAATCAATTAAATATTTTAAAACAATATCTCATACTTCTATGAGAAATAATAGAAGAATTATGAATTTTAGAAAGAATCAAATTAAAAAATTAAAAAAAATTAAGAATAAAACTATAATTTTAAATTCAAAAATTAATTTAAATAAAAGAATTTCAACTTTAATTGAGAATAAAAATGAAGGGAATAATTTAATTACTGCAAATAGTAGTGATTCAGATATTCAAAAATTTTTGAAAAAAAGATTTATACATACAAATTCAAGATCACATGATAAAGATAAAAATAATGAATAAATGTATAAAACAATTTTAATTATAAATTATATTTCATGTAAATTAATTAATACTTTGATATTGTATTTTTATATAGTTTAAAAATTAACAAATATTTTATGAAATTTTAAGAAATATAAAAATAAAAAATAAAATTTTAAATAATTAATAATACATCAATTAAATTTATTATAATATTTTTCTTTTTTATAAAAAACTATTTATTTTAACTTTCCTAAATTTTCAATATTTTCTTCTATTTTTTTAATTTCAATATTACAATTATCTAATTTTTCTTGTGTTTCCTTTCTAATATTTTCAGGTGCTTTAATATAATCTTTTTTATTCATTTTATTATTAATTCCCTCAGCATATTTTTTTCTTTCATCCAAACTTTTTTTCAATCTTTCAATTTCTTTATCAATATCAATTTTATCTTTAATATCAAGATAAACATCTAAATTAGAACTAATAACATTACTTAACCAACCTTTAATTTTTTCATCATTTTTATCATTAATAAGAATAATTTCTCCAACATTTCCAAGAGTCGCAATAACTTCTTTTTCTTTATTAATAATATCTTTTAATTTATCATCATTTGTATAAATTGCAGATTTTGGTTTTGTTTTATTAATTTGAAATTGAGATAAAACTGATTTCATTCCATGAGTTATTAAATCAATTTGTTCTCCTAATTTTTCAACTTCATCATCAATGTATGATATATTTTTTGGAAATTCTGAAATACAAATTGATTCAGCTTTATTTTTTTTAAATGGTAATCTTTGGAATAATTCTTCAGTTATAAATGGCATTAATGGATGCATTATTATTAAAGCATTTTCTATAACATATAAAAATACATTTTTAATATTATTTTTAATATTTTCATCAACTGGACTATTTTTATCATTTAATAAACATTTTAATGCTTCAATATAAACATCACATATATTATCATACCATAATTGATAAATATTTTTAGTAGCTTCTCCAAAATTATAATTTTCAAAATTATTTTGAAAATCTTTTATAGTTCTACTTAATTTATTTAAAATCCATTTATCCATAAAAGTTAATTGTTCATTATTAATATTAGCATCAGTAAATTTATCTTTAGTATAAATTTGCAAAAATTTAAAAGCATTCCATAATTTATTACCAAAAGTTCTATAACCAATAATTCTTTTAATATCTAAATTAATATTCCTACCTTGAACTAAATAACTCATTAATCCTAATCTCAAAGCATCAGCACCACATTCAGGAATACCATCAGGATATTCTTTTTCTTTATCTTTAATACCTCTTTCAACTTCTGCTTTTGGTAAATTACCTTCTTTAATTTGTTCTATTAATTTTTCTAATGAAATACCATCAATTACATCAATTGGATCAACAACATTTCCAAGTGATTTACTCATTTTTCTACCTTGATAATCTTTAACAATAGGATGTAAAAATACAGTATGAAAAGGTAAAGTATCCATAAAGAAATAACTCATAAAAATCATTCTAGCAACCCAAAAGAAAATTATATCATGTCCAGTTTCTAATAGATCAGTAGGGAAAAATGTTTTAAATTCATCATTTGATTTATCAGGCCAACCAAAACAAGTTAAAGGAAGAAGTCCAGATGAAAACCAAGTATCAAGTACATCTGGATCTTGTTTAACTGATATTTTACTTAAATCATCACATTTAAATTTTTTTGAAGCTTTTTCTTTTGCTTCTTCTTCACTTTTAGCAGCAATCCAATGATCATTATTTGCCTCATCTGGATTATCTAAAATATCTTTTATAGTTACTAAATAAATTGGACATTCATGTCCCCACCATAATTGACGTGATATACACCAATCACGAATATTTTCTAAAAAAGTGAATAATGTTTGTTTTTGAAATTCTGGTATTATTTTTAATTTACCTGAATTTACATCATCCATTGTTCTCTTTGCTACATCTTTACAATTAATCCACCATTGTGCTTTAACCATTGGTTCAATTACATCACCTGATTTAGAACATATTTGAAGAACCATTTTATTTGGATGTTTACCTTTAATTAAATTCATTTCTGTTAATCTTTTTACAATAGCAACTCTACAATCATATCTTTTCATTCCTTTAAATTCACCTCCATTTTCATTTAATGTACCATCATCATTAAATATATTAATAACTTCTAAATTATGTCTTTGTCCACAAAGGAAATCATTTGGATCATGTGCTGGAGTTATTTTAACTGCTCCAGTACCAAAAGCCATATCAACTAATATATCATCACCTATAATTTTCATTTTTCTATCTGGGAAAAATGGATGTATTAATTCTTTACCAATTAAATCTTTATATCTATCATCTTTTGGATGAACAGCAACTGCAGTATCACCAAGCATTGTTTCAATACGTGTTGTAGATACTATAATTTCTTTTGAAGGATCATCTTTAAATCTATAAGCAAAATCAATTAAAACTCCAAATTCATATTTTCCTGTATGAAGAGGAATTGAAAGCATTGTTGGTTTATCAATTTCTAATTCTTCTAATTCAACATCAGAAATTGCTGTTTGTAAAGCACAACACCAATTAACCATTTTTTTATCTCTATATAATAATCCTCTTTCATATAATTCAATAAAAGCTTCTTTAACACCAATTGATCTAGTTTCATCCATAGTAAAAAAATATCTACTTAAATCAAAAGAAACACCTAATCTAGTAAATTGTTCCATTATTCTATCACCATATTTCTTTTTCCAATCCCAAACTTTTTTTACAAATTCTTCTCTTGTAAAATCAGTTCTATATTTCCCTTCATCTTTCAATAATTTTTTCTCAACAACACTTTGAGTAGCAATTCCTGCATGATCAGTACCAGGAACCCATATAACAGAAAAACCATTTAATCTCTTATATCTTATAATAGCATCTTCTATTGCTCCCATTAATGTATGACCAAGATGAAGACTTCCTGTTACATTTGGAGGAGGTAATATCATTATAAAACGATTATTTCTTTCTTTTGATTTTGCTTCTTCTATATTTGTTTTAAAAAAACCTTTTTTTTGCCACCATGCATCCCATGAACTTTCTACATATGATGGTTCATATTTATTTGGACATATTGATAAATCTTTTTTTTCACCTTTTATTGTTGGATCTGTTGTTTTTGTTGCTTGTGCTATTGTGTTAGCTGCTTTTTTTGATTTTTGTTTACACATTTCTTGCATTTGTTTCTTTTTTTCTAATTTTTGCTTTGCTTTTTCTTCTTTTTCTTTTTTTTTCTTTTCTTTTTCTGATAATTCATTTTCATTTTGTGTTTCTGATGGATTTTCGGAATGAGGATTTAATGAAAGGAAATGATATTTAGTTAATATTCTATATTCTGAATCTGACATTAAGTTTAAATAAATAATATATTTAAAAAAAGATATATAAATAATTTTATTAATTATTTTTTAAAAATAATTTAACTTAATTTTTTTTTTATTTTTTTTTTAACTTTTTTCTTGTTTTTTAAAATTTTTTCTTCTTCTTTTTTTCCATTTTTTCTCTTTCTTTTCTTAATGTTTCATACCATTCATTTGCATTTTCCAATTGATCCGAAAAATCTCTAAAACACTTAATAAAAGAATGAAATTCTTTTTTAGGATTTTGCCCAAAATAATCTAATAATTCTTTATAATTTTCATTAATTTTTTCAAATTTTGTAGTTATTTCATTAACACTTTTTTTAGTATCTTCATAACAATTTTTCAAAAATTTTTCACTTCCATCTTCTTCACCTAATTGATCTTTATTTTGCTCAACAAGTTCCTTTAATTTAGTCATAGAATCAAAATCTGTTTTAATATATTTAACATCTTCCGTAATACTATCAATTTGCATTTGATGAAATTGTTGAAGTTTAGGAATAATATCAAATAATTCTTCTTTTTTTAAATTATCATGAACAAACTTAACAATATATTGTAATAAATTCATTTTATTATTTTTATTTTTTACATCAACCAATCCTACTAAAGATTCAAATTCAAAACCTAAAGCAGCACCTTTAAAAGTACCTCCATTAACATAATTTCCAAAAGCCATAATAATAGTTAACCATTCTTTAAATTTTTCATCTTCCTTTAACCATTTAAAAACAGATAAAAATCTATCAATTTCTTCCATAATTAATTCATATTCATTTTCTAAATTATTTTGAAAAATAATTGCATCTATTCTTTCTTTATAACCAATTAATCCTCCTATTAATAAAATGAATTGAGATGATTCATCTAAATCTTCTACATTTCCAGTAAATAAAGCTGCTTTTTCATTTTCTTGTTTTTTTGGTAAAATTCCTTTTAATAATTCACAATTTGATTGTGTTAATACTGTTTCATTATAAGTTTCCATTGCATCCATTATGTCTAATGGATCTAAACCTATTTTTCTTAAACAAATGGTTATATTTTGTGAACGACTCGTATCTACTAATGTTGCTTTTTTTTTCACTTCTGGATTTTTTGGTGCTGCTTTTTTCACTGCTGGAGCAATTTGTTTCATTGCAAAATTTTCTTCAAATTTATCAAGATTTAATTGTATTTTTGTATCATCAAGCTATTATTTATATTTTAATTTTAAATATTATATTATTTTATTTTACTTTTTCCCAAATAGTTCCTTTTATATTCTTATCTTGAAGTTTTTCCCAAAATAATCCTTTCATTTCTACTCTTGGTTTTTTCTTTGGATGAGCTATATTAATTATTTATATAATAATTAATTTACTTTTAACTTGAGCTCCTAACATGAATGGTGCTCCTGGAACTCCTGGTACTCCTGGAACACCGGGAACACCTGGAACACCTGGTACTCCTGGAACACCGGGAACACCTGGTACTCTGGGAACACCTGGTACTCCTGGAACACTTGGGACACCTGGTACTCTAGGAACACCAGGAACAGGAGGTACATTTGGAATAGTAGATGTACCTGGTACAGGAGGTATATTTGGAGCTTTAGGAACACCTGGAACTGAAGGTACACTTGGAATTGTACTACCAGGAACAGGAGGAATAGTACTACCAGGAACAGGAGGAATAGTACTACCAGGAACAGGAGGAATTGTACTTCCAGGAACAGGAGGTATTGTACTTCCTGGAACAGGAGGAATTGTACTACCAGGAACAGGAGGAATTGTACTACCAGGAACAGGAGGAATAGTACTTCCAGGAACAGGAGGAATTGTACTTCCAGGAACAGGAGGAATATTAGGTGCTTTAGGTATATTTGAAGTTGTTGATTGAATTAGTGGAGGAGGAATAGGAATCGATGAACCTGACTGTGAAGTATTTATTAAAGGAGGTGCCACAGGTATTGTACTTCCTGAAGTCTGATTTAATTGTGGTGCTGGAGGAATTGATGATGTTGTATTTAATGGAGGTGGCTTTTTTATTTATATAATAATTTTACTATAGGAATCTAAATATATTAATTTTTATTTACATTTGATTTTGATGATTCTTTTATTTTATCTTTTAATTCTTCTAATTTTTTATCATTAGTATTTTCATCTTCAATTTTTTCTTTTAATGTTTCCAATTTTTCATTACTCATTTTAAATAAAATTATTTTAGTTTAAATTATAAAAAATATATTTAATATTTTTAATATTTATAAATTATAATAAATAGAAAAATTCATTTAAATCAAATTTTAGAGAAAAATATAATCATTCTATAAAAAAAGAACATTTCAAAAAAAAAAAAATAAAAAAGAATAAATAAATAAATAAATAAATAAAATTCTATAGAAATAATAAATAATTTTTTTAAAATAAAATGTTGACAACAAATTATGAAAATATAAAAAGAATAGCAAGTGCAACTCAAAAAGGATTTTGGAGAGTTCAAGCAATAGCAAAATTAGACAAAGAAATAAAAAATGGAAAACCACAATATGAATATTTAAAATCTTTAATATCATTACATCCATTAAACAAAAAAAGTAAAAATAATTTAGGATTAGAAATAACACCATTTTTACAAAATAGTCAATTTCAACAAATCCATCAAACAAAAAAATTAAAAAACATTCCTTCATTTTTTGTAACTGAAATTTCTCCTCGTTTAAATTTTAGAAATATAAATGGAAAATTATTTCAAAATGAAGATGAAATGATGATATATAATCAAATGCCTTTTTTTTTTCTTCCAATTAAAAAAATTCGTCCAAGAACAGCAACAGAAAAATTTTATAATTCAAGAAAAATAGAAAAAGAATTTAATGAAAAATATGAATTAATTCAATTATATAAACAAAGTATGCAATATTTACCAAATAATGAAATAAATGATGAAAATGATTCAAATTCAAATATTAGTATTAATTCAAATAGTAAAAGAAAAGAAGATGAAATTTTACCTAATATTAAAAAAAATAAAAAAATAAATACTACTCAATTTGGAAATCGTAATTTAAATAAAAAAAATTATTTAAATAGAGAATTGAGTAGTAAAGGTAATAATGTTTTGTCTACTGATGGTCACACTAAAAGTAATACTAATGTTTATACTGTTAGTCAATATCAATTAAGTGGAGTTCAAGATTTTAAAAAGTGATATTTTAGTTTTTAAATCTAATTATTTTTTAAAAATTGTTTTTTAATTTATTTTTATATATTTGAAAAATAAAAAAAAAAATTATTAATTTTTTTTTTATTAATATAATATTTATAAAATATAAAACTAAAAATAAGAAAAATGGATAATTAATTATTTTAAATCATGAATTGTTAAAGGCTTATTTGGTATTATATTATATGTTTTTCTAAAGAAATTATATCCTGAATTTTCTGCTTGTTGTCTCATTTTATTTTTATTTAACATTGAAAGTTTTGAACGAATATTTTTTTCTTTTTGAATATCATTATGATTTTTTATTAAAGGAAAAATTAAATTAGTATTATTTTTATTATCATTTAATCCAAGAGCATTTTTAATAAAATTTTCACTTTTAATAACAATTGGATTATAATTATTATTTTTAATATTATTAATATTAATATTATTATAATTATTATTATTATTAAGTATTTTAAATTCTTTTTTATCTTCTAATTTTGAATGAGAAGAAGATAATCTTTTACTTCTTAAATTTTCTTGATCTATTTTTAAAACATTAGAATTAATATCTTCTTTCATTAAATCATTTTCTTGACTATTAAAAAGCATATTTAAAGTTTTAGAATCAGCAAATTTTTCTCTAATTGAAATAACTTCATTTAAATTATGACCTTTAGCAGAATCATTTCTTTTAAAAAATCCTTCTTGAGTTCCACTCATAGTATTAGACATAATATTAGAAGAAAAATTCTTAGAATCAAAAAATCCATTTTGAGTGATATTATTATTATTAGTAGGATTAATATTTGTATTATTATTATTAATAAACTTATCTTCTAAATTATTAATTGAAATTATTTTATTATTAAAACTTTTTCTACTTTGTAAACTTCTTCTTTTTTCAGGAAAAGCTTTAACCCATTTATAAAAAGTTTTCCCTGCAGAAATAACATTATCTTTCCTATTAAAATTATTATTATTATTAATCATAGTATTATTAGAAGAACTATTAACAGTACTTCCAGAATTATTATTATTATTATTATTATTATTATTTAAATTATTATTTAAATTTTTTTTTTTATTTTCTTTAACAGAATGATTACTAGAATAACTTTTATTATTACTACTATTATTATTATTATTATTAATATGATGTTTATTATTATATTTAATTTTAATTCTATCTGGTATTAATTCAATAGCTTCACTTGCAGTTGGTCTCTTATGTTTATCTTTAGTCATTAATTTCAAAATAAATTGAAATAATTTATCAGTATAACAATCAGGAAGTGAAGGTGGTTGTTCATTTACAATAGCTTGTCCTAATCTAATTAAATTCTCATCATTAAAAGGTGGTACTGTTTTAGCTAAATGATACAATGAACAACCAAATGACCAAATATCAGCTTTATAATCATATTTTTCTTTCTTTACTAATTCAGGTGCTAAATATAATGGTGTTCCTACACGACTCATTTTCATTTCTTTTTTTGTTAATAATTTACTCATTCCCATATCACCAATTTTAATTGTTTTATCTTTTGCCATAAAAATATTTAATAATTTTATATCTCTATGAATTACATTTTGACTATGTAAATATTCCAATGCTAAAAGTGATTGATATGCAATATCCCATATTATATCTTCATTAACATATACTTTTTTTTTTCTAACTGAATGAAGAAGAGAATATAAATCTCCATAATCACAAAATTCCATTATTATATAAATTCCATCTTTATCTAAAATACTTGTTATGTATTTTACTAAATTAGGATGAGATAATTTTGATAAAATGTTTATTTCATTATTTTTATCTGTTGTTTTTTTTAAATTTAATTTTTTAAGACAATATATTTTATTATCTGATTTTGATTGAATTTTATATACTGTACTAAAAGCACCTCGTCCCATTTCTTGTAAAATTTGATATTTTTCTGTTATTGAATCTGGGAATGAAGGTAATTGGTTATTAATAATCATTTTTTATAAAATATTAATTAATGTAAAATTTAATTTTAATTTTTTTATTTATTTATAAATGGATAATAATAATGAAGAAAATTTAGGAATATTTATAACAGGGCTTACTGGATTTATTAATTTAAAACAAGGGAATCAAATAACTGATATTGTATGTTATAATGATAATACAATAATTTATGGTGATGATAAAGGAAATATTGAAATATTAAATTATATTGATAAAAAAGATAAATCAATTGCACATAAACAAATTGCTCCTATGAAATTAAAAACAATTGGTAGAAATAGAATAAATAAATTAATTGTAATAAATGAATTAAATATTTTATATATTTTATGTGGAAATAATTTACATTATTATTTACTTCCAGAATTAGATGATAAAATGGCTAAAAATTTAGATTTTGAAATAACAAATATATGTCAAAATAAAAAATTAGATCATCATAAAGAATTATTAGTAGTTTTAAAAAAACAAAAAAAAATAAAATTTTATTCAATGGAAATAGAAATAATAAAATTAGAAGATTTAAATTTAAATGAAAGACCAATAGAAGACACACCAGAATTTATAGAATGGTATGGAGATTACATATGTTACTTCATAAAAAAAAAAGAAACAATTTACTTTATAGATTTAAAACAAAATACTTCTTCAAATATACCATATGAATGTTCTGGTCTTTTATATTTAAATGATGGTTGGTTAGCTTCTTCAATGACTATTGGATTATTTTTTGAAACAAATGGAAATCCAAAATCAATGGAACCTTTAAATTTAGAAAATAAAGTTTTTATGCAATTTAGTAAAAAAGAAAATTATTTATTAACTTTATATGATTCAATGATTGTAATTAATGATGGAACTACTTTAAAAAAAGTACAAAAAATTTCACTTGAAACAAAAGAAAATTCTTCAAAAGCAGTTTGTATTGTTAATGGAATAAAAAAAGCTTTTATTTTAATTCAAGATTTAAATAAATTGTATATTTTAAGAGAATTAAAAGAAACTCCTTTTGAAGAACAATTATCAAGACTTTTAAAAGTTAATAAATTTGAAGAAGCTTTAACAATTTTAAATAATAAAATTCCTTTAAATGAAAAAATGGAACAACTTGAAAATTATTATTTAGGTTGTGCATGGGCACATTTTATAAAAGAAGATTATGAAAAAGCAACTAAATTTTTTAGAGTTTCAAATTTTAATCCTTTTGAATTAATGTATTTATTTATTAAATTATTAAAAGTAAAACCAATTCATATTGATTATGATAAAAATAATAATTTATTAGAAAATCAATTTGAATTAAAAGATAATAGTAATAAAATAAAACAAGTAATTGAATGTTTAATTAATGTTTTAAACTATAAAATAAATTATATTTATAAAGAATATAAAGAAGAAATTGAAGAAGGAAAAAATTTAGAAGTAAGAACATTAAGTTTTAATTCATCTACTTGTAGTATTATTAATTTAAGTGAATGTGAACCAAGAGAAATTAATTTAAAAGTATTTTTCCAAAATATAAATTTAACTTTATTAAAAGCTTTAGTATTTAATGAATCAAAAGTAGAAGAAATTGAAAAATTAATTGAAAATGATAATTTTGGAACTGATTTTTTATCAGATAAATTTTTAGAAGAAACTAATACTGATTATAGTAAATTAGCACTTGCATTTATATATGAAAAAAAAAAGAATTATAAAGAAGCTTTAAATATTTTAAAAGAATATGTTCAAAGAATTGATAATCCTGCTTTATCAAAACCAACAAAACAAAAAACAATAAATATTCTTTTAGAAATTGGAAAATTAAAAGATATGAAAGATTTATTTGAAGAACATATTCAATGGATGCTTAATATTTATCAAATTGATGCTTTTGATATTATTTTATCTAATGATTTATCAATTGATTATTATATAAATAATATAATTCCAAAAATAGAAAAACAATCAAATTTAGAAGAAGATCATTATATTAAAGAAAAATTTTTAAAATATATTTGTGATAATCCAAAATATAATAAATATTCTAATGAAAAATATCAAACTGAATTAATTATATTAGAACTTAATAATTTATTCAAAGTAAAACCTAAAGATTATAATTTTACAGAAGGTGAAAATTTACCTGGAAAATATAAAGATTTTAAAGAATTATTAACAAAATATAATTTATTTGATAAAATGAAATTAATAGAAAAAATAAAAGATTCTTGGCTTTATGATATTGAAATTGAATTATATTGTCAATTAGATAAATTAGATGATGCATTATTAACTTATATTGAATTAGTTAATAAAAATAAAAAAAAATATGTTGATATTGAAAAATTTTGTTGTAATAATATAGAAAAAGATAATAATTTATATATTAAATTTTTTAAAAAATTATCTGAACAATTAAAAAGTGATAATACTTTAGATGAACAAAAAGAAAATATTCAAAAAGAAATGTTAAAACTTATGGATATGTCAAATAAACATGAATTAATAAAAGAGAAAAAAAATTCTTTAGAAATATTAAATTTATTAAATCCAAATGAAGTATTAAATGAAATTCCTGAAGATTGGACTTTAAATAATGATATAGTTTATGAATTTTTAAGAAATTCATTAATGCAATATACAAATGTAAATAATGAATTTAAAAGAGAAGAAGGATTATTAAATGTAGATTTAAATTATAAACAATTAGAATTATTTAAAGTTAAAAATAGACATGTTAATGTTGATATTGGAACTATATGTAATGGATGTAAAAAAAAAATTGGAACTACTATTTTTGTTGTTTATCCTAATAATGCAATTTATCATACTAATTGTGCACCTAATCCTCATATTGAACCAAAGAAAGGAACTGATTTTACTAATTTTAGATATTAATTATTTATTTAAATTTTTAAATATGAATAAATTAATTTTATAATTTTTTTATTTTTGGATTTATAATTTTTTTTCTTTCAAATTTTTTTCCAAAATTATATAATTTATAGTTTGACTATTTATTATTTATTTTGTATTTTTTTAATTTTTTTTGTATAATTTTTTTCCTAATATAATGTTTAATATTTTTTTAATATTAAATTAATTGAAATAATTTATAGTTTCAGATAATTTAAGTTTCGTAAAAAATATCAAATTGAAATTATAAATAAATAAAAAAAATTATGACAGAAATTAAAATAAGAATGATTAAAATATTAAAATTATTATTATTTCAATTAATCTTATATAAATTAACAACAAGTGCAAAAATTAGATATATACCATTATCTAATGCATCAGAAACAATTGAAATTTTATTAAATCAATCATATTTAGAAATTGGATTTTTAAATTGTACTTATAATCAATTTTATTATCCTTCAGTTAATATATCATTTGAACATCTTAATTCATATTTTATACCAAAAGAAAAAGAATGTGATCACATAAATGATACTATAATTTATGAAGATGTAAATGTTGATTTTTATTTAAATTTGATTTTTCAATTTCCAAATAATATTCTAATAAATCAAAGATTATTTTGTCTTTTTTTTTTTGAAGAAATAAGATTTAATCAAAATAATGATAATACATTTTCATATGATCATAAACTGAAAAATGTAGATATTAATTATTTTAATATGAGAGAATATTCAATTATAAGTGAAATAATAGAGGAATGTGGAGATCAGATAAAAACATTTTTTCAATATAGTATTGATAGTATTTTTTATAAATTATTCAAAATTTATCCTAAATCTGATAATGAAATAATTATAGATAAAATGATAAATTATTTCAAACAAATGCCATTAACTTTATATATTGATGATAATAAAAATACTTATAAAGGGAGAATTATTTCTTGTTTTTATGATAGTTATGATAGAATAAATAATGATAATGGAGTATTTAATTCAGTTAATTTGGAATTAGAATTTGGATATAATAATACAATGAAATATTATAAAATTAATATTAAATATATAGAATTAAAATCAGATAAGTTTTCATTTTGTGAATTTAAGGTTGATGCATATTATGAACCAATTAAAAATTTAATAAATAATATTTTTCACAAAGCATATATAAATATAATTGATATTTGGATTAATAATTAAATTAAATTTATATATTATATTATTCTATTATTTTAATTTACAATGAAATAAATATAAAACATATTAAATAATTTTAAATGGAACAAAAACAACCAATTAAAAAAATAAATCGTGAATTTTTTAAAAAAATTGAAAACAAAAAAAAAAAAAAACAATTAAAATATTATTT
>JAEEGK010001918.1_pt1 | contig 52168 bp, 65 predicted proteins | sample 8958771 | NCBI WGS metagenome assembly JAEEGK01 (sample SAMN16246547, study PRJNA631951) | gut metagenome | biome: gut microbiome; feature: rumen; material: SC-attached | host: Bos | place: Iran: Karaj | collected 2018-10 | reverse complement strand
GGCCATATCGCAACCTCCTCTCTCAAAATCAGCTGCCGCTTATTCGGCAGTCAGGTGTATCAAAGAATTCGCTCATCGTGATACTGAGACCGGCGCACAGCCGCTCGATTGTATCAACACTAAGCTGGTAGTTTCTGCTTCTTGCGTTTTTCAGCGTGGAATTGGACACACCGCTCATCCTGGCAAGCTGCGCAAGGGATATCCCTTTGGCATAGGAGAGCTCTTCCACGCGCCTGATCGTATCCATGGGCACCCTCCTCGCTCCGCGCGCTTACGCGGAAGCCGTGACCTGGTTCACGGCAATGCGGCCCATGTTAAACACAGGGATCTTTTTCAGTTTGATAAACTCCTGCACACGCACCGTCTCATGGCAGTGCTCACATTCCATACAACCATCGGTCTCATCAAGATAGAGGCCGCGGTTCAACGTGCCGCACAGCGGGCACTTCGCGTCATACTGCTTCATAGAAAAGACCTTCCTTCCTGCAAAATCGACCGGACCTTCGCATTTATAATCCGGCCTCTACACTAATCCTAACACAGAAGGTGTCCAAAAAAACGGACTCTCAAAGCACCCGGCCGAAAACTCTGAAATCTGCGCCGGGGCGAATAATCCTGTCAGGATAGTTCTTGTTAAAGGAAACAAGTACAGGCTGCATATGCATCACGCCGTCGCTGGTGGTGTATTCTTCCGGATTTTCCGGGATGCGTTCGGAATACATCTTGATGTAGCTGTCGCCGTCATAGAGGAAAATGCCGACCTGCCCAGGCAGGATCTCACTGCACTTCTGCACCCAGATCAGCTGCCCATCGTGATAAATGGACTCCATGCTGTCGCCGCCGACATAGATGCCGAAGTCTGCCCCTGCCGGAACATCATCGGCGTTGACATCGGTCATTTCAAAGTCAGCTTCATCAATGTAGTTGCCGGTACCGGCGGAAGCACGGATCGGAGAAACGGGCATCTGAATGATCCTGCCCATCTTCCGCTCCTCGAACGGATACAGGCCGGACGCGACCAGCAGATCCCGGTATTCCCGGACCTTCTTCATTCCTTCCGTATTCAAATCCGGTTTGTAGTCTCTGGTGAAGAAAGAAAGGCCATCCTCAATATCCAGCGCATGGCAGAGCGCGATCAGCTGATACCCGGTCGGGACCGCATATGCGTTTTCCCACTTATTGATGACCTGGGAACTGATCTGCGTTCCCTGCTCCAGAAGAATGCGGCTCAGCTCAGAGCAGCTGACGCCTTTTATCTTCCTCGCCTCTACGATCCGCTTTCCGATCACATTCTCTTCTTTCTCCCTGGCGGAGTTGTATTTCTTTTTCTGAATGGAGCTCATGATCTTTCGACCTCCGTTTTGCTTTATGGCCTGATTATATAAGCCGAAATATAAGCTGTCAAGCGTTTATGTAAAAATGGTACACTTTTACGACCTTGACGTGTAAAAATCGGAGTAGTATTATATGCTCACAAAAATAACGACGCGGAAATCCGCATGCCATATAAGCCAGGAGAACACACCATGATCGATTTCAGCTGCAGATGCTACCATAAAGACCGCACACCGATCGTCAAGGATCTGCATATCCAGGATTACGCGGAAGCGCTCCTTGCGGACTACCGGCCGGAGCTGCTCACAACTCCCGGGAAGGTCGACGCCTTTCATTTCCTGGAGAACTATCTTGGCGTAACGGTCGAGTTCCAGGACATCTTCTACCCCGAGGGAAAGGTACCCGTTGCCGGCGCCACCATATTCAATGACGAGGCAATCATGGTTTTTGACCGGTCCGGCATGAAAGTATCCTCTATCGACATGTCTGCCGGCACCGTCCTGATCGATAACGCGACCATGAAAAGCGAGTCCTTTGCCCTCTTCACGGCGCTGCATGAAGGCGGCCACTACTGTATGCACCAGGGCGTGTACAAACTTGACCCCGACCAGGTCTCCCTGTTTGAATCAGATGGTCATGTCGTTAAGTGTATGCGCACAACGATTGAGCGCCGCGGTCCGCTTGTTACGCAGAAAGACTTCAGAGAGCACCAGGCCAGCACATTCGCGGCTGCGATGGCGATGCCCCGGCCCACCTTCATCCCCTTGATGCGGCAGGTCATCCGCGAGGCGGGATTCTCTGAGGGCATCTGGGTCGAAGATCCCCACGGGGACTGGGAGGATCAGTTCAAGCTGGACAACATGATAAAGGTCGTCACCGATACCTACGGTGTTTCCTATACGGCGGCAGCAATCCAGCTCCGCAGACAGGGGCTTTTGATGAAGGAATGGCAGTACGACCAGATGAAAATGCGAGGAGTGTGATTATGAAAGAACCCGGTACATCTCAGAACGGCGACAGGTTCGGCACGTTCGTAAAACGGATACGGCAGAAAGACCCCAGGGAGATCACATCGATCCGCCTTGCGGATTATCTGGGGATCTCTCCCACCAGGCTGTGCGACATTGAGGCAAACAGACGCTGTCCTACGGACATGGAGAAAGTCGGCAGATTCTGCGAGTTTTTCCACCTGGACGCCCGGGTACGGTCCCGCCTTTATGAACTGGCGGCGGAAGCCCGGTACGCGATCCCTGTCTTTGTCGGCGGCGACATGGCCAGATACCAGCAGTACGATATGGATCGGTTTGCGCTTCGTGTTGCCGACTGGGGAGATCCCGATGAAGAGGAGTGGAAAAAGATAATCAGGAAAGCGCAGGCTTCCGGCGCTCCGCTCAACACCCTCACCCGTGAGGATTTCGAGGCGCTCATTGCTATCAAATCCATCACGGACAGCGGGAGCAACGCGGAAGTCAGAAAGAAAAACGGCCACCTTTGCGTATACGAAGTAGAGCGTCATAAGGCGGTCGGATAAAATCAGAATATTGTAACCGGCAGTGAATTGGCACTGCTGAAGGCCAATTGGGGCGAGATTGTAGTTCGTAGCAGAACTGCATTCTCGCCCCTTTTTTTGTTTTACAGCACAAATACTTTACTGAGCAGCCTGGTCCCGGGCATGACCCTAAACCGCCCCGGCCCACCGATGTGAGCTCCGGTGCACTTTAGGAGCTGTTCGCCGCGGAGGTGACGCCGACAACCGAATAACACGCCAGCACGCGAACTGCTGGACGCAGCTTGAGGTGGAGACTTTGTTCTCCCGCATCGGGTGGGATTTTTGCGTCCATTTTGCCGCTGGCACCCATACGGGCTCTCTGCCTCTCCACACCAATCAGCGGTCGTGGGGTCGAAGGAGGGCCCGTATCTATGACAAACAACGACAATCAGAAGAACTACATCCCCGCGCTTCACTACGCCACCGGCGAGCCTTTGGAGCATCCACGTAGAGAACTGGTCGAAGTCGACCGACAGGTCTACGAGGCATATTACCGCCCAATCTGGCGTGTGCGCGACAAGGCTATGCGGCACGGCGGCTGCAATGCCGCGACCTGGAGGGTCTGTACCGGAGATTGCGCCACCTGCCTCCACCACCTCGGTGGCCGCATGTGGTCGCTTGAGATGCATGTCGAGAAAACCGGCGAAGAGGTCCCCGATCCGCTGACCGATGTAGAAGCTGAGGTTCTGGATCGAATCGCCTTGGAAGAACTGGTCGAGCGTGTGAAAAAGCTCAATGAGGAAGACCGACGCATCTGCGAACTGGTCGCCCTGGGCATGGATGAACGCAAGGCCGCCGCCGCGATGGGGCTCAGCAAGAGCACCTTCCATGACCGGAAGGAACGGCTTATGGCCCGGCTCCGCAAGGAATGGGCCGATCTGATCTGAAGATTTTTTGCCGCCATCAAAAAAAATTTCGAAAAATCCGACCAAACGCCCCTCAAACCTCCAGTGGGGTGTGAAGGCGGCAGACCGATAAGCCTTTAGATTGGAGAAAAGCGTAATGAACGACAATCCTGGAAAACACAAGATCAACCGGAAACTGACGGAAGGAGGAAAAGCAAATGAGCAGATTGGGCGAACTGAGCGACTGCATCAGGGACCTGCGCGACTGTGCCGAGAACCTTAATCAGATCGCCAACTGGCTGTTTGAGACCTTCTCCGCCGACGAGGCACCCGCAGAACCTGCGAAACCCAAATACACGCTTGAGAGCGTACGCGCCATCCTGGCGGAAGTCTCCCGGGCCGGTCACACGGCCGAGATCCGGGAACTGCTGCAGAAGCACGGCGCGTCCAGGCTGTCCGAGGTCGACCCCGGTCACTACGAGGCGCTGGTCGCGGACGTGGAGGGGCTGACGAATGGGTAATCACGCACTGCTCTCCGCGTCCTCCTCCCACCGCTGGCTCAACTGCCCGCCCTCCGCAAGGCTCTGCGAGGCTTACGACGACGTCGGCAGCGACTACGCCCAGGAAGGCACGGACGCCCACGCCCTGTGCGAGTTCCGCCTGAAACGGGCGCTCGGCATGGAGGCCGAGGATCCCATCGAGAACCTGACCTTCTACAACACTGAGATGGAGGATGCCGCCGAAAGCTATGTGGCCTACGTCCTTGAGCTTCTGGAAGAAGCGAAACAGGCCTGCCCCGATCCGCTTGCGGTCGTGGAACAGCGCGTTGACTACTCCCGGTACGTTCCTCAGGGCTTCGGCACGGCGGACAGCGTCATCATCGCGGACGGCACGCTCTACGTGACGGATATGAAGTACGGGAAAGGCGTGCGAGTGGAGTGCGAGGGCAATCCGCAGCTTCGGCTGTATGCGCTCGGCACCCTGGAAATCTTCGACCCCCTCTATGATATCCACCGGATCGTGATGACCATCTTCCAGCCCAGGCTCGGCAACGTCAGCGTCAGCGAGATGGACAGAGCCAATCTGCTGGAGTGGGCGGAGACCATCGTGGCCCCAACAGCGGAGCTCGCCTTCAACGGAGACGGAGAGTTCCACTGCGGTTCGTGGTGTCAGTTCTGCAAGGCGAAAGCCAACTGCCAGGAACGCGCTGCTGCCAACATGGCCCTTGCCGGATACGAGTTCCGGCGTCCTCCTCTCCTGACGGACGAGGAAGTCGAGGAGATCCTCGGCAAGGTGGACGACCTGGTTTCCTGGGCCAACGACATCAAGGAGTACGCGCTTCAGGCGGCGGTCAGCGGGAAAACCTGGACCGGCTACAAGCTGGTCGAAGGCAGGTCCGTCCGCAAGTTTACCGACGACAAGGCGGTCGCAGCCACGCTTCTGGCAGCGGGCTATGACCCGTATGAGAAGAAGCTCATCAGCATGACCGAGATGCAGAAGCAGCTCGGTAAAGCTAAGTTTCAGGAACTGCTGGGCAGCCTGATCATCAAGCCGCAAGGCAAACCCACCCTAGTTCCGGCGTCCGATAACCGCCCGGAGCTGAACACGGCAAAAGCCGATTTCAAAGAATAACGGAGGAAAAGACAATGTCAAACAATATCAAGAACCCCATGAAGGTCATCACCGGCCCCGCCACCCGCTGGTCTTTCGCCAACGTCTGGGAGCCCAAGTCCATCAACGGCGGCACCCCGAAATACAGCGTCAGCCTGATCATCCCCAAGAGCGACACCGCCACCGTGGCCAGGATCAAGGCCGCCATCGAGGCCGCCTACCACGAGGGCGAGGCGAAGCTCCGCGGCAACGGCCGCACGGTTCCCGCTCTCTCCGCGATCAAGACTCCGCTGCGTGACGGGGATATCGAGAGGCCGGACGATCCGGCGTATGCCAACGCCTGGTTCATCAACGCCAACGCCACCACCGCTCCCGGCATCGTGGATGCGGACTGCAACCCGATCCTGACCCGCTCCGAGGTGTATTCCGGCGTCTACGGCCGCGCAAGCATCTCGCTGTACGCCTTCAACTCGAACGGCAACAAGGGCATCGCCTGCGGGCTGAACCACCTGCAGAAGATCCGCGACGGCGAACCCCTCGGCGGCAAGGCCAGCGCTGCGTCCGACTTTGCCTCCGACAGCGACATCGACGATTTTCTGGCCTGATCGGTCTCTTTGGGTGGCAGGAGCAATTCTGCCACCCTATTTCTTACTCAAAGGAAGCAAGCCTATGAAAAACCTCAGCATAGATATTGAGACCTTCAGCGATGTGGATCTGGCCAAATGCGGCGTTTACCGGTATTGCGAGTCGCCGGCCTTTGACATCCTCCTCTTCGGCTATGCCGTAGACGGGGGTGAAGTCCGGGTAGTCGATACCGCCTGCGGTGAGATCATCCCGGAGGAGATCGTCTCGGCTCTATCCGATCCTGCGGTCACGAAGTGGGCGTTCAACAGCGCGTTTGAAAGGATCTGCCTCTCCAGCTTCCTCGGCCTGCCCGCTGGAACGTATCTCGATCCGGACTCCTGGCGCTGCACGATGATTTGGTCGGCGTACATGGGCCTGCCTCTCTCCCTCCAGGGAGCCGGCGCAGTTCTCGGTTTGGAAAAGCAGAAACTGTCCGAGGGCAAGGACCTCATCAAATACTTCTGCCAGCCGTGTGCGGCCACCAAAAGCAACGGCGGTCGCACACGCAACCGGCCAGGCGACGCTCCGGACAAGTGGCTGGCATTCAAGAAGTACAACCGGCGCGACGTCGAGGTCGAGATGGCCATCCAGCAGAGGCTGGCAAAGTTCCCGGTCCCCGATTCGGTCTGGGACGAGTATCACCGGGATCAGCGAATCAACGACGGCGGCGTCGCTCTCGACATGGAGCTGGTCAGACAGGCCATCACCATGGATCAGCGTTCCCGGGAAGAACTGACCGAGGAGATGCAGAAGCTCACCACGCTCACGAATCCCAACAGCGTCCGCCAGATGCGGCAGTGGCTTGCGGACAACGGGCTGGAGACGGAAACGCTCGGAAAGAAGGCCGTGGCAGACCTTATCCGGAACGCTCCGGCTGAGATCCGGAACGTGCTCACTCTCCGGCTGCAGCTTGCCAAAAGCTCCGTCCGGAAATATCAGGCGATGGAGAACGCCGTCTGCGCCGACGGCAGAGCCCGGGGCATGTTCCAGTTCTTCGGCGCCAACCGAACCGGGCGCTGGGCGGGCAGGCTGATCCAAATGCAGAATCTGCCCCAGAACCATTTGCCCGATCTCGCGGAGGCGCGCGCCCTTGTCCGCTCCGGAGACTTTGAAGCGGTCGAGCTTCTATACGGAGATGTACCGGACACGCTCTCTCAGCTGATCCGCACGGCGTTCGTTCCCCGTGAAGGCTGCCGTTTTATTGTGGCGGATTACTCGGCGATCGAAGCCAGGCTTACCGCCTATCTGGCCGGTGAGCAGTGGCGCCTGGAGGCGTTCCGCCAGGGCAAGGACATCTACTGTGCCTCCGCGTCCGCGATGTTCCACGTTCCCGTCGAGAAGCATGGGATCAACGGTCATCTGCGCCAGAAAGGCAAAATCGCGGAACTGGCCCTCGGATACGGCGGCGCTGTCGGCGCGATGAAAGCAATGGGCGCTCTGGACATGGGCATCGAGGAAGAGGAACTGTCCGCTCTGGTCGGCGCCTGGCGTGACGCGAACCCGGCAATCGTCAGCTTCTGGTGGGCTGTGGACCGTGCCGCGCTCTCCGCTGTCGCGGACAGGATTGTCACGGAAACACACGGACTCACGTTTGAGTACCGGAGCGGGATGCTCTTTATCACGCTTCCCTCCGGTCGGCAGCTGGCGTACGTCAAGCCGAAGATCGGAGAGAATCAGTTCGGCGGCGACTGCATCACGTATGAGGGCGTCGGCAGCACGAAGAAATGGGAGCGTCTCGAAACCTACGGCCCGAAGCTCGTGGAAAACATCGTCCAGGCGACCGCCCGGGACATCCTGGCCTTTGCCATGAAGAATCTGCGCGACTGCCAGATCGTGATGCATATACACGACGAGGTGGTCATTGAGGCACCGCCAGAACTGTCCCTTCAGACGGTCTGCGACAGAATGAGCACGACCCCACCCTGGATGCCGGGTCTGCTGCTGCGCGCCGACGGCTATGAAACGGAATTCTACAAAAAAGATTAAAAAATCCGACCAAAACACATTCAGACCTCCAGTGAGATGCGGAGGTCGATCCTTCAGAAGGAGGTGCTCAAAATGGGCATAGATTACAAAAACAGTGAGCAGTATCCGGACCCAACCGCCTACGCGGCCCTGAAAGCCATCGATGACGAGCGGAAGGCTCTGCGCGCGTTCCGTCCAATCGTGTATATCTGCAGCCCCTACGCCGGGGATACGGATAAAAACGTCGATGCCGCCAGGCGCTACAGCAGGTTCGCGGTCGAAGCCGGATACATCCCCTTTGCCCCGCATCTGCTGTTCCCGCAGTTCCTGAACGACAGGGACTGGAAGGAGCGGGAACTGGGGCTGTTCTTCGGAAACGCGCTGATGAGCAAATGCTCCGAAGTCTGGGTTTTCGGAGACCGTGTCTCTTCCGGCATGGAGGGGGAAATCAAGCGCGCCAGATGGAAAAACTACCGGATCAGATACTTTACCGAAGACTGCAAGGAGGTCACAGATGTACGCAATTAAGGAAGGCACCAGGAAGATTCACGGCATCAAGATCCAAACATTCAGCCGCGAGGTCGTCAGTTGCAATCTGCTGAAGGTGGAAGCCGGCACCAACGGATTCCATGGCGGTGATACCGGCGCCGGCAGCCGCACTTACATCCGCATTGTAAACAACGGGAACACGGATATCTATGTTCGGCCGACCGGACCGTGCGGTGATGACGGAGTCGAGATCATGCTCGGTGGCGACTGCGAACTGGACACGATGATCACGGCACTGGAGTTCATTACGAAGGTGCTGAAAGACCAGGCTATGGAGGTGCATGACTGATGTTTACCCTTTTCGGCTCAGATTATGTGGGCAGTCCCGGCAACTGTCTGTATCCGCATCGCTTTGAGGTATCGGACGCGGATTCGCTCAAAGAAGCCGTCCGGCATGACTACGTCTGCGCGGAGTACAAAAACAGCTACCGCAACGGAGCGAACTACCTGAGTGCGGACTGCCTCCCGGTCGACTGCGACAATGACCACAGCGATGATCCCGCCCTCTGGGTGACGCCGGAGGATGTGGCTGCGAATTTCCCGGGTGTGCGCTTTGCCGTCCATTACAGCCGCCATCATATGAAGGAGAAGAACGGAGCCGCGGCCAGGCCGAAGTTCCACGTCCTCTTCCCGATCGACCCTATCCGGGATGCCGATGCATACAGCGACCTGAAGAAGCTGGTCAACACGATTTTTCCTTTTTTTGATACCAAGGCCCTGGACGCCGCCCGTTTCTTCTTCGGCACCACCGAACCGAATGTCGAGATTTACAACGGCATCATGAATTTGACGGACTTTCTCCGGGGTGACGACTTCGACGCCGATCTGCCGGACAGGCACGCGCCGAAGGTGATCCCGGAGGGAAGCCGGAACGCGACCATGTCCCGCTTCGCCGGCCGGGTCATCAAGAAATACGGCGATACGGAAACGGCGTATCAGTGTTTCCTGGAAGAGGCCGCCAAGTGTGTGCCGCCGCTGGACGACAGCGAGCTCGGCACGATCTGGCACAGTGCCCAGCGGTTCTTCGCACGTATCCGTGAGCAGGCAGGCTACGTCTCTCCGGAGCAATACAACGATGCCAGCAGCTATAAACCCGGGGACTACTCCGACGTCGGTCAGGCGGAAACCCTGGCAAAGTATTTTCTGAACGAACTCCGCTACTCTCCCGCCACACACTTTATCCGATACAACGGGAACTACTGGCAGGAGACCGAACCCGGCGCGCAGGCGGTAGCCCATGAGCTGACCAGGCGTCAGCTGCTCGAGGCAAACCGAGACGTTGCGGACGCACTGCGCAGGCTCAGCGCAAACGGCGGGAAGTCCATCCTGGACGGTGCCTCCCGCAGCAAGGCCGCCTCCCTGATGAACGACGATCAGTTGAAAGCCTATGAAGATCTGCTGTCCGCCACGGCTTACCAGAAGTATGTGATCCGCAGAAGGGACAGCAAGAACATCACGGCCACGCTGAAAGAGTCGCGCCCGATGCTGGAGATCTCACCGCACGACCTGGACGCCGACTGTTTTCTCCTCTGTACGCCCGACGCGACCTACGACCTCCGGAAAGGTCTGGCCGGCGCTCACGCACACGACCCGGACGACTTCATCACGAAGATGACCTCGGTCTCTCCCGGCAACAAGGGCGAGAAGCTCTGGGCGGACTGCCTGGACAGGATCTTCTGCGGTAACACGGAACTGATCGAGTATGTGCAGATGGTCTGCGGTCTCGCCGCCATCGGCGCCATCAAGCTTGAGGCTCTGATCATCGCATACGGCAGCGGGCGAAACGGCAAGAGTACGTTTTGGAACACCGTCGCAAGGGTGCTCGGCCTGTACAGCGGTAACATCTCCGCGGACACCCTGACCTTCAACTGCCACCGGAACGTGAAGCCGGAACTGGCTGAAGCCAAAGGCAAGCGTCTGCTGATTGCCGCGGAAATGCAGGAAGGCTGCAGTCTGAACGACGCCATGGTTAAACAGCTCTGCTCCACGGACGACCTGTTTGCGGAAAAGAAGTACAAGGATCCGTTTTCCTTTACGCCCACGCACACCCTGGTTCTGTATACCAACCATCTGCCGAAAGTCCGCGCTACCGACGACGGAATCTGGAGGCGCCTGATCGTGATCCCGTTCGACGCCAAGATCGAAGGCAAATCCGACGTCAAGAACTACGCCGACTATCTTTACCAGAACGCAGGCGAGGCGGTGCTGGCCTGGATCGTTGAAGGAGCCAGAAAAGTCATCGCTCTGGATTACACGTTCCCGGTCCCCGAGTGTGTGCAGAAAGCCATTGACGAATACCGTGCGCGGAACAACTGGTTCAGCCATTTCCTTGAGGACAGATGTGAGATTGGAGAGGGATACCGGGAAAGCTCCGCCGCTCTGTATCAGGCGTACCGGGATTACTGCGTGAAGACAAACGAGTATGTTCGCAGTACCACGGACTTCTACGTTGCTCTCGACCAGGCCGGATTCGAACGCCTCACACTGGCCAGAAAGCGGTATTTCAAGGGCATTCGCCTGAAAGCAGCCGACGGAGATTTCGATGATTTCCTGAGCTGAACCACCTAATGTGCAAGGTCTGTCAATGCCATACAGAAAAAGTCTCTTAGCACTGTTTTAAAAGCTATAAGAAAAAGTCTGGCAAACGGTATTGATAGACCTTGCACATATTCTTCAAATCTCTGACGGAGCAAGGAAAAATGAGCGAAAGAGACATTGAACGCAAATTTGTACGGACGGTAAAAGAGGCGGGCGGCATTGCCCTAAAGTTCGTGAGTCCCGGCTTCGACGGCATGCCGGACAGAATCGTATTGATGCCCGGAGGCCGGATCGGTTTCGTGGAAGTCAAGGACACGGGAAAAAAGCCCCGCCCGCTGCAAGTGGCAAGACACCGGCTTCTGGCCGGGCTGGGATTCCGGGTCTTCGTCCTGGACAGGCCGGAGCAGATACCGGATATCATTCTGACGATCGGAGGTGAGGCAAAATGAAGTTCATACCGCACGACTACCAGCGCTACGCGATCCGGTACATCGAGTCGCATCCAGTCGCCGCCGTCCTGCTGGATATGGGCCTCGGCTGACAAGACCGCCATCACCCTGACCGCGATCCGGGAGCTCCTGTTCGACAGCTTTGAATCCCACCGAGTTCTGGTCATAGCCCCTCTGCGCGTCGCCCGGGATACCTGGAGCAGCGAGATCGAGAAGTGGGATCATCTCCACGACCTCCGCTATTCCGTCGCAGTCGGCACCGAGGAAGAGCGAAGATCCGCTTTGCTGCGGCAGGCGGACGTCTACCTGATCAACCGGGAGAACGTGCAGTGGCTTGTCGAAAAAAGTCGAATCCCCTTTGATTTCGACACGGTCGTCGTGGACGAGCTGTCGTCCTTCAAGAATGCCCAGGCCAAACGGTTCCGGGCGCTGATGAAGGTCCGGCCCCGTATCAGACGGATCATCGGCCTGACAGGAACTCCCGCCAGCAACGGTCTTATGGATCTCTGGGCCGAGTTCAAGCTGCTCGACCAGGGACAGCGGCTCGGCAGGTTCATCACCAACTATCGGCTCAACTACTTCACCCCGGACAAGTTCAACGGCCAGGTCGTGTACAGCTACCGCCCCCTCCCCGGAGCGGAGGACGCCATCTACGGCAAGATCTCGGATATCACGATCTCCATGAAGTCCGGCGACCATCTGAAGATGCCGGAACTGATCAGTACCGGCTATGAAGTACACCTTTCTCCCGACGAGCAGGATGTGTACGAAAGTCTGAAAAAGCAACTGGTTCTTCAGCTACCTGAGGGAGACATCACCGCAGCCAACGCCGCGGCGCTTTCCGCAAAGCTCAGCCAGATGGCGAACGGCGCGGTGTATGACGACAGCGGAAAGATCATCCGGATCCATGACCGGAAGCTGGATGCCCTGGAGGACATCGTCGAAGCGGCAAACGGCAAGCCGCTGCTGGTTGCCTACTGGTTCAGACACGATCTGCAGCGGATATCCGAACGGCTCACTGAACGCGGCATCCCGTTTGAGAAACTCGACTCCACCGACAGCTTCAGGCGGTGGAATGAGGGAAAGATCCCGGTCGCGCTGATCCACCCGGCCGGTGCCGGCCACGGCGTCAACATCCAGGCGGGAGGCTCGACCCTCGTCTGGTTCGGGCTGACTTTCAGCCTGGAACTGTATCAGCAGACTGTCGCCCGCCTTCACCGGCAGGGGCAGAAAGCGGATACCGTGGTGGTGCAGCACATCATCACTGAAGGCACCATCGATGAGCGGATCCTCCGCGTGCTGCAGGAAAAGGACAAAACACAGTCCGCCCTGATCGAAGCGGTCAAAGCGGACCTAAAAACCTGAGACAACTCATGCCAAGCTACGACAATCCTCGGATCACAACAACGGAGGTGTCGTAATGGACCCGTATGAAGAACTGGCAAACGCAATCATTCTCCAGGCAGTAAGCGACTACAGAAAAGCACTCCGGCAGCTGAAGCGGAATCCCGATTATACAAAGGCCATTCTCACGAAGTATGACTGTGAGCACTTCTTTCGGTCTGAGTGGTTCCAGGCCCTCACCAAGGTAGACGGTCCCTGGCTGATGCGGAAACTGCAGGAGGAAGTCATATGAAAGCGCGGGAATATCTGGATCAGGCATATAAGCTTGATCAGCGCATCAACAGCAAGCTTGAGCAGATCTCCGTATTGAACGACCTCGCCAGGAAGGCGACCGGGATCATCACCGGGATGCCGCACAGCCCCAACCATGGCGAATCCAGAGTGGCAGACGCCGTTGAGAAAATCGTCGACCTGCAGGATGAGATCAGGCGGGACGTAGACGAACTGGTGGACGTCAAGCGCGGGATCATGCATGTCATCAAGGCCGTGGACGACGTCGACTGCCGGCTCCTGCTGGAGATGCGGTATCTGTGTTACCGGTCCTGGGAGCAGATCGCCGTAGACATGGGCTACTGCATCGACAACATCTACCGCCTCCACCGGAAGGCACTGCGGCTGGTCGATGAGGTTCTTGAAAGTCTACAGTAAAATACAGTGTTTTCTATATGGCTCGGTGTGTTAGTATTAGACTGCCAAACAAGACAAAGGCCCTCGCGGGAATTCTCCTGCGGGGGTTTTACTATGCGAAAAGCACGGCAGAGGATTCATGATCCCACTTCCGTGCTTTTCTGCGGTTATACGCTTTCGGGTTTTCCGGCTTCCTCGTTACGGGATTCACCCCGCCCCAGGAACCGCGGCGTTTTGCGTCCAGCTCTCTCTTTTTCTTTTTGGAGAGCTTCTCGTATGCGATGAACTTTTCCATGTCGCACCTCCTGTTAAAAGCTGGAGCAAGGATAACACAGGGAGCGGCGGATTACAAGAGGTGTCGTCAATGCCGTACAGGAAGGTCGGCTATCTGGAGCAGTGCTGGTACGTTCTGCGCTTTGCGGCAAAGGATACCGGAAAGAGGATAAGGAAATGCCTACAAAACCGAAAAGGCCATGCGGCTGGCCCGGATGCCCGAAACTCACGGACGGACGGTACTGCGAAGAGCACAGAAAAATAGCGGACCGGCAGTACAACAAGTATTCCCGCGCGCCGGACGTCCACAGGAAATACGGGCGCGCCTGGAAGCGGATCCGTGACCGCTATGCCGCCGAGCATCCGTTCTGTGAGATGTGCTACAGGGAAGGGCGTATGACGCTGATGGATGAGGTCCATCACATCGTGCCGATCTCCCAGGGCGGCACACACGCGAAAGAAAACCTGATGAGCCTGTGTCAGAGTTGCCACACCAGAATACATCATGAGATAGGAGACAGAAAATGAGCAGGAACAGAGAACGTCAGCGGGAAAACCGCAGGAAGAAGCACGCCATGGAACGAGCCGAGAGATCCTGGTCGGGCTGCGGCTACAGCGACCCCACGGCCTACGCCGCCATCAAACGCGCGGACGCGGAACTGGCCAAAAGAAGACAGAACTGTCCGAAACCCTGATTCCTCACTTCGCTATCTGTCCGAAGATCGGGGAACGCCCCAGGGGGGTCAAAATCTCTGCGGAAGGCCCTCTTGGGGAACGGCGCGGGGTCACGCGTAAGCGAAAAGCGATATCAGAAGGGTGATTAAGGTCCCGGGCATGGGAGGTGAAACAGTGCCAACAAAATCGAACAACATAGGCGGGCGCGGAGGCGCGAGACCCGGTGCGGGCAGGAAGAAATCCGCTGTCAAAGAGAAGGCCGAGAACGGCAATCCCGGCGGCAGACGGCTGCAGGTTCTGGACATACCCGAAGTCGAGGGTGTCGATATGCCGAAGCCCCACGATTTTCTCTCCGCCGAGCAGCGCGACGGAAGCATGCTGCAGGCTGAAGAGATATACACGGAGACCTGGGAGTGGCTGAAGAAGATCGGCTGCGCCGCCAAGGTCTCGCCCCAGCTTCTGGAACGGTACGCGATGTGCTCCGCCCGGTGGATCCAGTGCGAAGAGATGACGAACCGAATGGGTTTTCTCTCCAAGCATCCCACCACGCAGAAGCCGATCCCGTCCCCGTTCATCAATATCGGCATCAACTACATGAATCAGGCCGTGCGGCTCTGGAACGAGATCTTCCAGATCGTGAAGGAGAACTGCAGCACGGACTACGGCGAGGTCTCCCCGCAGGACGACCTCATGGAACGTTTGCTTCGGGCAAGGAAAGGATAAGAAACCATGTTTGAGAAAGTCAATCCCTCACATCCCGACAAGTTGGCTGACCGCATCGCCGGCGCCCTTGTCGATTACGCATACTCCCAGAAGAAGAACCCCCGCATCGCCGTTGAAGTCCTGATCGGCCATGGCGTCTGCAATGTCATCGCAGAGACCTCCGTGCATATCCCGTCGAATTTTGTCGAAGAAACAGTGCAAAGGATCGCCGGGGCCAATATCGTGTCGAATTATGTCGAAGTTCCTCAGGACAGCCACCTTGCAGAGAACCAGTCGCACGGCGTCCGCTGCGGCGACAACGGCATCTTCAAAGGCGCACCCGTCACGGACGAGCAGATCGTGCTCACGGCGCTCGCCAGGAGCGTCTACGCCCGTTATCACTGCGACGGGAAATACATCCTGGACGGCAAGCGCCTGATCATCTGTCAGAGCAACGCCTCGGCGGCTGACCTGCGCAAGCTGTATCCCGCCGCGGAGATCAACCCGCTCGGTGACTGGACCGGTGGTACAGATGTGGACACCGGCGCGACCAATCGCAAGCTGGGCAGCGACATGGCTGACAGCGTGACGGGCGGCGGTCTGCACGGCAAGGATCTGTCCAAGGCGGACGTTTCCGTCAACATCTACGCCTGGCTCAAGGCTCAGGAGATCGGAAAGCCCGTGGAGCTGTGCTGCGCCATCGGCGATGATACCGTGGACGGCAGACGCTACGCGGAAATTGTCGAAATCGCTCGAAACTTCATCGAAAGCATCGGCGGCTTCGAGCGGTTTGCGGAATGGGGGCTCGTCTGATGAAGACGACCACAGAACTGCAGCTCGTCCCGGTATCGAAGCTTGTGCCCTATGTAAATAACGCAAGAACACACTCCCCGGAGCAGATCGTGAAACTGCGGTCTTCTCTGCGGGAGTTTGGTTTTATCAATCCCGTCATCATCGACCGGAACTACGGCGTCATTGCCGGCCACGGCCGCATCCTCGCCGCGAAGGAGGAAGGCATCACTGAGGTTCCCTGCGTGTTTGCCGACCACCTAACCGAGGCGCAGAAGAAAGCGTATATCATCGCGGACAACCGCATGGCGATGGATGCCGGCTGGGACGAGGAACTCCTCCGCGTAGAGATCGAAGCTCTGCAGGCCTCGGACTTCGATCCGCTCCTCACCGGCTTTGAGGCGTCCGAACTGGCCGACCTTTTCGGTGAAGAAGAGGAAAAGGTCAAGGACGATGAGTTTGATCTGACCGCCGCTCTGGAAAAGGCGTCCTTTGTCGAGCGCGGCGATCTATGGACGGTCGGCAGACACCGCCTCCTGTGCGGCGACGCCACCAGCGCGGAGGATATCGACAGGCTTATGGGCGACAAAAAGGCCAACCTCATCGTGACCGACCCTCCCTACGGCGTTTCCTTCAAAAGCTCGGACGGACTGACCATTCAGAACGACAGCCTCAAGAACGAGGAGTTCTACGGCTTCCTGCTCTCCTCCTTCAAAAACATGGCCGCACACCTGGAAAAAGGCGGCGCCGCCTATGTATTCCACGCTGACACGGAGGGGCTGAACTTCCGCAGGGCGTTTATCGACGCCGGATTCCATCTCGCCGGCTGCTGTATCTGGGTGAAAGACTCCCTGGTACTCGGCCGCTCGGATTATCAGTGGCAGCACGAGCCTGTGCTCTACGGTTTCCTGCAGAACGGGAAACACCCCTGGTACTCCGACCGCAAGCAGACCACGGTCTGGAACTTCGCCAAGCCGAAACGCAACGCCAATCATCCCACCAGCAAGCCCCTCGACCTGCTGGCATACCCGATCGGCAACTCCACCCAGGAGAACGCCGTTGTGGTGGACACCTTCGGCGGTTCCGGCTCGACAATGATGGCCTGTGAACAGGCAAACCGGATCTGCTATATGTGTGAGCTCGATGAAAAATACGCTTCCGTCATCCTCCGCCGGGCCGTGGAAAACGGCATCGAGCCGGAGGACATTTTTGTGGAACGCGGAGGCGAGAAGATCCCGTATTCCGAACTGGTGAAAGAGGTGGAGCGTCCCGATGAAAACAGATAATCTGACGCTCGGCAGCCTCTTTGACGGTTCGGGCGGTTTTCCTCTCGGGGGCCTGATCTCCGGCATCACCCCGCTGTGGGCATCGGAGATCGAGCCTTTTGCTGTTCGTGTGACCACCAGACGCCTGCCCTTCATGAAACACTATGGAGATGTGTCCAAACTGAACGGTGCGGAGCTGGAGCCGGTTGACATAATCACATTCGGCTCACCCTGCCAGGACATGTCTGTGGCGGGCAAACGGGCGGGTCTGGACGGCTCCCGCTCCAATCTTTTCTATGAAGCCGTCCGAATCGCGAAAGAAATGAGGGCTGCTACCAATGGCCAATATCCGACCTGGCTCTGCTGGGAAAACGTTCCCGGCGCTTTCTCGTCGAACGGCGGCGACGACTTCAAGGCCGTGCTCGATGAGATCCGCCGCGTCAAAGACCCCGAAACTGATCCTCCTCGACCTGAGAAATGGCCGAACGCCGGATGCATCCTGGCAGACGATCACTCAGTCGCATGGCGGGTATTTGATGCTCAATACTGGGGAGTCCCCCAGCGCAGAAAACGCATCTACCTTGTCGCAGATCTTGCAGGCCAGCGTGCCGGAAAGGTACTGTTTGAGTCCGAGGGCCTGTCTGGGTATACTCCACAGGGCTTCCGCTCGTGGCAAGGAACTCCCGGAACTGCTGAAGAACGCGCTGATCCGGCAGGCACAGTCTGCCTGAACGACCAGGGCGGCGAGCGCATGTGTGTCTCCGAGGATGTCACCGGGACGCTGCGCGCGCAGGATCACGGCCACCCGCCCGTGGTGATGGGCTCGGCGGGTTTTTGCACGGAGCACTCCGCAAAGACCCGATCCATCGGCTACGAGGAGGAACTCTCTCCTACGCTGCGCGCCGGCACAGTTCCCGCCGCCGTGTATGAGAATCACGGCCAGGATACCCGCTTCACCGGGCCGGTCGATGTTGCGCCCACGGTCATGTCCACCTATGGGACGGGCGGAAACAACCAGCCCTTCGTGGTGGAGACGCCGAAAACGCTCAAGATCCGCTGCGGCTGCGAAGGCGGCGGCAAGGGGCCGCTTGTCCAGGACGACCGCTCTGCCACCCTTTCCTGCAACAACGACCAGACTCTGTTTGTTCCAAAGGCTTACGGTATCTGTTCGAAGGACAGCAACGCCATGAAGTCGGGCAACCCGCACAGCGGTTTCTATGAGGCAGACACGACCCGGACGCTTGACGGCAACGGAGGAAATCCCTCCTGCAACCAGGGCGGGATGGCGGTCGTGGCGCTGGAGGGCAACGGCTCCCGGCCTTCCCACCAAGGCAGCGGTTTCTCCGAGGACAACGTCAGCTTCACGCTCAACGCCACGGAACAGCACGGCGTTGCCCATCCGGTCTACTGCACGAGCAAAAGCTCCTTCCATATGGAAGCGGAGGAAGACCTGGTCAGCACCCTGGTGGCTACGGATTACAAGGATCCCCCGATCGTTGTGGAAGATCCGTACTACATCGTGCGCAGGCTCACCCCCATTGAGTGCGCCCGTCTGCAGGGTTTTCCCGACTGGTGGTGTATGGGGCTGGAGACGCCGGAGCCGGACGCGAGCGATTTGGCTTTCTGGCGTGAGGTCTTTGAGACACACCGGCAGGTCACCGGAGCCGGGAAACCGAAGACCGACGCCTGGATCATCCGCTGGCTGAAAGATCCGCATTCCGATTCCGCCGAGTACAAGCTTTGGGGCAACGGCGTGGCCCTGCCCTGCGTCTGCTTCGTGCTCGCCGGGATCGTTTATTATGACCAGATAAGCGCCTGATATCCCCGGTGTTATTCTACGCCGCGCGCCCTTGGTTTCAGTTGCTATATGTGCCGGAAAGAGGGATATATACACTGACCAAAGGGTGCGCCTTTTGGAATAATGACTGGAGGAACATACCCATGACAATGAACTTCAATGTGACCGGGAGCGAACGCAAGAACCTGGTCCAGGCGATCGGCAGGAGCACCGGGGTAAAGCCCAGATACCTCGGAATGCCGAGCATGGCTTACGAGATTGGCCCCTTCACGGTTGACCGGAACGGAACAGTGGAATGCAGCGGCGACACCGATGCCCTGCTGATGGAACGGTTGCGAAAGGACCTGACCTCCGAGGGCTTTGTGTATGAAACTCCCGAGCTGCCAAGCGCAGCAACAGAAAACGCCACTGAAGGCTGCGGCCTTGTGGTGAGCGTTCCTGCCGAAAGCCTGGGCAGCAGAGCGTGGAACAACCTCACGCTGATTCTCGCCGCCAAAGGCAGCCTGATCAAAAAGGCGCTCGGCGTCGAGGAGCTGCCGGTCGTCAACGCTGAGGACAGCGTCTCCTTCCCCTGGTTCGAGGACAGGTGCCTTACCTCGGACGAAATCAGGACTTACACGCATTTCATTTCCGCGCTCCTCGAGATGGCCCGAAACCAGAAGCGGATCAATGCGAAAGAAAAAGAGACCGACAACGACAAATACGCTTTCCGCTGCTTCCTGCTCCGTCTCGGCTTCATCGGCGCGGAGTACAAGGCCGAGCGGAAGATCCTGCTCCGAAACCTTGACGGGTCTTCGGCTTTCAAGGGGGTGAGCGCATGAACTTCCCCTCAAGAGCTGTCGTTGAATACCTCCGCCGCAGTTACCCCAAAGGGACCCGCGTAGAGCTTCTCGAAATGAATGACCGGCAAGCGCCGCCTGTCGGCACCCTCGGCACAGTAATCGGCGTCGATGATATCGGCTCGATCATGGTCAGATGGGACAACGGCTGCGGCTTGTCGGTCGCCTATGGCGAAGACCGGGTCAGAATTGTCGGGAACGTCGAATGAAGTACAAATACGATTTCAGTACCGGCGGAGAGGAGATCGAGGTCAGCAAAAAATGGGAGCGAATCCTCAGGGAACTGGATCACGAAGAGTCATACTCCGATATAAAGGAAACCAAGCCCTGTGTCCACTATGATGCTTTTGAGGATCCCGGAGACCTGGTCAATTCCTTGGACAAGGGGATCACCTCTCTGTTTGACGGGAGTCCGGCCTTTGATTACGCTGTCGCCCGGTTATCGCCAAAGTATTATGACCTGCTGAAGCGGCGGGTACTCCGCGGTGAGATGTTCACCAGGATCGCGAAGGACTACGGTGTCTGCCCGAGCTGCGTGAAAAAAGAGTTCGGGCTTGCCGTCACCCGGTTTACCAAACTATATAACGAGGGCTTGTTTCTGTGTTCCCCTGAGAATCTCGCCAAACCGGAAAGCGAACGGATCCGCTGTATCCCGTACGGGCTTACACCGGAAGACGTCGTCGCCATCAGGGCGTATCGCAGGGAACACAAGAGCATCAGAGAGATCATGGCGCTGGTCGGCGCAACAAGGCACGCCGTGACCCGCTGCCTCCACGAGAATCCCGTCCTGGAAGCTCCCTGCCCGTATTGTGGGAAACCTGTGCCGCAGGATCCTTTCGGGAATATGCGGACCTTTTGCTCCGACACGTGTTACGAGAGGTTTTTTCGTGAAAACAGTCTGGGCGGCCGATCTGGGTTCAAAACGTTCAAGGGAAAGAAGTACCTAACCCGGGAGCAGAAGCTTGCCATCGACTATTACCGTCAGCTCCACCTGGGGCACAGGCAGATCCGGAGGATCATGAGCCTCTCCGAGCAGGTCGTTTCCGCCCATTGCTATGAGCACGAGCTGCCCTGGACGCCCTGCCTGCATTGCGGGAAGAAGATCCCCGGAACGAAGGGTGGTAAGCTGATCAAATACTGTTCGCCCGAGTGCCGCAGCAAATACTGGGAACACGTGAAGAAGATGCGCAGTCACCAGAAAGGGCGACCGCCTGAGATAACGCTACCTTTGCCGGAGCAGTTGTACTACGCTGTTGAGCTGCACGACCACGGGATCCTCCAGGAGACGATCATCGCATTGACCAGTCTCTCGGAGGAAAGAATGGAGGCCCTGTTCCGGTTTGACGATTCCCATATCCGCGAATGTCCTGTTTGCCACGCCCGCTTCCAGCCGTCGAACGAAAGCCACCGCTATTGTTTCGCGAAGTGCCGGGAAAAGGCAAAGCAGAAACGAAGGCAGGCCCGGAAAAAGGCTGAGCGGAAAGCGCGCGAAACGAGTGACGATGGCGAAAAAGTATAATCCCGTGAAGGTGGTCACCGGGGTCGTCAGGCTGCTGAATGCCAACATATGGGGACCGCTCGAGGTGCCAGGCCGTGGCGGCATATACACCGCGACGATCCTAATTCCCAAGGACGACAGCAAGACTGTCACGGGCATCAACACCGCTGTCCAGGGCGCTTTTGCGGCGGGAAGACTGGAACGCAAAGGTCATGTCGGACGAAATCCCACGCAGAATTATCCTGTTCATGATGGTGACGACAGATCTCTGCCGCCGGTCTTCAACGGCTGCTATTACATCAACGCGGCTTCTCTGACCGCGCCGCAGATACTGGACCATCAGCTGTACCCGGTCACGGACTCAGGCACTGTCGGATCCGGATGCCTTGTGCGGGTGTCCCTGTCGTTCTTCTACGTTTTCAGACCCAGGGCCTCCCGCGTGGGATGCATGCTGGGAAACATTCAGAAGGCCCGCATCTCCGATTCCTATGAGGCAATCCCGGACGCAAGCTTCGAAAAATGCCTGGATGATTACCTTCTTATCTTCGATAAAGACCCAGGCTAAGGTGCCATAAATACACCAGTTCCCAGGGCAGATCTTTGTCAGTAATATGCCTCCGAAATGTCTTGATAATAGTGTGTTTCAGAGTGATATATGTACACGACCGAAGGGGAAAACCCAAGGAAAATCAAGGCTTTCAAGGAGGCAAAGACCATGAACGAACGCACCGCCCGCCAGATCAGCGAGATGAAAAAGCAGACCATCGGGGTCGAGGTTGAGATGAACTGCATCACCCGACAGGCCGCAGCGAAGACCGCCGCCGAGTACTTCGGCACCGGCCGCTTTGAAGACACTGCCCGCCGCAACGGCTACAGCACCTGGAGCGCCTGGGACGCCCAGGGCAGAGAGTGGAAATTCCAGAAGGATGTCAGCATCAGCGGACCGGACGCCGAGAAGACCGAACTGGTCACCCCGATCCTCCGCTACGAAGACATCGAGACCCTGCAGGAGCTTTGCCGCCGCCTCCGCAAAGCCGGAGCAAAAAGCGACGCGACCCGCGGCTGCGGAGTCCACATCCACATCGGAGCAAACGGCCACACCCCGCAGACACTCCGCAACCTTGCGAACATCATGGCAAGCCACGAAGAGCTCCTGGTCGACGCCCTGAAGCTTGAACGGAACAGCAACCGCTACGGACACTACTGCAAGCCGGTCAACCCTGACTTCCTCCGCCTGCTCAACCGCAGAAAGCCCACCACGATGGCCGCACTTGCGGACGTCTGGTACAGGGGCAACGGAGCCAACTACGGCAGAGACCACCATTACAATGAAAGCCGTTACCACATGCTCAACCTGCACGCCACCTTCACCAAGGGCACGGTCGAGTTCAGGCTTTTCCAGTTCGACGCACCGGACGGCGAACGGCAGAACGGCATCCACGCCGGCCAGCTCAAGAGTTACATTCAGCTTTGCCTCGCGCTCAGCCAGATGGCAAAGGAGGTGCGCACCGCAAGCGCCCACCCCCAGCAGAACGAGAACCCCAAATACGCGATGCGCACCTGGCTCCTCCGGCTCGGATTCATTGGTGAGGAGTTCGCCACCGCAAGAGACTTCCTGACCCGCAACCTTGACGGCGACGCGGCCTTCCGCAACGGCAGAGCAGCCGCTTGAAGGACGCCGCCCAGAGGCCCCCGGACCCGCTGAAAGGCGGGCTTTCGGTGGTAGAAGGGGTATACGGCCCCGGAAAGGAAGGATCAAACATGCCAAAAAGATACTATATCGCTTACGGCAGCAACCTGAACACTATGCAGATGAGGATGCGCTGCCCGACCGCAAGGATCATCGGTACCGGAAAGATCCGAGATTACCGGCTGCTTTTCAAAGGCAGCAAGACCGGCTCCTATCTGACGATCGAGCCGGCCGAGGGTTACAGCGTCCCTGTCGCTGTGTGGGAAGTCACGCCCGCCGACGAAGCCGCGCTTGACCGCTACGAGGGATTTCCCCGCTTCTACTACAAGACTGAAATGACGGTCAAAGTCACCGGGATCCGGAGCGGAGCAAAATCCCGGCGGACGGGGTTTGTGTACATCATGGATGAGAGCAGGAACGCCGGCACTCCCAGGCGGTACTATATGGATGTCTGCCGCCAGGGGTACAAAACATTCGGCTTTGACACGGAAACGCTGGAGGAAGCGCTGCGGTACAGCAAGGAGAGAGCAAGTAATGAAGAATGTCATTCGGGAACTTCGTGTCTGCCCGCTCTGTGGAAAGACCTACATTGAGCCGCCCGCCCTGTCCAGGACGGATAACGAGACCCTGATCTGCCCGGACTGCGGCACGAGACAGGCGCTTGAAAGCATAGGGGTCTGCACCGAGGAGCAGGACAAGATCCTGTCCATCCTTCACAGGACGCGGACCTGATACTGCAAAGAAATACACCGGGGCGACCGAGATAATCTCAATCCCCGTTTTGGCCGGGCCTTCACAGGCTTCGGCCTTTTTCTATGGGAGAAAACGTCATGGCGATGAGAAAACTGAAAAAGTACAAGCCTACACAGTTCATGGCGAAAACCTCTCACTACGACAAGGAGGCTGCGGACTACGCCGTCATGTTCATAGAGTCCCTCTGCCACACGAAAGGCACCTGGGCCGGGAAGAAGTTTGAACTGATCGATTGGCAGGAACAGATCATCCGTGACCTGTTTGGCGTTCTGAAAGAGAACGGCTATCGCCAGTTCAACACGGCATATATCGAGATACCAAAAAAGCAGGGCAAATCCGAGCTTGCGGCAGCGGTTGCCTTGCTCTTGCTCTGCGGTGACGGCGAGGAGCGTGCCGAGGTCTACGGCTGTGCTGCCGACCGAAACCAGGCAAAAATCGTGTTTGACGTTGCCGTAGACATGGTTCGTTTCTCTCCCGCGCTCTCGAAGAGAGTGAAGATCCTGGAGTCGCAGAAGAAGATCACATACCTTCCCACGAACAGTTCCTACCAGGTGCTCTCCGCCGATGTGGCGAACAAGCACGGCTTCAACACACACGGCGTCATCTTTGACGAGCTGCATACCCAGCCGAACCGGAAGCTCTTTGACGTTATGCTCCAGGGCTCCGGCGACGCCCGCATGCAGCCGCTTTACTTCCTTATCACCACGGCCGGCAACGACACCAACAGCATCTGCTACGAGGTGCATCAGAAGGCCCTGGACATCCAGGCGGGCCGGAAGATCGACCCGACCTTCTACTCTGTCATCTACGGCGCTGCAGAGGATGAGGACTGGACGGATCCGAAGGTCTGGAAGAAGGCCAACCCCTCCCTCGGCATTACGGTGGGTCTGGACAAAGTGAAAGCGGCCTGCCTGTCGGCACAGCAGAATCCCGGAGAGGAGAACGCTTTTCGGCAGCTCCGCCTCAATCAGTGGGTCAAGCAGTCCGTCCGCTGGATGCCGATGGACAAGTGGGACGCCTGCGCGTTCCCGGTCGACGAGGACGAGTTGGAAGGACGTGTCTGCTACGGTGGGCTCGACCTTTCGAGCACTACGGATATCACGGCCTTCGTGCTGGTTTTCCCACCCGGTGAGGATGATGGAAGATATGCGGTCCTGCCGTACTTCTGGATCCCGGAAGAGAACATGAGTCTGCGCGTCCGGCGCGATCACGTTCCTTACGACATCTGGAAGCGGCAGGGTTTTTTGATGACCACCGAGGGCAACGTCGTTCATTACGGCTACATCGAGCAGTTCATTGAGAAGCTGGGTGAACGGTTCAATATCCGGGAAATCGCGTTCGACCGCTGGGGCGCAGTTCAGATGGTGCAAAACCTTGAGGGCATGGGCTTCACCGTCGTTCCCTTTGGTCAGGGCTTCAAGGACATGTCTCCGCCGACCAAGGAACTCATGAAGCTCGTTCTGGAGAAGCGGATCGCACACGGCGGGCATCCCGTTCTGCGCTGGATGATGGACAACATCTATATCCGCAGCGATCCGGCTGGGAACATCAAGCCGGACAAGGAAAAGTCCACGGAGAAAATCGACGGCGCCGTCGCCACGGTGATGGCCCTGGATCGGGCTATACGCTGCGGAAACGACACCACGGGATCTGTATATGACTCGAGAGGATTACTCTTCGTCTGACGGATCGTAGCTGACCGGTTTCCCGGTCTTTTTGTAATGGAGCTCGCCGTCCTTCAGGAAGATCTTCTCACCAAAGGCATAGTCTCCATGATGGAATGCGGCAATATCCATCTCCAGAGCCTCAAGTACCTGGCAGGCAATCTGGAAGGAAGCCCGCCGGATCTTCCGCTTTTCGCTTTCAAACTGCTGATAACTCTGCAGCGGTATACCAGCACGGTCTGCAGCCGCCTGCTGTGTAAGGCCAAGGACGACTCGGCGTTCACGGAGCATCTGTCCGTCCGTCATGTTGACGCTTTGGAAACCGTCAAGGTTTTTCAGTTCTTCAATATCCAGCATAACGCACCTCAAAAGGAAAGCATACAGTCAACTGCCTGTAGCAGATTATACAGGCAGTTGACTGTGTTGTCAAGAGTAAAAGGAGAATCATTATGGGCTTTTTTTCGGGGCTCTTCCGTTCCAGGGACAAGCCTGAGAACCGGACCGCCGGCAGCAGCTATTCCTTCTACATGGGAGGATCCAGTTCCGGTAAAGCTGTAACGGAACGTTCCGCAATGCAGATGACAGCCGTTTACTCCTGCGTCCGCATCCTGGCGGAAGCGATTGCGGGGCTGCCGCTGCATCTCTATAGATACACCAAGGACGGCGGCAAAGAAAAGGCAACGGATCATCCGCTGTATCTGCTGCTCCATGACGAGCCGAACCCGGAGATGAGTTCCTTTGTTTTCCGGGAAACGCTCATGACCCATCTCCTCCTCTGGGGAAACGCCTATGCCCAGATCATCCGTAACGGCAAGGGTGAGGTCGTGGCCCTGTATCCGCTCATGCCGAACAAGATGACCGTTGACCGGGATGAAAAGGGCCAGCTCTATTACTCATACACCCGCTCCGAGGGCGAGGCCACGACTATGAAGGGCAGCACGGTCATCCTCCACTCGGAAGACGTGCTCCATGTTCCCGGGCTGGGCTTTGACGGCTTGGTCGGATACAGCCCGATCGCAATGGCGAAGAACGCTATCGGCCTTGCCATTGCTACCGAGGAGTACGGTGCCAAGTGGTTTGCCAACGGCGCCGCGCCTTCCGGTGTGTTGGAGCATCCCGGCACGATCAAAGACCCCAGCCGGGTGCGTGAGGCATGGCAGAGCCAGTTCGGAGGCAGCTCCAACAGCGGGAAGATTGCAGTCCTGGAGGAGGGCATGAAATACACGCCCATCACCATTGCCCCAGAGCAGGCTCAGTTCCTCGAAACACGCAAATTTCAGATCAATGAGATAGCCCGAATTTTCAGAGTTCCGCCCCATATGGTCGGAGACCTTGAAAAGTCGAGCTTTTCCAATATTGAGCAGCAGTCGCTGGAGTTCGTGAAGTATACCCTCGATCCGTGGGTCGTGCGCTGGGAGCAGTCCATCATGCGGCGGCTCCTCTCCCCGGATGAAAAACGCACCTACTACGTCAAGTTCAACCTGGAGGGGCTGCTTCGCGGGGATTACCAGAGCCGCATGAACGGGTACGCCATCGGCCGCCAAAACGGATGGATGTCCGCAAACGATATCCGTGAGCTGGAGAACCTCGACCGTATACCGGCGGAAGAAGGCGGCGATCTGTATCTCATTAACGGCAACATGCTCCCGCTGAAGGATGCGGGGGCTTTTGCAAATAACGACCTCGGAAAGGAGGACAACACCGATGAAGACCAAGAAGTTCTGGGTATGGAAAAACACGGCGGAGGCCGAACCGGACGCGGAGCGGGTCCTTGAACTCAACGGCACGATTGCCGAAGAGAGCTGGTTTGACGATGACATCACGCCCGCCATGTTCAAGGAGGAGCTCTTCGCCGGATCCGGGCCCATCACTGTCTGGATCAATTCCCCCGGCGGCGACTGCATTGCCGCCAGCCAGATCTACGCCATGCTCATGGACTACAAAGACGATGTGACGGTCAAGATCGACGGCATTGCTGCATCGGCCGCTTCGGTCATTGCCATGGCCGGTACCACTGTGCTTATGGCGCCGACCGCGCTGATGATGATCCACAATCCCGCGACCATTGCATACGGCGATCACACCGACATGGCGAAAGCCATCGAAATGCTGGAGGAGGTCAAGGAAAGCATCATTAATGCTTACGAGATCAAGACCAGCCTGTCCCGCTCCAGGTTGTCCCATCTCATGGATGCGGAGACCTGGATGAACGCAAAGAAGGCAATTGAGCTGGGTTTTGCCGACGGTATGCTGGAAGACGAAAAGAAGGAAGATGCTGAATCTGCCGCCTACTCTTTTTCCGGCCGCGCCGTTGCACAGGCCCTTTTCAACAAACTCGTTGAGAAAACGAAAGCCGAATCCGCACCCGCTCCGGAGCCGGAGCAGGAACCTGCCGCACCCGAAGGGCGCTCCGTTGATGAGCTCAAGGCGCGGCTGGAAGCCATCAAAAAATACATGTGAAAAGGAGATTCACTACTATGACTGTTAACGAACTTCGTACCAAGCGCGCCACCCTGTGGAACACGATGGAGGGCTTCCTCGATACCCACAGGAATGACAAGGGCATCCTGTCCGCTGACGACGATGCCACCTACTCCAACATGGAGAAGGATCTGGACGACCTGACCAACGAGATCAAGCGCATGGAGCGCCGGGAAGCCCGCGAGGCCGAACTCTCCAAGCCGGTCAACAAGCCCATCACCGAGAAGCCGGAGCAGGCAGCCAAGCCTGAAAAGACCGGTCGTGCCTCCGCCGCCTACAAGGAAGACTTCGGCCGGCATCTGCGCGGCAAGAATCCTCTGCACAACGTTCTTTCCGAAAGCGTTGACCAGGACGGCGGCTACCTCGTGCCCGAAGAGTTTGAGAAGCAGATCATCACTGGTCTGGACGAGGTGAACGTGCTCCGCTCCCTTGCTAAGGTCATCCCCACGCACCACGACCGGAAGATCCCGATCTCTGTCGGCCATTCTGTCGCGACCTGGACGGCAGAGAACACGGCTTACACCGAGAGCAATCCCACCTTCGGTCAGAAGCAGATCGATGCCTTCAAGCTGACGGACCTGGTTCGTGTCAGCATTGAACTCCTCCAGGATTCCGAGTTTGACCTGGAGAGTTACATTGCAGCCGAGTTCGCCCGAGCTTTCGGCATTGCCGAGGAGCAGGCGTTCTGCGTCGGTACCGGCACCAACCAGCCCACCGGCATCTTCACCGCCAACGGCGGAACTGTCGGCGTGACTGCCGCCGCGGCCAATGCCATCACGCTCGATGAGATCATCAGCCTCGTTTACTCTCTCAAGTCCCCGTACCGTAAGAACGCAAAGTTCCTGATGAACGACGCGACCATCCCTCTGCTTCGCAAGCTGAAGGACAACAACGGCACGTATCTGTGGCAGCCTTCCGTTCAGGCCGGTCAGCCTGACAAACTGCTGGGCTTCGAGATCTATACCAGCCCCTACGCCCCCACTGTGGAAGCAGGTGCGTATGCCATCGCGTTCGGCGATTTCAAGAACTACTGGATCGGCGACCGCATGGGTCGTACCACTCAGCGTCTGAACGAACTGTACGCCACCAACGGCCAGATCGGCTATGTCGCAACCGAGCGTGTTGACGGCAAGGTCATTCTGCCCGAGGGCATCCAGCTCCTTCAGATGAAGGCCTGATAACCGGAGGTGACCGCCATGCTTGTTTCCCTCGCTGACGTCAAGCAGTATCTCCGCGTGACATTCGATGACGACGATGCGCTGCTGGAACAGCTGCTCACCACCGCGCAGGAGCTATGCATGGCGGTCGCCAGACTGGAAGGCACGGAGGAGGAATCCGCAGGCGCCAATCAGATGCGCATCGGCATCCTGTACGCTGTGGCATATCTCTATGAACACCGGGAGGAAGCGGATCATCATGAACTGACGCTGACGCTCCGCTCCCTTCTCTTTGGGATTCGAAAGGCGGCGTTCTGATGAATATTGCGCTGCTGAACGTTCGGATCCAGGTACAGAAAAACACCACTGTCACGGACGGGTACGGCAACCACAAAAACGTGTGGGAACCGTACCTGTCCTGTTATGCCACGGTAAGCGGCGAGACTCCGCAGCAGGATACGGAGGCTGGCCTTGTCATAGACGACAGCCGCGTGGATTTTACTGTCCGCTGGTTCGCCGCCTCCTCCGTCATTACATCCACTGAATACAGGGTGCTGTTCCGGGACGAGATCTACGACATTTTAGGCGTCAATCACATGAACTGCAAGAACAAGGCTATCAAATTGCTTTGCCGGAAAGTGAGGCGCTGATGGGTACAAGAGTCAGTGTGGATCAGCTTGCCGACGCGGTCATGCGGGAACTGGACAATTACGCGGACACAACCACCGACGGAGTAAAGGCGGCCGTAAAGAAGGCTGCAGATACCGTGAAAAAAGAGATCTCCGCGACCGCTCCGGTCGGCACCGGCAAGTACGCCAAGAGCTGGGCGGCAAAGACCACGGCAGAGAACTCCCACACCCTGGAGATCACCGTCCACTCCCGCAACCGATACCAGCTGGCGCATCTGCTGGAGCATGGCCATGCCAAACGGAACGGTGGCCGGGTAGCTGCCCGGCCGCATATTGCCGCGGCTGAGGAGCACGGCATAGAAGAACTTGAGCGGGAGATTGAGAGGAGCATTCGCAATGGATAATCTCATAGCCATGCTGGAAGAAATGGGACTGCCGTTTGCCTATGACCACTTTGCCGAAGGCGAGTCACCGGAGCCGCCGTTTATCTGCTTTCTGCATCCGGGCAGTGATAACTACGCCGCTGACGGGCGGGTCTATTTCAAGGTGGACAAAACCCATATCGAGCTCTACACCGATGAAAAGAACCCAGAAACTGAATCCCGTGTTGAAACCGTGCTCGATGGGCACGGCATTTTTTATGACAAGACTGAGGTCTGGATCGAGAGCGAACGGCTCTACGAAGTCCTTTATTCTTTTGAGGAGGTAAAACCCCATGAGTAACAAGGTGAAATACAACCTGAAAAACGTTCATGCCGCGAAGCTCACGACCGAGGTCGTGGACGGTGTGACGAATTATTCCTACGCAACGCCGAAGGCCATCCCCGGCGCGGTCAGCCTGTCGCTGGATGCCGAGGGCGAAAGCTCTCCGTTCTATGCTGACGGCATTGTGTATTTCCGCACCTATGCCAACAACGGCTATTCCGGCGATCTGGAGATCGCGCTGATTCCTGAGTGGTTCCGCACAGAGATTCTCAAGGAACTTCTGGACAGCAACGGCGTGCTGGTGGAGAAAGCGGACAATACCGAGAGCGTGAAGTTTGCACTGCTGTTCGAGTTTGACGGCGATGAGCACGGCATCCGTCACGTCCTGTATAACTGTGCAGCCTCCCGGCCGAGCATCGAGTCCCAGACCAAGGAGGAGACGATCGAGCCCCGGACGGAGACTCTGAACCTGACCGCCGATCCTCGCGAGGATGGGCTGGTCAAGAGCCGTACCGGCGACACCACTGCCAAGGCCACCTATGACGGTTGGTATGGCGCGGTGTATGTTCCTTCGATTGAGCCCGCGACGGAGCCGGAGGAATAAGCCATGCAGGAGAAAACAGTTGTGATCAGCGGCAAGGAGGTCCGGTTCCGTTCCTCCGCCGCGATCCCGCGGCTCTACCGCATTAAGTTCAAACGGGACATTTTCAAAGACCTCACCAAGCTGGAAAAGTCCTACAAGGGCAAGACCGATGACGGTGAGGAAATGCAGATCGAAGATCTGGAGATCTTCGAGAATGTGGCCTATATCATGGCCTTTCATGCTGATCCCACCATTCCCGGCACCATTGAGGAGTGGCTGGATGAGTTTGAGATGTTCTCGATCTACCAGGTGCTGCCGGAGATCCTTGAGCTCTGGGGCGCGAACCTGGTGACGGACATCGAATCTAAAAAAAACGGAATCCCAGCGCCCGGGAGATAACGACACCGCTTTTCCTTCTCAGATGTCTGGAGATCGGGCTGTCCATGTCTGACCTCAATCTCCTGACCATCGGCATGGTTCTGGACATCTGGACGGAAAAAGGAAACGACGAGTACAAGTACGGCGAGAAAGACACCGTTCGGGTGGCCGGGCAGCGCGATTTTGACTCCTTCTGATAGAATGACTGTAGCATTTTCATAGGATTTATGGTATGCTACAGTCGTTCAACTCGGAATTTTGACGAGGCAATGATATGATTATCAGGAAAATAGAACTGAATTCGCCATATCGGGAGCAAATAAGGGCAATCAACACAGAGGCATTTCCGGTTGAGGAACGGATGAGCATTGAGGAGATGTATAACTGGAGGGGCAGATCAGAAGTTCTTGGTTTTTATGAGGATGACGAGCTGGTTGGGTTTGCATTGATTTTGATGAATGAAGCTGTCGTGTTCATGGTTCTTCTGGCTATTGATTGTCAATATCGGGGTCAAGGTTACGGATCTAAGGCTCTTGCGGCTATCAAAAATGAGTTTCCGGACATGCAGATCATTCTCGACTTTGAGGAAGTGAATGAGAATTCCGTAAATTATGCACAGCGGATATCACGAAAACAGTTCTATCTTAGAAATGGTTTTCACGAAACAGGCAGGTACACAAAACTGGGCAACGAGCGATTTGAAGTGGTATGTTCCGAAGAAAATCTGAATGAAGCGGCTCTTCTGGATATTATGGCTTCAATACACTTGCATACACCTGAATTCAATAAACAATTGTTTCGTTGATCCGAAAAATCCAGTTTAGCGAAATAAACGAATAATTTGGCATCAGTTCATATGAGCTGGTGCCTTTTTCATACCCGGAGCGATCCGGGTATTTCTATTTCTGAGGAGAGGAGGCGAGCATCATGGCTGGACGCATCAAAGGCATAACAGTGGAAATCGGGGGCGACACTACAGGTCTGGAAAAAGCCCTGAAAAGCGTTAATACCACGATCCGAAACACCCAGAGCCAGCTGAAGGATATGAATCGCCTCCTTAAACTGGACCCGTCCAATACAGAACTCCTTTCTCAGAAGCAGCGTGCGCTGAAGGATGCGATCGGCGCTACCACCGACAAACTGGAAACGCTGAAGCAGGCACAGGCTCAGGCCAAGCAGCAACTGGAAAATGGTGATCTCGGACAGGACAAGTATGACGCCCTGCAGCGTGAGATTATTGAAACCGAGCAGGAACTCCGCCGCCTGCAGGAAGAGGCAGCCTCCACCAGTGTGGCGCTTGCCAAGATCGACGAGGCCGGGAAGAAAATAGAGTCCTTCGGCGATTCCGTCACCCATGCCGGTCAGGCGATCATGCCCGCCTCTATGGCAGTTGCCGGTCTCGGTGCTGCCGCCGTAAAGACCGCTGCGGATTTCGATGCAGGCATGAGCAAGGTTGCTGCCATCTCCGGAGCAACTGGTGATGATCTGGATGCCCTGCGGGATAAGGCCCGCGAGATGGGTGCCAAGACCAAGTTCTCCGCATCCGAGGCTGCCTCCGCTATGGAATACATGGCGATGGCGGGTTGGAAGACCGAGGATATGCTCGGTGGCATTGAGGGTATCATGAACCTCGCCGCCGCATCCGGTGAAGATCTGGCGACCACGTCGGACATCGTAACAGACGCCCTGACTGCATTCGGCCTGACCGCTCAGGATTCTGCCCATTTTGCAGATATCCTCGCTGCGGCAAGCAGCAACGCGAATACCAATGTCGCCATGATGGGAGAAACCTTCAAGTACTGCGCTCCCATCGCGGGCGCTCTCGGGTTCTCCGCGGAGGACGTAGCAGAGGCAATCGGCCTGATGGCCAACGCGGGCATAAAGAGCACGCAGGCCGGTACAGCGCTCCGCACTATCATGAACAACCTTTCCGGTGAGGTAAAGATCACCGGAAAAGCTCTGGGCGAAGTCACTATCGCCACCACCAACACAGATGGCTCCATGCGTGAACTGTCAGATATTCTGGCAGATTGCCGTGGGGCCTTTTCTCAGCTTTCCGAATCCGAAAAGGCTCAGGCCGCGGAAGCGCTGGTTGGCAAGAACGCCATGTCCGGCTTCCTCGCCCTGATGAATGCCGGGGATGCGGATATTGAAAAGCTGGCCAACTCTATTGACCATTGCTCGGATACCTTCGTCAAGACTGTTGATGGTGCGATTATCCCAATGTCGCAGGCACTTGAAGAAGGCATTGATTGGATTGAAGAATACAACGGCGTATCGGAGCAGATGGCCGCTGTCATGCAGGACAACCTCAGCGGGCAGCTGACGATCCTGAAGTCCCAGCTTGAAGAACTCGCCATCTCCTTCGGAGAAATGCTGATGCCCGCCATCCGGGCAATCGTCAGTAAGATTCAGGCTTTTGTGGACAAGCTGAACGGTATGAGCGAAAGCCAGCGGAAAGCTGTTCTGACCATTGGACTGATCATTGCTGCCCTGGGTCCGCTACTTGTGATTCTCGGCACAGTCATTTCCAAGGTCGGTGCAGCCATGCAGGGCTTCGTAAAACTGGCGACCGGTGTGAAGAAACTCGGCGTGGCAGTCAAAGCGGGCACCGGCGTCTTCGGCAAGCTGGGCGCTGCGCTCGGCGGAATCTCCGGCCCTGTGCTGGCGGTTATAGCAGTTGTCGCCGTGCTGGTCGCAGCGTTCAAACACCTGTGGGATACCAACGAGGAATTCCGCAACGCCATCACCGCTATTTGGAATGGAATCGTCAGTAAGATCCAGGCATTCTGTCAGGGCATCGTTGACCGGTTGAATGCGCTGGGCTTTGAGTTCGGCTCCATCATAGATGTTCTGAAAAGCCTGTGGGAAGGACTTTGCCAATTCCTCGCGCCGGTATTTGAAGCAGCGTTTTCTGTTGTTTCAACAGTTCTCGGCTCAGTGCTCGATGTGATTACCGGGCTGCTGGATGTTTTCATCGGCCTGTTTACGGGGAACTGGGCCCAACTTTGGAGTGGTGTGAAGGAGATCTTCTCCGGCGTATGGGACTCCATCACCGGCCTGTTCGATACGGCGCTGAATCTGCTGAAGTCTTTGGCAGAGGTCGTTTTCGGTTGGATTGGCACCACATGGGAATCCGTGTGGACGGGCATCAAATCTTTCTTTGAGACCATCTGGAATGGGATCGTTGCCTTCTTCACCAGTATCTGGAACAGCATCGTTTCCACCGTCACCGCACAGATCAATGCAGTAAAAACCGTGGTCACTACGGTGTTCACGGCTATCAAAACAACCGCCTCCACGATCTGGAACGGCATAAAAATGGCGATCAGCACTTTGGTCGATGGGATCAAGAGCAAGGTCTCCTCCGCGTTTGAATCTGTGAAGAACACGGCTACCAAGCTGTTCAACGGAATCAAAAATACAGCGACCTCCGTATGGAACGGGATCAAGACGGCCATCGTCACGCCCATCGAGACGGCCCGGGACAAGATCCGTTCCGCGCTCAATGCGGTCAGCGGTTTCTTCTCTGGACTGAAGCTGCAGCTCCCGCATATTAAGCTGCCGCACTTCCGGGTATCCGGCACCCTATCCATCTCGCCGCCGAGCGTCCCGCACCTGTCCATCGACTGGTATAAGGAAGGCGGCATCATGACCAAGCCCACCGTTTTCGGCATGAACGGCGGCGCCCTGATGGCAGGCGGCGAAGCGGGGTCGGAAGCAATCCTGCCTTTGAGCGGTTTCTATAAGCAGCTTGAGGCCATGCTGACCGAAAAGTTGAACATGCACAATGTGGAAAAATATCTGGCCGTCATTGCCGCCAACAGCGGCAAAGGCATCTACCTGGATGACGGCACCCTGGTCGGTCGGCTGCTGCCTGCCATTGACAGCGGCCTCGGCCAGACGCAGAAGCTGAATGCGAGGCTGAGCCTATGAAACCTGACGTAACCATTAACGGAGTCTCCATGCTCAGCCTCGGCTGGCTGCGCGAGACAGTAAACTTCCCGACACCGCAGTCGCAGAGCAATACGATCGTGGTGCCGGGAAGGAATTCTCCTATTCGCTATACCGAGGCGCTGGGGCGTGTGGCCTACCAGCCGCGCGCTTTTGATATGACCTTCTCCATGCTGGGTGATCGAGCCGACTTTGACCGACTCGTCAGCACTGTTGTGAATCGGTTTGCCGGAAAGCTCTGCCGGGTGACGCTGACGGAAGACCAGACATTGTATGCCGTTGGAACGCTGGAAGCAGCCCCGTCCTATGACCCCCTTACGGGTAAGGGCTCTCTTGTGCTGTCCTGCACGGATGGGGATGCCTTTCTCTACTATGTGGAGGAAACGGTCGAGAGTATCACTGGCAGCGGCACAGTCATTCTTCATAATGACTATATGCCCGTTGTGCCGGTCATTACCGCTACAGCGGAAACCACCCTCCGCTGGGCGATTGACGGAGAATCTTTCCACAAAACTGTCAGCGCCGGAACCTGGGAGATCCCAGAGTTGGAACTGCGGCATGGAGACAACACAGTATCCGTCACGGGAGAAGGGACAGCGACCTTCACTTATAGGCAGGGGCGGCTATAAAGCATCTTCCGATAATCTGAGATTTGTGGTATACTCCATCTCGACAACTCGGTATTTATGGAGGTATAAAAATGGCAAGGAAAGAAAACAGATTTAAAGTAGTTTTTAAAGACGGCAGTCAATTGTCAGATGACGGTGTTCGTCAAGTTCTTGTAGATATGGAGACCGGAGTTAATTATCTTGTTTGGAAGTCTGGCTACGCAGGTGGTATTACACCACTACTTGATTCTAAAGGAAACGTAATCATTAATCGTGTAGAAGAATAATTTCCAGTCTACATAAGCGAAAGCCCTGAATAACGGAACTTTCGTATTGTTTTCCCGTCTTATATCAGGGAGGGACAATTATGAAGAAAACCTTGATTATTCTACTCTGCCTTATCTTGCAACTGGCTTTAGTCGGCTGCGCAGGAACTAAGGCAGATACTCAAACCGAGCAAAGTAGCAATGAAACTCCAGCGCCTGCGGTTACTGATGTATTGGAAGGGAATCTTGGCACGGGCGTTTCAGAAGTTGGAGGTGCTGATACCCCGGACGGTACTTCAGTTGTGGTTAAGCCGCAGTGTCCTCCGGCTTATGGTGTGTCCTTCCGGTTGCCTTCCGACTGGACATATGAAGTTGAGCAGACAGATGACGAGCCGACCAGTACTGTAAGGGTCGTTATCAGGCCAGTCGAACCCGGAATGGAAGGTGAAATATCATTTTATTGCAGCGATAGAATGTTCGGCGTATGCGGAACTGGACTCGAGCAAAAGGATATCATCTTCAACGGCCATGAAGCCTGGCAGGGCTTTTACGATGGGAGTCCATTATGGAATTTCATTTGTCTGAAAGATCTACCCGGTTGTGCGGTTATCAACTCGGCAGAAAACTGGTACGAAGATTATGCAGATGTGATAGATCAGATTCTTCCTACGGTTGAATTCGTTTATTATGATTCACATAATCGCGATATTACACCATCAGACATGGTTGACAGTCTGTTTGCATCCGGCGACATCACCCTTACGCTGCATCTTGCCAATGACGGAGCATGCAATACCTACCCCGCCAATGAATGGTATTCCGGGCGTTTTAAGGTGTTGTTGGACAGTTATAGCTGGACAAGGCTCGAAATGCCACTAACTGAACCGAGTGAATTCTGGCTTACTGCTGCTTCCGCAGACGGCACGATCAAAATGACGTTCTGGTCAAACATCGGTGCTGGAATGGTGCAGTACTCTGACGGGAATGCAAGTAGCTTCTGGTCTGCAACACCTGCTGATGATTCTCAGGAATCTATAGCAAAGGACATCCGGATGGAGTATGATAACCTGGATGTTGATTTTTCTCGCATTGCCTTCGGTATGGAAGGGACCGCGGAAGATGCTGCGGATTACTTTGTCCACACCGCTTTCGGTGAACACATGGCGTCCCTTGAACCCGGAAGCATATACGGGATAAGCGAGTATGAGGTAGTTCAATGGACTGTACGCGAAACCAGTGAAAGCGGAGATGCTGTTGTTGGAAGTCTTAAATATGCATTTACCCCGTGGGATTTTAACTCTCCTGGTATCTGGGCAGGCAATACCGCCGAGGGAACAGGCGATTATGAAGGGAAGCTCACTTGCTACAGAGAGTTTGTGCTACAGCAGCAGGAAGATGGCTTCTGGCACTGCATAGGACTCGGTACCGGGGGGTACACACTTCCCAAATAAGAAATCCCAGGTCACACTAATTGAATATCATCAAAGAGATCGGAGAAATCCGGTCTCTTTTCATTTTACGAAGACCTGCTAACAAAAGTCAACCCTTAAAACGGGTTCTTTGAGCCAGCCTAAAAGGGCATAGCAATCCGAGCCGTTGAGCGCCTTGTTTTCAAAGCGACGGCCAGCCTGAAGTTGTCGCAGCGAATCAGACGCCGTCCAACTCGTCTAAATGAGCCTTGACGATGGCGTAGTAGCGACGAAGGAATTTGTTGGCTGAAGCCATCATGTAGACCTTATACGGCTTCCCTTCGGCTCGTTTCTTGTCCATGTACTGGTAGATCGGCTCGTCGAGCGGTGATTTTTGAAGCAATACAGACATGACCAGGAAGAGCGTTCTGCGGAGTTTAGCGGAGCCGCGCTTAGAGATGCTGCGGCTGCGAACGTCGATCTGACCGGGCTGGTACGGAGGAGCGTCAATTCCCGCAAAGGCGACCAGCGCGGACTTGGAATGAAAGCGCCGCACATCGCCGATCTCGGCCATGAGCTGCGGCCCAAGAGAAGGCCCGACACCATACATCTGCATGACGACGGGATACTCTGGCAAAGTAGATGCCAAGTCCAGCATCTGCGTTTTTAAGGCAACTAACGCAGAGGAAGACGCTTGAAGCTGAGCAACGGCTTGCTTGATCATGAGTTTTGTGTTTTCGCACTTCGGCATGATGCAGATGTCTCCGCAGGCAGAAGTGTAAATTTCGAGCGCCTTGTCCTCACTGAAATTGTAACCATGCTTGCGGCACCATTTCTCATAGCTCTTGGTAAAGGATCTTACGCTCATCTCGCTGACGCATTCGCAGTGCCAATATTGAGCGACGAAATCTATCCATTTCTCGCTGCCGTCAGCTCTTGGTGGGCTGGAGAAGAGCTTGTTTGCGTCAGGAAAGGTGATGTCGAGCAGAGAGATAAGATTGTTCTTCTGCATCGTGCGCATCTTGCTGAATTGCTCATACTGACGGTAACAGGTCTTTAGCATGAGTCTGGTGTCTCCGGCCGGAAGATACCGAGGGAGCGAGAGCCAATGATCCAACGCATAGTTTGCCAGTTTGATGGCGTCTTTCTTGTCAGTCTTGGCTCTGCGTAATGAGTTGTTTCCATAGTCATGCACTAGCAATGCATTGACTGCTGAGACATAAATGTCTGCCTCATGGAGCACGGCGGCGACCGGTGAGTGGTAATACCCCGTATACTCCATGACCACACGGGTTTCACCCGGCAAGGATTTGAGCTTCTTCGCCAAATCGTTCAGATCCTTGTCGGTGTGAGACACCTCGAAGGGAGAGAGAACGACCTCGCCAAAGGGACGCATCACTACGACCACGCTCTTTCCTTTTGAGATGTCGATGCCTACGGCGTTCATTGTCATACCTCCAATACAGAATTGTGCAACCGGAACCCATCTTTTTCTCATTGCCGATTCAATCTATTTGGTGACACGAACACAAAGGCTCAACCTGCTTAAACCGAACGCTACAACAAGAGGATGGCTGACAGTCTTCGTATCGGACATGAAAGTCCAAGGAGGGCTCGGTCAACCAGTTGCTTCCTCTTATTGTAGCTTGGGCAAGAGATGGAAAAAAGCCCGGCTGGTCTGCCGGACTTCCAACCAAATTTATTGTAATAGGAGGGCTGCCCATGAGCCTTTTTCGCGTATACGTGGATGGCGCTCTATTCTATCATCCGCAGATGTCGAAGCTGGCGATCACGGCCGCCCGGATTGAGGAGGACGCGGAGAACATCGACAGCATGACGCTTTCCGCGCCTTTCAACCATCCGTACCTGTCCGCCATCCGTCCTCTGGCGTCCACCATCGTCTGCAAGAAAGGCAATGCCGTGGTATTCGAGGGTAGAGCGCTGGACAACGGTACGGATTTTTTCAATACCCATACCTGGACATGCGAGTCCTGCCTTGCCTATCTGAAGGACAGCGTCCAGCCGCCATATGACTATCGGGGTACACTGCGCGGCCTGCTGGAGATGTTCCTCGCCGCGCACAACAATGCCGTCGAGGAGAAAAAGCGGTTTGTCCTCGGAAATGTGACCGTGACGGACAACAACGACTATGTCTCCTACAGCAGCATAGACTTCACTGTCACACTGGACGCCATCAAAAGCAAACTCATAAATACCCACGGGGGGTATATCCGAGTCCGCTATGTGGGCGGTGCGAAGTATCTGGATTATATCGCGGACTTCGATTCACTTTCTCCGCAGACCGTGGAGTACGGAAAAAACCTGCTGGACGTGAAGATCAGCCAGGACCACACCGACCGGGTTTCCGTCCTGCTCCCCTTGGGGGCGAAGATCAAAGATATCGACGCCGAGGGTCATGAATATGAAACAGATGAGCGTGTCCAGATCACGTCCGTGAACGGCGGGAAAAACTACATTGTTGACGAAGACGCCGCGGCAGAGATCGGACGGATCTGGAGGACGGAGATCTGGGACGATGTGACCATCCCCGGAAACCTGCTCACCAAGGCGCAGGCCCGTCTGCACGATCTGGCGCAGGGCGTCACCAGCATGGAACTGACCATCGTGGACGAGTCGGATACGGGTGCGGATATCGGAGACATCCATGCGGGCATGTATGTGGTCTGCAAGTCCCCGCCGCACGGCATTGACGGCAGATACCGCTGCGTGGGCCGCACCCGGGATTACCTTAATCCAGCCGGAAACACGATCACCATCGGGGCAAGCGGAGTCACACTGACAGGGCTGTCAAATAAGCAGAACGATACCATCTCCGCTCTGGAGGAGGATATCGTCGGGCAGTCCTCCAAGATCGACGTCATCTCCGGTCAGGTGGACAGGATCAACGAATCCAAAATGTACCGCACCGAAATCGTGACAGAGGGCGTCAGCATCTTCCGTGATAAGACCCAGCGGAGCACCGTGCGCTGCAAGGTGTATTCCTGGGACAACGAGATCACGGACTCGCTGCCCGCATCCGCTTTCAACTGGCATCGCAATTCCGGCGACAGTACTGCCGACGCCGCGTGGGATGCAGCCCACACAGGAATGAAAACTATAACGGTTTCTACGGAGGATGTGACGGACAATGCGTCCTTCTTCTGTGAAGTAACGATTTGAATAAGGAGGGCGCAGTATGCCTACAATATTGACTTCATCCCAGCAGACCTTCGTAGATATTACCGACCAGCGAAAGCTCTCGGCATATATCACGTCCAACCTGCCGAAAACGCAGAGCGAAGATCCCAACGTCCTGCCGCACACGTATGCACCGAGCTGGGCGACCACCAACCTTGTCCTGACCCCGGTCGTCTTTCTGGATCAGACGAGCATCCCTCTCGGCTCGACAGGGCTGACCATCCAGTGGAAGCGCAAGGACGGCACCGCCGCTGAGACGGCGCTTACCACCGGCGAGTCAGTTTCCGGCGGCATCCTGACCGTGAACCAGAACAAGCTGGCGGCATCGACCTCGGGCATGATCACGTACATCTGCTACATCAGCTATTACGACAGCGAGACTCATAACACGGTCAACATCTCCGCTGATCTCACCTATACGCTGGTGCGGAACGCGGAGAACGCCAAGCTGGCGTATATCACGGCAGACACATATGTGTTCAAGTATGACTCTGACTCGACCCTCGTCGGTGCTACTCAGGCGACCTTGACCGGGCAGGTCCAGGGTGTGACGATCACGAAGTGGCAGTATAAGAACGGCTCCGGGAACTGGGTGGATTATCCCACGACCGCGGACAATGCCAGCATCACTGGCGGCACCCTTGTGGTCAAGCCAACGCATTCTGTGTTCAACGACAACGTGGCTCAGATCAAGCTGGTCACTTCCGATGCCGACGTCTACGATACGATCACCATCACCAAGCTGTATGACGGTGCGCAGGGCGAACCCGGCACTCCCGGCTCCGCAGGCTCCGGCGGTCTGTCCGTCATCCTCTCCAACGAGGCGCAGACAATTCCATGTACCTCCGGCGGAGCAGTTGCTGCTGCTACGACGGTGACGATCCCATTTGCCGCCTATGAAGGGATCGAGCAGAAAGCCGCGACCTGCACAGTCGGGACTCTTCCCTCCGGCGTGACGGTCAGCAGCAATACGCCCGCCACAGCCTCCTCGGCAGGCTCCGTTGTGCTGTCCTTCGCTAAGAATGCTACCCTCGGCGGGGCATCCGTGCTGACAGGTACGATCCCGCTCACATTCTCCGTCTCCGGACAGAGCGTGACGAAGACCTTTGCATGGACCAAGGCCAAGGCCGGAACAAACGGCGAATCCGCTGTTGTGTTCTCCGTCTACGCTCCCAATGGAACCATCGTTCAGAATCAGTCTGGCAGCCTGACGCTGGCGACCTCAGCGTATCTCGGCGCGACCGCCATTTCGAACGCCACCTACCAGTGGGCAAAGTACAGCGGCGGCTCCTGGGTCAATATCTCCGGCGCGACTGGCTCCACGCTGACTGTCAATGGAGCAGATATCGTGAACATCCAGTCCTACCGCTGCACCATGACCTACGATGGCGAGAACTACGTGGACGTGATTACGGTCGAGGACAAATCCGATCCGTACATCTCCGAGATGCTTTCCATCGGCGGTTTTACCGTGAAGAACAACCTCGGCGGGCTGGTACCCTACGTCATCGTCCGCACCAACCAGCATGAGGTCGATCCGCTCCTCGGCAACATTTCCGAAACGGCACCGGCCAGTCCTGCCGCCGGAGACTTCTGGTATCAGGTGGACCATACCGGTCACACCGTGACGCTCATGAAGTACAGCGGCTCTGCGTGGGCTGCAGCTACGGAAACTCAGGAGATGACCTATACGTGGTACGCACAGGACAAGGATGGCAATCCGGTCACCTTCAATAAGACCGGGAAGGTTATCTACCTCTCCGCCGCTGAGATCGACAGCATCCTCACGCTGCAGTGCGACGTGTCGAATTAAGGGGGTGCTGATATGCTTCTTACAGTTTGCCAGAATACCTTTCAGAGCATGGTCGAGCTGGAGGAAGTGGACTCCCTTCGCGTGGAGGTCCGGGAGTGTTATGCCGAGATCACCCGGACCTCCGAGCAGATACAGAGCACTGTCCGCGAGAACTATCTCAGCAAGGACGATCTGACCACTATCCAGCAGGACTTCCAGACGGCCATCACGCAGGCAGCATCGGAGATCCGTATGGATTTCACGACTCTGACCAATGAGATCACGAACAACGTCTCCGGCAACTACTCCCTGATCGAGGAGTACATCCGCTTCCGGGGCGCTCTGATCGAGCTGGGCAAAGTCGGAAACGCCTTCACGGCCGAGTTCTCCAATGAAGGACTGTCTTTTTTGGAAAACGGCCAGACCATTGCATACATCACAAACCAGTCCCTCGTCATCACCAACGCGGAGATACGGAACCGTCTCTCCCTTGGTACTGCAGCAAGGGGCTGGTTTGATTTCATTCCCCGCGAGACCGGCAATCTATCGATTCAGTGGCGCGATCCCACGGCGTAAGGAGGGCTCCCTATGGCTACAGGCAACAGCGGCAGTTTTACGCTGACCGGATCGCAGAACTTTGCGGTCATCATATACTGGTCGGAAACCTATAACGAATCGGCCAACACGCATGTTGTGAGCATTACGGCCGCCCAGCTTGTCTCGTATAACTGGTACGGCTTTACCTATTATCCCAACGGGACTCTCTCCATAAACGGCTCGACCGTGGTGACGTTCAACTCCCAGATCGGTACCCATAACTGCACCATCGGTTCCCAGAGCACCGGCTATAACATCATCCCGGCAAGCGGCTCCAGTTATCCCGCCGCACCCTGGTCGAGTGGAACTATCGCTGGCAATGCGGATGGTACGAAGTCGGTCAGCATCGCTGCCAACTTCCAGTGCTTCACGGCCGACGGACGTGGCGGCAGCGGCTGGAGCGTGAGCGGCAGCCAGACGGTCACCCTACACACGATCCCGCGTACATCGAGTATTTCTATGCCCGCTACCACGATGGGAAGCGCAAACAACATCACGATCACCCGGGCGTCCTCGTCCTTCACGCATACGCTGACCTACGCTTTCGGCAATGCGACCGGGACGATCGCGACGAAGACGACCTCAACCTCTGTTTCATGGACGCCGCCCACATCCCTGGCATCGCAGATCCCGAACAACACCACAGGCACGTGTACCCTGACCTGCTATACCTACAACGGCAATACGCTGGTCGGCACGAGTACGGCTACAGTCACGCTGACTGTCCCGGCGAGCATCAAGCCTACGATTACCGGCATTACAGCGACCCGGGTGGATGGAACCGTGCCTTCAAGCTGGGGCATCTATGTGCAGACAAAGAGCAAGGTGACGCTGGCGATCACCGGTGCTGCTGGGGCCGGAGGCTCGACGATCAGTTCCTACAGCATCACCGGCGGCGGGCTTTCCTATACACAGTCCTCCGTGACGACCGGTTTCCTCAACACGTCCGGCTCCATCACATTCACCGGGAAGGTCTGCGACAGCCGCGGCCGCTGGTCAGATGAAGCAACCGTTACGATCAATGTAGTGGCCTATGCCGCTCCGCGCTTCAACAGCTATTCCACCCAGCGGTGTACGAGCGCTGGAGCATCGTCCTCGAACGGCACCTACGCCAAGAGCACAATCGGCTTTTCCTACTGGTCCTGCAGCGGGAAGAACACAATCACGACAGCCGTGGCATATAAGAAATCCTCGGATGCTTCTTATACCAACGCGGGAGTTACCTTCACCAGCGGCACACAGTTCATCTTCGGCGGCGGCAATCTGAGCGTCGACTATTCCTACGATATCCGATTCACCCTGACCGATGCCTTCGGTACGGTCACGGTCGTGGATAGCCTGTCCACTGCCTCGGTGCTGATGGATTTCAAAGCCGGAGGCACCGGGCTGGCCGTGGGCAAGGTCTCCGAGACGGATAATTGCTTTGAGGTTTCCGAGGATTGGGATGTGAAGGTCTACGGCATGCTTCTTGCAGAGTACATCCAGTCTCTGGCTTCTGGCGGCATTGCGCTGGGAACCTGTGACACGGCGGCGGATGACGGGGATAAGATTGCTACTGTCCCAGGAAACTTTGAACTGAAGACCGGTGCGGTGGTGGCAATTAAGTTCACCAACCACAACACGGTGCAGCAGGTCAAAATGAACGTCAACGGAACCGGTCTGAAGTACATCGTCACTTACAACAACTATCTTCCCGTGACATACGCCTGGAAGCCGCTGCAGACGGTGCTCTTTATTTACGATGGCACGTATTTTGTAGCCTTTACACTTAATACAGCCACTACCGCCTATTATGGCTTGACCCGGTTGACGAGCAGCACCTCGTCTACCAGCACCGCGCTGGCGGCAACAGCATCCGCGGTCAAAGCGGCTTATGACCGGAATTCGTGGGACAGTATCTCCCTGACCAACGCTCTGGCACTTGCGTATGGGGGAACGGGAGCAACGACGGCGGCTGGCGCGAGAGCGAATCTCGGCCTTGGCGTTACGCTGCTCTACAGCGGCACTGTGACGACAGGAAGCTGTTCATTCAACTACGGCAGCTACAACTGGTACATCATCATCGGGCAGCCTGCGTCGTCTGGCTCCAGAACACCGATCGTGGTTCCGAAAGCCGCCCTGACGACAAGCGCCGTGGCGTATCAGATCACAGATGAATCCTACTACTATTCCTTCAACCTATACTACTCCGGGAGCACCTGCTATCTGGTGTACAAGGGCCGGAACAGTTCCGGACAGATAGTCGCCGTTTACGGCGTGAACTGAGGAGGGCTTATGAAAGTTACTTTTGATGAAAACGGCTATGTCAACGGCTGGTGCATGGTCGGAGACAACGGCGGTAAAGAGTATGATCCTCCGGAGGATTTTGACGCTTTTCTGGACAATTGTTTCTGCTATAAGCTCTCCGAAGGTAAGCTGGTGCGAGACACAGAAAAAGAAGAAACTGATCAGTTGGAAGAGCAGAAATCTTCTCTACGTGTACGCCGGGAGAAGGAATGCTTCTCCGTCGTCAACCGCGGCTGGGTCTGGTATTCCACCCTGACTCTCAGCCAGTGGCGTGAGCTGCGGACATGGTACATCGCATGGCTGAAAGTGACGGAGACCATGATACCGCCGGATCGTCCATCGTGGGTCGATGACATTGACACATCTCGCATTCCGCTGACGCTCGGCGGCTTGTTCTGAGGAGGTTCATTATGGTAAGCATAAACGGGACCAGCATATCCGTCACCCGCGGGGACACGCTGGACATCACTATCGAGATCCTTTATCCGGACGGCAGCCCTTATACAGTTCTGGCCGGAGATGTGATCCGCTTCGCCCTGAAGCAGCGATACACCGATCCTGAGCCGCTGATCTGCAAGGAGATCCCGCATGCCGGGATGAATCTGCGCTTGGAGGCCGAGGAGACCAAAGCTCTGAAGGCCGGAGGTGCTCCGTATGTCTATGACATTCAGATCACGATGGAGGGCGGCACGGTCTGCACTTTTATTGACCGGGCCAAGTTCACCGTGACGGAGGAGGTGGACTGATGGACGGGAAACTGGTCGGGCGGCTTTCGCCTGGTATTCACCTCACATGCAGGCTCTCTGTTACTCCGAGGGACGGACCTGCTCCGATATTCGTGGATAAAACGGTAACGAGGAACGGAACATATCGCGCTGTCGATGAAGGAGCTGATGGCTACTCCGAATTCACCGTTGATATCCATACTGGCCTGATCAAACCTCACTTCTTCGATCTGTCCGGTGGTTATGTCCAAAACGGCGTCTGGACGATTGGAAGCGATACGGTGTGCTATTCCGACGTTTATCGGGTGAACGCGAGCCAGAAATATTTTATCTCTCTGGGCGGCGTGGTCGGAACCAGATTCCGAGCAATGTTTTCTGCGCAGGATACATCCATAGCGGTAGAGCGGGTTGCCGGAAAGACCGTTATTAACGTCAGCAATCCGATTCCGTATGCCTATGTTATATTCACTCCCGAATCTGATGGCTTCATTACCATCTCCAAGGACAACGCCGGGACGGCAAATCTGAAAACCTATGTATTCCATCTCGTTGATCTGATCGACGGGAACAACTAATCACGGAGAGTCGCTGCGGCGGCTCATTTTTTATGAGGAGGTTAATTGAAAAATGAAGGAGTTTTGGAACACCATTCAGGTCATTTTCGCTGCTGTAGGTGGCTGGCTCGGCTATTTTCTCGGTGGCTGTGACGGGCTACTGTACACGCTGCTGGCATTCGTGGTTCTCGATTATGCGACCGGTGTAATGGCCGCGATTGCTGACCACAAGCTCTCGTCCGCTATCGGCTTTCGGGGCATTTTCCGCAAGGTGCTCATCTTCGCGCTTGTCGGCGTCGGCCATCTGCTGGATGTACAGGTGCTCGGCAGCATCGGTGTGCTCCGCACAGCGGTGATCTTCTTCTACCTGTCCAATGAAGGCGTTTCCCTGATCGAGAATGCTGCGCATCTTGGCCTGCCTATTCCGGAGAAACTGAAAGCCGTGCTTGAGCAGCTTCATAACCGGGCGGAGAAGGAGGACGATCATGAGCAAACCGAGTGATATCGTCACCATCGCGCTGGCGGAGGTCGGATACCGGGAGAAAGCGTCCAACGCCTCTCTTGATGACAAGACCGCCAATGCCGGTGCCGCCAACTGGACCAAGTATGCCCGCGACCTCGCTGCCGCGGGCTATTACAACGGGAACAAGAATGGCTATGCCTGGTGTGATGTGTTCGTGGACTGGTGCTTTTTCAAAGCCTACGGAGCGGTCGAGGGCCAGCGCATCCAGTGCCAGTCTGGTCCGCTCGGGGCCGGGTGCATCTTCTCAGCACAGTACTACCAGCAGAGAGGGCGGTATAACCGCGACCCGAAGGTCGGCGATCAGGTATTCTTTCAGTCCGGCGGCGAGATCGGCCACACCGGCATCGTAGTCGAAGTGACTGACTCCACCATCGTGACGGTCGAGGGCAACAGCTCCGATCAGGTGAAGAAGAACACCTACAACCGTTCCAGCAGCTACATTGCCGGGTACGGGCACCCGCTGTATGGCGAGTCCGATCCCGCGCCGGTGACGCCCACCCCGGCAGCGGAGACGCCGGTGACCGTGAGCTGTCAGGTCGGTCTGCCTCAGTTGAAGAATGGAGCAGAGGGCACAGCGGTGAAGAACGCGCAGATCCTGCTCATCGATAAGGGCTACTACTGCGGCGGTCCTCTCCGAGCAGGACGCGAGGCTGCCGATGGTGAATTTGGCCCCACAACGGAGAAATCCGTGAAGAGCTTCCAGACCAAGAGGAATCTGACTGCTGATGGAATCATCGGTTCAGATACATGGAAGGCGCTCCTGACTGCATAACGTTTGAGCCTGTCGGCTGTCCCATACCGGGATAGTCGGCAGGCTCTTTTTTTTGCCCAAAAAGGCCGAGCGATTATAAAATCGGCCGATTTGCAGGCATAGGAAGGCAGATTAGAATAAAGGAGCATGACATATGAACGATAATCCTACCACTGAAAACCCTGTCCTTCCTCTCAGCGAGAAATACGCTCTGACCATCAAGGAGGCCGCGATCTATTTCAATATCGGCAACAAGAAACTGCGCAGGCTTGCCGAAGAAAACCTGGGCCGTTTTGCTGTAGAGAGCGGGAATCGCTTTCTTATCATCCGTCCAAAATTCGAGCAGTTTCTTGCCCAATCTACCACGGTATAAATAGCGTTTATCTGGCAAAAAGTAGTTGACTTCCGGGGCCTTCAGAGTGATAGATAGGACACCGCCGAAGGGTTAGTTTTCTCGGAAAAGGAGGCCCTATTATGAAAGAAAGCATCCCCGTGAAGGACAAGTTCCTGCTTACGATAAACGAGGCTTCGGAGTACTTCAATATCGGGCAAAAGAATATGCGGCGCATTGCGGAAGACCATCTCGATTCGTTCGCCCTTATGCATGGCAATCGGATTCTGATCATCCGCAGTCGCTGTGAAGAATACATTATCAGCTGTTTGAAAACAGAGGAAGGCGGTAAGTCGCTGTGAAGAAACCGGCGCTGGGAGACAAGGATGTTTTTAATCCATCCGAGGCTGCTGAATTCTACGGATTGAGCAGGCGTAAATTCTTCCGATTCCTGAACGAGGCCACGGGTCTACCGTTCATCGCAATGTATAATACCAGAACACTTATCTTAAGGGCGGAGTTTGAAGCTTATCTCAGATTCCATCCGGAGACAAAGGAGGCATTGAATAATGGCAAACCACCCATACCCAAAAAGGCGTGACTCAAAGCATCGTGTGCTCAGGAACGGTGAATCGGTCAGAGCTGACGGCAAATACCAGTTCAAATACTATGTGGGCGGCAAGATCAAGTTCGTCTACAGTTGGCGCTTGGAGCCTACCGATACCACCCCGCAGGGGAAGAAGCCCGGCCCTTCTTTACGGGAGCTTGAGAAGCAGATCGGGCGGGATCTTGACTCGCTGCTCGATCCGACGCAGAAGAATATGACCGTGCTGGAATTGGTGGAACGATACCTTGCCACCAAGACCGGCGTCAGGCCAAACACGCTCATGAATTACAACTTCGTGGTGAACCTGCTGCAGAAAGAGGAATTCGCCCTGAAGAAGATCGGTGAGGTGAAGACCTCGGACGCGAAGCTCTTTCTGATCAAGCTCCAACAGGCCGGGAAAGGCTACTCGACTGTCAAGACCGTGCGCGGGGTCCTTCGACCGGCTTTTAAGATGGCCGTCGATGATGACCTGCTCAACAAGAACCCCTTCGGCTTTGAGCTTGCAGGGGTGGTGGTAAACGACAGTGTAACCAGAGAGGCCATCACCCGGGACCAGATGAAGAAGTTTCTGAAATTCGTCCATGACGACAACTGCTACTGCAAATACTACGAGGTCGTTTATATCCTGTTCCATACCGGCATGCGCATATCGGAATTCTGCGGGCTGACAATCAGCGATATCGATTTTGAGCATCACCTGATCAATATCGACCACCAACTCCAGCGGAGCGCGGATATGACGCTCGTGATTCAGGAGACCAAGACCCACGCCGGAACCCGCAAGCTCCCGATGACGGCCGACGTCGAGCAATGCTTCCGCGCCATCATCGAGGACCGGCCGACCCCCAGGATCGAGCGCATGGTCGACGGGCGCAGCGGCTTTCTGTTTCTGGACAAGGACTGCCTGCCGGAAGTGGCGATGCACTGGGAGCACCGATTCAATCATATGGTCAAGCGCTACAACGATATCTACCGGGTCCAAATGCCCAACATCACCCCGCACGTCTGCCGCCATACCTACTGCAGCAATCAGGCCAAGGCCGGGATGAACCCGAAGACGCTGCAGTACCTGATGGGCCACAGCGATATCGGCGTCACGCTCAACACTTACACTCACCTGGGGTTGGAAGACGCCGCCGAGGAACTTCGCCGCATGGAGGAAGCCGAGGCAGCCCGCCGGGAGCAGGAAAAGCTCGCAGGCAAAACGAAGGACTCACAGAAACTGTTCAAAGCCGTTTAACCTCAAAAACCAGCAAGGCACTCTGCGAGCTGCAGAGTGCCGTTTTTTTATAGTGGCTACTATGTGTGTCATACTTGTATGCCACGCGTGTGACGGTGTCCTCTGAAAAAAGTTTTCAAATAATGAAACCATTCAGCCCAAAATTGGACTATTATAAGTGAACGGCCGTGATAGAAGAGAATCGAGGTGAGATGCTTGACGGATGCCAAAGCATTAACGCAGCTACAGTCAGGAGATCAACAGGCGCTGGGATGGTTCATTGATAGATATGGCAACTATGTAGGAACTATCGTAAACAGCATTCTGCAGGACTGCATGAGTCATGAGGATGTGGAAGAAGTTACCGCTGATGTTTTTGTCACCTTCTGGAAAAGTGCGGAGGGTCTTCTTCCCATAAATCTAAAAGGGTATTTAAGCCGCATAGCCCGAAGCCTCGCTCTGCGGAAACTTCGGGAGAAGACTCAGGAATTGCCTTTAGAGGAAGATGTTCTGTTTATTGAAGAAGACTCACTGATCGAAAGAATCGATCAGGAGGAACGGGATCGGCGTGTACGGGAAGCAGTGCTTTCGATGACACAACCGGATCAGGAAATCTTTCTTCGCCATTATTACTATTGTCAAAGCGTCGCTGTGATTGCTGAAAAGATGAAAATGAATCCGTCCACAATCAAAACCCGACTCAAGCGTGGACGGGAAAAGCTTCGTCAGTATCTTACCGGATTGGAACCGTGACAGGAGGCGGCTGAAATGGAAATCAGAATTCATGAATTGCTGAACGGATACGAGGACAGCTCCGTTCCGATGGAAGAAACAGATGTCGTCTCCGCGATGAGAATCAAGGAGCTGACAGAAATGAAGATTGAACAGACCGAAACACAGTATAAACCGCGGCATACAGTAAGAAAACGCATCCTTACGCTGGCTCTGGCGGCTGCGCTGATGCTATCCCTCGGAATCGTAGCATATTCTGCAGGACAGGCAATCTTTGGCTGGGGCGGAAATATGGAGATCCGTTCCGAGAAGACAGCGGGCGGCATCGAAAATACCGTCTACGTGCACACGGACGATCTCACAGAGCCTGTAAGCGTTGAGAATGGACGCATGTACTTTATTGTCAACGACGAGCATATTGACATCACGGATCAGGTATCGGAGACGGAACCCTATATTTATCAGTTTACTGATGAAGAGAATGTTCTGCACTATTGGATCATCGGGAAAAACGGACCTGAATTGGAGCACTATGGTTTTGCGGAATACCTTCATCCATCTGAGAGCGAATGGACTGCCGGATATGTTGCCCGCACAAATGGTAATACAGCTCCCTGGCTGGATAAAGCAAAAGAAGAACTCGGTTTTGATTTTTAAGCCGTTTAACCACAAAGTCAGCAAGGCACTCTGCCGCAGCAGAGTGCCATTTTTTTATAGTGGAAAAATCCGTAGTAATGGGGTATAATTAATTACTAAATTTTGTGGGTGTAACGGGAAGATTTCTGCAAGTCGGATTTCTGTTTGTGAGGTGGCGGTAGTGGTTTTTAAAGAAACTGAATTCAAATTAAAAGATGGACGAGTTGCACTGCTTCGCAGTCCTCACGAAGATGATGCAGAGGAAATGCTCCAATTCATCATAAAAGCATCTGGTGAGACAGACTTTCTGATGAAATATCCAGAGGAATGGGCTGAGTTCAGCCTTGAACAGGAAAAAGCCTTTATTAATGATGACTACTTCAATCAAAATGGAATGATGATTTCCTGCATTGTAGACGGGAAGATAGCCGGAAACTGTCAGATCTCTTTTCGCACCGGAATGAAAGACCGGCACAGAGCCTCCGCCGCGATCGCGCTGCTGCGGGCGTTCTGGAACCTCGGCATCGGCACCAAAATGTTCGAGGAACTGTTCCGCATCGCCAGAGACCGCGGCGTCCGGCAGATCGAGCTGGATTATATCGAAG